>Ga0182021_10006649_pt1 | contig 13725 bp, 11 predicted proteins | sample 612E3MmetaG_FD_120493 | JGI IMG/M metagenome (GOLD analysis project Ga0182021, IMG submission 120493) | Permafrost microbial communities from Stordalen Mire, Sweden - 612E3M metaG (Illumina Assembly) | ecosystem: Environmental > Terrestrial > Soil > Wetlands > Permafrost | place: Sweden...
CAGAGGGCTGTGGGCCCAGCAGGAATTGAACCTGCGACCTACGGATTAAAAGTCCGCAGCTCTACCAATTGAGCTATGGGCCCAGACGAGAATGCGACGAGGTTCCTTTCTCCGGTCCTGCAGACCGGGCCGCAAGTTGTAGCACGGGTGCGGGCCGGCGCAGGTTGGAAAAATGTCTTGTGCGCGATGCGGCGTCGAGCTGGCCGCGCGGCTCAAGGAATCTTGCGCCTTCCCGAAGTCATCCAATGTACTTGAAGGACCTGGCGTCGCAGAGAAAAGTGTCGCAGAAGAAAGTTGACAGGCACTCGCCGCTGATTGACTGTCGAGGTCGCAGCGCGGGTTTCTATACGACAATGCTAAATCGCCCTGTACAGATGCGCGAAATGAGGCGCGCCGTACGCATGAAGGTCCAGGTCGCAGCTCGCTACGTCAGTGAGCATCTGACTATCGACGGGGTGGTCACGGACTTGAGCCCCGACGGTGTGTTCTTCTGTTCAGACTATCTGGATGCCACCGGGGAGTCAGTGCGGGTTTCGATCGACGTCCCGTGGCGATCGGACCCAATTCACCTGCGTGGCGAGGTGCGCTGGGTGAGCGAAGCGTCGCGGACCGGCGGCATGGGCATCCGGTTCGTGGATGTCAGCTCCGAGGACCGGATTGTGCTGTCGTCTCTTGGCCTGGCTTGGCAGGCGGACGACGGGCAGAGCTTGCCCGCTTCTTGAAGTCTGCGCCGAGAACTAGGTCTATCTCATCCTGGTCGGCCGGCGTTAGAATGCTTCTTGGGGGACCAGAATGAAGACGCCAGTAACCGTGCAGATTGCGGGACAGCGTTTCGCATTGCGTGGCGACGACGACGAGCGCGCCATGCGCGACATGGCCGCCTACGTGGACAGCCGCATGAAGGAGCTACAGAAGCAGACCCGCACGGCGGATACCCAGTCGCTTGCAGTCCTGGCGGCGCTCCAGATTACCGAGGAGCTCTTCAAGGAGCGTCGCGCTCTCGCAGACCTGAAGAAACGCATTCGAGAGCGAGGTAGCGCACTGCTTCGTCTGGTCGAGAGCCGAGCGCGTGTTTGACCCCCTGTGGTTGATCGCCGGAAATGCTAGCGCGGGCCTTATTGCGGTATAGTGGGTTCCATCCAGCACACCTGATCGTCCGCTCGGCGGCGGACGCCTTCATAGATGGACACAACCAAAACCCCACTTCCCCGAGGCGATGGCCTCGTTCTTCACGCCCTTGCGACGCTACCCCGCGGCAAGGCGACTCTGCGTTGGGCTGGGTGGCGCGGTCCGGAACGAGCCGTCGGAGTTGATGTGCCCGGCTGATCTCTGGTTGCGCGACGAGAAGCGGGCACTCCGGCGCGTCATGGCCAGCCGGCGCGAAGAAATGTCTGCTGACCAGCGTGCACGTTGCGCGCAAGCCGCGACAGATCTCCTGCTCGATCTGCCTGAGGTGGCGACCGCCCGCGTGGTCGCGGCCTTTGTCTCGACCCGATCCGAGATCGATACCTCGCGCGCCATCGAGGGGCTGCGTCGGCGTGGCGTCACCGTGGTGCTGCCACGCGTGAGCGCCGAGCTGCTGCCCCCGCGCCTGCGTTTCCACAGGGTCGATGGCCCTTCCGAGTTGGTGTTTGGCATTTTCGGCCTGCTTGAACCTGGCCCCGGCTGTCCCGAGGTGGCGCCGCACGACATTGACGTGTTCATGGTCCCGGGCCTCGCCTTCGACGCGCGTGGGGGCCGCGTCGGATATGGAGGTGGGTACTACGACGAGCTGATGGCCTACGTGCGCGCTCACCCGGACGGGCCGTCGGGTTTCTTCCTCGGGTTCGGCTACGATTTCCAGCTTGCGGAAAGCTGTCCCACGGGCGAATGGGATGTGCCTATCGACTGCGTTGTCACGGACACGCGTGTGATCCGATGTGGCGGCGTTCCTGAGTGAGGCCAGCCGATGAACCCACTCGTCATAATCGTCGGCATCCTGGTCGCCCTGCTTGCGGCGGGTATGGCCTTCTTCTTGGGACGGGCTTCCAAGCCAGACGCCGTGCCCCAGACCGAAGAGGAACGCCAGCGTGCCCTGGTTGCCGCGCGCGCCGAGGCCGACGCCATCCGCAGGCAGGCCGCGCTGGAGGCCAAGGAGGCGGCGCAAAAGATCCGGGCCGAAGTGGATGCCGAACTGCGCGTGCGTCGCCAGGAGATCGACCGGCAGGCGGCCGCTACTGGAGCCAAGCATGAGGCGTTGGAGCGGCGCGAACGCGACATCAAGGCCGAGAAAGAGAACCTGTACCGCAAAGAGCGGCAGCTTCAGGCGCGCGAGCAGGCCGCGGAGGCATCGGCGCGTGCGGGCGCGGCCCAGGTAGCCGAGGCGCGGACGCGCATGGAGAAGGTCGCTGGGATGACCGAGGCCGAGGCCCGCAAGACGCTGGAGGCCGAGGTGCGCGAGTCGGCACGGGCGGCGGCGGCCATCGAGGTCCGGCGCATCGAGGATGAGGCGCGCGAGCAGGCCCAGCAGAAGGCGCAGATGATCCTCGGCACAGCGGTGCAACGCTACGCCAGCGAGTACGTAGCCGAGCGCACGGTTTCGGTCGTGCCCCTGCCTTCCGACGACATGAAGGGACGCATCATTGGCCGCGAGGGGCGCAACATCCGCGCGCTGGAGCAGGCCACTGGTATCGACCTCATCATCGACGATACGCCCGAGGCGGTGGTCATTTCTTGTTTCAATCCCGTGCGGCGCGAGATTGCGCGCCTGGCCCTGACTCGCCTCATCGCCGACGGGCGCATCCACCCGACCCGCATCGAAGAGATGGTCAAGAAAGCCACTGAGGAGGTGGAGCAGCAGTGCAAGGAGGCGGGTGACCAGGCGGCCTTCGACTTGGGCGTGGGCCGCGTGCACCCCGAGCTGTCGCGGCTTGTTGGCAAGCTGAAATTCCGTGCGGGCAGCGGACAGAATCTGCTTGCCCATTCGATCGAGGTGGGCTTCTTGTCGGGCGTGATAGCGGGTGAGCTCGGCTATCCCGTCAAGATCGCCAGGCGCGCAGGCATGTTGCATGATGTGGGTTGCTGCGCGGAGCAGGAAATCGAGGGTTCGCACGCCCAGGCAGGCGCGGTGCTGGCGCGCAAGTATGGTGAGTCAGCCAAGATCGTCCATGCCATCGAGTGCCACCACGGCGAGGTTGCCGCGGAAGACGTGCTCGACCACATTGTGGATGCGGCCAATGTGCTGGCCAACCAGCGGCCCGGCGCCCGGCGCGAGACGCTCGAAACCTATGTGCAGCGGCTGGCCGACCTGGAGAAAATTGCGACCAGCTTTGATGGTGTCGAGCGCGCCTTCGCCATCCAGGCGGGACACGAAGTCCGGGTGCTGGTCGAGAACACCAAGGTCACCGACGATCAGGCGCGCAGTCTGTCCAAGGAGATTGCGCGCAAGGTGGAGGCGCAGCTGGCCTATCCCGGGCAGGTGCGGGTGTCGGTTGTTCGTGAGACGAGAGCCGTCGACTACGCCAAGTAGCCACACCTCCCAGGGTGAAAAACCACGATTCTTGACGGGCTCGCCCAGGGGGCGAAGATCGGGCCAGCATGCGAACTTCTATTCTTGTTGCTGTGCTAGCAGCCATGGTTGCCACAAGCTGTGGCCGCGACGACACGCCGATGACCAGGCCAGAGTTCTGTCAGCACTACAGCGAGCGCGAATGTAGCTACGCGGCGCCGGCGTGTCTGGTGACCGATGCCGACTGTATGGCTGCTCGGCAGGCGGCGTGCGCAGACCGGGCGCAAAACGAGGAGGCCGCGCAGCGACCGTTCGATCCCGGAAACGCAGATGCCTGCTTGGCGAAAGTCAGCGCGGTCTTCGGTGTACTCAAGGAAGGTCTGGCCATCCCAGCGAAGGACTATCAAAGCCTCGTCGAGGAGTGCGCGCGCGTGTTTCACGGCGACGCCAAAGCGAACGACCTCTGCGGCGTGAATGCCGACTGTAGTGGCACCATGGTTTGCGACAAGGGCCGCTGCGGCACCTGGCGCCAGGTCCAGCCGGACACGGGCTGCGCCAACATTGGCGAATACTGCCCGCAGAGCTACACCTGCAGCCGCGTCTCCGAGACGTGGTTCTGTGCGACCCGTCCCGGGTTGGGTGCGGAGTGCAGTCCAGAGGGCGCTTGTCTCGAAGACCTGCGCTGTGACAACGGAATCTGTGCGGCTCGTCTGGGCATCGGATTTGCGTGCCAGGCTGACGGCGACTGCGCGACCGGCTTCTGCGAACCTTTTGCTCTCAAGTGCGGCAACGACGTGCGTTTTGCCGACACGAGCCCAGCCTGCCAGGCCTACCAGCCAACCAGCGCGGTCCCATAAAGTATCTAGGAAGAAGGGTTGTGGTCGATCCGCATTCCTTCCTTCTCATCCGACCTCTGTGTTCTTGATGCTCTCTGAGTGAAAGAGCTGGATCAATCAGCCGCCGTAGAGCCGGTCGAAGAACGCGTGCATGTCTTCGAGCTTGACGCCGACGAAGGCGCGGCCCACCTGTGCGGCCAGACGGGCCAGCGGCGGTCCTGATGTGGCCAGTTTTTCGAGCAGGCTCCTCGCCTGTTTCGCGTCTTCACCGGTCTTGCCACTGCCGGCTTGCGAGGCCTGGATCACCAGCGCTTCGACGGCCACCAGCCGGCGCGCACTGTCGGTCTCACTGGTCTCCAAGATCTCTGCCACCTCGGCTGGCCGGCGCTGGCGCGCCCAGGTGGTGCCGAGGCCGCGGATGGCGGCCGCGCGCACGTCATGGGCCGGGTCGCTGATGGCCTGTTCGAGAAAGGGCCCCGCCGCCCTTGGATCGCGCTCGGCGATGCGTGCCAAAGCCTCAGCCGCTGCGGCACGAACCGATTCGCCTCGCTGATGCAGCACCCCAGCCAGGAGAGCCGCGGTGGCATCGGGCGCCCCGGTAACGTCGCCGAGGGCCAAGGCGCCCATCCGTCTGGTGGCTGGGTCGCTCGCGCGCAGCATGGCCTCGAAGACCGGCAGGACCCGCTCGGGACCGGTCCCGGATGCGGCCGCCAGGGCTCGCACCGCCTCGGCGCGTACCAGGCCCTGGCGGTCTTCGGCTCCTGCCTGCAGGATCTCCAGTGCCGGCGGCCGCATACCGGCCGCGGCCTTCATGGCGGCAAGTCGCAGGCCATCGTCGCCGTCGCGCACTGCCAGGCGCAGGATGCTGGTCAGGCCTGCGTGCGCGGCCACGCGCAGGACGATCTGGCGCTCTTCGAGATCGCCTTGCAGAAAGAAGCCCGACAGCTTCTTGTCGAGATCGGCAGCACGGTTTCCCAGCGACGATCCAGTATTGGCGTAGGCAATCAGCGCCTCGGCGGCTGCCATGCGCACGGTGCGCTCGGGATCCTCAAGCAGGTTGATGAGGGGCACGAGCACGGTCTCGCGAACTCGCCCGGCCAGCGCGCCCAGCGAGGCGGCGGCCGCGGCACGCACGGTTTGCTCGTCCGAGGAAGTCAGCTCGATGGCCATGCGTGCGGCACCCTTGGGATCGCCCTCGGTCAGACTGCCCAGGCAGGAGGCGGCCTCGGTTCGCACCTCGCGGTTGGCATCGCGTGCGGCCATGCGCAGGTAGGGCGAGGCAGCGGCAGGAGCCTTGACTGCCACGACACACAGGGCCCGCGCGCAGGCGCCGCGGGTGCTGCCATCGCCTTGTTTGAGGGCGCGCACCAGAGCCGGCAGCACCGCAGCGGGCCGGGTCTTTCCGATCTCGCCCAGCGCCTCGACGATGAATCGGCGCAGACCCGGTCGCACAGTGGCCAGCAAATGTCCGAGCAGGTCGGCGATGACTCCCGGCTGTGCAGCCGCGAGACGCAAGGCCGAATCCAGCCCTGCCTTCTGCACCTCGGCGTTCGGGTCGAGGAGCGCCTTGCGCACCAGTTCGGGACCCTCGCGTCGCAGATAGCCGTAGCCTCGCGCCGCCTCTACGCGCACCTCGGACGACGGGTCGTAGAGGAATGCCTTGAGCGGCCTGGCCGCCAAGTCCGGCTGCTTGATGGCCACCACTCCCCAAAGCGCCGCGCCTGTCACTCGCCCGGCCGGCGGGCCCTTGCTGGCACCCAGGGCCAGCTCGCTCACCTTCGATGGGTCGATGAGCCGGGCGTAGAGGGGCAGGGCGACTGCGCGCAAGCGCGGCGACGCGTCCGGCATCACGGCCTTTTCCAACATGGGGCGCAGATTGTTCGAGATGGTGTTGGTGCGGCGGAGAAACACCAGCGCCGAGACGCGTGCCTCTTCGGGCGCATTCTCGTCAGACGCAATTTGCGCGAGAACTGCGGCCGCCTCGGCCGGAGCCGCCACGGCGATCTGGTCAAGCAGCCCGATTGCGGATCGCCGGGCCATTCCGTCCGTGCTCCACAGCGCCAGGCGCACAGCATCGGCCGCCGCCGCGGGCGAGCGCGCGGCCAGATCGAGAAGCGACGTCTCCGCCAGCCGCCGGAACGAGGGGTCTTTGTCGGCAAGAGCCACCGATAGAATGCTGGCCGTGGTGCTGGAATCGAGAGTGCTGCACTCCCGCAGGACCGCGCTGCGTACGGCAAAGGACTGGTCGGCCAAGGCGGCACGCAGAGTGGCGGCGTGGGCACCCTTGCCCTGGCGTCGATCGATGGCGGCTGCCACTTCCACGCCGCGCCGACGCACGTCGGGCAGTGGGTCGTTGAGCGCGGCGGCCAGGATCTCGTCTTCGCCGGCCCGGCCCGTGCCTACCACGGCCAGGGCTTCCAGGGCGTCGCGGCGTGACGCGGGATCGGCGAAGGCCTGTTTCAGCGATATCACGCCGTTGGACTCACCAAGCAGGACCAGTGCGACCCCACGGGGCACCGGCCCCAGACCATCGATGACCGCGCGCAGCCAGGACGGGATACGTGGTGTCCGGTTCGCATCCAGGGCCCCCACCGCCCGTCCGCTGGCGATGCGCGATGCCAGATCGGCGGCGACGCTGGTCGCGGCGAAGCCAGTGTCCGCGATCATTGAACTGGGGCGGGGCTGGGACGGCAGGAAATGCAGGAACGACAGCGACAGACGTCCCCGTCGGACGACGACCCGGCTGCCGGGTTGGTCGCGCGCCGGATCGAAGGCCAGCGTGTAGGTCGTGCGTACCTCGAAGATGAGGGCGAGCAGCACGGCGAGAAGCAGGGTGATCGCGGAGCCGATTTGCAGAGCACTGCGCCGGATGCTTCGCTTGAGAGTGCTGGCCTCGTCGGCCGCCAGATCGCCACCCAGATAGCGGCGCACCCTGCGGATCTCGGGCAGCGAAAGACGCTCGCCGGCCAGGATGCGGCGGCGCAAGGTTCGTCGGATGTCATGCGCAGCCCCCACATCGCCGGCCGCGAAGTCCTCAATGTGGGCGATGAGACACGGGTGTGCGGGAGCGTAGCGGTCTGCCGATCCCGAGAAGGACTTGCGCAGAATGCCTCGACTGGTGAGAGGCGCCACCGCCTGTTCGACGGCAGCTTGGGGTAGGCCGGCGCGAGCTGCCAGTTCGTCCACCGTGGAGTTGGAGCGACGGGTGGCTGCGAGCAGCACACGCAAGGCCGGGCGGCCGCCGGCATCATGCACCGCCCGCTGGAAGAAGCTGTGCATCAGCATGGCCGCTCCCCCGCTGCGCTCGTAGCGACGCAACGAGGTCAGCCGCAACTCGACCGCCATGCCGGCGACGATCTGCAGATTGGCGGGCAGACAGGGGCCGTTGCGGCACAGATCGCCGGCCATCAACGAAGCCAAGCCGGCTTCGAAGAAGGTGCCGGTGCCGACTGTGGTTTGCTCCAAGATCTGAGTGGCGCTTTGCTGGTCGAGCCGCCCAAGCTCCATCCACGCCCCGGCCGCGGGTGTGAGATTGCAGGCTTGATAGAGGAGGTCGAGGCGGTGGAAGGAACCGGTTTCCACACTGAGGAGAATGCGCAGGCGAGGCCCGGCCCCCTCAGTGACCGTGAGGAGCAGCGCGGCCAGTTGGTCGAGGGTGGAACCTTTGGCATCCGGGTCGCGGTTGGCGAGAATGGTCTCCAGGTGGTCGAGGATGAGCAAGGTCCCGGCGTTTGAGCTGCGCGCGAGGCGTACCAGATAGTCAGCCGGGCCATCGCCAGGCGTGGGTGGTTCGCCACGCACGCGCCCGGCGGCCTGCCACAGCTCTTGCTCGATGTCCTCGTAGGCACCGAGGTAGATCCCGGTGACGTCGTGCCTGGCCAGCGCGGGCATGAGCCCTGCCCGCAACAAAGATGTCTTGCCCACGCCCGACTCGCCGGTCAGCGCGACAACTCGATCTCCCTCGCCGCACACCGAGCGGTCGAGCGTCGCGATCTCGTCCACGCGGCCGAAGAAAAGCGCGGCACTGTTTTCATCGTACGGAACAAGCCCCCGGAACGGACCGGGAGTCGGAATGCCGCCGACCGACATGGGTAACAGAATAGCCGCACCGACAGAGGAGGGAAGGGGAAAGTGCGGGGGGCGGCGAGCCGTGGTTGGCTACTCCTCGGTGCTGACCTCTGACTCAAGGATGACCGGCTCTTCGTCGTAGTCCGCGATCACGGTTTCGCGGCTTAGGGCGTCAGTGGCCGAGGGCGGGAAGAAGCCGTCGACAAGGTCGGCTATCTCGTCATGTGAGGTGCCGCGTTTCACGGCACCGAGTGCGAAGATCATGTGGCCGTCGTCGATGATCGACAGGTAACCCACGCGGCGGCCGTCGTCGATGGACCAGAGGTCCCAGGCCTCGGCGTTGCGCGTGCGGGTGGCGCGCGTGGCGTAGAAGGTGCGCGGATCGTGCCGGGTGATGGGCGTGATTTTGGGGTCGCGGGCCATGGTGATTCAAAGTAGCACGGGGCAGCCCCGCGACCGCACCCAAAGGGATGTGAGGCGACCGATCTCGTCAGCCGCCTGCGTGCGCACCATCTAGAAGTACACGCGCGAGGTCCACACCAGGAGAGGCGAACAGGATTGGGCGGCGTTTCTGAAGAATTCCGCCGAGGACACCTGGGCGCGCGACTTCGTCCAGACCTACGACGTCGTCCCAATCAATGGAGTTCTCGACGGACAAGTATGGCAGCCAGGAAAGGGGACTACGGGCGGGTGTCAGCTCAGGAAGTGCGCCGTTGACGCCGATTGCGATTGCGGATACTGCGTGCTCGGAACCTGCGCGGAACGACTGAACCTCTGCTACCCGCGCTACTATTGAACGTGTTGGGCCTCAGCTCCCAGGAGCCCGTTGGGACTGGGGCTCGCAGGGGGGGCCGACGGTGCTCACGCGCGATGGCACCATACTTCGGCGCCAGACTTCGGGAGTGCCCCCAGGATCACGCCCGCGGCGAGGCCGGGCCGCGCGTGAAGAACACGCGCCAGCGGCCGAGCCAGGCCAGCAGGCGCACCAGCAGGGCCATGGAGAGCGGCCGGGTCAGGCGGAGGGGACGTTTGGACAGGACACTCTCGACCACGTCGACCGCCTGGTCGAGGGTGTACATGAAGGGCCGCACCTTGGCGCGCGCCATCTTGGTGTCGACATGACCGCGACGTCGGTGTCACGGTTGTTCGAGCGGGGCCACAGAAGGTGTCTGAGTTGTGCGGAAAGCGTCGGATCCGCCCTGGCCCGGTTGGTGCAAGCGGTGATCCGCACTACTCTTCCTTCTGGAGGCAGACCATGTGGCTCGACCACGCTTGTCAGTTTCACGAGCGTCACACCGGCGCGGGCCAGCGCGGCCTCGGCGCGCTGCTGGTCGCGCTGGCCATGATGGCGTGCAGTGGCTCCACCTCGAGCCGTTCGCGGCCGTCAACGGATGGTGGGCCGGCGGCTGACTCGTCTGCGGCGGGGGCTAGCACCGAACCGGGGCCAGCGGTCGAGTCGGGACCCATCGCCTTGGAAGACGCCTGCGACCGCGTGATGCGGATCCTTTGTGAGAAGGATCGGACCTGCTGTGGCGATCAGAACCTGACTGTCGATGTGGAAAAGTGTGTGGTCTGGCGCAGGCAACGCTACGACAGGATGGGGCCCTGGCCGGGAGACTGCGAACCTGGCACGGACACGCCGCCCAACTACGATCCGGTGCGGGCCAGCGAGTGCATCAACGAAATAGCCCGCTCGACCCCGGACTGCGTCCTCTCTCTGCGCACCGACGATCCGGCGCGGGCTCGCATCACCAATGCCTGCGCGGCCGTGTTTCGCTCCACACCGAACGCCCTGCCTGGTCCGGGGGAATACTGTACGGGCTACGACTGCGCGGCGCCCAAAGGCATGGTCAGCGAGTGCGAGCTGTTTTCCGACACCAACTATGGCTATTGCAGTCCAGCTCACGCTTTGAGCAAGCAGGGAGAATCGTGCGGCTACGGATGCGTCGAAGGCCTGGTCTGTATGACTGACAGGACGTGCGACAAGGTCCGGGTGGACGGCACCCCTTGTGATTGGTCCGACCAGTGTTCTTCTGACTATTGCGACTACGATTCGAACCTCTGCGTCCCGTCTACCGCGGCCACGACACAACAGTGCAGCCTCCTCGGTGACGTTTCTCGCTACCAGCTCTATTTCGAGGAGGCATCGCCTGATAACGGGCCACTTGGAATCAACGATCGCCTCCTCTTGTGGCCCGCAGGACGCAAGGTGGCTAGTCAAGTTCGCTATGCGCCCAAAGATGGGTCTGGACCGATTGCTGGGTTTTTGGATGGCGCCTCGCACTACGGGCCCCAGCTCATGGACAACGAATACGTCTACTACGAATGGGACTACAAGATTTCCCGAATCTCGTTCGCGAGCGGGCAGACCGATGTCCTCGCCAATCTCCCCACCGGCGGGCCAAGCAGGTGGACACCCTTTCTCTTGGCAGGGGGAACGATGTACTTGATGGCTTCCGCTTGCGAGGCGTTGGCCGAGGTGGATTTGGCGACGGGGCAGTTCCACGCACGCCCCGAGGTCTTGCCGCCCTTCACCCCCTGTGCGGAGACCGTCTACTGCGTACCCACTCTGGTGGTTGACGGCACCACGGTCTACTGCGCGAGTGGATCGCGGATCGCCGCCTTTGGCGAATCGGGTGCCCTCGTGCTTACCGACGACGCCACTTTGGGCGACAAGGTCGGAATTCAGCAGCTCGAGGCGCAAGACGGCCGACTCTACTATCTCGCGCAAGGCGAGCTCTTCACCCTTGACGGGGCGACCCGCACGATCTCCCGCATCGTGCCGCCGGCCGCACCCTCGCCAAACTGGGGCTCGTCCGAGCCGCCTCCCAGCTTGAAGCTCGATCGCGTGCACGGCCGGCTGTATTGGCTGTCGGAAGGCGCCCTGCAACTCTACGACATCCAGCTGGGGTCATTCGCCTCGCTTGCGGCAGGCGAACTGATCGGGATATCGGACGCGCAACTGGCGGTGGATCAAGACTACATCTACTGGATGACCTGGAATGGCGTCTTCCGGCGCTCCCTGGCCGAGTGACCGTGAGTCAGCCAAGCGGCACACCTGAAGGCAAGAACGCGACACAGCTGCCTGGGGGGCCTCAGAAAACTGAGCGCTTCATCGGGTTCTTGACGGGGCGCACCTGCGCAATGGCTCCCTATTGGTTCACACGGCAAATCCGAGACTGGCCCGGGACTTGCTAACTCCTCGGTCATGAATCGTTCCCTTCCAGAGTGGACCAGGTGCTTCGTCGTCTCCGCTTTTGTCTCGGCCGGGCTTGGCGCTTGTGGTTCAGGTCCTGCGGCCCTTGTGGACAACGGTGGGGCCGACGCCGGCGGTGAGCCTGCGGTCGCAGTTTCCCCGTTCGCATGCACCGAGACCACGACGTGGCCGAATGACACCAACAGCGGCGCCGCGAGGGTCAGCTATGCCCGCAAGAGCTGGGATGCAAGCCTTCGCATCCTGGTCGCCGAGTTCGCAACCAGCTCAGACTTCGCGAAGGTGGATACCCTGAAATGGCGCTATGGCCGGGAAGGCCGCGCGCTGACCTATCTGGGCGTCGAGCAGCCTTTCCAAACCGACTATCGCTACGACGAGAACGGCAACGTCGTCGACTCTCACTTGTCGTATCCTGCCCTGCCCGATCTGATGGTTCCGTCCACGGCGAGCGTCTGGATGGGCAGCTCCTTTCAGAATGAATACGACGCCAGCGGCAGGCTCGCGTCGTCGACCGTCACTGACTACGGCCCCGGGTCGCCAGCAAGCCAAAATCACCGGGTTTTTCACGAGGACGCCGCTGGCCGCTGTGATCGAATCGATACGACCGGCACTTCGGGCACACGGCAAGAGATCCGCAGCTACGATGACAACAGCCGTGTCTCGCGCGTCGAAGTCACTGCTGCCGGTTCCGGCTATGCCTGCGTTCATTCTGTTCAGACCAGCACCTACGACGACCAGGGCAGGGTCCTCTTGTTCAGTCTCTCGTGCACCGAAACAACCACGTCAAGTGGACGCGGCCTGCAGACGGAGACACACAGCTATCGCGCGGACGGCAGCGAGCGCATCGATTCCTACGACGGCGTGACCGATGTGTTGGGCCAGAGCCGATCCATCGTCGAGCGCAGCCCCGGGTGCGGGGTCATCGATGCCGCCATCGGGAGCCCACCCGACAGCCGTTGTCGAGTCCCCTAGGTTTCTTCCAGCGGAAGTGGCATGTATAGTTTGTACATGTTGACGAATATGCACGGATGCCTACTTGGCATTGCCTGTCTGCTCTCCGGCGTCGCAGGGTGCTATGGAGGATGTCCCCTGGACCACTCGGAGTTGCTTTCTATGAATCCGAACGAGTCCTGCCTCGTGGTCAAGGGCGGCGACGGGAGCTCGCAGTGCGTGGAAGCCGATCTCCTGATAACCAACAACTGCACAGATACGCTGACCTTCGCCGATGGCTGGACCGCCAACGGAGGGAAGCTCGTGTTCTATCCGGGGGAATCCGGGCACTACGACGCAAAGTCAACCATGAAGGTAGCCTCCAACCAGTACGTCACGACCGCGGTTCTCGGTCAACAGACCATCACCTTCACGATAAAGACCTATTCCCGGTAGCTTGAGCACGCCCAAAGCGCACAACCGTGCGCATATCGTCGCGCACCACCGTCCAAACCCTCTCCACAATACGTTGTCTGCCGCGAACGTCTTGGCGTTCAGCGGCGAGCCCGCCGCACGAGCGGTTCGTTGATGTTACTCCAATTCCTCTACGGCGGGATCGTCTGCAACGGCTTTATGGAAAGACCTCACCAAGGTTGACCCTTTTCCGGAAAGACCTCACCAAGGTTGACCCTTTTCTCGTGAGGAAAGACCTCACCAAGGTTGACCCTTTTCTCGTGAGATCCGCTACAGGAAAGACCTCACCAAGGTTGACCCTTTTCTCGTGAGATCCGCTACAAACGGCCACGATGTTGCGCGCCGGCATCGGAATCTCCCACTGCGATCAGTACCGAATATTCGTCCTCGGAAAGACCTCACCAAGGTTGACCCTTTTCGAAAGACCTCACCAAGGTTGACCTTCTTCTCGTGAGATCCGCTACAAACGGCCACGATGTTGCGCGCCGGCATCCGAATCTCCCACTGCTATCAGTACCGAATATTCGTCCTCGGCAAGCAACTTACACATCGCGATTGCCGACAATGTCGGCATGTCCCTTCCCCGCGCCATCGTCCCGGGCCGCCGCTACATGATCACCCGTCGTTGTTCCGAGCGCCGCTTCTTCATGCGACCGGACCGCGAAACCAACAACGCCTTCATCTACTGCCTCGCCCTCGCCGCTCGCAAGGCCAGC
>Ga0182021_10006651_pt1 | contig 13721 bp, 10 predicted proteins | sample 612E3MmetaG_FD_120493 | JGI IMG/M metagenome (GOLD analysis project Ga0182021, IMG submission 120493) | Permafrost microbial communities from Stordalen Mire, Sweden - 612E3M metaG (Illumina Assembly) | ecosystem: Environmental > Terrestrial > Soil > Wetlands > Permafrost | place: Sweden...
AATTTTGATCAATGCCAGCACCGCCCCAACGAGCCCCATATTCATTAGGTAGGCCAAAGCCCCCAGGACCCCAAAGGAGAACAGGCCCAGCAGGAGGATCACGACGATCGCCAGCAAATTATGTCCCCAGATCATCGGGAAGGCAATCCTGGCATCGATATTCGGAACACCCAATCCGGAAGCAAACAGGCCGGAAAGGTCGCCCGCCTCAAATTGGCCGGTAATTTTCGTGGAATTAGCAACCACCCACAGGTAACCAGCCACACTCGCCCCTAGACCGATACCTATGGTCATCAGGATGGTCGGGACCTGCTTTTTTACCGTTCTCCAGAGTTCAGTCCTGAACCAACCCCCCAACGAGTGAGCCTCTCCTTTGAACCCCCGCCAGAAGGTCCGGCCGATCCAGCGCAGGTTGAGCACATCAATTTCGCGCCCCAGCAGGGCCTCCCGCTGGAAATGGGCAATACCCACACGTGCCAGCAGGACTGTGATCACGGTCACCCCCAGCACTGCTAGCCAGAGCACCTGGGCATTTCCCCAGAACAACATGATCGCTTCACCCTGAATGAGCAAGGCCATCGGGATGACGATGAAGGACGCCATCAGGTTAGCAGCCCGTACCGATGTCGCCTGGGTCGAGATCAGGATGGCTCCGCAGACCATCAAGACTGCCTGGACGGTCGTCAGGGCCAGCGTCTGCATCATCCGGTTCGGGTCAGGGAACGGGATGTGCTGAAAATACAGGCCAATCATGTAGACCGTAATGCCCAGGTAGGAGGTAAAGAGCGGTGCAACTGTCCCAGCGATCAGTTTGCCGGTAAATAATTGCCAGTCCTTGAGCGGACTCACCAGCAATGGCTCGATCGTCCCGCGCTCTTTCTCACCGACGAATGACTCCAGCGCGATCACCAGTGAAACCGTGATGGGAAAATACCCCACCACCATCAACAGGAAGGGGACCAGTCGTGCGGCGATCAAAGGTGTGCCGTACTTGGTCGTAAAGTTGATCGCCGCCTGGGCGCCCAGGTCTGCCAGGAAGGGCAGGACCAGGGTCAGCACAACCATCGGGAAGATGATGCGCCAGTCACGCAGCTGGTCGCGCAGCTCGCGCCAGGCGACCAGCCAGGCCGGGCCCATGGCATCCTTCAACTTATCGATCATGTCTGACCTGCGCCATGGCTGCCAGATAGATCTGTTCGAGTGTGCGCGGCAGCTCCTGAAAAGCGACCACCTGCACCCCGTGTTCCATCAGCTGCTTCAGCAGGATGGGATTGGCTGTCTGCGGGTCTTCCACCCTGAAGCGCGGACCGCATTCCCCGTCCGGCATGGCGCTCATGCCCGCCGGCAGGTCCAGCCTTCCCTGAGGCCATTCACCCTGCACGTGCAGTTCGTATTCAGCCGGCCCCAAGAGCCGGCGCTTTAATTCCTGCACGGTCCCACTGGTCAGGATGCGCCCCTGGTAAATGATCGCTATCCGGGTGGCCAGCATTTCCGCCTCCACCAGGTTGTGGGTACAGATGATGATGGTACGCTGCTCGGATTGGAGGCTGGCAATGGCGCTCCTGACCAGCTGGGCTGATTCAGGATCCATGGCTGAAGTTGGTTCATCCAGCAGAAGCACCGGCGGTTCATGGATCAAAGTGCGCGCCAGCGCCAGTTTCTGCCGCATGCCCTTCGAATACTGGCCGATAGGATGCGTGGCCACATTCGCCAGACCAAAGTATTCCAGCCACACCTGGATTTGTTTTTGGCGCTTCTGGGGGTCGAGGCGGTACACTCTCCCAAAGAAATCGAGGTACTCACTGCCCGTCATGCGCAGGTACAGGCCGTGTTGTTCGGTCAGCACACCTACCGACGCGCGCACCTCATCCGGGTTTTGGACCACGTTGTATCCGGCCACGATTGCCTGGCCACGGGTGGGGGTCAGCACCGAGGTCAGCATGCGGATGGTGGTGGTCTTCCCGGCTCCATTTTGCCCGAGGAGTGCCAGTACCTGCCCCGGTTGGACGTCCAGGTAAACACCATCCACCGCCCAGAAATCACCGAATTGTTTGCTCAGGTCCTCGGTATGGATCATGCGGCTGTCGGACGGCGCAGGTGGTGGTTCAGGAAGAAGGCCACACCAGAGACCACCGCCACGATAACCATGAAGGTCTGGTTAAAGTTGATGCCAGCCACCTGGGAGGCATCCAGGCGCAGGAATTCCAGTAAGAACCGTCCGATGGCATACAGGATCGCATAAATAAAGAACAGATCCCCCGGTTTCAACCATTTTTCAAAGCGGCGTCCCAACCAGAGCAGGACGGCCATGTTCAACAGATTCCAGAGCGATTCGTACAGGAATAGCGGAGTGAAGTAATCGTAGTTCTGGTAACCGGCAACCCGATGAAGAGGGTCGATGTAAATCTTCCAGGGCAGGATGGTGGGTTTACCGTAGAGTTCCTGGTTGAAGAAATTGCCCCAGCGGCCGATGGCCTGGGCCAGCGCCACCCCCGGTGCGACAATATCCAGCCAGGTAAGGAAGGCGAGTTTCTTATTCCGGCAATAAATCCATAAGGCCAGAGCACCACCAATGATCGCCCCTGGAATACCCAGACCACCATTGCGGATATTGATCATGTCCAGTGGGTGCATCAGATACCACTTGGTGGTAATCCCCTGTGCCACCATCGAGGGCGGAGGTGTCAGGATGTGCCAGATGCGTGCCCCAACGATCCCGGCCACCACCAACCAGAACAGGACATCCCAGATCACATCCGGGTTCAATTCGCGCCGTTTCGCCTCGGCCTGTGCCAGGAAAGCCGCGGCGATCACACCGATCGTGATCAAGATCCCGTAAAAGTAAATATGGAAGGATTGATTAAGGAAGGGAATCGGGATATCAAAACCATTGGGTAAGGTCATGAATTACTCCTGAGATGAGGGTAAACGGCGGTAGGCATCCTGCCGCACGCGCAGGATACGCTGCAGGGCGGTGATATTTGCCAGGACGGCAATAATGATCAATCCGATCAGAGCCAGGGGTGGAAAAAGGCCGCTGAAGATCAAGCAGGGGATCAGCACGACATAGCGTTCCACCCGTGTCAGCAGGCCCGTATTTGCGTCGAGCTTGGATGCATCCGCGCGCGCCTTGACATAGGAAACCAACACGGATCCGGCTGCTGCCAGGTAGGCCAGGATCATGCCGGTGTCATTATGATTAAGCATGTAATATAGCAGGAAACCCAGGAAAAGGAAGAGTTCCGAATAGCGGTCGGTGACCGCATCCACGAACGCACCCCAGGCGCTGGCTTCATTGCGCATGCGTGCCAGGGCTCCATCCATGGCATCCACCGGACCCATGATCAAGAGCAGAATCCCGGCCCAGGTCAAATGCCCCAGCACGATCAGCACGGCCACCCCAACAGTCCCAGCCAGACCGATCAGGGTAACCGTATTGGGACGAATACCGAGGCGGTTGAAGAATTTCGCGAACGGGGTCAAGTACCATTTAAACCAGACCCGCATCTTATCGGTAAAGGTCACTTTCTTTGGTTCGGAGGTTTCAGTCAATTTGGCATCCTCTTGGTTGGGTCCTAAACTGGATTATGATACCACACTAGCCTTTTTTGGCTTCTGATGCATCCCCATTCTCCTCAGTATCTTCGTTCGGTTCGAGCAGCACCTCGCGATCGCGTCCTCCGCCCATCGAAGGGCCAACGGTACCCATCTCCTCCAGCTGGTCCAACAGGCGAGCGGCGCGCGGGTAGCCGATCCGTAAACGGCGTTGGAGCATGGAGGCACTGGCGCGTTGTTCCTTGCGGAGCACCGTGATCGCCTGCTCGATCAGCACGTCGTCGCTGTCGGCATCATCGGCTTCATTCAACAACGATTCCCAGGGTGGCCGGGTCTCTTTTTGAGGAACCGTCTTCTGCCAGTGGGCGATCACCCGCTCGATCTCCTGGTCGGTGACCATCACCCCCTGGGCTCGGACCGGATTACCCACTTCCGGGTTGAGAAAGAGCATGTCACCCCGCCCCAGTAGGGTTTCTGCACCGGGTAAATCCAGGATGACACGTGAATCCACACCTGAGGCGACAGCGAAAGCCAGCCGGGCTGGGAAGTTGGCCTTGATGAGTCCCGTTACCACATCCGTACTGGGACGCTGCGTGGCAACCACCAGGTGGATGCCAGTAGCGCGTGCCATCTGCGCCAGCCGGACCAGGTTATGCTCGGTCTGATCCGGAGCCGACATCATCAGATCGGCCATTTCATCGATCATGACCACGATACGCGGCAGGGTCTGGGTATCCTTGCGGCGCTGGCGCTGGCGGTTATAGGCATCGATATCGCGAGCCTTGGCAGCTTCCAGCAATTTGTAGCGATGTTCCATCTCTACCACCACCCAGCGCAGCACGCCCAGGATACGCTGAACATCCGTCTCGACCTTTCCATACAAATGAGGCAACCCGTTGAAGCGAATCAGCTCCACCATTTTTGAATCAATCAGGACCAGGCGCAGGTCCTCAGGGGCATTGTTCATGACCAGGCAGGTCGCCAGGGCGGCAATGCAGACCGATTTCCCCGAACCGGTCGTACCGGCGATCAGCAGGTGAGGCATGCGCGCCAGATCCCCGAGCAGAGGGTTGCCCGATACATCCCGCCCCAGGGCGACGGTTAATGGCGAGCCGACTTTGTAGAAGGCTTCCGTCTCAAGCAGTGGGCGCAGGCGCACCAGCGCAGAGCGTGGGTTGGGTACTTCGACGCCCACATAGGCGCGGCCCGGCACCGGGGCTTCAATTCGCAGTCGTTCTGCGGAGAGAGCCAGGGCCAGGTCCTTCTGAAGGTTGGCAATCTGTGCCACCCGGACTTTCATTTGCTGGGCATCTTCTTCCGTTCCCTTCTTGATGAATCCGGGCTGGACAGCAAACTGCGTAACGGTCGGTCCGATCCGGAAGCCAACAACCTTGGCAGGGATCCCGAATTCGGACAGCGATTTCTCGATCATCCCGGCCGTCTGGTTGATGGTACGCTCATCCGGGCGGACGGATTGTTCGGTAAGCAGCACATTTAAAGGAGGCAGACGATCGCTGCGGGGCATGGGCTCGGACGGCCGGCCATCCTGCTTTTCAGGCAGCTTAAAGGATTTGCGGAATTCAGGCGGCAGCTTATGGGAGTTCTTTTTACCAGGCGGACCCTCTGCGGATGCTGGTTTGTCCGCAGGCAGTGGAGAAACCATGGGGGTTTCGGGTGTGACCCCAGTCAATCCGGAAGAGCTCAACTCGCCCGCCTGCCTGAGCAGCCAGGTTTCCAGGGGATGCCAGATCCGGAGTCCGAACATCAGCGACATCCCCCACAGGACGAAGATGATCAGCCCACCCACCAGGGGACCGAGCGGACGGTTCACCAACGTTGCCAATCCCCAGCCGATCTGCCCGCCCCACATGTTCCCACTGGTCAGGCTGTTTCCATCCAAAATGCTCAAAATAGCGAGCGTTAAGAAAACAGCCAGTTCCGATGCGATCACCTGCCCCCAGTGAATCTCCAATTCACGCCGGCTGCGTCTAAAAGCAAGCAGTCCACACACAACAAGACCTGCCACAACAAGAAGGGCTCCCCAACCCATCCATCTATCAAGCAATGCCACCCATTGGTTGAGGATCGTGCCAGCTGATAGTCCAAAGATCCCCAGCAGGGTCATGAGCCCTAAAGCCAGCAAGAGAACGCCAAGGATATCCCATAGAAAACGGCCAAAGTGGGTTTCAAGAAGTGCCAGGCGGTCCAGCCAATCACTTGACCCGGTTTGCTTACTGGCGGAATTTGAGCTGAGTTTGCGCGGCGCAGTAGGCATATCAATTGATCTTCATGCTCAAGCCAATTCGCTGGCGAGTGGCTTCCACCTGCAGGATGCGGACCTGTATATTCTGACCGGGCTGAACGACCTCTTTGATCGTCCTGCCGGCTGGCAGCGGGATCTCCGATGCATGGATCAAACCTTCCAGGCCTTCCTCCAACCGGGCAAACACACCAAATTGAACCAGGGCTGTCACGACCGCCGGGACAATGGAGTTGATCTGATAGCGTTCCTGGACGGTTTCCCAGGGGTTGGGGGTTAACCGTTTCAGGCTGAGCGCGATCCGGCAACGCTCGGGTGCCACCTCCATGACCAGGACTTCCACAACCTGCCCCACCTTGCAGATCTGGCCGGGATGTGTCACCCTCCCCCAGGAGAGTTCGGAAATATGGATCAGGCCCTCCGCACCGCCCAGGTCAACGAATACCCCGAACTCAGTGACATTGGTCACCTCACCGCTCAGCCGCTGTCCGACCTGGATCGTATTAAAAAGGGCCGGCCTTTTCCCGGCTTCAGCGAGAGCGGCGCGTTCTGAAAAGACCATGCGTCCCTCTTCCGGCACACATTCGATCACTTTCAAGCGCAAGGTGCGGTTTAAATAGGTCGATAAACACTCCTCGCGATTCTCTTCCTCGGCCTGGATCGGTAAGTTTACCAGGTGCGAGCAGGGGACGAACCCGGCAAGCCCTTCTCCCTCGACCAATAAGCCTCCCCGGTTATGACCGGTGACCTTTAATTCGATGATCTCATCCTGACGATAGAGGGCTGATGCGCGTTCCCAATCCGGTGCAACCCTGGCAAGCTCGCCGACCTTCTGCGCTTTCGTGGATGACTCGACCACCCGGTTTTCCTCCTCCTCCAGGACAGAGGCCCACCAGCCATCATCGTAAACCGGAATTTCTTGTTCATGGGTTTGATCATGCACCATTGAGTTGTCCTACCTCCTTCGCATTGATCCTCTCCTGCGATTGCCGCTCCATGTCGAGGATCACGCGCGCCACCTCTTCTATTGCAACCCTTTGTTTGCGATAAAGGTCCGCCTCGGATAATGCCAGGCGGCTGGCAACTTCGCGAACTTTGTGCCCTTCAACAAACTTCATTTCCAGAATATTAAATAAGATCCATTCCCCGGTAAATCGTCGTTCTCCCTCCGGGCGGACATTGTCCATTGCCTTGCGCAGGATGGACCGCAGGGCATTAGCCGGGTTGTCGTTGTGTTCGTCCAGGGCCTGCTGAACTATCTGGAGATTGAGCAGAGGATTCTGGGTCAGCTTTGGACCTCCCCAGTAATGCGTCAGGGCATCCCGCACCCACCCGGACATGTCCGATTCAGGAGGCAAGGTCTCCTCCAGCAGGCTGGTCTTACTGTCATAACGCCCAACCGCCCGCAGGCGCTGGAACATATCCACCTGTGGCCGCAGGTCCTCCAGGGAGCGGAAAACGCGATGTTGAAGGCGGCGATCCTCCAGGGCGATGGATGCCCTCTGGATGAGGAGTTTGAGGGCCGAGCGCTGGTCCTTGAGGATGACCTGGTCCGACTGCCTGACCACACCGAGCAAGCCAAGCAGCACAGGTTCACCTTCCACTGTATCGGGTGGCTGATGGAGGGGGAACAGCCAGGTATCACCCCAGATATATTCCTCTTCGTTCCCATTCCCGCTGCCGTTATGCCTCACCACCTGCAGCGCTTCAGAGAGGTTGGCCTCTTTCAGGATGGGTGAACTCCCCGTAGAAACGATCAGCGAAAGGGTGCCATCATCCAGGGCGGCCACGTAAGCAGCGGGGGCCTGTAAATGATCGCGCACGGCAGCCAGGACGGATTCCAGGAACTGGCGCAGGTCGTTCTGCGTGATCAGCCGGTCTTCCAGATTCTGCAGAAGGGCCAGGTCCGCTCGGTCGCTCCCAAAGAAGATGAGGCGTTCCCATAACGGCGCTACCAGGGTGATCGCATGTTCCATCAGCAGCACGGTGGCCACCATGGCGGTCGGGACTGCCCACGAGTAGACAGTACCGAAGAGGTCACCACCGACCCGCCTGACGATGGTCATCACACCCAGCGCCGCCGAAGCGGTCACCGGCCCGCGCATGATCCACTTGAACAGACGGCTCTTGACAACCCGGTCAGGCCAGGAGACGCCGAAAAATGCTACCGCATAGGCCATGATAATAATCAACCCGCCGACCATTAAATTGGTGCCCATTGCAATTCCCCAGAATAAATAGGGATGACTGGCAGCCAGCGTGGAACCAAAGAGCAGGTAAGGGAATGAGCCAAGCGCCGGGGCGGTGGCTCCCCCCAGCAGGTAGATCATACGCCGGCGTCCCGAACGTGTCAGGGTATGGCGGTAGGCCCGCCCAAAATTGAACCAGGCCAGCACCATCATCAGGATGTAATAGGCAGTGAATATCTCCGTCCAGAGGGTGCGTTCGAGGTGAGGAGCAGGTTGACCCGCCATCACCAACGGACCGAGCAGGGTATTGGTGGCCAGCAGCAGCAGGAAGCCCACTGAAATGGCATACAGCAGGCGCACAAGGAACCGCCGGCGTGTACGCGATGGATACCCGGTGGTCACCAGGATGGCATCTGACAAGTGAAAATAAGCAGGCGGAAGGAAGATGATTCCCAGCCATTCGATCCGCAGGAAAAGGGCGATCGTCTCCGGGGTCACCGCTGAGGTCTCAAGCGCTTCGGAGGTGAAGACCACCACTACGCATAGCAGGATAATTGCAAAGGATCGCGTGACCCGGTCGCGCAGATTAAATGACAGCGCATACAGGAATAACGAAAAAGCCGTGATGGCAATCCCGGCGGTAAGAATATCATTGATCGTTCTTATTCCCACCAGTAAATCCTGCAGCCAACCATTAAACATGCAGACCTTCCGTACTCCTACCGAATGAACCGCCCAAAGAACAGCGTGATATCCTGTTGTTCGTAATAGGCATCATTATACCCGCAGAATTCAAACCCCAGTTTTTGGGCAAGACGAATGGCCGGGTTGTTTTTGGATGACATCTCAAGCAGCACCCGCCGGTTTTTCCGCTGCACCGCCCAGGTTTGAACAGACTGCAACAACAAGGTAGCGATCGCCTGGCGGCGGTAACGGGGTGAAACGACCAGGTCCGTTATCCAGGCCGTATGCTGAACAATGGCATCATTCATCCGGGTGTATGCCACCACCTGCTCACCGATCACCGCCACCAGCATGCCCGACCGGCGGTTCCAGGTTTCTGACAGCATGCTCACGGGGCGGGGGTACGCAACGGTCACGGTGCGCGGCAGGCGGATCTCGCGGAATACGGCTCCCACCTGCCCGTCCTCGTGCTGGATATCCATTTGCCAGACATAATCGCTCTGGCAGGAGTGGTCAAACGCCATCAGTGTATTCAAGTCAGTCGCAACAGCAGGTCGTATCTGGACTTCGGCCATAATTCCCTCACGGAGCTGTGATCTGCAGCGGAACAATGCAGGCAGGAAGCACGTTGGCCTGGCTGTCTGTAACCACCAGGCGCAGGGCATAATTCCCGGGTGCGATCAGGCTGGTATCCCAATTCCCCAAGCTGCCATCCTGGACGGCCTGGTTGCCACCCGCAATGCTCTGCCAGGTATCCGACCCAGCCGGGGAAAATTCGTAGTAAAAGTATCCAAAGTTGGGAATGTTGGCTGTCCCCAGCAGTTCAATACTCCCCTTGATGATATCCCCCGCCTTGGGGTAGGTGATCATAATCTGGCCCGGCACGCAGCCAGTTACCTGGGCGGTGGCGGTTAGTTGGGGAGTCAATGCTCCGATCGTTTGCAGCAACTCGGGTGGAATAGTGCTGGTCTGGGTGGTCAGGGGATTAATAGTTGGGGTTGAAAGCAATGAGAATGCGGGCAGGTTGGGAGCCAGGAAAGCGGTCAGGACGACCTCGGATCCGGCCAGCAGGGCGACCAGGGTCAGGGCTGTCATAGCCTGGCTGATATGCCGGCGGGCCAGCTCACGCTCCAGACCAAACACGGATTGGCTTAACTCATGCTGTGCCCTGAACAGGGCACGCAGGGCGAATACCAGGCCAACAGCAAGCAGCAAGTAAATCAGGACCGCATAATCTGCGAAAAACCGTAAAATGGTTATCATTCCACCCGTTAGATAACCCGAAGAACGCCCCGTACCAGGATTTCCAATTTGGGTGTGATCAGGCTGCCTGCCCCCAGCACTTCCTCGTGCGAGGTGATCGTATTCCCTTCCAGGTTGGCTTTATTGCTGATGCCTGAGAAACCCAGCACCCGGGTTCCCCCATGGCGGGCCACGATGACTTCGGAGGTAGTGGACATTCCCACCGCATCCGCTCCGGCTATGCGCAGGAAACGCAGGTCAGCCGGCGATTCGAAGGATGGGCCGCTCAGACCGGCGTAGACACCTTCCCGCAGGGTCAGATGGTTGTCGCGAGCCACATTGCGAGCCAGGTCACAAAGCTTGCGATCATAGACCTGGCTCATATCCGGGAAGCGCGGCCCTAGCTCATCCAGGTTTGGACCGATCAACGGGTTCAGACCGGCCATCCCGATAAGGTTGAGGTTGTCCGTGATCAGCATCACATCGCCGGGTGTGAAATCCGGATGAATGGCCCCGGCAGCATTGGTCACGATCAGGATCTCAATCCCCAGCCGCTGCATGACCCGCACCGGCAAGGTCACCTGCTGCATGGTGTAGCCTTCATAATAATGGATGCGCCCCTGCATCGCCAGGATTGCCTGGCCTTCCAGCTCGCCTATCACCAGCTGCCCGGTATGACCCTGGACCGTGGACAGAGGCCAATCCGGTAGCTCCCGATATGGAATGGTCGTCGTTTTTTGGATCGCTTCTGCAAGTCCACCCAGGCCGGTGCCCAGGATCAAACCCACCCGCGGCCTGAATCCACTCTTCGAACGGATCACCTGCGCAACCCGGTCTATCAGTTCCAGCGTGATCTGCATATCCCATCTCCCAATAAACTTAAAAATACCTTTTCCGCTGGAATTATATCTCAAGTCGACCAAAGGTTTGTACATGGAGGGTCCTCCAGCAGTCCTTTTCCGGCGACACTTCGCAAGTTCGTTAAAATAGGGGTTGTCAAAAAGTATGCTTAAATAAACCAACAAAATAGAAAAGGTCTGATATCTCGTTCGATCAAGAGAATGGTGGTTATTGGAACGATCGTCATCATCAAGAATGAACTCGCAAAATACATCGAAATTACAACCATTGAAGATTCAAGGGTAAACTAAAACGACTGAGCCCTGTTGAGCTCAGGACTCAGTCCAATGAATCCACCTAATTAGTGTTCATTTTTCGGGTGTCCTACACCTTTTGGGACAGGTTTTAGGCGCTTCCGCTGATTTCTGGGTCAGGGAGCCACACCCCACAGACGAATTGTCCCATCCAGTGATCCGGAAGCGAGTACTTTCCCATCCGCAGAGAAGATTACGGCCTTGATCCAGGAGGTATGCCCGTTCAGCGTGGCTAACACCTGGCCCGTAGATACGTCCCACAATTGGATCGGTCCATCCAGGGATCCGGACGCAAGCAATTTCCCATCCGGTGAAAAAGCCACGCTCAGGCCGGAATCCAGATTCCCATTCGGGAAAGCCAGGGTCTTGCCGGTGGCAACCTCCCACAGCCTGACCGTTTTATCGATCGATCCCGAGGCTAGCGTCTTCCCGTCCGGAGAGAAGGCGACACTATATACAGCAGCTGTATGGCCGCTCAAAGTGTACAGGAGCTGACCGGTGGCGACGTCCCACAGTTTGACCGTTTTATCCGCCGAGGCGGAGGCGAAGGTCTTCCCATCCGGTGAGAACGCCACCCCCCAAACATAATTGGTATGTCCGCTCAGCACCTTTAAAATCTTGCCGGTGGCGACATCCCACAGTTCGATCGTCTTATCCCACGGCGTCGAAGCCAGCATCTTCCCATCCGGCGAAAAGACGATGTTACTACCGCCATACGCCCCCCCGCTGAAAGTGCTGATTTCCTGCCAGGTGGTCGTATCCCACAGCTGGATCGTCCCATCGCTCAATCCAGCGGCCAGGGTTTTGGCATCCGGAGAAAAGGCTACACCGTTAATATTCGGGGCGGGCACCTGCAGCGTGTGAGTCGCCTGGCGCATCAAGGCGTCCCATATCTTGATCGATCCGGTAAATGTCCCATCCGCCAGTACCCGTCCATTGGAGGAGAAGGCCAGGCTGGATACGGCGTGCGCATCCTGGTCAAAACTATGCAGCACCTGCCCCGTCGATACATCCCAGAGTTTGATCGTTCCCTCGTCCGAGGCGGAGACCAGCGTCTTCCCATCCGGGGAAAATAATACAGCGCCCACCGGGTAGACATGTCCGCTTAAAGTGCGCAGGACCTGCCAGGTGGAGACCTCCCAAAGGGAAATGGTCTTGTCCAACGAACTGGAAGCCAGGGTCTTCCCATCCGGTGAAAAGGCCACGCTGGAAATCCTATCCGGCTGCGGCAGGGAACTTATCAATTTTCCGTTGGCGACATCCCATACCTTGATGGTTTTGTCATAGGACCCGGAGACCAGGGTCTTCCCGTCCGGGGAAAAGGCTGCGCTCAATATGGTATCCGTGTGCCCGCTCAAGGTTTTTATGAACTTTCCGCTGGGGACATCCCATAGACGGATGGTCTTGTCATAGGAGGTCGAGGCCAGTACTTGCCCATCCGGCGAGAAGACCAGTACGAGGACAAGCTCTGTATGACCGCTCATGGTCGCCAGCACCTTTCCGGTAGCCAGGTTCCACAGTTCGATCGTCTTGTCTCCCATGCCGGTAGCCAGTTTTTTTCCATCCGGTGAGAAGGCCACGCTGCCGAAGGTCAATGTCGGCGAGCTGAGGGTTTGTACCACATTCCCCGTGGCAACATCCAACAATGTGACTGTGTTGTTGGTCGGCTCGAAAGCGACCGTCTTCCCATCCAGCGAGAAGGTTGGGTAACCGACCCAGGCCTGGGTAGCGGCTGGATGAATCGGAGCAAGAGTGCTGGCGTCAAAAAATTTTACACCGGCCGAGGTTGATTCAACCAGCCATTTTCCATCCGGGCTGTATGTCAGACGGTAGGAAACTGGATCACCCATACTGGCCAGTTGAACCACCTGGCTGGCATTCGCTGCCCCGATCACAGCCGAGGGCATCGGGTTGGGGGTATCCGTCGGGGTGGGCAAGGAGACCTGTGTTTGGGCAGGGTTGTTAGTAATTGCTGTCTGAACGGGTCCGCTGCAAGAAGCCAGTAAAAAAAGAACGAGGAACAAACCGGGGATCATTTTAGTGTTCATGTTTTCACATTCCAAAAGGCTCAGATTAAACGGCGCAATCTGGTTATTGCCTGTTTAGCATAAAGAATACTCGCGAATGGTCCATTATAACATTATATATGATAAATATTATATTAATTATCATATATTATTCCCATGAAAGGTATTTATAAAAACCTACTTTCCCGGGAGTGCCTCGCCATCAGATAAAAGCCTCGCCCTGAACTTAAGAACAGAACCGGGAAGGGAAGCACAACCCGGGTTTTTACAAATTCCAGCCGGGTGGCCTTGCCCAAGCCGCAATGTAACGGGTTTTGGCGGTCACTACCCATTGGGTAAATATGCTGGCGGTCGATGGACCGCCAGTTTTTTCATCTCTATCCATTTTCAAATTTATTCAAGCTGCTTCTTGATTACAGCCCATTCAGCCTGCCATGTTGATTTTCCCCTCTTGTGAATACTTATTGTAAAGCCTGCCGGAAGGCCACAATGGTCTTTTCCACCCCCGGATCGTCGATCCAGTAGTGCAGAACCAGGCGGAAAGTGCGGGGGCCGGTCACACCCGCCAGGATGCCCTCCCGTTTCAGCTTTTCCGCCACTTCTTCCGGGG
>Ga0182021_10006652_pt1 | contig 13717 bp, 10 predicted proteins | sample 612E3MmetaG_FD_120493 | JGI IMG/M metagenome (GOLD analysis project Ga0182021, IMG submission 120493) | Permafrost microbial communities from Stordalen Mire, Sweden - 612E3M metaG (Illumina Assembly) | ecosystem: Environmental > Terrestrial > Soil > Wetlands > Permafrost | place: Sweden...
CCGCGTGCAGATCCTCGACGTGCTCGCCGCCCACCGGCCGGAGATGAGCCGCCAGGCCCGCTTGGACCGGATGGACGAGCTCCTCCGGCTCGTCGGGATCTCGAGCGACAGGGCGAAGGCCTACCCCCACGAGCTGTCCGGCGGGATGCGCCAGCGTGCCATGATCGCCATCGCCCTCGCCCTCGACCCGGAGATAATCATCCTCGACGAGCCGACGACGGCCCTCGACGTCGTCATGCAGCGTCAGATCCTCTCGGAGATCATGGGGCTGCGCAGCCGGCTCGGCTTCTCGGTCATCTTCATCACCCACGACCTCTCCCTGCTCATCGAGGTCGCGGACGAGATCGCCGTCATGTACGCCGGCCGCATCGTGGAGCACGGGCGCTCCGAGGAGATCTACCGGACTCCCCGGCACCCCTACAGCTACGGCCTGCTGAACTCGTTTCCCCTCCTGCACGGGCCCAGGCAGTCGCTCACCGGCATCGTCGGGTTCCCGCCCGACATGCGGTCGCTCCCCCACGGTTGCCCGTTCCACCCGCGTTGCGCGTACGTGCACGAGGGCTGCGACCGCATCCTGCCGCCCCTCAGGGTCTCGCCCGCCCCGGGGGACTCGGCCGGCCACACGGTGGCCTGCTCCCTCTACGACGACGGCGCCGTGCCCGAGCTGATCGCCCGGGCGGCGGTTCTCGACACGGGCACCGACGGCGCCGCGGCGCCCGGCCAAGCCGGTGAGACCCCCGTCCTCTCGGTGAGAGCTCTGCAGAAGTTCTTCCCGGTCCATCAAGGCCCGCGTAGGGCCGAGGCGGTGCGGAGAGTCGTGCGGGCGGTCGACGGCATCTCGCTCGACTTGTATGCGGGGAAGGTGACCGCGCTCGTAGGGGAGTCCGGCTCGGGCAAGTCGACGATCGGCCGCGTCCTGTCCCAGCTCTACAAGGCGACGGGCGGGACGATCACTCTCGGCGGCCGGCCCGTCAAGACGCGCCGGGGCCGGCGCCACCGGGAGTACGTCCGGAAGGTCCAGATCGTCCTGCAGGACCCCTTCAGCTCGCTGAATCCCCTTCACACCGTGGGCTATCACCTCTCCCGGCCGCTTTTGATCCACGGCTTCGCCCGCTCGCGAAAAGATGCCCGGGCCGGGGTGGAAAAGCTGCTCGCCGACGTGCAGCTGACGCCTGCCGATCAGTTCGTGTCCAAGTACCCCCACGAGCTCTCCGGCGGCCAGCGGCAACGCATAGCCGTCGCCCGGGCGCTGGCGGCCGAGCCTTCGGTGATCCTCGCCGACGAACCCGTCTCGATGCTCGACGTCTCGACGCGACTCGGCGTGCTGAACCTCCTGCGCGGCCTTGCCACCGACAGGAACCTGGCGTTGCTGTACATAACCCACGACATCGCCTCGGCGCGCTATTTCGCGGACACGACCCTCGTCATGTACGGCGGCCAGCTGATCGAGGGCGGCCCCTCGGAGCAGGTCGCACTGCACCCTGCGCACCCGTACACGCAATTGCTGAGGGAGTCGGCGCCCAATCCGGAAAAGGAGTCGATCAGCGCCGTCGTCTCGACGGGCGAGCCGCCGAGCTTGATCAATCCGCCGTCAGGATGCCGTTTCCACCCGCGCTGTCCCCACGTCATGGACGTCTGCCGGCGCGAGCGCCCTCCCGAGAGCGATCTCGGCGGCGGCCAGTGGGCGACCTGCTGGTTGTACTCGTCCTCGAAGACCGAAAACTCGCCTCAAGGCCCTGCATGAGCCCTGCCCGCCCGGCTGTGCCCAGAGCGCGCGACGGCTCAGGCGCTGATCGATGCCTTTGCCAGGATGCCGCCGTCGCAAACCAGGTGCGACCCGGTGACATACCGGGACTGCTCCGACAAGAGCCAGAGGACCGCCTCGGCCGGCTCGTCGGGATCGGCCAGGCGCCCGAGCGGGATCTCGTCGCTGAGCGTCTTGCGCAAGGCCGCCTTTTCTGGTTCCGAGAGACCCGCCCACGTGAGGGGCGTATCGGTCGCCCCCGGCACAACGGCGTTGACCCGGATCCCGTACTTGGCGTAGTCCACGGCCAGGGTCCGCATCAGCGAGGACAGGCCCCCCTTCGAGGCGCTGTAGGAGCTCGCCCCGCCGGCGGCGAAGGCTGCGAAGCTCGCCGGCGACCCGCAGAGGACGAGCGAGCCTGCGCGGCCCGATCGCAGCAGGCTGCGCAGCGCCTGCCGACAGGTCAAGAAGGCCCCTGTCAGGTTCGTGGCGATGACCGCGTCCCAGACCTCCAAGGAGAGCTCGTGGGCGAGGCCGGTGCGCTCGATGCCCGCGTTGGCGAAAAGGCCCGAGAGCGGCCCGAGCTCGTTCTCGGCCTCTTCGAAGGCGGCGACCACGGACTCCTGCGAAGTGACGTCGCACACAATTCCCGCGGCCCGCGGCGCCCCGAGCCGCCTCGCCTCGTCGGCGACGGCGAGCACCGATTCGCGGGTGCGGGCCAGCACGGCGACGCTGAAGCCGCGGCGGGCGGCCAAAAGGGCGACGGAGCGCCCTATGCCGGAGCCACCGCCCGTTACGAAGAGCACCTCGTCGGACACATTGGCCTCCTCGCCGGCAGGTTCTCGGGCCCTCGGGACCGGGGCGGTGGGGAGGCTATCAGCCGCGCCATCTCGCGGCCACGCACGTCCGAAGAACAAAAGGCTGACGTCGCGTTGCAGGGCTCCTTGGGGGCTTTGCCCTGCGGGACAGCGCAAGAGGAAGGACGCGCGCCTGCTCCTGGCGGCCGCGCAGCCGATGGGTTGCACGGCCAAGCGCTCAAGTGTTCAGGCGGTTCCCATGCCACAAGGAGGCAGGATGCGAAAGCCACTCGGAATCGGGATCGTCGGCGCGGGCTTCATCGGTCGTGTGCACGCGAGAGCGGCGCGAATGGCCGGAGATCACCTCGTCGGGATCGCCGACCTGTCCCCTCGGCTCTCGGAGGCCCTCGCCGGTGACCTGGGCTTCGAACGGGTTTTCGCGCGGGCCGAGGACCTGATCGCAGACCGCGAGGTGGAGGTGGTGCACATGTGCGTGCCCAACAACCTGCACGGCACCCTGGTCCCAGATGCCATAGCCGCCGGCAAGCACGTGATCTGCGAGAAGCCCCTCGCGACGAGCGCCGCCGAGGCTGGGAGGCTCGAGAAGCTCGCCGAGGAGGCGGGGGTCGTCGGCGCCGTACCGTTCGCCTACCGCTACTACCCGATGGTGCGCGAGATCCGGGAGCGGGTCCGCAACGGCGAGGCCGGCAAGATGGCGATGCTGCACGGCTCCTACCTGCAGGACTGGTTGGCAAGCGACGCCGACACGAACTGGCGCGTGGACCCCGCCCTCGGCGGCGCCTCACGTGTGTTCGCCGACATCGGCGTGCACTGGGCGGACCTCGCCGAGTTCACCTCCGGCCAGCGGATCACCCGGCTCTGCGCCCAGCTGCTCACGGTCTTCCCGATCCGGCACGGACCGGGCGGCCCGGCCGAGGTCCGCACCGAGGACGCCGTCACCGTGAACTTCGAGACCGACGGCGGGGCGATCGGATCGGTCGTTCTGAGCCAGGTGGCTCTCGGCCGCAAGAACCGCCTCTGGCTCTCCCTCGACGGCACCGGGGCGAGCTTCGTCTTCGACCACGAGGACCCGGACAGCATATGGATCGGGGGCCGCGCGACGAACCAGATCCTCTTCCGTTCCCCGGAGGGCCTGCGGCCGCCGGCCGCCAGGTACGTCACCTTGCCGGCCGGACACCCGCAGGGCTTTCAGGACTGTTTCAACGCCTTCGTGGCGGACTGTTACGCCGCGGTGGCGGGGGAGGCGCCGGACGGCCTACCCCGCTTCGCCGACGGCCGGCGCGCAGCCGAGATCACCGAGGCGGTCCTCAGTTCCGCCGCTGCCAGAGCCTGGAAGGAGGTCCCTTGCCGAGACGCATCCTGAGCGGACGCCGGCAGGGGCCGGATCGGTCGGGTGACTGAAGAGTCCGGCAAGACGGCATCGCCTCGACCCGCCCGGCGGGACGACTCGGGTGCCGCAGACAATCGAGAGGTCGACACAAGAGAAAGAGGGAGCAAAGGCGTCATGGACAAGCTTGCAGCACTAGGTGGCAACCCCGTCCGCTCTACCCCGTTCCAGCCCTGGCCCCAGTTCGACGAAGCGGAGCGCTCGGCAGTCCTGCGGGTTCTCGACTCCCGCAACTGGTGGGCGACCGAGGGCTGCGAGGTACGGGCCTTCGAGGCCGAGTGGGCCGCTTTCACCGGAGCGAGCGGCACCGCCGCCCTCACCAACGGGACAGACGCCCTCGAAGTCGCTCTTGCGGCTCTCGACATAGGCCAAGGCGACGAGGTGATCGTTCCCGCCTGGTCGTTCATGGCCACGATCGGGGCCGTTCTCGCAGCCAACGCCATCCCGGTGATCGTGGACGTCGACGCCCATACGGGCACGATCGACGTGGCCGCCGCCGCGGCAGCCATCACCGGCAAGACCAGGGCCGTGATCCCGGTCCACATCGGCGGCGGAATGGCCGACCTCGACGGTCTGCGCAAGCTGGCGACCGAGCACGATCTCGTCATCCTCGAGGACGCCGCCCAGGCTCACGGGTCGACCTGGCACGGCCAGCACGCCGGCACGGTCGGCGACGCGGGCACGTTCTCCTTCCAGGCGTCGAAGAACATGACCGCCGGAGAAGGCGGAGCCGTCATCAGCCGGCGCCCCGAGATCGTCGAGCGGGTGACCTCGTTGGTCAACTGCGGCCGCCGTCCCGGGAATTGGTACTACCGGCACTTCGAGCTGGCGGGCAATCTTCGGATGAGCGAATGGCAAGGTGCCGTGCTCCGCGTCCAGCTGGAGCGGTTCCCCGCCCAGCAGGAGGTCCGCTCCGCCAACGCCGACTTCTTGAACGCCGCGCTGGCCGAGCTCCCCGGCGTCACGCCTTTGGGCCGTCACAAGGGCTGCACGTCGCAGGGCAACTACGACTACATGGTCAATTTCGACGCCGCGCTGTTCCCCGACAGGAACAAGCTGCGCACAGCGCTGCTGGCGGAGGGAATGCCGCTCACCACGGCCTATCCCCCGATGCATCACCTCGAGATGTTCACCCGCGGCGACGGGCTGGCACCGCACATCCGCGACACGAGTGCCTATCCCGCGTACTCCTCACTGCACATGCCGGTGACCGAACAGCTGTCCGCGACGGCGATCTGGTTCAAGACCGAGGTGCTCACGGGGAGCCGGGAGGACGCCCAGAGCGTGCTGGACGCGATCGAGAAGGTGCACGGCCGCGCCGCCGAGATCGCGGACCTGGAGCCGACGGAGTACTGAACCCGCTCGAAGCCGGCCCCGTCACCCCGCGCGGGGTGGCCGGGCCGGCCAATGACAAAGGCTCAGGGCTTGACGGCGGGAAGCAGCACGAAGGCGATCAGGCTGAGATGCAAGGCCGCCGCGACGACCACGCAGGCGTGGAACACCTCGTGGAAGCCGAAGACCCTCGGCCAAGGGTCCGGGCGCCGGCGGGCGTAGACGACGGCGCCGATCGTGTAGAGCAGGCCGCCCGCCATCATGAGGCAAAAGCCGCGCACCCCGAGGTAGTGGAAGAACTCCGGCATGGCCCCGACGGCGATCCAGCCGGCCGCCACATATGGCAGGGCCACTGCCCACTTCGGCGCGTCCAGCCACACGAAGCGCATCACGATCCCGACGAGTGACGCCGCCCAGACGAGGCCGAGCACGACCCAGGCGTCGGTGTCCGGTAGCGACAGGCCGGCGACGGCCGTGTAGGTACCGGCGATGCAGACGAAGATCATGGAGTGGTCGGCGTGGCGCATGCGGCGACGCGCCACGTCCGACCACTTGACCCGGTGATAGAGGGCGCTCGTCGTCAGCATGGCCCAGACGGCGAAGCACGCCACGGCCGCGCACACCTCGGCCTTGGTCCCGCTCGCCTCGAGTCCTATGAGCGGCCCGACCGCCAGCATGGCGATCGACCCGACCTGGTGGAAACGCCCGCGCAGCAGCGGCTTCGGCTTGGGTTCCTCGGTTGCCGGCAGCTTCGCTTCGGCGGTGCGGGCCACCCCGTCACACTACCTACCGGTCGGTAGGCCCGCCAGATGTAGGACCGCCGGGCCGCTGCAGGGGGCTCAGAGCGAGAAGGAAACGTTTCTCGCCGTGGTCGGGGAAGCAGATCGTCGCCCGGGCGTCGTCGCCCTCGCCTTCGACCTCGAGCACCACCCCCTGGCCGAAACGGGTGTGGACCACGGCGTCGCCCGGCACGAGCCCGAGCTTCTCCGCCCCACTCGACCCCGTGGCCGCCGGCGCGGCCGGACGACTGCCGGACCCGAGCGTCCCGAGCGACTGTCCCCCGCTCCGCGTGCTGCCCCACGGCCCCCCGCTGAGGGCCCCGCGTCCCGCGCCGATGGTCACACCTTCGCCGACGTCCTCGACGAGCTCGTCCGGGATCTCCTTCAAGAAGCGGCTCGGAAAGCTCTGCTGGATGCTCCCGAACAGCAGCCGGCTCCAGGAGTGCGTTACATAGAGCCGCTCGCGCGCCCGGGTCACCCCGACGTAGCAGAGCCGGCGCTCCTCTTCGAGCTCGTCGGGCTCGGCCAGGCTCTGGGAATGGGGGAATATCCCCTCTTCCATCCCGGTGAGGAACACGGCGCGGAACTCGAGGCCCTTGGCCGAGTGCAGCGTCATGAGCGAGACGCTCGCCCCGTCGTCGATGACATCGGTGGCAGCCACGAGCGCCGTCGACTCGAGGAACGACTCGAGGTCCTGGTGCTCGGAGGCGACGTTCATCAGCTCGGCCAGGTTCTCGACGCGGCCTTCGGCGTCGATGGCCCGGCTGCCCCCGATGTCGATCTCGGCCTCGAGCACGTCGCGGTAGCCGGTCCGCTCGAGGAGGACCTCGATCAGCTTGTCCGGGGGCCCCTCGGCGAGCTCCTTCGACCGGAGCTCGGCGAGCAGGTCCAAAAAGCCGCGCACTCCCGCCAGGGCCTTGCCCGCCACGCCCGCCTCAGAAGCGTGCTCGAGCGCCCCCGCGAAGCCGACGCCCCGCTCGGTGCCGTAGGCGATGAGGCGCCCGACGGTCGTGTCCCCGACGCCCCGGCGCGGGACGTTGATGATGCGGCGCAACGACACCTCGTCGCCCGGGTTCGCCACCGCGCGGAGATAGGCGAGGACGTCACGGACCTCGCGCCTGTCGAAGAAACGGGTCCCCCCGATGACCGTGTAGGCGATCCCGCGATCGGCCAAGGCGGTCTCGAGGGCGCGGCTTTGGGCGTTCGTGCGGTAGAAGACCGCCATGTCGGCGAGGCTCATGGCCTCGTTCCGGTTGAGGGCGACGATCTCGCTCGTCACGAAGGCGGCCTCGTCCCGGTCGTCGCCGGCGCGGTAGCGGCGGATGCGGTCGCCTTGGCCGAGGGCGCTCCAGAGCTTCTTCTCCTGGCGGAAGAGGTTGTTGCCGATCACGGCGTTGGCGGCATCGAGGATCGTCTGGCTCGAGCGGTAGTTCTGGTCGAGCACGATGAGCGTGGCGTCCGGGAAGGCCCGCTCGAACTCGAGCAGGTTGCGCATCTCGGCGCCGCGGAAGCGGTAGATGCTCTGGTCCGTGTCGCCGACGACACAGACGTTGCGCCGCTCGGCGCCGAGCAGGATCACGAGCTCGTTCTGAGCGACGTTGGTGTCCTGGTACTCGTCGACCAGCACGTGCTCGAACCGCTCCGAGTACTGCTCGAGCACATCGGGGTTGTCGCGGAACATCCGCACGGTGCGGACCAGGAGGTCGTCGAAGTCCATGGCGTTCGCGGCCACGAGCCGCCGCTCGTACTCGGCGTAGGCCTGGGCGATGCGGCGCTCGTAGATGGTCCCTGCGCGCTCTTCGAACGCGGCGGCGTCGACGAGGTCCGACTTCGCCGAGCTGATCACCCCGAGCACGGCCCGGGGCGGGAAACGGCGCTGGTCTATGCCGAGGTCGTCGAGGACGTGCTCGACGAGGCGGCGGCTGTCGCCGTCGTCGTAGATGCTGAAGCCGGGCCTGTAGCCGATCCGGTCGACGTTGCGGCGCAGCATGCGCACGCAGGCGGCGTGGAAGGTGGACACCCACATCCGCTCCGCGTCGGAGCCTACGAGCTCGATCACGCGCCGGCGCATCTCGTCGGCGGCCTTGTTGGTGAAGGTGATGGCCAAGATGCGCCAGGGCGCCACGCCCGAGGCGACGAGGCGGGCGATGCGACGCGTGAGCACGCGGGTCTTGCCCGAGCCGGCACCGGCCACCACGACGAGCGGGCCGCCGTCGAACAAGACCGCCTCGCGCTGGCGGGGGTTCAGATCGGCGACGAGCCCGGCGATGACCTCCTCGGCCGACTCAACGTCGACGGTGGCCCCCTCTCCGGGCACGCCGGCTCCGGGCACGTCATCTCCGGGCGCGGCGTCCCTCGGGAGGACCACGGAAGCTTCGGCTCTGTGGCGGCCCCCCAGTGGGGGAAGCTCACCCAGGAGGTCCCACTCGTCGGCCCCCCAGTCTGCAGGGGCGCGGGGAGGCGGGGACGACATGACACCCGAGACTACCGGCGAAAAGGCGGGCGCTCCTCTCCTGCGGGCGGCACGACGGACACACCCCAAGGGGTATATAGGGCGACCACGTGCGAAGCGGCCCCGCTCGCGCTCCGATGCCCGGCGCCCGCGCGTTTGCGGTCTTCTGGGGTACTACTTGGGTAGTATTTGAGTATGAAGCTGAGCATCAGCCTTCCTGAAGCTGACGTCGCCGCCTTGGACGAGCACGCCCGGAAGTCGGGACTGCGATCACGTTCCGCTGCGGTCCACCAAGCGATCCGACTGTTGCAGCTCACCGAGCTCGAGCAGGACTACGCCGCGGCGTGGGAGGAATGGGATCAGTCGGGCGAGCGTGAGTCGTGGGAGGCTGCGATCGGCGACGGGCTGTCGTGATGCGACGGGGCGAGGTTCGATTGGTAGAGCTCGACCCTGTCCGCGGGAGCGAGGCGGGCAAGCGGCGCCCGGCGGTCGTCGTGAGCAACGACCGCGCCAATGCGACAGCTGAGCGTCTCGGCAGAGGCGTCGTCACAGTCGTACCGGTGACGAGCAATGTCGACCGGATCTTCCCCTTCCAGGTCCTGCTCCCGTCCGAGCCGGCAGGACTCCGTGTCGCCTCGAAGGCGCAGGCTGAGCAGGTTCGCTCCGTAGCGGTTGAGCGCCTCGGGCCGGCGCTCGGTTACCTGCCCGCCCCGGTCATGGCCGAGATCGATGAGGCTCTCAGGCTTCACCTGGATCTCTGACCCGCCCCCGGCCGCCGGCCGGGCTCACTCCCACTCGATCGTGCCGGGGGGCTTGGACGTGACGTCGTAGGCGACGCGGTTGACTCCCGGCACCTCGTTGATCAGCCGGCTCGAGATCCTCTCGAGCACGTCGTAGGGAAGACGTGCCCAGTCGGCCGTCATGGCGTCCTCGCTCGTGACGGCCCGGATGACAATTGGGTAGGCGTAGGTCCGCTCGTCGCCCATGACGCCCACGGAGCGGACGGCCGGCAGCACGGCGAACCACTGCCACAGCTCGGCGTCGAGGCCGTCGCGCCGGATCTCGTCGAGGACGATCTCATCCGCTCGGCGGACGATCTCGACGCGTTCAGGGGTCACCTCCCCCACGATGCGCACCGCCAGCCCGGGCCCCGGGAAGGGCTGGCGCCAGACGATCTCGCGGGGCAGCCCGAGCTCCTCGCCGATCGCCCGCACCTCGTCTTTGAACAGCAGCCGCAAGGGCTCGACGAGCTCGAGGTCCATGTCCTCGGGAAGGCCCCCCACGTTGTGATGCGACTTGATGGTGGCGGCATTGGCCGTGCCCGACTCGATCACGTCCGGGTACAAGGTGCCCTGCACCAGGTAGTCGACGTCGGTCTGCTCGAGCGCCACCTCCTCGAAGATACGGATGAACAGCTCCCCGATCGCCTTGCGCTTTTCCTCGGGGTCGGTCACGCCGGCAAGCGCTTCGAAGAAGCGGTCGGCCGCCTTCACGTGCACGAGGTCAACGGCGAACTGCCTGAGAAACGTCGCCTCCACCTGTTCGCCCTCGCCGGCGCGCATGAGCCCCGTGTCGACGAAGACGGCCGTGAGCTGGCTTCCGATCGCCTTGTGGACGAGGGCGGCCGCGACTGCCGAGTCCACCCCGCCCGAGAGGGCGCAAAGCGCCCGGCCGGAGCCGACCTGGGTTCTGACCGCCTCGACTTGCGACTCGATGACCGAGGCGTGCGTCCAGTTCGGGCTGCAGCCGCAGACGTCGAAAAGGAACCGCCGGAGCAGCTCCTGGCCGCGCTCGGTGTGCACCACCTCGGGATGGAACTGCACGCCGTAGAGAGCCCGGTCGCGGTCCTCGAAGGCGGCGACGGGAACCTCGGCCGTGGCGGCGGTCACCGAGCAGCCCGGCGGTGCCTCGACGATCGAGTCCCCGTGGCTCATCCACACCTCGCTCGAGGCCTCCCAGCCGTCCATGAGCACAGAGGCGGCCCCCGCCTCGAGCTGCGTGCGGCCGAACTCGCCCTTGTCTGTGCGCGCCACCCGGCCCCCGAGGAGCTGAACGATGAGCTGGGCCCCGTAACAGATGCCGAGCACGGGCAGACCGGCCTCGAGCAGGCCGGCGTCTACCGACGGTGCCGCCGGGGCGTAGACGGACTTCGGGCCGCCGGAGAAGATGATCCCGCGCGGCCGCCGGGCGAGCATCTCGCTCGCGGGCATCGAGGAGGGCACGATCTCGGAGTAGACGCGCTCCTCGCGCACCCGGCGTGCGATCAGCTGCGCGTACTGGGCCCCGAAGTCGACCACGAGCACCGTGTCGTAGCCGGCCGCGATGGGCGCGCCCACTAGCTCCCCATGCCGACGGCTTGCGCCCGCTGCAGCTGCTTTCCCTCGGTCTGCAGGGCCGGCGCCACCATCACCTCGGCCTTGTGGAACTCGCGGATCGTCTCGTAGCCGCACGTCGCCATCGAGGTCCGCAGTGCCCCGAACAGGTTCATGCGCCCGTCGTTCTCGTGCGCCGGCCCGAGGAGGATCTCGCGGAGCGTGCCGCGGCGCTCCACCCTCACCCTGGCGCCCCGCGGCAAGCTGGCGTGGAAGGTTGCCATGCCCCAGTGGCAGCCGCGGCCCGGCGCCTCATAGGCCGCCGCCAGCGGAGAACCGATCATCACGGCGTCGGCCCCGCAGGCGATGGCCTTGGCGATGTCGCCGCCACGGCTCATGCCGCCGTCGGCGATCACCTGCACGTAGACGCCCGTCTCTTCGAGATGGCGCGACCTCGCCCCGGCCACGTCGGCGATCGCGGTCGCCTGGGGCACGCCGATGCCGAGCACTCCCCGCGTCGTGCAGGCGTTGCCGGGCCCGACGCCGGCGAGCACCCCCGCCGCCCCGGTGCGCATGAGGTGCAGCCCGGCCTGGTACGACGCGCAGCCGCCGACTACGACGGGGATGTCGATCTCGCGGATGAACTTCTTCAGGTTCAAGGGCTCTGTGGTCTTGGACACATGCTCCGCCGACACGACAGTCCCCTGGATCACGAGCAAATCGAGCTCGGCCGCGAGCACCGCCGGCGCGAGCTGGGCGGCGCGCGAGGGGGTGACCGCGGCGCAGGCGGTGACGCCGGCCTCCTTGATCTCCCGGATGCGCCGGCCGACGAGCTCGGGCTTCATGGGCTCCATGTAGATCTGCTGCATGCGGGCGGTCGCCTTCTCCGGCGCCAGCTCGGCGATCTCCGCCAGGAGGGGTTCGGGGTCCTCGTAGCGTGTCCAAAGGCCCTCGAGGTTGAGCACGCCCACTCCGCCGAGCCGGCCGATCTCTATGGCGGTGGCGGGGCTGACGACGCCGTCCATGGCCGAGGCCATCAATGGCAGCTCGAAATCGAAGGCGTCGATCTTCCAGGAGATGTCGACGTCCTCGGGGTCGCGCGTGCGTCGCGAAGGCACGATGGCGATGTCGTCGAAGCCATAGGCCCGACGCCCCGACTTGCCGATGCCGATCTCGATCTCGCTCACGTGCGCCCCTTCTGTAAACCCCTCACCGAGGGTCTCAAACTAATGCGTGCTGCGACGACAAGGCTCCACTCGGGACGGTGGTACCCCGGGGCGGAGCAGTTCAGCGGACGATCAGCCGCACCGCGATGGCAAAGGGCAGGGCGGCGATGGCGAGCACGACAATCCTCAACCAGTACGGCGAGCCGACGCCGGCGAAGAAGGCCGCGTTCAGGGCGGCGACAGGGACGTTGGGCAGCGTGCTGTGGCTGGCGAGGATTCTCGGGAGGAATGAGGCGCCTATCAGCCCTGCGAGCCCCGCCAGGGGCGCGGCGACGAGCGGGCCGGTGGCGGCAACGGCTATGGCGGCTCCAGCCAGCGCCAGCACGGCGACGCCGATGGCGGTGCCGTGCGGCAGGTAGAAGAAAGCCGCCACCCCGAGGGCGGCGACCAGGAAGGCGATCACGGCCCGCAGGTGAAGCGTGGCGCGGGCGGCGTAGATCAAGAGCATCGCCGTCACGCCCGGCACGAGCACCGAGACGATCGCCGTGATCCCGGCCACGGCACGCTGCGACGCGCCGTGCCTGGCGACCGATCGCGTGAGAGAACTGCCCGCCGAGGCGACTATCCGCAGGGCGGTGTCCGAAAGAGACGTGGCGGCGCCGGCGAAGTAGGGCAGCTTGCCGATCCCGATGGCTGCTCCCGCCGCGACCCCCACGACTAGCCAGATCCTGCCTCTCATCGGGGCACATCATGTACCCGCACCGCCTGTGCGCGCAGATCGCAGCGCCGGGTATGGTCGACTCGTCGTCCCGTCCGATCGTCGAGCGCGCGGCCCGAGCCGCCGGGCGCGTCGCACCTCAAGGAGGTCACCGCCATGCACGTGACGCGTTTTGGCTTGCAGATACCGAGCTTCACGTTCCCCGGCGTGGAGGACGGGGGGGTGTTCGAGAAGGTCGCCCAGATCGCCGTCACCGCCGAGGAATCGGGCTTCGACTCGGTGTGGGTGATGGACCACTTCTACCAGATCCAGAACGTCGGCCCCCGCACAGACCCGATGTTCGAGGCGTACACGACCCTCGGTGCCATCGCCGCCCGCACGAGGCGGGCGGGCCTGGGCGCCATGGTGACGGGGGTCACCTACCGCAACCCGGCCCTGCTGGCCAAGATCGTTACGACGCTGGACGTCATCTCCTCCGGGCGGGCCATCCTCGGCATCGGCGCCGCGTGGAACGACGACGAGCACGCCGGCTACGGCTTCGACTTCCCGCCGGTGCCCGAACGGATGGGTCGCCTGGAAGAGGCCCTGCAGATCTGCCGGGCGATGTTCACCGAGGAGGCGCCGAGCTTTGTCGGCCGCTACTACAAGACCTCCGGGGCCCTGAACCGGCCCCGCCCGATCCGCGGCAACATCCCGATCCTCATCGGGGGCGGGGGCGAGCAGAAGACCCTACGTCTCGTTGCCAAGTACGCGGATGCCTGCAACGTCTTCGGCGACGTCGCCACCGTCCGCCACAAGCTCGAGGTGCTCGACCGTCACTGCGAGGCCGTCGGCCGGGACCCCGGAGAGATCCAAAAGACCCGCCTCGGCGGGCTCCTCATCGCGGAGACCGCCGCCGAGGCCGAGCAAAAGGCCCGCCAGCAGGCCGAGGCGAGGGGTCTCGATCCGGCGGCACTGCGCGCCTACATGGTCGTGGGGGACCCTGACTCTGTGAGCGAGCAGGTCGCCG
>Ga0182021_10006653_pt1 | contig 13717 bp, 11 predicted proteins | sample 612E3MmetaG_FD_120493 | JGI IMG/M metagenome (GOLD analysis project Ga0182021, IMG submission 120493) | Permafrost microbial communities from Stordalen Mire, Sweden - 612E3M metaG (Illumina Assembly) | ecosystem: Environmental > Terrestrial > Soil > Wetlands > Permafrost | place: Sweden...
ATCAGCACCGTCAGCTGGTTATTGATGTCATGGCGGGTGATGCTGGACAGGAGATTGAGTTTCCTGATGGCAGAGTCGAGAGAATTGGAAAAACGCATGATCTCCTGCTCGTGGAACTCCATTTCCTTTTCGAGTATTTTTTGCTCGGTGACATCCACCATCGTTGTCAGCAGGGAAGGGACCCCGCCGATCATGATCTTCTCAACCGAGAAAAGGCCGAACTGGAGGGAGCCGTCCTTTGTATTGACCGGGACCTCCAGGTTCCTCACTTCCCCGTTCTCTGCAAGCATCCGAAGGGCATTGACCCGGTCTTCCGGGTTCATAAAAAGATCGCGTTCATGGACAGGTTTTCCGATGACCTCCTCCCGGGAGAACCCGAGCGACTCTAAAAACCGCTCATTTACATCGATAAATCTCCCATCGTGTTGCGTCGAGATTGCCATCAGGGCACCGCTGGAATGGAATGCCGCGGAAAATTTTTCTTCAGAGATTTTGAGCTCTGAAAGGTCCTTGCTGATACAGAATAGTACGGGTCTTCTGCTCCATTCGCCCTTTATGACCCGGGTCTCCACCGGGACAAGGTGGCCATCCCGGGTCACCAGCGGCAGAGGGCAGGAATCCATGGTGCCTGCCAGCACATCCTGCATAATACGCTCCGCTTCATCTCTCTTTTCGGGTTGATGCACCATCATTTCCGCCTGGCCGAGGAGCTCCTCTTTTGTGTAACCCAGCCGTCGGGTAACCGTTTCATTGCAGTGAAGGATGCAGCCCCGATCATCAAGCACAAAGAGGAACTCATCAATAGTGTCGAAAAATGTCTCAAAATTCTGCCGGGTTTGTTTAACTTCATCCTCCGCCAGTTTGCGTTCGGTGATATCTTCCAGTGTTTCGACGGCTCCGATTATCGTACCGTTATTATCCCGGATCGGAGCAGCGGTGGAATGCAGCCAGACTCCTTGTGTTCCCATTTTTGGAAAGAAATCAGTAACCTCAAAAGCTCCTTCTACATAGAGAGATTTTTTAACCTTATCCTTGTAAAATGCCGGAAGGTTTTTTGTCGCACCATCTATCATAATATCGGCGAGTACAGGTCTTTTCTCTTCATAGAACGCCTTCCATTGCTGGGTGGTCCCAAGGATCTCTGCTTCCTTTATACCACTGTATTCTTCGATCGCTATATTCCAGGACACAACCTGGTGATTTTTATTAAGAGCGAACTGCATTACCGGTGAACCATGGAGAGTGGATCTAAGATATGATTCACTCGCCCTCAACGCTTCTTCTGTTCGTTTGCGTTCGGTGATATCGCGAATATTGCCAATAACACCGATAATTTCGCCCCGGCCATTAAGATGAGGCCTGAAAATACTCGATACCCAACCTGACTTTTTAGTCTGGGGGATGCGATAAGGTATATCCGGTGATCTGACGGTTTCACCGGATAAAGCCCGTTTCAAAAGGATGTCCACGTTATGCTTCCGGAGGTGAGGGAATAGTTCTAAGGCATTCTTTCCCCGGGCCTCTGAAGCAGAAACCCCCGTAATGGACTCCATGAACGGGTTCCAGACAAGGTAATTGAACTCCCGGTCATAGACTATGATGCCTTCTTTTGCGTTGTTGATAATTTCCCGGGTAAATTGTTCGCTCTCTTTTTGGGCTGCTTCGGCTTCTCTCCGGCTCAGGAAACCGGCAACCTGCCTGATAAAGAAGGTGATCAGATCGTGGTTTTCAAGTTCCTTCCCCGGTGGGAGGATGAACGTGGCAGTTCCGTTGAGTCTTCCCTTCCAGCTGATGCCAGCGCTGTATACCTTTCCAAAGAACGGCATTTCCTCAATTTGTTTACAGGCCTCGTCCGGGAGCCCCCCGAACGTGAGATCGGTTATCCCGCCTGGTATCTCATTACATTCACCGTTGAGCATGTCAGGCAGTATATGATCAGGCACAGAAAATGTAAGCCCGTTTAAACGACAGCAAAGAAGCGCTTCGATATCAGGTAATCGTGTCCCGAGCCCTTCGACTGCGTGCACCGTGATAGTCTTTGTACTTTCGTCAAACGTGTTCACAAGAATGATCGTATCTTCCGGGGCAAGGTGTATGAGGGTACCGCCAATGAAGGCATACAGGTCTCCCCCGGGAGGAAAATTATTCAGCTCTTCGATTGTCCGGGAAAGTAATTCAAACCACTTCCTGTAATCCTGCAGTTTTCGGCCCATCTTTTTTCCCGTCATTTTACCAGCTGGATGCGATTTAAACAAGATGGGTGAGAGCTGATATTTAACCATGCGATTTAGAGCTGAACGCGTCCTTCACTATACAGTACAATATACTCCCATAAGGTCGTCGGGATAAAATCTCTTAACTCCTGCCCTATCTGTACGTTTATTTTTACCGGGCCCCATTCGGAATGTATGCCCCCATGGATTTCTTTGCCCTGTCAGAGCGGGGTCTGCGCGTGAAAAACGATGATGCCTGCTTGTCCCGAACAGATCGGCTCTTATTTTGTATTCGCAATTGCAGGTGGTCTCCCCGGACACGCGTTCGGTGATATCGCGAGCAGGACCACCATCGAAACCCTCAAAGCCACGGTGAAGGATACTGCAGGATCGGCTATTGACGTCCTCTCGACAGCTATCTGGAATGCCGGTGCTGAGATCCGTGGCCTGTCCCAGACCTCCCGAGAATACGCCGGTTTTTGTAACAAAACTTGTTGTGTACATTATTGATGAAAAGATGAAGTGTTCGGTCCTCTATGCCGGGGAAGGCAACTGTGGTGCAGGAAGCCATGAATGCCGGGAGCGAGAGCACTATCACGATGGTTCTCTTACACGCGAGTGAAGACGGGGATGTTCGAGAATGATCATAGGATAATCATGCAGCCCCGCAGAAATCCAGGATAGGTAACCGGCTCCGGCGGACCGCATTCCAGCCTCTCAAGAAAAGTCTCCGGGTCGGGTGAAGTTCATTACATTAGCATAAAATTCTGTGAATCATGAGATCAGGTTGGATCCACTGAGGACCCATCAGCCTCCTTTCAACATATCCGATGTCCGCCATTATTACATTGGCTCCTGCTCAATCGCTGGTGATGGTTGGCATCTCTACTTATTGTCTTTTGGAAACCCACTGACGGACGCTCTTGACCAGCTTACTCCTCTCATCACCGTAAATGAAGTGGTAGATGAGGGCCCCCACTTTGTGCATGATGCTTCATTGTTTGAGTGTTATTCGTCAGATTTTGTTTTTCATGCACCTTACTCATGGAATGAACATTGCTTGTTTCTTTGACCCCATCCGCGAGGCAAGCGTGAAGGTCATGACGGACTATTTTTCCATTGCCGCTGAGATCGGTGCCGGGATTGTGATCCCCCGGGGTATTATGGCTGGGAACAGGAACAGCAGCAGGTTGACCGGCAGTTTAAAAAATTGTTAAAAGAGCTTTGAAGTGCTGCATGCGAACTCTCGATCACCTTCTGGTTTGAAAATATGGGGGACATGCATTTTTTTAACCTGCAGACCCCCGTGGACCTCCATCTTATCGAGGGATGCGGTTTTGCTCTCGATACCGGGCATGCAAATATTAACCACTGCCTGCCCGGTTTTTTACAGGTCGGGTTTTCCCATATGCACATTCACGACAATGTGGGGAGGAGAGATTCCCACAGCCCGGTTGGCTAAGGAACTATCGATTTTGTCCCGGTGATGGCAGCTGTGAAGCGGAACCATGCGACCGCGGTCATTGAAGTAAAATCCCTTGATGGAGTGTTAAAAAGTATCCAGGCCCGTGAAAAGATATAACCAGTACCTTTTGGTCAGAAACCGGTCATTTCGGTCCGGAGCCTTAGCTCACTAAACACGAAAGCCCTGATTTGTGATCAGAGGTGTATGGTGAAGGTATAGAATAATCCAGAATTTTTTCGTCTTTTACAACGGAAAAAATAAAAGCGAGGAACGATAGGGAATGCCCACACAACCTCATCAAACCGAAAATGCCCATAAAATCCGACCACTCAGAGAAATGTGATCGGGGTTGTCCTGAATGTCCGGGAATTCGCTCCCGGTAGTCGGTTATTTTTTCTTCTTTCCCTTGGTACTGTCATACCCGCAGCGGTTGCAGGAATAGCTCCCATCCGGCCTGACTTTGATACTGGCAGCCTGGCACTGGTCGCAAATCGGGCGGTCATGTTTTACACGCGGGGGTTGTTGTGGAGTGTCCATGGTGATTGATTGCCGATTTTCCCATAAAAAGATGTCGTGGCATCTGATGCAGACTGGTTCCTGTGCCAGCGTACTGCAATCCCGTTGAAAATACCGGAACTCCGTCCTATGGCAGACGGGGGCAAGCGGGAGGATCGTTGATATAAACCCATAAATTGTTCCAATCTCATGGTAAAAGAAATAGTTGCGAATTTTTTTGCAATCAAAGGGTGATTTATTACTTCCTGCATTCTATACCTGCGTGAAACCTATGAAGCAGGCAACAATGCTTTACATACTCCCTCTTCTGGCGGGAGTCTCACTCCTCATTCCCTTCCTCCTTTTTGCAGGATGCACTGGCCAGGCTCCTGATTCCCGGCTTGAGGGAACCGGGTGGACTCTCACGGGCTATGTTACCAATGGCACTCCTGGGCAGGTCCCTGCCGGAACCAGCGTCACCATTGATTTCGGTAACGGGGGAAGTCTCACCGGTTCGGCCGGATGTAACCACTATTTTGCTTCTTATGAAGCAAAGGGTACGACGATTGCTATCAGCCAGGCCGGTTCTACGCTGATGTACTGCACAACACCGGGCGTGATGGAACAGGAGAGTTCCTACCTTTCGCTCCTTGGCCAGGTAAAGACCTTCATGGTCGAAGGTGACCGGCTCGTGTTAGCAGATGGAAAGGGTATTGCAATCCTCTTATTTGCAAAGACAGTTCCTCCCGTGCCGGAATCTTTTGCCGGGACAAACTGGACCCTTGAATCTTTCCACTCCTCAGACGCAGCTTCATCGGTTATCTCCGGTACATCAATTTCCGCCCTCTTCGGTGATGATGGGCAAGTGACCGGTTCAGCAGGATGCAACAGTTACTTTGCGTCGTATACCCTCTCGGGGATAACCCTTACAATCGGGGAGCCGGGTTCAACGAAGAAATACTGTACCACTCCTGAGGGAGTGATGCCGCAGGAGAACACCTACCTTGCGAACCTCGGCCAGGCCAGGACGTTTGCTATCCAGGGTACAAGGATGAGTCTGGCCGATGCGAACGGCACAACGCTCCTCTCGTTTACAAAATCTGCCCTGCCAGAATAGACTGCCGGACCAGGTTCCGAAAATCCAAAAAGGACCGTAGGATCCTTTTTTTATTTTTTATCGGTTGCAACTGAGGAAGAGGAGGAAACGAAGCATGCAATTCGTGTTGCCAACAGGTTAAAGAAATAGGAGATGCGCCCCTTTAGTTTTATTACTCTCCCGATCTACTATCGCCTACTATGCTGTCCCGGCACGTAATACAGTTCACCGTCACCATCTCCGAACCCTTCGATTTTGCGTTGACCGTAGCCAAACCCGCCGGCTGGCCCTGGTCGACGCCAAAGGAAATCTTCGAGAACAAAACCCTCTGGACTGCTGTCCGGATCCGAAATATTCCTGTCGGACTTGTGATGAGTGCCAGGAAAAACAAGGTGATTGTCAGGGCCTTTCCCCCAGTGCCACTGGAAAAGGAGGACACGGCTGACCTTGAGGACATGGTCAGGGCTGGCCTTGGAGCCGACGAGGACCTCGACAGGTTCTACCGGTTTGCACAGGACGACCCGGTGCTCAGGCAGACGACCACCGACCACCCCGGGATGCGGATCGGGTTGCTGGATGATATCTTCGGAGGTGTCATCCTCGCTATCCTGCTTCAGATGGCACCGATTGCACGGAGCAAGCAGATGATGGACTCAGTTCTTGAACTGGCCGGGACAAAGATTATCGTCGAAAAAAAAGAAGTCATTCTCTGGCCCCGGGCTGATGAGATTGCTATCATCGACCCGAGTATCCTTCGTAGTAAGGCGATGCTCGGGTACCGTGCTGAACGTCTCGTTAAAGCAGCACAGTATCTCGTGGAGCACCCCCTATCACTCCGGGATCTTGCCCGACTTCCTGAAGAGGATGCCATGAAGGTCCTTACCAATATCCCCGGCATCGGAAGGTATTCGGCAGCCATTATCTTCGGTCAGTCCACTCCACCGATAGATGCGTGGAGCGTGATCATCATGAGCGAGCTCTATGAGGGGAGAACCCCAGAAAACTCCCGCAGGGAGATTGCCCGGGTAGAGGAACAGCTTTCTGCCCGTTGGGGGACGTGGAGCTGGCTTGCGTTTGCATACATCCTTAACGATCTCGAGAACCTCTCAACAGTGTACAAGATCTCACGGAGAACCTAAAATGATAAAGATTTTGGCGTTTGATGTCAGGCATTCAGGAGATCCCGCAAACCTGAATTTATCAAGTGAGATCGGGTTATATCACCTTTCGATCTCCCCTGTTCGGACGTGTTTTTTTTTAGGGAAATTATTCCTCCCGATACGCCAATCCGGTTACGTGAAAGCATAACCCCGGCAAAAAAGGGGAATAACGTTCAAATCAGAGGGAAATCAGTGAGTTTTAGGTTCCCGGCAATTCAGGGTACCTGAACGACCCGACCGGTACCATAATCTCGAACCGGGCACCATTTCCTGAAAAGCCAGTCTCACGGATAGTAATACCGGTCAGTCCGAGGATCTCCCTCGCGAGGAAGAGCCCAAGACCGGTATGTTTCCCAACTCCCCGTTTAAAGATTCGTTCCTTCTCTTCATCCGGGACCCCAATGCCATCATCCTCCCACCAAATCACGAGTGCAGCGTCTGCGGGTTCGGCCGATACCGTTATCGTTTTCACGTTTTCCCCGTGACGAATGGCATTGTCCAGCAGGTTGTTGAAGACCCGCTCAAGAAGCGGATCGGCAAACATCTCCAGGTCGCCGAGCCGGGAATCAAGGGTGATACCCGGGAGGTTTGTGGTTTTTGCCAACTGGGTGATGATCGTCCCTATCCGATGCCAGCCGGGCTGTTGCTGTCCGATCTCCTCGTAATCTTTTGTGAAACTGATCATACGCCGGATAGCGTTTGCCGCCTTTTTTTCCTTCTGCACATAATCTCCCACGCGGGTGTTTGAAAGGGCAGGCCCGGAGAGTTCGAGGTATCCGTCCAGCACGGTGAGTTGGTTGAGGATATCATGACGGGTGATGCTCGAGAGAAGGTTGAGCTTCCGGTGGGCCAACTGCAGAGCCACCTCGGCATGTTTCCGGTCCGTTACATCGTGGGCCACCATGCACGAAATGGCAGAGGTACCCTTCCGGTGAATGATACTCGAGGTAAGTTCCACGTCCCTGCGGGAACCATCCCGGCACCGGAACTGCACTTCCCCCGACCACCCCCCGGGGGTGCAGATATGTTCCAGCCATGCTCCCGCTTCTCCTTCTGGAGATGTGATGAGGTTGGCGATGGACATGCCGGGGAGCTCCACGGCGGTATACCCGAGCAGATCAGTAGACGCCGGGTTTGCTTCAAGGATGGTTTTGGTGCTGCAGGAAACGAGCAGGATCCCTTCTGCGGCGTTGTCCACGATTGCCTGGTAGCGCTCCATACTTTCCCGGAGTTGCCGGTCAATCTTATGTCGGTAGAGTGCCATGTCCAGGGAAGCAAGTAATTCGCGTTCGTTGAATGGCTTAACAATATAACTGTATGGTGCGGTTTCCTTTGCCCGGGTAAGACGCTTGTCGTCAGAATAAGCGGTCAGATAAATAATGGGGATATCGGCGTGCTCGCGGATCCTGCGGGATGTTTCAATCCCATCGATCTTTCCCATAAGCTCAATATCCATACAGACGAGATCCGGGGTATTCTCCTGAACCATCGTAACGGCATCCTCACCGTATGCGGTGGTTCCGGGAACCAGGTAACCGTTTTTTTCGAGCAGTTCCTTCAACTGGAGTGCGATGAATCCTTCGTCCTCCACGATAAAGATCGATTCACCGGTCACGCGGATCGCCCCGGGAACTGGGATAAGAACCCGTATTTGCTGTAGCTGGCGAATGGGAATAGAGTCATGATTCAGGTATCCTGTGCCGGCACCATTCTGCCGGTCCCGAAACAGGTCTGTTTGTTTCTATAGAAAATCCAGCCTGTATCGGATTAAACCCATTGTGTGATTTTTCGATATAAACATTTCACCAGTTTTCAAATTTTATTACATCGTGCAGGCTTGACCTCCCCCGGGATAACAGAAGTGGCAGGGGCTCTGTGAAAGCGTAGCGAATAAACAGGATTGTGCTCCGAAGGGAATTTCGTTTGATAATTGTTATGAGATTCCGGTCTCGAGGCGTTGCCCTGGCATTCTTCATATAGCAAACCGGAGAATACGAGGAGAGAAAATGCATCGGTGTGGACAATTTCCCATTATTTCCTGCCGGAGTGAGCAGGAAGTCTGCAGATACCTGGGACGTACCGCGCCAGATGACTACCTATATGTCAGGCAGCCCGCTTGTCGAGCGTTTTCCGGATAACTGCGAGCACATCTTTGTCAAGGAACGGTTTGACGATATAGCCGTCCGGCGAAACTTCACGCATCCGTTCGAGTGTGCGCTCCGAGGTATAGGCGGTGATAAATATCAGGGGAATCGAATACCGCTGGCGGATCTGGCGGGTCGTCTCTATCCCGTCGATCGATCCAGCAAGCCCGATGTCCATCAGGATGAGATCGGGTTTTGGAGAATCTTCGAGCATCCGGAGCGCCATCTCCCCGGCGGAAACCGTTCCGACGATCCGATATCCCGCTTTTTCCATCAATTCGGTCAGGTAGAGGGCGATCAGGCCATCATCTTCCACTACCAGAATCGTTTCCCCGGTCATATAACCTTCTATAAGATGACCCGGAAAATAAACTCAGTACCTTTGTTCCGGAACTCGCATCGGGTATCCCGTATTGAAGTGAACCCGTTGACAGTCCTTTCAGTACTATCAGGCAGGAATCAGGGCTGCCCGACTTCCTGCGAGGAGTCAGGTGGCCTACGTAAGATGTGATCCTCTGTCTGGATGTATTTTTGGAAGGAATTATGAGTACTTGTGTATTTTGAACGGATATTTGTTTTAATTAAAAGATTCCCTGAAACGGAAAACAAATTCCGTACCTTTCTTTGTGTTCACTTCGACTTTTGCCCTCAGCTGGTGCTTTGCAAGGAAGTTCACGAGTTTCAGGCCAAGTGATTGCGCGGTCAGGGGGTCAAACTCCGCCGGAAGCCCGATACCATTGTCCCCGATTTTCAGTACATATATCCCATTATCAAGGGATAACGAGACGTGAAGGGTGCAGGGTTCGTCCCGGAGAGTTTCACAGTCGAACGATGCAGGGAATGCATACTTGAAGGAGTTGGTTATGAGTTCATTGACGATCAGTCCGCAGGGTGTAGAACGGGCAAGATCGAGAGTGATGCCTCCCGCATTGACAATGGTCCTGACGGATTTCTCAGATTGATACGTCCCGGCAATCTGCTCAGTGAGTGTACCCAGGTACACACCCATATCAACGTTTGAAAACTTCCGGGTCCTGTATAGTGTCTCGTGGATGAGGGCCATGCTCCGCGCCCGGTTCTGGAGATCTTTTTTCAGTCTTTGTCCCGCAGGTGTTTCTTCATATGTCCCATCAAGAGCAAGCAACGAGATAAACGCTGTCAGGTTGTTCTTGACCCGGTGATGGATCTCGGAGAGGAGGATCTCCTTTTCTGCGACAATCGTTTTGAGTTCCTCTTCGTTCTTCCTCAGCTCATCCTCCCGACGGATCAATTCGGTGATATGCCGCTGCAGTTCCTCCTCGGTGGCAGTGAGTTCCTCGTTCATCGCAAGGAGGTCTTCGTTCTTATTTACCAGCGCCTGTTCGTTCCGGAGCAGTTCATCGTTTGTCTGTCGCAACTCTTCCTGTGTTGCGGTGAGTTCCTCGTATGCTGCATTGAGATCGTCGTGCTTTTGCTTCAGTTCCTCTTCAGCTTGCCTGCGGTCGGTGATATCGTTGAAAAGGATGGCGACTTTCCGGCTTTCAGGTCCGCCTAACCGAACCGCAGAAACATCATACCAGCGGTTTAATGCGCGGGCTTCATTTACAAAGCGCGCCGGTTCACCCGTCAACGCAATTTTACCGTAAATTTCAAACCAGTGGGCTTCATGATCCGGGGCAAGGTCGCGCATAAGCTTCCCTTTCGCGTCACGCAAGCCGGTCTGCTGTTCGAATGCCGGATTAGTCTCCAGAAAACGATAGTCAACCGGCCTGTCCCCGTGGTCAAAAATCATCTCGATAATACAGAAGCCCTCAATCATCGTGGTAAACAATGTCCGGTACCGTTCATCCGACTGGCGCAATGCTTCTTCCGCCCTCCTCCTCTCCGCGATATTCTCGAACGCAGCGACTGCAGTCGAGATAGCTGTACCTACGAGACCCGCGATCGTGAGATAGGAGTTCAGGAGGTTGTCTGGAATGGGGCGGGTTGTCCGGTGGCCTATGAGAATGACAGCCGTGGTCTGGTTCTCCCATATTATCGGGAGGAACGCGACGGAGACCCTGTCGGGCACTTCGAGGTATCTGGTCTCGAGGAATCCGCTGCATAAGACCTCACGGACTATCTTAGTTGTGGCATCCGTCAGGATAGCATCGGCAGTGACTCCCTGAGGAAGGATCCAGTGGTGTCCGGTCAGTTTATCATGCTGCAACTCGAAGAACCCGACGAGATCTGCCCCGTAGAACCGGACGAGTGCATTCCCGGTCTCGGTGAGGATGTCCTGCCGCGAAGTCAGATGGGTGATATATTGAGTAACCCTGATGAAAGCATCAAAGTAGGCGTTTGTCTCGGGGAATGGATCTTTGGATTTCATCATCTCTCCAGTGGCCTGAGGTACAGGTTTTCAAAGTAGATCTGGTCAAAATCAGGGTGCCCGGCGAGGTTGATGACCCGGGCCTGTTCCCCAATCCTGTGGAGACGGGCAGATGCGGGAGATGAGAACAGGACGAGTTCGCACCCGGCAAGTGCAGTATTTCCACAGAGCTCGATACGGTCTGCCGGGACAGCCGGAAGCAGCCCGATGGCCGCCGCGTTGACGGTATCGAGGGACTTTCCGAATGTTCCGCCGACGAATATGCGGCCGAGGTCCAGGCACCCGAGACCCGCTTCGTCCATCAGCACCTGTATTCCCGCGCCTACTGCTGCTTTTGCCCGCTGGAAGACGTCGACATCGCTTTTTTTAAGCTCGAGAACAACTTCGGAACCCGAAAGAACAAAACCACTCTTCGCATATGCTGTCACGAACTGCCCTTTTTCGGTCAGAATTCCCGTTTGTATGAGACCGGCGATGAGGTCAACGATACCAGTGCCGCAGATTCCGCAGGGCTCTTCACCGGCGATCGTCTGGTACTCCGGCACCCCGTCAATAAACCGGATCCTGCAGATCGCCCCCGGCTCTGCCGGAATGCCGCACCGGATCCCACTCCCCTCGAATGCCGGCCCTCCGGCTGCCGAGGTGACCAGCAGGGCACTGCCATCCCAGAGGGCGATCTCGGTGTTTGTCCCAAAATCTATGAAGAGACCGGGGTGCGTCGTCTTCGTGAGTTCTGTCGCAAGTACCCCGGCGAGCAGGTCGGATCCGACAAAACCCCCAATCGGTGGGAGGACTTCTGCCGTTGCACCGGCGGGGATCTCCCAGGCGTTTTTCCAGGCACCGGTATCTCCCGGCATACAATCTATCGTGCCCATCCAGGTATCCGGCCGGATGAGGAGTTCGTAATTCCGCCCCGTCAACAATGCGAGCATAGCTGTGTTCCCCACGATGGCAAGGTGGCTCACCCTGCGGAGATCGATCCCCTCCCGGCTCGCGATATCATGGATTCCTTCGCCAATAGCCCTGACCAACTGACCGGTCATCTCCCGGGCTCGCATCTCCGACCCGGACGCTGCCACGAGCCGGGTCATCACGTCTGCGCCTGACTCTTCCTGAGGGTTTCGTCCATACCTGACAGCGAGCCTCCGGCCATTGTTCACTGAAACAAGCGAAATGCTGATCTTGGTAGTGCCGAGATCGATGGCGATCCCATACTTGTCCCCCGTATCAGAAACTGCATCGCTGCCGGAAATTCCCTGTTTCACATAACCTCCCCGGATGTGGTAGACTGCATCTGCGGGAAGGCTTCTCCATGAGGACTTCCTGGCGGGGCTGAGGATCTCTATCGTAAGGTCTCCCTCAGGCACGACCTGGCAAGCGAGCCTTACGCCCCTGGCACACCGGGACTCATCGATGAGATATTGCTCCTTAGAAGTAGGCCCGTTAGCATGCCCGTCCATAATCCTGATCCTGCACAGCCCGCAGGCCCCGCTCCCGTTGCAGCCACTCCGGACACGGGTACTGGTCGCATCAAGGATCTCCCGAACAGACTGGCCGGGCATGAACGGAATCCTGAACGTGTCACCGGCATGGTGAAGCTTCAGGAACGGCACGGATCACGCCCAATGTTTTTTGCTGCCTTGACCATGGCCAAAATATTCCCTGGCCGGGACTCGGGTGGAATCTCACACCCAGACGATAGGATGAATCTTCCCCGGACTGCAAACTGGTCAAGCAACAGGTTAGCTTCCCGGGTTATCTCACCGGGATCTGCTTCCACAAACAAGAGGGGTTTGATGTTGCCATCGAGGCAGGTCACAGGAAGTCTGGTCTGTGCCTCTGCCGCGCTGACCGGGTAATCGAAGTTTGCAATATCAACTCCGGCTTCTTGGTAGTAGGGGAGGATCGGGGCGGCTGGCCCGGCGATGTGCAGCCAGTTTGCCGCAGAGCCATGGGCTTTGAGAAATGAAAAGAGAATTCGGAGCCGGGGGAGTTCGAATTCACGGAAAAACCCTGGCGGTACTACGGCGGGTGATGCGGAAGGATCGAAGACCACCGGCAGGTGTATACCGGCATCGAGCTGGGACTCTCCAAATACCTTCGCAAGCGCGGTCGCGAAATCTAGGATTTCTGCGAATCGATCGGGCTCATCGATCGCACAATAGATCGCGTTCTGGATACCCATCAGCTGGGTTGTTATGGTGAGTGGCCCGAGAACGCAGCCGACCACGAGTGTCCTGTCTCCCACATCTTTGCGGAGGAGCCGGGCTGCCTTCAGGAGTTCCGGCATCCGCCCTGCGCGGTGTGGATCGGGTATACTGAGCCGGTCCAGATAGTCCGGGTTCGAAAGAGCAAACGACTTCACGGTCGGATAATCGCCCGGGGAATAGTTCAGGACAGAGCCTGTCGCTTCTGTCTCGACTGAGGTGTCCATCAGTGCAAATACTGCATCATACTTGTAGTACCTGAGCGCTTCGATCTGGCAGCGTGCGAGGAGTGACCCGTCGCGGACATAGCTCCCGAGGCTTATTCCGGCCAGTATCGCGGCATGCCCAAAAACCTGAGCTATCACCGGTACCCGGTCCGCAGGGCTGCCCTGCAGAGTCGCAGTAATACGATCGACGCTGTTCACTCTTTCCTTACCTCCTCGTTGTCGAGCCAGTTTACAGCATCGAAGGCTGAATCGCAGACAACATCCACATTGAGACTCCCGGCGGACGCCATCTTTAGCGCAGCACCACCCGCGATAACCGGGATTCCGGTAAGGCCGGCGCGGTGGAGACTACTTTTTACC
>Ga0182021_10006654_pt1 | contig 13716 bp, 13 predicted proteins | sample 612E3MmetaG_FD_120493 | JGI IMG/M metagenome (GOLD analysis project Ga0182021, IMG submission 120493) | Permafrost microbial communities from Stordalen Mire, Sweden - 612E3M metaG (Illumina Assembly) | ecosystem: Environmental > Terrestrial > Soil > Wetlands > Permafrost | place: Sweden...
CGGATGATCTCTTGCTGGTCAGCGCCCTTGTCCATCAAGGCGGCCGCGGCCAAGAGTGCTTTCGGGGTGGTATTTTTTTGTTGGAAGCTGTCCGTCGCGCTGATGATGCCAGTCAAGAGACAGTCGGCGATTTGTTTGTCGATGTATGTCGCGCTGATGTTTTCCAGTGCTTGACTCAAAATTTCACTGCAGGAAGACGCGGTCACATCCACCAGATTGATCTGCCCGTAATTCTCATTGTCGCTGCGATGGTCGATATTGACGACCGGTACTTCGAAAAAAAGATCCGGATTTTTTTCATATAGCTTGCCGAGCTTCAGCAGATCCGGGCTGTCCAAAACGACAATCAGGTCATATTTGAACTTCGCCAGGATAAAAGAGAAATCCCGTGGATCAATCGTGCCTTTTTCCGGAGTGATGTGCAGGTCGAGCTTGTTGTCTTTTTCTTCCCAGCGGACGCCGGCGATCTTGTTGTAGGTCGTGTCAAACTGCAGGATGAAATCGCGCGCGCCGGAAAGTTCGGTCAGGATCCGCTGCGGTTTCGGCAAGAAGGAATATTTTGACGGCAGTTGGTTGGAAAAGGCAATAGTCGGATTCTTGCCGCTTTTTTCCAGAAAGAAATACAGCGCCCAAGCGGAACCGACGGCATCGCCGCTGGGATTCTCCGGAATCAGGATCAGCACCTCTTCGGATTTTTCCAAAAAATTTTTAAATTGTTGTTGAGGCTCAAGAGTCATGGCGGATAATGGCAACACTTAAATAAAGTTACAGCTATCACTGCTAAGATAGTATTACAAGGTAGCAGGCCTGGATATTTATGTCAATAATTTGGCTAAAAACTTGACTTTTTTGGCCATTTACGGTCAAATGGGAAAGCATGCAAAGAGAATTCATAACCGAACAAGCCAAAGAAACCCAGAAACTCGGCCAACTGCTGGCTGGGGAGATTTTGCGGACCAAATTTACCCAAGCCGCTGTGATCTGTCTCTCCGGCGAGCTGGGCGCGGGCAAGACGACTTTCACGCAAGGCTTGCTCAAGGGATTGAAGGTCAAAGGGCCGTATACTAGTCCGACGTTTGTCATCATGAAACAATACAAAAAAAATATTTATCATTTGGACGCTTATCGCGTCACAGCTGAGGATATCTTGAATCTGGGCTGGGAAGAGCTGATTGCTGATAAAAATAATATTCTCATCGTCGAATGGGCTGATCGGATCAAGAAGATAATTCCACGAAATTCGATCTGGATAAAATTTGGGTGGTTGGATGAGAATAAAAGGAAAATCAGTTTTCTGTCAGCCTGAACATTGTGGATCCAACAAAAAAGCTGCTTGAGAAAAGCAGTTTTTGATCCGAAAAATTGGCGATAAATAAAAAGCTCCGAATCATCAGTTGATGGTTCGGAGCGTCGGTGCTCGACCCTCATTATTTGCTGAGGGCTGAGCTTGGTGGTTGGGTGGAACCTTCCTGAGGAGTGCTTCCTCCGCTTCTTTGAGAAGGTTCCTGTTGCCACCAGCCTGGCAAGCCTTGATTATTAAGAGCAATGCCTCCACGCTGTGGCGATCCATACCTTGGGCTGTTCCTTGATTTACTTCCATTTTTCCTCCCTAGGAAAACAGATATTCGTTTTCCAAACGGTCCAGTTGTTTGAGGACTGTGATCCGTCGTTCCTCGTCGTAGCTTACGGCCGAGGGGTTTTTACAGCCTGAGCAGCTATCACACCTGTTGCTGCAGCTCAGGAGGTCGTGGCTGTGGTCGATGCTTACGCTCAGCAGTTCCGGCAGCATCTCGCGGTAGCCCAGTACTCCTTTTTTGGATTGCATCGTTTCGGCCATATCTATTCCGGCAACTTCAGCATTCGAATGTTTCTTCAGATTGAATCTGGAGAAGTTGCAGGTCAGGTCCAGGATGTTTCCATCGTAGGCGCCTTTTAGATAATAGCCGACGACTCTTTCGATCCACTCGGTTGTTTGTACCCTGTCCACCAGCTTGATAATCTCAATCCCTATTTTGTCATAGGCGTCCAGATCCTCCGGGCGGATCAGCGGGAGCTGTAGGAATTTTTCCGGATTATCCAGGAGGTACCGCATGCAATAGAAAGTGCAGGCGCCATAATGGAGAGCGGATGAGTTGATCGAGGCCATGTCTTTGATGATGGCGTGCTCCTCTTTTCTGGCGCACTCGGCCATGCAACCCAGGTTGGCGATCAGTCCGATGCCGACACCATATTCTTTACCGACGGCGACCAGCTCTTTCAAGAGAGACAGGTTGCGGTAGGTCGAGGTGGCCGTGATTATCGTCTTCACGTTTGAGAGTTTCGCCCACTGGCGTACTTTTTCCTTACTGTCGACTTCCGTAAAGAAGGAAACGACGACAGCCACGCTTGGACAATACTTTTCCGCCAGTCTGGCCAATTCGTAATTGGCGACCGTGATTTTTCTGATCGGCGATGTTTCCAGCCACTTCAACTCCTCGACGATCTTTTCGCGGTTTTCCAGGATTCTGGCGCGCGGCACGATGCCGTTGATGGTGTAGTTGTACCCAATACCTAGCTCCCTGAACGACTCCACTCTCTTGGCCATATCGGCCCGGGTCATGTCGTCGGCGAAGATGTTGGTCCGGCCAGAACCCATGTAGCTGTTCTTGGTCGGCTTGCCATAAATCTCCGTTATGATGTGACGAGAAGATATTTCCACTAACCTTTTTGCTGCTTCTACCAAATTTTCGGCGTTGTTGTCCGGCATTTCCAATTTCATATAGTCTCCTTTTCCCCGATGCCGTATCTCATCCGCGGGATATTATTATTTAGTTATCAATGTACCTGTTAGGCGACTAACTTTTCGGTTTGTCATCCTAACAAGCAAGTATAGCATTTAATTCGGCTTTTGTAAACGATTAGTCTATAATTTTAATATAATAAACAATTTGTTTAATAAGTCGGTATGGGTAGCGAAATAAACCCTCTGGATAGCCTAATCTTGGCAACTCTTGAACTCGCACGACTGTCCATAATCTCAGACTTAGCCTTCAAATGACGCTAAGCCGATTGACGGGATCATTTTTAGATATATATATATATATATATATTTCCGTAAGATTATTCTTTAGTGGCCTCAGCTATGTATCCAATTTCACCATCCTTGTAAAGTAGCGGTTTGAGACCAGCCTTCTTGAAAAGCATCCGTAGATCTTTTCTGGTGAAACGGCGCGAGTAAAAACCTTCATCGGTGACCACGGCTCGTCCGAGATTTTGGATACCGGTAAAACCCAGGCGCCTGTAATTTTCATGTTGGGCATGTTTGATTGCTTTATTATCTGCGAATACCCTGATTATTATTTTTCCGCCGCTCTTGGTCACGCGTTTCATTTCTTGAATGACTCGCGTCTCAATTCCTGGCATATTGCCTAAAGAATTATTCAGGCAAAGGGCCTGGTCGAATGAGTTATTTTTAAAACTCATCCTCTCTGCACGCATCAATTTTGTTTTTACATTAGCGAGCTCCTTGGTCATCTCTCCGGATTTCTTTATCTGGCTCTTGCAGAAGTCGATACCGGTAACTTTTTTTGAAACGGCTGACAAGTGTGTCAGTAATCGTCCAAAGCCACACCCGACTTCCAGAGTAACCTTATTTTTATGTAGCCTGTTTTTTATGTAGGCGATGTCTCCGGTAAAAAACCTTTGTAATATCTTTGGTGGCACGTCGATTGATTTGTCCGCGCCGACCATCCGGTCAAAAATTCCCGAATCGTAGATCTTCTTCACTGTGTCGGCTGAATAAATTTTTTTCATAATATTTTCTGATTTAGCTCCATTCAAAATCGCAATTTAATTTTTTGCAATCTTGATAAGAGGGGCAAGAAAGTCAGATTCGACTTTCTTGCCTCGGTTTAGCGCCTGACCTTTTCAAGCGCTTTCTTTAGTTCCTCAAGCATTGGCTTCTTAATTAGATAGCCGTCCGCCCCGGCCGCGCACGCTTCCTCCGCGGCCTCCTTCCGGTCCAGAGAAGACATAATAATGACCGGGAGGTCGGGATTGGAAGCCTTGATGGCCCGCAGAATGTTCAGCCCGAAATTCCGCTGTTCGCCGAAATTCATGTCACAGATAACGGCTTCAATCTCGGGATTACCGGCAATCATTTTGAGTACTGGTGCTGTGCCGTAATGTGAAGCGTAAGTTTCCGCTGTCTCATAGATGAATTCATATGAGTCCTCGCCTCTAGTCAATGCGCCGAATGAAGCGATGATAGTGCTTCTTTCGTCACGCCTGCACCACTGGTCGTCTACGAATAACAGTTTTTTCATTTTCTATCTCCTTTGGGGCTTAATTTTTCTCAAAGAACTTTGCTAGGTGTTCCGCTTTTCGGTTTGTCATCCTAACAGGCAAGTATACACCAATTCTTGACTTTTGTAAACGATTAGTCTATAATTTTAATATAGTAAACTATTGGTTTAAAAAGACGTTATGATTTATGATTCCCGGCTAAAAATAAACGCCCCAGAAAGCCTTATTTTGGCTATTTTGGCGAAAAAACCCAAACTGACATCCAAAGAGATTTTTGACTTTTTCAGCAAAAAATACCCCAAGAGGATGACTATTCAGGGATTTTATAAAATAATCAGGCGGATGCTAGATGACCGGATCCTACTCAAGGAGAATGCACATATCTCCCTGGACTCTTTCTGGGTGAATGAAGTGGTCGGTTTCGCCAAGACGATCGAAAAGACTTATCTGAAAACCGACTCGAACCTGACAGATATCCTGCTGGACGAAGGTGAGAGCAAGACATATGATTTTGAAAACATCGTCGCGATGGATAATGTTTGGTCGCATGGCCTAAACCTGGTTAGGCAATATTATGCCGATCACGAGCATCCAGACAAAAATGCTTATAGCCGCAACTATTTTTCCGTGTTTCATATCGCCCGGACGGAGAGCGAGAATGTCAATCTGCAATATTTCGAATCATCTAGCATGCAGTGGTATATGGCCAGTGGCTCGGACACATTTCTGAACCATCTGCCGTCAAAACTTATTGAAGAGGAAAATTATCATCAATGTGTCTTTGACTTCGAAAAATTCAAGGAAGCAAACAAAGACAAGCTAATTGAGAAGAATTACTGGGCGACTATCATCGGCGATTTTGTCTTCGAGGCCCGGTTTCCAAAATATGTTTTTGAACTGATCGAAAAAATTTACGCCGAAACCCAAAGCATCGCCGAGTTCAATGCCGACAAGATCAGCAGCCTATTTTTGGAACCGGGAAAAACTTATCTGACGGTTTCGCATGATAAGAAAAAAGCGGAAATGATCAGGCAGGAGGTGAAAGCTTTGTACGCTGAATGCGGCAAGTAATTCTTTGAATCAAAAAATCAGCTCCTTGTGAAGCTGTTTTTTTATTTATCCACAGGAAGCAGGCGACAGAATAAATAAATAGTGATATCATATCACTATGAAAATAAAAACAAACGCAATGCTGGAAAAAAATCTGGAAAAATATTTTAACTTTAAACAGTTCCGCGCCGGGCAGAAAGAGGTTGTCGAGGCGATCATGCGCGGCCAGGACGTCGTGGCGCTGATGCCGACCGGCGGCGGAAAATCACTGTGCTACCAATTGCCGGCAGTCTTAAGTGACAAGATTACGGTAGTCATTTCGCCGCTCATCGCACTGATGAAAGACCAAGTGGACAGCCTGATTGCCCGCGGTATTCCGGCGACGTTCATCAACAGCTCGCTGCAACCGGACGAAATCGCGCGGCGGATCAATGAGATGCAAAAGGGCCGCACCAAACTGCTGTATGTCGCGCCGGAGCGGTTCGGCAGTTTCGAGTTCCGGAAACTATTTTCTACTCTGGAAATATTTTTACTGGCCGTGGACGAGGCGCACTGCGTTTCGCAGTGGGGCCATGATTTTCGCCCGGATTATCTGGAGATCAGAAAATATATCGAGACTTTGCCCAAACGGCCCGTCGTGGCGGCTTTTACGGCGACGGCCACGCCGGAAGTCAAGGACGACATCATCGCACGGCTGGCGCTTCAGGAGCCGCAAGTCTTCGTGCGCGGGTTTGACCGTCCGAACCTCAAATTTTTCGTGCAAAAAAATATCAAGCCCAAAGAAAGATATCTGGAAGTTTTGCGGCTAGCCGGCTCGATCGACGGTTCGGGCATCATCTATACTCTGACGCGTAAGGAAACTGAAAGTCTGGCGCAATTTCTGCGCGAACAAGGCATCAGTGCCGCCGCCTATCACGCCGGCATGCCCGCGCCCAAGCGCGACAAGATCCAAAGCGAGTTTATGGACAACAAATTCAAAGCGATCGTGGCCACGATCGCTTTCGGGATGGGCGTGGACAAAGCCGACGTGCGTTTCGTCATACATTGCGGCATGCCCGCGAGCCTTGAAGGCTATTACCAGGAGGCGGGGCGGGCGGGGCGCGACGGCGAAGGGGCATATTGCATCCTGCTCCACAGCAAGAAAGACACAAACACCCATCGCTTTTTTATCCGCAACAACGCGCAAAATATGCGGGGGCTCGGCAAAGGCTGGGAAGAGACCAATCGCGTCACGGACATCAAATATGACCGCTTGGACCGGATGCTGGATTACGTCGAAGAAAAATATTGCCGGCGGCGGACGATTCTGGAATATTTTTCTGATCCGGAAATTGAAAAGATGGCCAAAAATTGCCAAGGCTGTGATGTCTGTCTGAAATGGAAAAAGAAAACCGAAAGCGGACCAGTCGCGGCCGTCCGCAAATTCGCCGAACGGCGGCTGTTGTCCGGCACGGTCAAAGAATCGGTCGGCCTGCACCAAAAAGGCTTCGCGCCGGAAAAAATAGCCAAAATGCGTTCGCTCGGCGTGGCGACAATTATGAATCATCTGATCGACTGGTACGCGGCGGGCGGCGAACTGGAATTGGAAAAACTTATTTCCTCAGAAGAGGAAAGTAAAATTATGAATGCTATTGCCAAAGCCGGCAGCACGCAAAAACTCAATCCGATAAAAAATATTCTGCCGGAGAGCATCAGTTACGAAAAAATAAAATTGGTGTTGGCTAAACTAAGGAGGGAAAAATTTTGAGGTTCCAAATTGGAACCTCAAAGATGGAAAGCCGAGGCGGTCGTCGTTATTTACCCTATGTTTTTACCGAGCAGGGCGTGGCGATGCTTTCGAGCGTTCTGAATAGTAAACGGGCGATCCAGGTCAACATCCAAATCATGCGGACATTCACCCAAATCCGAAAAATGCTAGTTTCGCACAAAGATTTGCGGGAAAAATTGGACAAGATGGAGAAGAAATACGACAAGCAATTCAGCATCGTTTTTGAAACCTTGCGCCTACTCCTGAAAGAAGACGCAAAACCCGCCAAGCGCATCGGGTTTGGGAAATAATACTATACTTATGAAGTAAGACCTGCCTTGCAAATTAGCAGGCTTTTTGTTTGTATTAAGCACTATTGGTGGTATATACTATGAATATGGCTGAAAACAAGAAAAAACTGGTATTGATTGACGGGAACGCGATTATCCACCGCTCATTCCACGCTTTGCCGCCTCTTGTGACCAAGAAGGGCGAGTTGGTGAACGCGGTGTATGGCTTCGCTTCGACTCTGCTGTCGGTCATCGACAAATTCCAGCCCGACTATATCGTGGCGTCTTTTGATTTGAAGGCGCCGACTTTTCGCCATGTTGAATACAAAGAATACAAGGCGACGCGGGTCAAGGCGCCTGATGAATTGTACGCGCAGATCGACCGCGTCAAGGAAGTGGTCCGAGCGTTCAATATACCGATCTATGAGAAGGAAGGTTACGAAGCGGATGATGTGATCGGGACGATCGTGGAGCAGTCGGAAAAAAATAAATTGGACGTGGAAAATATCATCGTGACCGGCGATCTGGATACTTTACAACTGGTCAGCCAAAAAACTAAGGCCTATGTTCTGCGCCGTGGCATCACCGACACAGTCATCTATGACGAGGCGGCGGTGATTGAGCGCTACGGACTGAAGCCGGAACAGATGATTGATTACAAAGGGTTGCGTGGTGACGCGTCGGACAATATTCCCGGCGTCAAAGGCATCGGCGAAAAAACCGCGTCCGAATTGCTGAAAAAATATGTGACATTGGAAAATGTTTACGCCTCGCTGGCGGAGATCAAAGGCGCAGTGCACGATAAACTGGAAAAAGACAAGATGCAGGCGTTCATGAGCAAGCACCTGGCGACCATCGTCCGGAACGTGCCGCTGGAACTCAATTTTGACCAGGCGGTGACGCATGAATTCGACCGTCAAAAGATTGTTAGTTTGTTTCAGGAACTGAACTTTTTTTCGCTGATCAAAAGACTACCGCAGAGCGATGCGAATGACACGAATCAGCGCTTGGATGACGCAAATGTTGTCAAAGGCGTGGCTGATTTTAAATTTGAATTGATCGCAGAAGATAAGCTGGATGAATTTGTGAAGCTATTGGACGAACAGGATGAAATCGCTATCTACCTGCGGACGACGGGAACAAAATATTACAATAGCGATCTTTTAGGCGTCGCTTTCAGCTATCAGAACGGCCGCGCCGGCTACATACCGAGAATTAAGAATGCTGAATTATTAGTTAAGAAAATTTTGGAGGACGAGACGATAAAAAAAGTCGGATATGACCTTAAATATATATATGAGGTATTGAAGAAAAATGGCATTGAGCTAAAGGGCTTGGACGCGGATGTTATGTTGATGGCTTATGTTTTGAACCCCGGGGGCAAGATTGAGTTCAAAAATCTGGTGCTGGAGGAATTGGGCGAGGAGATCGAGGGCAAGAACAAATCCGGCCAACTGGGATTGGAAATCGAAACTGATGAGTCGATCGCCGAAAAGATATGCCGCGCCTCGGACTATATTTTCAAGTTGAAACAGGTGTACGCCGAAAAGATTGAGAAGATTTCCAAGGAGCAAGGCGCTGAAAATAATCTGAAATATATTTTGAATCAGGTCGAGATGCCCTTGATAAAAATCTTGGCTGAGATGGAAATCAATGGAATAAAATTAAATCCGATAATTTTTAAGGGCATCTCAGCAACGATTACCAAAAAGATTGAAGCCTTGGAGAAAGGTATCCACAAGATCGCCGGAGCGACTTTCAATATCAATTCGCCGAAACAATTGGCGGACATTCTTTTTGTGCAGCTGAAGCTGCCGACTTTCGACATCAAGAAAGGCAAAACTGGCTATTCGACCGCTGCCGGTGAATTGGCTAAACTCAGAAAAGAGAGTAAAATTATCGAAAAAATCGAGGAATATCGCGAACTGTTCAAGCTAAAAACGACCTATCTGGACACTTTGCCGGAACTTTTGGATGAGAAATCGCGTATCCATACGACCTTCAATCAAGCTGTAACTTCAACCGGACGGCTGTCATCATCGGATCCCAACCTGCAGAACATTCCCATCCGAACTGACCTCGGGCAGCTGCTCAGGACAGCATTCGTCGCTGAGAAGGGCTGGCGTTTGGTCAGCGCCGATTATTCCCAGATTGATCTGCGGGCAGTGGCGCACGTTTCTGGCGACAAAAAGATGATTGAGACATTTATGCGCGGCGAAGACGTGCACCGCGCGACAGCAGCGGAAATCAATAAAGTCTCACTCTCGGAAGTGACACAGAAGATGCGTTCCTCCGCCAAGGCGCTGAATTTTGGCGTCATCTACGGCATGAGCGTCTTCGGATTTTCCGAATCGGCGGGCATAGCGCGCGAGGACGCCAAAAAATTCATCGACGCCTATATGGAAAAATTTTCCGGCATCGCCAAGTATATGCGCGACACCAAGGAATCCGCCAAGAAAAATCTGTTCGTCGAGACGGAAATGGGCCGCCGCCGCTACATCTCGGAAATCAATTCGCCGAATTTCCAAGTGCAGAACGCGGCTGAACGGATGGCCATCAATATGCCGATCCAGGGCATGTCAGCCGACATCGTGAAGCTGGCAATGATCAAAGTTGCGGCCGAATATGAAAATAATCCGGAGGTGAAGATGCTGCTGCAAGTGCATGACGAAATCATTTTGGAAGTCAAAGAGGAAAAAGCAGAAGACGTCGCGAAAAGAATGAAAGAAATTATGGAAGATGTCTACAAATTAAAAGTTCCCTTGGTGGTCGACGTTAAAGTTGGCGATAACTGGGGCGAAATTTAGCAATTTTTGGTTTGTAGTTTGTAGTTTGCAGAACATAACTAAAAACCAAAAATTAATAACTAAGAACCAACCCAATGCCAGAACTGCCGGAAGTCCAGACGGTCATTGATGACTTGAACAGGAAAATCAAGGGTGATACCATCACCGATTTTTGGTCTGACTGGTCGAAAGCCATCAAGGGCAAATCTTTGAAAGAATTCCATAAAGAGATCAAGGGCCGGAAAATTCTGGGCACACGCAGGATCGGCAAGAATATTTTTATCGATCTGTCCGGCGGGAAAACGCTGTATATTCATCTCAAGATGACCGGGCATTTGCTAGTTAAAAATGAAAAGTTAAAAGTTAAAAGCGAAGAGAATAATTATTTTAAGGATAAGGTCAATCAATACATCCACCACATCTGGTATTTGGGAAAAACAAAAACGATGGAGTTTTCCGATGTCCGTAAATTTGCCAAGATCGTGCTGGACGACACGCAAAAAATCAGCGAACTCAAGGAAATCAAAAAATTGGGCGTGGACGCTATGAGTAAAGATTTTACCTTGCAAAAATTTACGGAAATTTTGGAAAAAAAGAAACATCGGCCGATCGGCATCATCTTGATGGATCAGGAATTGATCTCCGGCATCGGTAATATATATAGAAGTGAAATATTGTTTGAAGCCGGTATTTTGCCGACCAGAAAAGCGCAAGATTTATCAGGCAAAGAGATAAAGGCAATTTACGCTAATATCTGTAAAACGCTGAAAAAAGCCATCAAGTTGCGCGGAACTTCCGACTCCGACTACCGCGACACCGCCGGCGCGCCGGGTAACTTCCAGAAGGTGATGCGCGTATATAAAAAAGCTGGAAAGAAATGTCCCAAATGTGATACAATGGTGAAACGCATGGTCCTTGGGCAAAGAAGCGTCTTCTATTGCCCGCAGTGCCAAAAATAATAATTACTACGAATTACGAATTAGTACCCGCCTGCCGTCAGGCGGAAGGATGTACGAATTCAAGATTCGCTAAAAATTAATGGAGAGAAAAAAGAAAATTGCCATTTTGCTCATCGCGGTGATAATCATCGCAGGCGGCGGATATTTATTACTAAAGAAGAAAGCGCCATCTGCCAAACAGATAAACATCAACGGCGTTGCACAGAACCAAGGTCCGCAAAATACCGGGCCGGTCAGTCCGATTTCGGGAGTATCCTGTGATGATTGGAACCGCCGGCCGTTTGCGGTCATGCAGCCGTCCGACAAATCGGCGCGGCCGCTCTCAGGCCTTTCTGACGCGGATATGGTTGTGGAGATGCCGGCCGTATTCGGCAACATCACCCGGCTCATGGCTGTTTATGTCTGCGGCAATCCGGAAAAGATCGGCTCCGTCCGCAGCTCACGCCACGACTACATCCCGATTGCGGCGGGTCTGGATGCGATTTATGTCCATTGGGGAGGCTCGCATTTCGCGCTGGATAAGTTGAAGCAGAATATCATCGATGATATGAATTGCAACAATGACGGCGGAAAGTCGGCCGCACAATATTGCTATCGGGAACCGCAGACCGGGCCGATGATATCCGACGATACCGGCTATTCCAAATTCGCCCAACTGCAGCAAGGCGCCAAGGACTTCGGTTATCGGTTGACGGATAATTTTGTCGGGTATCCGCACCAGGCTGAGGCGGCGACTGATCAGCGCCCGACAGGCGGACACTTGCACATTGGGTATCCGAACCCGTGGGATGATGATTTCGACTATAATAAAGATACGAACAGTTATTCAAGGACTTGGGGCGGAATCTTGGACACTGATCGCAACAACGGCAAAACTGTCGCGCCGAAAAATATCGTGGTGATGGTCGCAGACGGAGCCCAGATGGAGAGCCAATACGCCAATTTCCAGGTCGGTGATCCTTGGTACGACACGGGCGATTCCGGCTCAGCAACTTTCTATATGAACGGCCAACAGACCCAAGGAACTTGGAAAAAAGACAAGAGCCAGCTGAATAGCAAACTGACATTCTATAACCCTGATGGTAGCGAGGTTAAATTCGTGCCGGGGCAGATCTGGGTCAGTATTGTTGATCCGGGCATCGGAGTGAAATGGATACCGGTGCAGTAATATAGGACATGGTTCGAAGTCTCCCGCGTCTAGGTGCGGGAGGCTTTTTTATGCTAAGATAGGCCTATGCTAATATTTTTATTCGGCGAGGACGTTTTCAGCTCCGGCCAAAAAATCCTGGAAATAAAGGAAAAATTTTTGAAAAGCGATCCGGTCGGGTCAGGCTTGTCAGTTTTTGATTTTGAAGAGAAAGGCAAGAAACAGTCGCCGGAGGATGCCTTGAGCACGCCAAATCTGCTGGCGCCGAAAAGGTTGGTCATTATCAAAAATCTGCTTTCCGCCGGAACAGAAGCTGAACAGAAAAGCCTGCAGGAATATCTGGAAAAGAATGCGCAGATCGGCAGTGATGGTGACGTCGTAGCGGTTTTTTGGGAAAATACGCAGCCGAAAAAAAGTAATGCACTGTTCAAATTTTTGGAATCCGGAAAGCTGGAGATCAAAAAACATAATTTTGAAAAATTGTCCGGATTGAAACTGAACCAATGGGCCGCAAAAAGACTGAAGGAACTGGACGTGGAAGCGAGTATTTCCAAGCCGGCGCTGGACACGCTGATCGCCTATGTTAGCAACGATAATTATCTTTTGGACAACGAGATCCGTAAGTTAGCCGCTTTTTCCGCTGGGAAGATGATCGGGGAAAAAGAGGTAGAGCTGCTGGTCAAAGCGAACATCGACAGCAATATTTTCAAAACGGTCGACGCGTTGGGCAACAATGACAAACGCGAAGCTTTGAAGCTCCTGCATCGGCATTTGGCTGGCGGCGATGATCCCTTCTATATCCTGTCGATGTTTATCTATCAGTTCCGTAACCTGATAAAAATTGCCGACCTGTGTGATAATCGTAGTGCGGGGGAAAATGAGATTATCCGGATCTCCAAGCTACATCCCTTTGTGGTCAAAAAAAGCCTGGCTCAGATCAGGAATTTTTCCTTGGGCGGGCAGGCGTGGGGCAGGCTGAAAAAGATCTATCAGAAACTTTCCGATCTGGACACCGCGGTCAAGACCGGCCGGATTGACATCAAAGCCGGCCTGGATAAGTTTATCGTTGAGCTCTAGCTGCTTTTTTTAAAATAAAAAAACCGGCTTGGCCGGTTTTCTAATTGCAAAATTATTTATTGCTAGCCGCCTTGACCAGTTTATTCAATCTTGATTTCTTCCGGGCAGCGGTGTTTTTGTGGATGATATTCTTTTCCGAAGCCTTGTCCAGGGCTTTGATGGCTTTTTTCAATTCTTCCTTGGCCACGACTAGATTGCCTTTGACGACGGCTTCCTTGGTCTTTTTGATGGCGCTGCGAAAAAGTCCTTTGGCTATCTTGTTTTTTTCGGTCTTCCGCACGGTGACGCGCATGTATTTTTTGGCGGCTTTTTTGATCGGCATAAGTTTGGTTTATCTAGTAATTATTAGGCTATTTGAGAGCTTTTGTATTTTTAC
>Ga0182021_10006656_pt1 | contig 13716 bp, 12 predicted proteins | sample 612E3MmetaG_FD_120493 | JGI IMG/M metagenome (GOLD analysis project Ga0182021, IMG submission 120493) | Permafrost microbial communities from Stordalen Mire, Sweden - 612E3M metaG (Illumina Assembly) | ecosystem: Environmental > Terrestrial > Soil > Wetlands > Permafrost | place: Sweden...
ACGTGAAACGTGATGCGTGAAAGACGTCGTGCTGGGCGCGATGAACTAAGGAACTCGAACCATGAGCGACCCCATCAAAATCATCACCGAAAAATGCGTGCGCTGCGGCCTGTGTGTGAAGACCTGCCCGTTCGGCGCCATCGAGCAGAAGGAACACAAGGAACTGCCAGCCATCGACCTGCACAAGTGTACGCTGTGCGGCGCCTGCGTGGACGTCTGCAAGTTCGACGCGATCAGGATGCAGGCCAAGGCCGCCCCGGCCACCGATTTGTCCGCCTTCAAGGACGTCTGGGTTTTCGCCGAGCAACACGAGGGCGCCGTTCAGTCCATCACCTACGAGTTGCTCGGCGAAGGCCGGAAGCTGGCGGACTCCCTGGGCATGAAGTTGTGCGCGGTGCTCCTCGGAGAGGACGTTACGGCCAAAGCCGCGGACCTAATCGCCCGGGGCGCGGACCGAGTGTACGTGGCGGACAAACCCGAGTTGGCGCATTTCCAGGACGAATCGTACGCCGCCGTCCTCATTGACCTGGTCAACAAGCACAAGCCCAGCGTGTTCCTGTGCGGCGCCTCGACGATCGGCCGCAGCCTCGTTTCGCGGGTGGCCGTCAAGGTGAAAGCCGGTCTTACCGCCGACTGCACGGGACTGGCCATAGATCCCGAGAGCAAGAATCTGCTGCAAACCCGGCCGGCCTTTGGCGGCAATATCATGGCCACCATCGTCACGCCCAACGCCCGGCCGCAAATGGCGACGGTCCGCCATAAAGTCATGAAGGAAGCCGCCGTGGAGCCGGGCCGCAAAGGCGAAGTCCTCGTCCAATCCATCGCCGACGAGTTGCTCAAAAGCAAGGCGCGGCGAGTCCGTTTCGAGCAGGAAAAAGAAACGACCCGGAACATCGCCGAGGCGAACATCATCGTCTCCGGCGGCCGCGGCCTGCAGAACCCGGAGAACTTCGCGATCCTGCGGGAACTGGCCGGGGTGCTCGGCGCCGGGGTCGGGGCCTCGCGCGCGGCGGTGGACGCCAACTGGATACCCTACTCGCACCAGGTCGGTCAGACCGGCAAAACCGTCTGTCCCAAGATTTACTTCGCCGTGGGGATCAGCGGGCAAATCCAGCATCTGGCCGGCATATCGTCCTCGGACATCATCGTGGCGATCAACAAGGATGCCGACGCTCCCATCTTCAAGATGGCGACCTACGGCATTGTCGGCGACCTCTTCGAGATCGTGCCGAAGCTGACCGCGGAGTTCCGAAAGACCCTCGGAAAGTCGGCTTGATATAACTTGATTTGCACCGCCTCGTTGACTAGATTTGACTCGATCACTCCACGGAGGCAACTATGAACCTCAAGAAAACCATTGGATTATGCGCCCTTCTTTCCGGCTTTGTCGTGACGTCCGCCCTCGACGCGGTCGCCTCATCGCGGCCTTCCGCCGTCCTCGTGATTCCGGCCCGGCAGCGGATCGTCAAACTGGCTTTCGAGATTGCACGCCTCAAGGACGTTTGCCTCGTGAGCTACAGCTCAAGCCTCACACAGCAAAGCACCTTGATCCACGTCTGGAACGGAGAGAAATGGGAACCCATCGACACGGATGCGTACGCGGCCGGCTCGTTCATGTCCGGCGAGCCGAAAACCCTGATCGTCATCGGCGATAGCACCACTCTGCCGGCCCAACTCGCGGGGGAACCCTCATGGTGCAGGAATGTCCACAAGACGGCCAAGCTGGACACCGCCTCTCTGGTCAATGAACTTGGCGGCATCCTGAAGTTCGAGTCCGGCGACTGGGAATGGATCGCCGCCAGGGAAGGGCTGAAGCTGACGGATCGGAACGAGGAACGCCGCCGTTACGGTCGTTGGGGCGCGCCCGGCAAGGAACAAGAGTCCAGGATGCTTCCTTCCGAGGAAGGTGCCGTGATGCCGCCCGCGGCGCCGATCGCCGCGCCTATAACGGACCTGAAAACGGCCCCCTGCGAATGCGACATGCCCAAGGTCGAGGCGAAACCGGAAAACAAGGCGCCCGTCCCGCCGAAGCCGCCGGAGATCGTCCCCCCCAAACCGGCCGCGCCTCAGCCTCAAGACAAATAGAAGAGGCGCGCTGGACCCGTAGCAACTCACTCCTCCACCAATTCGAGGCGCAGCCTATTCAGCGCCGTCTTGGCGGCCCGTTCACGGATCGCCTCCCGGTCTCCAGGGAACAGAAACGGTTCGGACTTGAAGGACCGCGATCCTGATCGGGCAATCCCAAGGCAAATCCACACCGTTCCCACCGGCTTCTCGACCGTGCCGCCAAGAGGACCCGCGATCCCCGTCAGCGACAAGACGTAATCCGCCCCGCTCTTCGCCAGGGCTCCGGACGCCATCGCCTCAGCCACTTCTCTGCTCACGGCCCCAAACTGCGCGATCAGGCCCGGCGGCACCCCGAGCTCGGACTCCTTCATTTCGTTGGCGTACGCGACCCACCCGCCCCGGAAATACTCGCTCGCCCCGGAAGAATCGGTCAACATCCTGGCCACCAGGCCGCCCGTGCAACTTTCCGCCGTGACGACAACCCGCCGACGCTTCTTCAGCGCGGCGCCAACGACCCCCTGCAGCGTATCGGCGCCTGAACCGAAAACCCAGGTCCCCAGCCGTTGCTTCACGTCAGCCACGGTTCGGTCCAAGTGTTTCCGCGCCTGATCCGCCGTAGGGAATTCGCTTCGCACGCGGATCGTCACCACACCTCCCGAAACCGTCGTGCCCACCAGGGGATTCCGGTCCCGTTGCATCAGGTCGGCAATCTTTTCGGCCACGCCCGACTCGCCTGCGCCAAACGTGGGGATGATCTCCGACAAGATGACCCCTTTCGCGGCTCGGGAGACAAACGGGGCCACGTGACGGTCGAACATGGCCGCCATCTCGCGCGGAACGCCGGGGAAAACGAAGACCGAGGCTTTCCCCTGCCGGACCCTGACACCCGGCGCCGTTCCCCAATCGTTGTCGAGAACCTCGGCGCCTCGTGGAAACAGCGCCTGGCACCGGTTCGCGGCGGGCATCTCGCGCCCGAGTTTCTTGAAGAATGCCCTGATCCTCTCCAGCGACGGCGGATGAAAATCCAAAGGTTTGCCCGTCAGTCGGGACAGGGCTTCACGGGTCAGGTCATCCGCGGTGGGTCCCAACCCGCCCGTCGCCACCACAAGATCCGACTCCGCGCACGCGGTCGTGAAGGCTCCTGCGATGGCGTCAACGTCATCCGCCACCGTCTTGTGGTAAAGGGTCGTGACCCCATGATCGGCGAGTTCCCGGCTCAACCAGGCGGAATTCGTATCCGCCGTTTGCCCCAAGACGAGTTCGTCGCCGATGGCCAGAATGATCGCCTTCATGGTTGGCATACTAACCGTCTGCGCGCCCGAGGTGAAGCCCGGATTCGTTGCACTGCTCACACGATCAGCATGCAATCGCCATAGCTGTAGAATCGGTAGCGTGCGGCTACCGCTTCGCGATACGCCGTGCGGATGGTTTCGCGTCCCGCCAAGGCGCTGACCATCATGAGAAGCGTCGAGCGGGGCAGGTGAAAGTTGGTGAGCATGCAGTCCACCACACGAAAACCGTAAGGTTGATAGATAAAGATGGACGTCCGCCCGCTGCCGCTGCGCACGTCGCCCTTTTCACTGGCAACCGTTTCCAGCGTCCGGACGACCGTGCTTCCCACCGCCACGACCCTGCCTCCGGCCCGGCGGGTTTCATTGATCGCCGCGGCGGCGGCCGGCGAAACGTCATACCTCTCCTCGCCCATCGAATGTTCCTCGACGATGTCGCTCGCGACCGGTCTGAACGTGCCCATGCCGACGTGCAACGTAACCGTGCAGCGCCGCACACCCCGCCGCTCCAGTAGGGCAAGCAGGTCCTGGGTCAGGTGCAACCCCGCGGTGGGTGCGGCAACAGCGCCCGGCACCCGGGCGTAGACGGTCTGATAACGCGCCAGATCGCGGGCCCGCTGCGACGGATCGGATGAGGCGTAATCCCGTTTGATATAGGGAGGCAGCGGCGGCAACCCCTCCTCCTGCAGCACGTCCATCAGCGGTCGCTCGCACGAAAGCGCGACGATGATCCTTCCGTCATTGAACCATTCTTCGACGGTGGCGAGGATCTTCCCGGAGGCCAGGGTCAGCCGCACGCCGATCCCCGGCCGCCGGGAAGCGCCGCAGAGCGCCATCCACCGCCCGCCTCCGAGATCTTCGAGAAGAAGCAATTCCACTCGTCCGCCCGTTTCCACCTTATGGCCGAGCAGGCGCGCCGGGATGACCTTGGTGTCGTTCAGCACCAATAGATCTCCCGGTCGCAAGTAATCAGGAAAATCCTTGATGGCGGCATGACGGATCGATCCGGCGCTACGGTCCACCACCATCATCCGCGACTCGGACCGATCCGGCAGGGGCTCCTGCGCAATCAACTCCGGCGGGAGTTCGTATTCGAATTCGTCAGTTCTCAACAGTGTCACTCGCCGATGATCTTCACTAACACCCGCTTGCGTCTCTTCCCGTCGAACTCGCCGTAGAAGATCTGTTCCCACGGCCCGAAGTCGAGTTGGCCGTTCGTGATCGCCACCACGACTTCGCGCCCCATGATCTGGCGCTTGAGATGGGCGTCGGCGTTGTCCTCGGCGCCGTTGTGAGCATATTGCGAATACGGCTTCTCCGGAGCCAGTCTTTCCAGCCAGCGCTCGAAGTCGGAATGAAGGCCGGATTCGTTGTCGTTAATGAACACGCTGGCGGTAATGTGCATCGCGTTGACAAGGCACAGTCCCTCGCGGACTCCGCTCTCGCGGAGGCAATCCTCGACTTGCGGGGTGATGTTCAGGTACTCCCTCCGCTGCCGCGTTTGAAACCACAACTCCTTCCGATAACTCTTCATGAGCGCCCTCCCGCGCCGTTCTGCCTTTGTAGGGCCGCCGCTTGCGGCGTGCCGTTGGCCGGCATGGCGCAAGCGCCAGCCCTACAGCCCCACCTGCCCGATGGTTGCCCTTCCCTCGACAAATCCTGACTCCGAGCGTATCCTGCCATCCGACTATGCGCAAGTTTTGCCTACGCCCGACCGCCGCCTTGCTGTTGTTGATTGCGATCGCCACGGCCGGCGGGTGGCTCTTTCGCTTCGAAATCCAGTATGTCCTGAACTGCGGGATGATCGAGGCTGCCTCGGCCCGCCACCCCGAAGTTCCGGCGACTCTCATTGCGGCCGTCATCTGGCAGGAGACACGCTTCAGTCCCTCCCGGGTCGGGCTCGCGGGCGAGATCGGCCTGATGCAAGTCACGCCTCAGAGCGGGCGTGAATGGGCAAAAGCCGAACACGTGGCGGACTTCACTTCGGCGGCCCTCTTCGACCCCTCGACCAATGTCCTCGCCGGAACGTGGTACCTCGCCCGCGCGATCCGGCGTTGGGCCGGGAGGCCCGATACGCTTGCGCTCGCCCTTGCGGAGTATAACGCCGGGCACTCGAACGCGAATCGCTGGGCGTCTACCGAAGGCAACACCGTTCTCGGCATAGACTATCCTTCGACCCGCCGGTACGTCAGAAACATCCTGCGGCGCTACGAGGCTTTCGGCAGACCCTGGAGACTGATCTTCCACGACGACTAATGCCCGAGGCGCTCGAGGTAGCGTTCCACTTCAAGGGCGGCCCTGCAGCCCGACCCCGCGGCGGTGATGGCTTGCTTGTGAAACAGTCTTTCGCGACGACCTGTTCTTCGCTTCTGTGAACATTGGAATCCGGCTATCGGGACCTAGACCTGGCGGTTGCGGGGAAAACGACCTCAAGGTTTCTTCCGTGTAGCCTGCTCGTCGCCCGCGCCCAGAGTTCGTGGACTTCCTCGCGCTCCGCTCCTTCGCCTTGCTGACAACACGTCAGCCCAGAAGCCGATTGAGGGAAAGGATCGGCAGAAGAACGGAAAGCACCACCAACAATACAAAGGCCCCGATCAGGGCAATGAGCGCGGGCTCAAGCCAGCTCAGCGTCCGCGACACGAACCGGTCCCACTGGTGCTGATAGGCGTTGCCGGCCGTGTCCAGCAGCTTCTCCAGCGCGCCACTGGCCTCTCCCGCCTGAATCCAGGCGGGGAGCGACAGGGCCAGCACAGGCACCCGCCTGACGGCATCCGCCAGACTGCTGCCATGCCGCACTGACTCCGCCTCGGCATCCAGTTGCGCGGACACCCATTGGCTCCCGGTCGCGCGCCCCGCAAGGGGGAGCGCGTCCACCAGCCCGACTCCTCCCTTCAGCAAGATGGCCAGCGTCCGCGCGCATCGCAGGTTGACAATCAAACCGTACCCCCGGCCCAGCACCGGAAGGCGGAAGACCCACCGGTCCAGCGTCACCCGCCAGGCGGCGTCCGTCTTGGCGCGGTGGCGCGCATAAACGCCCCCCGCCACGCCCCCCGCCAGCACGAGGGGCGTCAGCCAGAGCAACCAGCGTCCCGCCGCCATCATCACCCCGGTCAACGCCGGCAATTGCACGCGGGAATTCTCCTGGAGCACCGAAGCCGCGGACGGGATCACGAATCCGAGCATGACGATGGCCACGATCAGGGCAAAGGTAAAGATAATGCAGGGATAGATCAGCGCGGACACGATTTTTTCCCTCAAGAGCTGCTGCTCCTCCACGAAGGCGGCCAGACGTTCGAGCACGCCCGCCAGAGAGCCGGACTTCTCGCCCGCCTCGATAATCGCCCGCTCGAACGGCTTCACGCCGCCGCCCGCCGCACCCAGCGCAGATTCGAAGGACGCCCCCTCCCGAACGGCATCCCGGACTCCGGCCAGCACTTCCGCCGAAACCCCCAATTCGGGCGATTCGATCAAGACTTCCAAGGCCGCCACCAGTGGCAGCCCGGCGCCAAGCAAGACCCCCAGTTCGCGGTAGAAGACAACCCTGACGGCAACGTCGAAAGCCCGCTGCCTGGCCCCAAACGCGGACTTCCGCCCCGCCGCGGCGGACGTCACGCATTCCGCCAGGATGCCGCGCCCGGCCAGTTTCTCGCGGGCCTCTTTCGCATCCGCCGCCTCGAGCAGCCCGCGGCGGGCAAGGCCGCCGCGGTCGTATCCACTGTAAAAGAACGTCCTCATCCCGTAGGGAATCTTCTGTCAAGCGCCTGAAATCCCCAGCGCATAGGCGATTTCGGCGAGGCTGGTCCGTCCGGCGAGCACCTTGTCCAATCCGTCATCGAGCAGACTGACGCGAACGGGGCCGCCCGCCTCGTTCGCCTTTCGCGCTTCGCCCATGCCTCTCCGGATCGTCTCCCTCATGCCGTCATCCATCAGGAGCAACTCGAAAATCCCGAGCCGGCCGCGATACCCGCCCAGACACGACCCGCAGCCAACGGCCGCATGGACCGTCATTCCGCTCAACCGCCGGCCTTTGGCCCCCAGCAGGCTAAGATCGGCCTCAGACGCCTGCACCGGCCGGCGGCACGCCGGACAAAGCTCCCGGACAAGCCGTTGGGCGAGCGTCGCCCGCAAAGCCGCGGCCAGGAGATACGGCTCCACACTCATGTCCATCATGCGGACGACGGCGCCGGGCGCATCGTTCGTGTGCAGGGTCGTGAAGACCAGATGTCCGGTCAACGACGCCCGCACGGCGATTTCGGCGGTCTCGGTGTCGCGGGTCTCGCCCACGAGAATAACGTCCGGATCCTGGCGCAGGATATGCCGGAGGCCATGCGCGAACGTCAAGCCGATCTTCGGTTTCACCTGCATCTGGCCGATGTCCGGGAGTTGATACTCGATCGGGTCTTCGATCGTCAGCACGTTGCGGCTCGTGGTGTCGAGTTGGCGGATCGCCGCATAGAGCGTGGTCGTCTTTCCGCTGCCGGTCGGTCCGCAGACAATAACCAGGCCGTGCGACTCGCCGAGCAGGGATTCGAACGTCCGCAAGACGGCGGGCGGCATCCCCAACTCGGCCAGAGGCAGCAACGAGGATTCGCGGTTCAGCAGGCGCAGCACGACCCGCTCGCCCTCGGCCACGGGGATCGTAGAGATCCGGATGTCTATTTCGCGCTCGCCCACCCTCACGCTTGCCATGCCATCCTGCGGCAAACGCTTCTCGGCGATATCGAGGCGGCCCATGACCTTCAGGCGGGACACCAGGGTCCGCTCCAGATGCTTGGGCGGCGCGGCCTGCTCGTAGAGCTGTCCGTCCACGCGGTAACGCACCCGGAGCCGATTCTCGAAGGGCTCGAAATGAATGTCCGAAGCCCGGGACTTCACGGCTTCGAGCAGGATGAGGTTCACGAGCTGCGTGACCGGCGCCTCCTCCGCCACCCGCAGCAAATCGTCCGACCGCGGCTCGGCCTTCCGGTCCGTTCCCGGCGACCCGCCGTCCAAATCCCTCAGGAACTGTTCGGCGGAATCGCGTTTCCGGTAGTAACAGATTTCGATCCCGTGCGTTATGGCGGCCTCGGTGGCCATGACGGGCTTGAGTTCGCACCCGAGAATGAGCGAAACGTCCTCCTGCGCCCGGACTCCGGAAGGATCCTTCATGAGCAGGCACGTTTCGCCCTTCCACCGGACCGGCAGCACGCCGTTCGCCCTGGCCCACTCCACCGGTATTCCCGCGACCAACTCGGGGTCGAGCATGTCCTCGATCACTTCATCGAGAAACGGAACGCCGAATTCCGCGGCCTGGCGCCGAAGCGCCCCGGTATCTTCGGTTTGGCCTTGCATGGCTACTTTCAGAGGGGCCGCCTCAGGGAGGAAACGTCACCGGTGTGGAAACCGGAAGATTCGTGCTGCTCAACCCCGTTCTCCGGCTCCACTCCGACGTCGCGGCCCGGGCGCTCTTTTCATCCGCGATGACGTGGGGCGTGACGAAAATGATCAGGTTCGTTCGCTTGGTGCCGTCCACCGTGTCGCGAAAGAGAATCCCCAGCAGGGGGATCGAACCCAGAATCGGAATCTTACGAACGATCACGGTCCGGTCCTCGCGGATCAGCCCGGTGATGACGATCGTCCGGTTGTCCGGGACCGTCACGGTGGTCGAGACTTCGCGCTTCGCGATGGTCGGAGTGAACTGGGTGCCCGAAGGCCCCGGATCAATGATCGCCTCGATACTCGGATTCAACACCATGCAGACTTCGTTGTTGGGATTAATGTGCGGCGTCAGCTTGAGTTTGATTCCGACGTCGGCGCGGTCAATGTTCTGAATCACGTCGCGCGCCGTTCCGGAACCTCCCTGGATCGTGGACTTCAGGACCGGAATGTTGTTCACGACGCTCACACTGGCTTCCTTGTTGTTCTGCGCCAACAGCGGGATGCTCGACAGGATCCGCACTTTCCCCTTGCTTTGAAGCGCGTTGATATTGATGGCTCCGGGATAGCCGGCCACCACCTTGCCGTCCGCGTCAAGCCGCATCCCCCGCGCCACGCCCACGGTGATGCCGCGGGGAAACACGCCGCTCTGGATGGTGTTCATCAACGTGTCGGCGCTGTCGCTGAGCCGGCTGCTGCCCGCGAGGACCACGTCGCCGACCTTGGCCGGAGAATTGAGCGCCGCGATCTCCACCCCGACGTCAAGCTCGTTGTCTACGCTGATTTCCGCGATGACGACCTCGATCAACACCTGTTGCGACAGGACATCGAGCTGGTCCACGAGGCCCTTGACGAGTTCGAAATCCATCGGGCTGGCGTCCACCAACAGGGCGTTATTGGCCGCGCTGGCCTCGATGGACACCCGCCGCCGCTCGCCGGGCTTGAGTTCCTTGCCGACCGACTTCTCGATCAGCGCATTGAGGCTCTTGGCGGCGTCCTCCGCCGCGGCGTACTTCAGGAAGATCGCGTGAAGGGTCCCCTTCCCGCTGGGCGACTCGACGTCAATCATCGCGAGCACCTTCTTGATCTCGGCAACGTCCGTCACGGACCCGACCAAGACGATCGCGTTGGACTCCGGCGAGGAAAGAACCATCAGACTCCTCGACTGCCGGACGGGAACCCCCTCGCGGACGAACTTCTCGTTCGCTCCCGCCGCCGCGGCGTACTGCCGGACGAATTCGGCGCCGTCTATATACTTCGGGAAGATCACTTCGCTGACCGTCCCGGCCCCCGGCTTGTCGAGTTCGGCGATAATCTGCTCGAACCGGCGTATGTTCTCGGCGGTGTCCGTGATAATGATGTGATTCGTGGCTTCGACAATGGCGACCTGCGCCGACTTCTCGCCTCCCACCAGCGCATCCAGCACCTTCTTCAAGTCCGATACGCTGGTGTTGGCCAGACGAATCACGCGTCTCACCACCCCCTGGGCCGGCAACCGCGACGACGGCCCGACCACCGGCGCCGACGGCGACGAGCGGGAGGGCAGCGCGACCACCCGGCAAATGCCGTCTTCCTCGACCACGGAACAGCCCACCGATTCGAGAATTTTCAGGAAGAGCGGGAACGCCTCGGAGACCGCCACCCGGGGAGCCACGACCGTGATCTGTCCCTTGACCGCCTCGTCCACCACGAACCGGCGGCCCGTGATCTCGCCCATAACCTTGACCAGCGTCCGAACGTCCACCTGATCGAAACTGAAATTCACCGTTCCACCGGACACGGGCGCGGCCGGCGGCGCCTCTTCGGCGCGCGGAACCCCGCCGGGAGAGAGGACGAGCAGCGCGGAAACGACGCCGAGGATCAGGCTTCTGGCCACGGGATCCGGACAGGACTGCGCACATTTCATAACGGTCTTCCTGGACCGTATCGGACGGTCACTTGACGATGCCCCGCTCCGACGCTTCGATGAACGAAAGGAGATGAACGATCTCGGCACACGAAGGCACTTCGGCACGGATTCGCTCCACCGCCTGGCGGGTCGAAAGACCCTCGCGATACAACAACCGGTACGCCTTCTTCACGTGCGCCACGGATTCGGCCGGGAGGCCCCGCCGCTCCATGCCCACCGTGTTCGGACTTCGGGCCGCCGCGGGATTCCCCTCGACCAGCATAAACGGCGGCACGTCCTGCGTGATCCGGGACAATCCTCCCACCATGGCCAGGCGTCCGATGCGCGTGAATTGGTGTATGCCGGTCATCCCGCCCAGGACGGCTTCGTCTTCCACCACCACTTCGCCCGAGAGAGCGGACGCATTCGCCATGGTCACTCGGTTCCCCACCTTGCATCCGTGCGCGACGTGGCAGTAGGCAAGGATCAGGCAGTCCGCCCCCACCCGCGTGATCTCGCCCTCCCGGGTTCCGGAATGAACCGAGACGTATTCCCGCAAGGTCGTCCGGTCGCCGATCTCGACGAAGGTCGAACAGCCCTTGAATTTGCGGTCCTGGCTTTGCGTCCCGATGCTGGCGAACGGGTACACGACGCAATCCGATCCCAGGGTCGTCTGTCCGTCTAGAAACGCGTGGGGCATCACCCGGGTCCGGTCGCCCAGCTTCACCTCGGCGCCCACAATGCTGTACGGCCCGATCTCAACCCCGGCGCCAAGCTGGGCTCCTTCATGCACGATGGCTGAAGGGTGGATGCTCGTCATGCCGTCACCTTCTGATCCGTGAGCATGCACATCATTTCCGCTTCGGATGCCAATTCGCCGTCCACGAAAATCTGGCCCTTGAACTTGGCGACCTTGGTCTTCATGACCGTGAACTCGATTTCGATGCGCAACTGGTCCCCGGGCCTCACCACGCGCCGGAACCGGGCATTGTCAATCGCCATGAAATACGGCAGGCGCGTCTCCGAGCCCGCGCGCCGGTTCACAAGCACCCCCGCGCATTGCGCCATGGCCTCGAGTTGAAGCACTCCCGGCATTACGGGAGAGCCCGGGAAGTGGCCCTGAAAGAACGGCTCGTTCATGCTCACGTTCTTGAGGCCGACAATGCGTTTCTCGTCGTCGCATTCGAGGATCCGGTCAATCAAAAGGAAGGGATACCGATGCGGAAGCTGTTGCATGATTTCCTGAATATCAAGCGCAGGCATGATTCCTCCGTTCGAATCCACAGGTTTCCGGCGGCCGGTCCGCCGTTCTTACACGGCGGACAGAAGTTCCTCGACCTTGTCGACGCGTTCCCACGTGAACGCCGCCAGGTTTCCGGTGCGTCCGAAGTGGCCATAAGCGGCCGTGGCTCCGTAGATCGGGCGCAGTAAGTCCAGCGCCTTGATGATTTGCGCCGGCTTCAACCCGAACACGGCCTTGACGGCCGCCACGATGCGATGATCGCTCACGGCGCCGGTGCCGAACGTATCCACGTGCACCGACACGGGATCCGGATAGCCGATCGCGTAGGCCAGTTGAATCTCGCAGCGGCGGGCCAGTTTCGCGGCGACGATGTTCTTCGCCACGTACCGGGCCATGTAAGCCGCGCTGCGATCCACCTTCGAGGGATCCTTGCCCGAGAACGCGCCGCCGCCGTGCCGGCCCATTCCGCCGTAGGTGTCGACGATGATCTTCCGGCCCGTCAGGCCGCTGTCGCCATGGGGCCCGCCGATCACAAAGCGCCCCGTCGGATTGATGAGGTATCGGGTCCTCTTCAGGAGCTTCCCGGGGATCTGCTTCTTCACGATCTCCTCGATGATGCCTTCCCGAAGCGCCCGATAGGAAACGTCGGGCGAGTGCTGGGCCGACACCACCACCGTATCCACGGCCACGGGCCTTCCGTCCTCGTACCGCACCGTCACCTGGGACTTGCCGTCAGGCCGGAGGAACGGAAGCGTCCCGTGGCGGCGCGCCGCCGCCAAAGCGCGAGTCAGGCGGTGGGCGAACATGATGGGCATCGGCATTAGTTCGCGAGTCTCGTCGCACGCATAGCCGAACATCATCCCCTGGTCGCCGGCGCCCTGTTCCTTGAACAACCCCTTCCCCGCCGTGACGCCCTGAGAGATGTCGGGCGACTGGCGATCGAGTGTGACCATGACCGCGCAACTGTCGGCCGAGAAGCCGAGATCCGGATCCGTGTAACCGATGTCCCTGATCTTCTGCCGGGCCACGTCGGCGTAGTTGACGATCGCCCTCGTCGTGATTTCGCCGGCCACCACCACCAGTCCCGTCGTGACCAGCGTTTCGCAGGCCACGCGCGCCCTGGGATCCTGCTCCAGGTTGGCGTCCAGGATCGCATCCGAAATGCCATCCGCCACTTTGTCCGGATGTCCCTCCGCCACCGATTCCGAGGTAAACAAATAACGATCTGACATGGTCCTTCCCCTTCCCTCGACACCTTGTTTCCCGGCCCTTCGAAGCCGATCTGTCCTTCCTACCCGATTCCCTTCACAAGTTCAAGTATTTCAGGCGCGATCCGTCTTGTCAGGTCCCGGCACTGTTCGAGGACGCGCCCCGCCGAATCGGCCGTGAGCGCCAAGGCCGCCAGCGCCTTCGCCTCCTCCAACGCCGTGCTTCTGACCATATCCTTGATGAGCGGCACCGACGATGGCGATACGCTGAGCTCGTCAATCCCAAGCCCCAACAATAAGGGGGTCATCAGCGGATCGCTCGCCATCTGGCCGCAAATGCCGACCCAAATACCGGCGGCATGCCCGCCGTCAATGGACGCCTTCATGAGCCGCAGGACCGCCGGATGGGTTGGCTCGTACAGGTGCGCCACGTGGTCGTTGACCCGGTCCACGGCCAGCGTGTACTGCACCAGGTCGTTCGTGCCAATGCTGAAGAACGACACGTGCCGGGCCAGGACGTCCGCGGTGAGGGCGGCCGACGGGATCTCGATCATGATTCCGACTTCCATCGTCCCGTCGAAGACCTGCCCCCGCTTGCGCAGTTCC
>Ga0182021_10006657_pt1 | contig 13715 bp, 11 predicted proteins | sample 612E3MmetaG_FD_120493 | JGI IMG/M metagenome (GOLD analysis project Ga0182021, IMG submission 120493) | Permafrost microbial communities from Stordalen Mire, Sweden - 612E3M metaG (Illumina Assembly) | ecosystem: Environmental > Terrestrial > Soil > Wetlands > Permafrost | place: Sweden...
ATCCGGCAGCTGACTGAGTGCGTCACCATGACTCATCCATACTGACGTATGCGCATCAAGTCCGGCGAAGAGATCACTATGATTATCTATCAGTAAATCTGCTTTGCCGTACTCGCGGCGGGCGGCAGAATTGACTGCACCACCAAATCTATCCGCAAAAAGCTGGAGGCCATAACAAATTCCGAGAATCGGAATTCCAAGCTCGAAAATACGTGGATCAGGTTTCGGTGCATCTTTTTCATAGACACTCATCGGGCCGCCCGACAAGATAATACCGACCGGCTGAAGCTGCTGTATTTCTTCGATGGAATAATGAAATGAGTGGATTTCAGAATAGACTCCTAACTCACGCACCCGCCGTGCAATGAGCTGTGTATATTGAGATCCGAAATCAAGGACGAGAAGAGATTGTGTGTGTTCCATAAAGTAATATATGAAAAAGTCATGTGCCGTTCAAAATCACAACTCTTCCAAATGTGGCAGAAGATTCGTATCTTATTCAAACAAATATTTCTAAAGAAAAAAATAGAGAATAGTTTATGGGCAGAATATATGAAACAAGAAAGTATGTGATGTTCGCGCGCTTTGCACGAATGTCGAAAGCATTTAACAGAATCGGACGCGAAATAAACGTTGCAGTCAAAATGGGCGGACCTGATCCGAAAGGCAACCCGCGGCTCCGTATCGCCATACAAAACGCAAAAAGCGTCAACATGCCGAAGGATCGCGTTGAAGCCGCTATCAAACGTGCATCGGACAAAGACACAACCGGTTATGAAGAAATTGTTTATGAAGGGTATGCTCCGCATGGAATCGGTATCGTTGTTGAATGCACGACCGACAACCCGACACGCACTGTTGCAAACGTCCGGCATTATTTAACCAAAGGCGGCGGATCACTTGGTTCATCTGGATCTCTTATGTTTATGTTCGAGCGCAAAGGACTTATCCGCATCCCAGCGTCTGCGGTTCCTGATATTGATGAATTCGAATTAGAACTCATCGACCACGGCCTTGACGATCTTTCTCAACACGAGCAAGAGTTGCTTATTTATACTTCATTTCAAGATTACGGCAAGATGTTAAAATACTTTGAAGAAAAAGGGATTGAGGTCAAAAGCTCCGAACTTCAATATCTTCCCGCAACAACAAAAGAATTATCTGAAGAACAGGCAAAAGAAGTTAGGGAATTGATTGATAGAATAGAGGAAGACGATGACGTGCAGTCGGTCTTCCACAATATGGGATAGAGATTCTTTGGAATTTTATTGTTCCGCTTTAGATGATTTTTGCATGAAATCCGCTTTCGTTACTTAGGGATTAAATTAACGCAAATCCGACTTCTGTGTACTAAAAAACGAACAGAATGAGCGGGGGAATAGACAATTCGTTCAGCCTTTCAGCTGTTATACCTCAAGATTTTTTATTTTTCGTGGCACATCGCATGTAATAAGACAGTTAGTCCAAATAGACAACTTTCGAGGTATGTTACGAAACAATTATTTTTTTTCCTCTCTCTTTTCAGTACCGCATTTGTACTGAGTCCAAAATCTCTAGCAACACCTGATCCCCGTATGGTCGATGCAGGAAGTCAATTCGGATTTTTCTATTCCTCGCTTGCACCGCACGGTGAGTGGATTGAAGTTGAATCTGGAACTCGTGTTTGGCGGCCTTTTCACATTCCGCATCAGTGGCGTCCGTATCTTATCGGACGCTGGGTATGGACTGATGAGTATGGATGGTATTGGATGTCCGATGAATCATTTGGTTGGATAACGTACCATTACGGACGCTGGTATTATGATGATTATTACGGCTGGGTCTGGATGCCTGATGATGTCTGGGCTCCAGCATGGGTCGAGTGGCGTTATGATGAAAACTACATTGGCTGGGCTCCGTTACCACCCTATGCAACATTCTATATGACATTTGGAATTCGGTTCACAACTCATTGGGCAGCACCTGCAAATTATTGGAACATCGTTCGGTACAATCGTTTCGGAACTGTCAATCGCTATGGCGATACGGCGCCGGAAGAATATGCGAGGCGCCTTATTCATACTGGCCGAACCGGATCGCAATATGGAATTGACCACGAACGTATTATCAATCGTGGAGTTGACAGAACCCTCATCGAACATCGCGGGAATGTCCTGCTCACGAGAATGGAAGTGAGAGAAATCCGTGAACATGCTGGCGAACGAGTTACACGCTCAAATGACAACCCGCGCTTAGAACGTATCGAAGTTTATCGTCCCACACGGGATGAGATACAGCGCAACGCAAAACGCATGGAAGCCCGGCAAGGTGAACGAAATCTTTCACTCGACATGAATAAAGTCGAGCGACCGCGAATCGAATCTCGCAACCCTTCTGACGAACGTATTCCACGCAGCGAAACGAGAAATACCGAGCCGCGATATGAATCCGAAGTATCAAGGAAAATACTGCAAGAAGAACAATCACGTGATCGCACTGTGTACGTGCAAGAGCAGCAAACAAAACATGAAAGACAGGAAATGCGCCGCGAGCTTATCCAACGACACGAGCGCCAGCAGAATCCAGGACCGCCCGCCGTTCACAAGGAACAGCGTCAGCGAATAGAACGAAGAAGAGAGAATCCCCTGATCACTCATCCCAGCAAACCGATTCAAGAAAAACGACCAGAAAATAAAAGCGAACGGTGAAAAGTAAGGATATTCATTCAATACAATTCATCATAGATGCATGAATGAGACAAGAATATTTTAGAGAATCTGCAACTTTTTATATGTTCCTGCTTCTCTGGATTCCCTCATAAGTAAAGGTCAAAAATCAGAACGGTTGTCAAAGTGTATAATGGTACGTGCGGAAATTGCTTCGTATTCCTGTTATTGAACTTTAAATTTTACTCACACTGCACCTCTACTCGCTAAGATTCTTGCAGTTTGTTTCCCTGCCGACATGTCCGCCAAAAAACAATGTGAAGCAAATTTTCTTTGTAACCTAAGCGAACTAACTTGTAAAATTACTGCGGAATAGTACGTGAACTATCCTTCAGCCGCAGGAGAGGTCTTTGAGGTACCAAGAGACCCTGTTTCAGAGTATCAAGTTTTCCCGGATCCGTTTTTTCTTTAACGGACTTATGCTCTTTAAGCTTTTGCTGAGGTTCTTGTTTCTTTAGTTTAAATTTTTGAGTGCCTGAAGTATCTGATAGTGCTGGCATGGAGTTTTTTCCCTGCGTAACATTTCCCATTAGTATACAGCAAGCGAACCCAAAAACCAGTCCGGTGACAAATAGTTTATTCATAAAATTATTCTCCGGCGTGTGTTCATGAAATGTATCATTTAATGAGACTGTGCAGAACTAGTAATTCCAAACAAGTCATATGGTTGTTTACTGAAAGTTGCATTAAACAAAAAGATTGCAAGGAACATGTATACAATAAATCCCAAAACAATAAATATCTGAGCTTTGGATATTTTTTGAATTTCCTGTTTCGATTTTACTTCACAAACCTCACCAGGGCAGTATTGAGCTTTTTCTTTATAAAACATTGAATAAAATTTACAACCTAAACAAATACCAAACGCCGATTCAAAGAATAAGAATACGAGGCAAACAAGACAGATAATACCAGTTATAGGGCTATATGCATTTACGATCACAAGAAAAATGAACATGATAGCTGCCAAGACTACACCTATGATCCAGGCAAACTTTTTTTGCTGGGCCCCAACATATTCGGGGATTTGATTCCTGACAATCAATCGCCCCAGTATTAACGTAGGAGAATATTTAGGATTTACAAAGACGCGTATTAAAAAATCTGTAAGGAAGAAGGAAATAACATACTTTATCATTATAAAATATTGCTTAAATATAACTAGCATTAAAGACATAAAGACAAATAAAAATAATATTCCTGCCGAAGCTCTTATTTCTCTTTCATTGAGAACAGGGATATTATATCCTTCCACATCTTCCCCAAACTTTATTATGTTATTCATTTTACACTCCTTTTTTTACACTTATGGATTACGCATTGATATCTGGGTTAGTTACATTAAAGTTTTTATTATTTTTGTAATTGAGGGTACACCCTGTAACTACGCCATCAGATTATTATGCTTTTTTCAATAACCCTTTTATCCATTGGATGCATTCAACTTCAGCCACAATGGACCAGGAATGCGGATGTCTTTGCCCGTTAATTCTATATCCTGTTTGATATGACTGCATAAACTCTCCTTTAATATTGCACATAAGTAGTAATCGTTTTATCAATTCAGATGTGATAAGATCATTATCATCACTCACAGACTGAGTGCTGTTATTCAAACGCCATGTATAACGCAGTGAGCTCATTCATATTTTGTATCATGCTTCGTGTGACACAATTATTTGGACAAGCCGACTTAACGCCTGGTTAGTCGGCAAAAATATTATTCTACTTCATTTATTATTTGTATGTCCATCCACATGAAGGACAATGATCGAGTCCTTCGGGTATTGTCTTTCCGCAAGACATACATTCACTTGTCCCAGAAAGTTTATCTGGATCCTTTTCAGGAACGACGTTTTCCCCAGACTTTTCCGATGAAAGCGTAGATACAGACATTTCTGTAGGGAGTGAAGAAGCAAACAAGTGAATAAAACCGCATTTACTACACGTAAATACATCGACAGAGTTGCTCATCCCATCAAGTCCCAGAAAATTCAGTCCATCCTTACTTGGATTGTTCTTGCTTGAATAAAACTGATCAAATTCACATTGGTTGCATACTAACATTGCATCATTTATAAATATTTGTTCGGGATCTTTAGTTTTCATACTTAGTAATACCTTTTTGATATAAAAAACATGTAATGTAATTCTCGATCTTCACATTTACCACCTAACGAATCATCGCTCCGCTCAACGAATGGCACATAAGTAAGTCTCGGTTCCACATATTGAGCGCACTACCAATCCGGGTTTGCTGTAGCGAACAACGCACGGGGCGCACACATTGTCATTAATTCATGGTGCTCCTCAGGGAGGTACGAAACATTGTCATGGGAAAATTGCTGCATCGAATTCATATACCAATTATAATCTGTATTATCTATACATTTCACGCTACCGGCAGGCTCGGAATGATAGTGGCTGGTATTTAATTGTATTATTGCCTAATCATATCCAATAAAAAAACATCATTCTCTCGGATGTCCAGTACTTTCACAAATGCTCTATCGGTTTCCACCTGTATCATTTCATGAGAAACAGGAGAACCATCATTCAATTTCTTTATATGCTCAACTTGCTGTTTCGTAAGTTGATTTGGCTTGTTCATCGTAAGATACATGGAGTATGGGTCATTCGTATGATACCCCACTTTATAGATTGCAAGCGCATAGGTTCCTTCCGGAATTCTTGATATACTTATCTTCACTTTTCCCTTCGATCTTGCCGGCAGATCCCGAATATAATACACTTGATTATTCACTGAATCACCGGGATGTGTGTTCGTGAAATCCCATAGAAGGACTTGAATGCCGCCGTTTGCATTTTTACATGCCCAAGAGGATGTATCAGTATTAACCAGTTCTTTGTTGCCAAGCATATTCATGAACTTGAAAGAATAGAAGGCAGGTTTATTGATAGCCTGATAGTTCAGCAATCCAAACCCTCCGTGAAAAGGTGTAAAGCGCGGTCCAGGTTCTTCAAAAATATCAGTGAATACCCAGTATGACATGGAATTCGGTGCATTTCCGACTTGCTTAATTTTTTCCAGTACATAAGCAGCCTGATGATAGCTGTCGTGAATGGGATCGAAAGGCGTATAAGATGAGCTCCATTCGGTATAATGCAATTCCAAGTTTGGCATTGAAGAGCTTGTAATTTCTTTACGGGAACGGAGAACATCTCCGCTAACGCTCATAGGATTTTTGTCAAGGACTGTACCTGCATTTCCAAATTCATCGAGATATCCTTGTTTGACTCCATAAGAATGGGTACTGATAAAATCCAGAGGGAGATCATTTTTACTACTGAAGTCAATCATTTCAGGCACCCAAGCGGCTCCGGCAGTAGCAGGTCCACCAACCCGGAATTCCTTGTTGACACTCTTTATGGCTTTCACGCTATGCATATATAATTTGAAGTATTCCTCTTGCGTTCCCGCCCAGAATCCGCTCAGGTTAGGCTCGTTCCACACTTCAAAATACCAGGTCTTTACTTCATCAGTACCATAGCGTTCAGTGAAATGAAGTGTAAGAGTGCGTATGAAGTCTTCCCACTTTTTATAATCCTTAGGCGGTGTAACGTTTCCCTTCCACCAGAAAATACTTTGAGTACCGCTGGCGAGCGCATTTGGCATGAAGCCTAATTCGACAAAAGGTTTCATCCCGATACTCAGAAGGTAATCATATAAAACATCGATGTACTGAAAATTATATTCCGGATTTCCCTTTTTATCTTCTCTGTACACACCCATATCGTCAGTTAATAGTCCATGCATACGGATATACTTAAAATCGCATTCCTTCTTTACATAGGCTAACTGTTGCTGCCAATCCGCTCGTAATCCTTCATTGGCACGGCCAGCACCAATGCATTCTTTAAACATTGTATTAAATGTTCCTTTGATTCTATTAAAATCAAGACTGATAACCCGTTCCGGTACTACAGATTTGTTCTTGGAATTGCTTTGTGCAAATGTGGAAGCCTCAAATAGGCATCCGATGATTATTAATACCAAATAAATAATTTTCATATCTCCTCTCGCTTTTGGGTGTTAACATATCTCCATATTGGGCATTAAAAATAATTCTATCGTAAAAGTGCTAGCCATCTTATAGAGGGCATCTTTTTAATATTTACATGGGATTATGAATTATATAATACTGAAGTTCCCGTTCCGGCGCTTTCAATTCGGTGGGAATAGGCAACCGTGAAAAAGTTTGAAAATATAGAACGCATCCATCTCTCCAGGTGATTGCATCTGCATGTTGGATTTTTAGAAGAGCTTGTTCCCTGTCGAATTCATCCTCTTCCACCTTTCCTTTCAAAGAACTCCAAATCTTCTGGATATCCTCAACTCCCTCAACGCCTTTATAATAGTGATAACACAGCTCGTCCCAAAGTGTCTTCCCTGATTTCATCTTATATGTCCATGGAACATGATGAAACCAAAGGAGATCCTTTTCCGGACATGTGCTGAGAGATTCATATTGTTGTGCAACCGGTGGATAATATTGATCGACAGCTGCACTTCCGCTCCGTGTGCGATCAAAGCCAATGCCGATACTATCCGCCCGATGATAGTAAGGAGAATTCCAATCACCATGCGTGGAATTGTTTACCCAAGGTCCGTGATACACGCTCCATCCTCCCAACATATTGAGACCGAGAGGATCGCGATAATTGACAACGTTCTCTCTTGAAGCCATCATGATTTTTAGTATTGGATTAATAATTGATGTGTCATTTGAGAAAGTCATTCTAATCCATTCATCCGCTATCTGTTCTGAAGTGATAGAATGATCCCAGCTTAGTCGTCCGAACGCATACCAGTTCGACTGTCCAAATGTATTGCCGGTCCAATTGGATTCTGCATTGATATTGGAAACGCCGGCAATGCCAGTTATCCGGTAGCCATCAAGAGTGCCGTCGATAACTTTTGCAACGGTAGAACCTTTTCCTTTTGCATAGGTGTCGGAATTAAAACACTCTTCCCACATCGGCGCTAAATAGGACAAACCTATATCATGTCCTAAGGCTCCCGGTCCTAAATCCAATTCCATGATCACGGGTGTGTTCGGCATAGCGCCAAATAAAGGGCTGAACGGTTCACGAGGTTGAAAATCGAGTGGGCCATTTTTTACCTGCAGCACTACATTGGATGCAAATTTTCCATCCAGCGGTTTGAAGATATCGTATGCTTCTCGTGCGCGGTCCTTCGGGTTATAGTCGTACACAAAGCATCTCCACATCACAATGCCATTATAGGGACTGAGTGCCTCTGCCAGCATATTGCATCCATCAGCCTGCGACTTATTATAATCCTGCGGTCCGGGCTCACCTTCCGAATTTGCTTTTACAAGAAATCCTCCGAAATCTGGAATAAGCGAATAGATTTCATTGACCTTATTTTTCCACCATTCTTTCACCTGCGGGTCATACGGGTCTGCGGTTTTGATATCTGATAATTTCCTGGGTGCATCAAAATTTGCTGTCAGATACATTCTTATCCCATATGGGCGAAAGACATCTGCGAGTGCGGCAACTTTGCCCAAAAACTCTTGAGTCATAAGAAGCGGTTCAGCATTCACGTTCGTGGGTGCAAGACCATTGATCCCGACGGAGGCATTGGCGCGGGCGTAATCTATGTAGCGCCGCTTTTTATATTGAGGAAGCGTATGCCAGTCCCAAATGGAAAAGCCAGGATACACTCTTGTGCCGTTTAGGTTGTCCCAATGATTCTGCATCCTCAATTTAATTTTTGGAGAAGAAACAATATTGAGAGTTGAAATATCCTGATGTGTTTGAAGCAATTTGAGGAAATGGAAGACGCCATACATCACTCCAATATCCTGGTTTGCAGTAATAACGATTATTTTTTTCCTATTGACTATTAGGTTAGATATAACAAATCCTTCATCGCCGACTTTCATGACATTGCTTATCAGATCGGCATCCTGGAGTAATGGAATATTTTTAACGCTGCCCGCTACAACGATTCCGTTTTCATTCACATTGTTGACTAGCAGAATTGTCGATCCCAGTAAACCATTTAAACCAATCTGGAGTTCATTTCTTGCAGCTTGAATTGTGGCAGATTCACCTTTGACCATGGATGCATGAATCAGATTTTTATATTCTTTCAACAATCCCACATCAGAAATCAGGTCATATTTAAGCCAGAGCCTGTAACCGTCATCGGCATATCCGGAATTTACTGCCACGAGTATAAAAGTTATGAACATTATAGAATGGATATTTCTTTTCATTGTTTTACGCGCGCTTAATCTGATCACCGTTAAGAATACGATTTCACCTACTTATTTTTCATAAACAATAAGACACCTTTTTTTTAAGTAACAATATTTTCGAAATCTCTTCTTTTTAATTAGATATGAATGTGATAATACTTGATGGTTCCAGCGTAACTGTAAAACTTCCATTTTGAACAGAAACAATAGTGCCTTTTACACAATTCTTCACACTCGTTGTTGTGTACGGAGTAAAAGAATTTACGCTGCTATTTTGCAAATTGAATGTTTGCACTATTGGTTCTGTGTCGGAATTGGATGCCACAATTATCACTTTGGATAAATCTCCTTTAGCTGCCGTAATCCTTACGCTGCCGCGGGAAGACGTAGACTGAACTATATGATAGCCGGGACGAATGAATCTAGCATATTGAGACATGACATAACCATTCTTTGTAATGTCACCTTTAATACCAGTATTAAGCGTTCCATCACTAATGGGTCCATAAAATCTTACTAAATACCACCAAACGTAAGGACAATGAAGTTCATCAGAAATAATTCTGGCTTTTGATTCTGCAAAGGATTTTTCATGTTTCCTCTTAGTATTTTATTATGCTATATAAGTTGTCGCTCGAAGTCGGTCAATAATTATTTTATATATTTTTTACTAGTGTCCAACTATAAATTGAATAGATTCAATTGGTTATCGAATTCGTGTTGTTCGAAAACACGTGAAGTATCAGAAAGTGCCTGATAGATAGGCGTTTTCTCAAAAAGTGAAACACTCAAAATCTGTAGAATTGTGTAAAGACTCAGTTCGAGCTTGAGTCGTTTTTTGATAATCGCAACGAGGAGAAAAACAGAGAGAGCGATCCAGATTTGAGTTTTGACAGCATTGATTGATGTACCATAGAAAGCTTTGATTCTCAGATGTTGCTTGATCCATTTGAAAAAGAGTTCGACTTGCCAACGGCATTTATAAAGTTTAGCAATAGTCAGAGATGACAGGATAAAATTGTTTGTGATAAAGACCAAGTTTTTTTCATGTTCGGCATCATGATATTTAATGCGACGCAATGTGTCAGGATAATCTTTTGATGGATAGAAACCAGTCAGACGAATCGTTTGATCGCAGATGCAAATTGAAATATAACTACGGTTCGGAACATACAACGAGATGTTTGTCGCCGCCGAATTGTACGGATTTGGATAATTCTGTCCTACTCCATAACCATTAATTGTTTTTATAGAATTTACCCCAAGCTTTGTAGTGTCTGACCCGGTAAATAAATTCAGATCGACGGATTCACCCATCGTTTTGTATCCTGCCGCATCAGGGTGCAGACCATCATTTTGATATGTTGACACCAGTCTCGTGGTATCCAGTGGATTTCGCATCGTCTTATCGAAATCAATACACCCATCATAATTGCCCTTGGTACGAATCCATTGATTAACAGTGTTTCGGCATACTTCACTATATTGATTATAGTAACCATTACCATGAAAGGGCGTAATAGTACATCCGTAAATCCTGAAATATTTAGTATGCGCTTTAACAATCATCTGCTTGTAGGCAGCAATAAGATTATTGGCAGTTGTCGTTGCAGCATCAGCAGAATTGACCCTACCAATATCATTCACCCCTTCAAAAACGATAACCCAACGGACTCCTTGTTGATTAAGAATGTCCCGATCATATCGGCTTACTCCCGTTGGACCTAACCCGCCTGATAGTATGCAATTACCTCCGATACCCAGATTGAGAACACCAACGTGCTGAGTACTTGAATTTTTAAGAAGAGCTTCTGAAAATACATCCGGCCATCTATTTTGCATGTTTGTTATTGAACCTCGTCCATCGGTAATGGAGTTACCAAGAATTGCAACACAAGCTGCAGATGATGGTGCCAATACATCAATCGTATTGATGTTGTACCAATGATCTGTTGTGACAGCACCAGTAAAATCGGTTTTCGTAGTCGTGTTTCCGGCTACAATATATGAAGTAGTACGAGATCCGGGATGTCCGGTCACAGTGGTTGAAGTTTGACCAAAGTAGATGGTGATTGCTACATCCATCCTTGGTGTCACATTGAACGCAATTGGATCTGAAGTAACCGAAGCACCTGCAATCATGGTGACATCGGAGTTACCAGTGAATTTCAATTCTTTATTGGTGGCTACGTTAATAGTGTTACCTCCGGTTGATACGGCAATTTGCACTGATTTTAATGTAACTGCACTTGTGCTAAATTCATTGGAGAATTTTACTCGTAGAGTGTCTCCACCGATTGAAACCCGAACGATTTGTCGCAATGAATTGTTGGTCAAGCCCGGTGAAGGAGGCATATTACCTGTTTCCACAAGCTGCGGTGCTGTACTCCAGGTTCCAACCCATTTTTTTGTTGAGTGAGAGGTTGACTGACTGAAAAGACTCCGTGAACTCAATAATATGCACAATGCAAGTATAACTGTGAATGAATAATGGAAAACTTTGAAAAATGTATTGTTTAACATAATTTTTAATTTATTAAGTTTTATATAATTATGTGAGCGCCATCGTTTGTGCTGCTAGATGCAGTTACTCGCTATCTAAGTAGAATAAGCTTCTTGGTTTCAATAAAGGAACCGGCCTGTCTGGCCCGATCATCGGTTGGGACAAGATCTCGCCGTGCTGAAGGCGCAATGGACAAACGGTAGAAGTAAACTCCGCTGGCCAAACCTGCAGCGTCCCATCGCCGTAAGTGTGTTCCAGCAGACAACTGTTCGGAGACGAGAATCGACACTTCTCTGCCCAAAACATCAAATACTTTCAATGATACAAAAGATTGAGTCGGAACACTGAAGGAAATTGTCGTCATTGGATTGAACGGATTGGGATAATTTTGTCCTAATAGATAGCCATCAATCCCATTCGACTCGGTTCCTTGAACACCAGTTTGCTGAATACCCAATACTGAAAGCATTTTCGTTGCATACCGCTTTCCAAATTCTCTGTACCCTGCTGAATTGAAATGCAAATTGTCCGTCGTATCCGTGCAGCCGCTTGATGAAATGACATATGAATTGGGAATAGTTCGGGGCAGCGTAGCAATTATTGAATTCATACTTGCACAAGCGCCTCCTTCATCAGCATTCACAACTTCACCTGCGAGCAGGGGCACTTGAGTGGGGTCGAGCCCCAAGTCATTTACCAGGTTATTGTAAATTCCTTTAACTTTTGAAGGCCATTGGTTATCACCCACGTTTGACTCTCCCTGATGCAACAGAATACCCTTGATGACGCCATCGTACTTAGCCATTTTTGCCATTTGGACCAGACGCGCATAAGGATTTCCGCCATACTCATTGATAATGCTTGTCATCCACGAAGCGACAGTTGCAGCATAAGTCTGATAATTGTCTCTGTCAAACAATTCAATTGCGCAGCCGGCTACAGAAACATTGATTACGCCTACTCTGACATTTGATGGAAGGCTTGCAACCATCGTTCTGCCAAAATAATCGACAGGACAAAGACCGGTATTGCATCGACACAATGGAGGAGTAGCGGTGTACCAGGTACCCATGGTTCTTCCCAGATTTGAACAAGTAACAGCCTCCATGACCTGGAAACGACTATCCACTGTTTTGTTTTGTGCTTGAATTGCTCCTTGACCTTCCATGTTTGACTGTCCAAAGCACAGGAATATGTAAAAATTCTGATCTTGTGAAAAAACGTTCGTGGTCAATAAGAGTAAACCAATTAAAAAGAACATTCTTGCATGCTGTTTTTGTTTTTTCATAATATTTGAATTTAATAAATGAATAAGTATGTTAACCCTGTTATAGGTTGCAAGTTTAATGAATGAGTAACAACAAGTGGGTTCATGAGAAGTAATGACAGGATTGGTTTTGTTCTCATATACTTTTCCCAAAAAACAGTATTAGTACAAGTTATTAAATTAATGCCGATATCAAAATACGAGTATATTTCAATTGTCGCATCACCCTATCATAGAGTGTATTTATAACACGTTCGGATAATGCCTGCGGCAGTGTTTAATTTATCTTATTTTGGTAACACATTGACAATGACCCTCTTGTAGCGTGACAATGGTGGTGTTCCTTTGTCTGTAACTTTCAAAATGATATGAACTGTTTCTTTTTTTTCAACCTCAGGAGCTACCACATAAGCCCCATGAGCATTCTCTGCACCATCAATTTTTATCATTTTTTTATAGGAACCGGCCTCTGGATAGTTAAACCAAAGGAAACTGAGATTATCACCATCAGGATCGGTACTACCGCTTGCATCCAAACTAAAGCCCTCTCCTGATTTCACATTTATTTGTTTGGGATTCCTTAATACAGGAACTGGTGGATGATTGGCTTCCTGATATGATTTTGTACACCAATCCATTCGGGCGGCAAAATCATTTTGAAAATCATCTCGCCAACGCCACAAAGTTGCTTTATTATCGTTGAATGAAACAGTATCCTTTCGAATCGCTCGTCCGTATTCGTTATAAATATATCGCGTATAACTATCAGTTGCATTTGTCCAGATTTCCCTTGTCTCGGGTTCAAGTGGAACATCTGAATCTCCTTTCTTAAGCTTCGCAAAATCCGGCTTGTACAGTTCGTAACGGCCGCCCCAACCTCCCCAGTCAGGATGTTCTGCTTCATTCAGTCCGTTAGGTATTAATGACAACCACGATGGCGTATCTCCCTCCATTCCCCAGGCTACATCAGGATAGACTGCACCGAGAGG
>Ga0182021_10006658_pt1 | contig 13715 bp, 15 predicted proteins | sample 612E3MmetaG_FD_120493 | JGI IMG/M metagenome (GOLD analysis project Ga0182021, IMG submission 120493) | Permafrost microbial communities from Stordalen Mire, Sweden - 612E3M metaG (Illumina Assembly) | ecosystem: Environmental > Terrestrial > Soil > Wetlands > Permafrost | place: Sweden...
GGACAACCTCCTGCAGGATGTGAGGCTGCTCCTGGCGGATGGGAGACAGATTCAGGGTCCAGACGTCTACCGGTATCTGATGAAACGCGTCCTGTGGACATATCCCCTCTACCTGCTCTCCGTAGCCCCCATCGTTCGCACTGCATTCGATTGGGCCTACCGGAGTTTTGCTGCCCATCGCCATCAGGTGTCCCGCGCGTGCGGTGTCAGCGCCAGGTACTGAGACAGCGCTCCTGACCCCGGGATGCCTCATGCGCGCTTCTTTTTTGGTCGAGAGCTCTCCGTTGGCTCAGCGTAGTTTCTTCTCCAAATGGTGGTGGTTGCCTCACACAGGTTCCTGCTCGCATGCTCCCCTGGTGTGATCCTTGACAATCCTTCTATTCCGGTGTACCTTGTGACGGGTGGCAACCCGGTTCATTCTCATCAAACGCCTCTGGTGCATATTCAGGGGCGTTCTGCATTTTCTGCGCAGCCCGGCCGGAGTCAATCGCGCTCCCCGGCGCTCCAGGAGGTTTGCCGTGCGAAAACTCAGTATCCTGCTTCTCGCCTTCCTTCTTTGCGGGTGCGGTAAGAAACTCGTAAGCTATCACGATCAGGTTCAGCCTATCCTGGACAACCACTGTACCAGGTGCCACAGCTCCGAGAAGCACCGTGGCAAGGTCGTGCTGGCATCGTATGAAGCCCTCATGAACTCCCACCCTGCAATCGCCGGGAAGCAATCCCTGGTCGTACCCGGAAGCTCAAAAGAAAGCAGGCTGTTCGTCCTTTGCGCCACGAACCAGCCTCACTTCCGCATGCCCCCCGATACGTCGGGCATGACCCCGCTGCCACAGCCGGAACTGGAGGTGGTCATGAAATGGATTAACCAGGGAGCCATGAATAACTAGCCCCCGGCAACCTGTATTGCGTTTCAGAGGGACTTGCGGTGGTGGTCCGTGGAATGGTGGATCGACCGGCGCTGACTGAGGCGCTCAAGCTCCGCCCCGATCAGAAGATCATTCTCGCTCAAACTGCCGGCTACCCGAAGAAGTCGGATTGAAGGATCTGCCCGCTCTGTTTCTCAGTCCCCGCCTGCTCGCCGCCGGCCGGCCCTCCCGGTGTCCGGGAGTGACGTGCCATCGCTGAATGAACGGTACGGCGCGCTGCTAGGCGGGCTCGCGCAGGTTTTTGAAATGACGGTCCTGATGGGCCATCGTCAAGCCATGAGCGGAGTTCATTTCAGCCGAGGGCGGACGGTTCAGATCTTTCTCGCATTCTCCGCAGAGGCGTCTCGTGGGATCAGCATCCAGGAGATCCTGGCCGATCTCCTGTGCGCAACGGATGCAAATGCCGAAGCTCTTGCTTTCGAGCCGGATGAGGGCTGCATGCAGCCCATCGAGCTGCGGATCGCTCTTGAAAGCCACAAGGGCTTCCACATCGTGTTCTGAAATCTCGCCGGTCCCGAAAACTTTGCGCGGCCAGTCAATGTGATAGATGGCCTTGAGGTGCTTGAAGAGATAGGAGAGGATCCTGAGCCGCATAGCACGTCTGCTCCGCGTCATACTTCCTCCAGCTCAATGAGTGCCTGCGCCTTCGCGGTGGATCAGTGGCGGGGTGTGAAGGGGCTTGAGCGCAAGGTATGAACCGACAGGGATAAAGTCAACAACATCTCCCATGGGTGTGTATCGCCGGGACGCGGAGCGCTCTCTCATGGTCTCATCCGCGATATGCTGCCTCTTGCCCCTCATGCTCCCTGCCTTCCCGGCCCGGCTGAACTTCCATCAGGTCTTCATCCTTCTTCGGATCACCTGCGGCCTTTCCAATAATATCTGACTGGCGCACTTAGCCGGGTCCGATAAGGAATTCGTTGAACTCCCCGGCCCTGCTCCGAACCCTCTCTCAACCCGCACTACTTCAGACCGCTCCGCCGGGCCGGACCTCCTGGGCGCCTTCAGGCTTCGCCTCACATGAGTGGGCGGCAACCGCCGCTGCCACAAGAGACGGGATGATGACCACCGAGAATCTGGCGAGCGCGTAAACCGGCAGATGCGGGATCATGTATGCCAGAGACAACCAGACAACCACCATGATGGCATGCGTCCTCGTTCCCCGGCGCACAAGCGGGAAAACCCCGGAGACAACAGCAATGAGGAGAGCACCCTGAAGAAGACCCATGATCAGACTTGCCTTCCACGAACTGGCCAGAGTCCAGAACCAGACGGCATTGAGGCCGGCCTTCTTCAGGAGGAATATGGGATCATCACAGTATCGACGGATGCTTCGCCGTGACAGCAGAAGGTCCCGCTGCGACTCCAGCCATGCCGGAGAATGGAGCGAGTCGGAAGCGCTGAGACCCTCGTCCATTCCCCCGTAGTCCAGGCGGGCAATCAGCCCTGCATATCCAAACGGAGAAACGGCCGCATGATCGACGAATGAGTCGGAGACATACAGATTGTATCCCACGAGTGCCTGGAAGAGGGGCCAGCGGCCCGTCAGGGCGTAGTTGCGGAGGAGCCATGGAGAAATGATGAGCAGGGCTGTGGCGAGCATCACGAGCCCCTCCCTCCGCCTCTGCAGTCCGCGGACGGCGATCATGACGGGAAGTGCGATCAGGAGGGGAAGAAAGACGGCCTTGCACCAGAGTCCGAGGCCTATCCCCGCTCCGGTGAGCATGGCGCGTTTCACCGAGGGCGCCTGCCAGTACAGCACTGCGGCCAGCGCGATCAGCGTGAAGAGGAATGTCGATTGCGTCTCGATGACGAGCCTTGCCGAATACCACAGCAGCGCGGGGTGGAGGGCGCAGAGAATGCCGGCAACCAGAGCTGCCCTTCTTCCCCGGAGGCGGAAGGCAAGAAGGGCCGCGAGAACGGAAGTGCCTCCATGCATCAGGGCCTGAAGAGCAAGCGCCATCGCCGTATAACGGCCCCCCGTCAGCTCCATGCACAGGGCAAGCTGAAGCGGATAGAGCGGTGTGCGAGAAACCGTCGGGGAGACATCCGGAAAGTATGCAAGCGTGCCCGTCTCGACAATCCCTCGCGCCAGATCGTCATACCGGTCGGTGACCAGGGAGTTGCCGAGATTCTCGGCTATGCCGCCGTAGCCGAAGAGGGAGAAGAGCAATGAGCTGACCACCCCGAGGAGGGCAATCCCGGCAAGAAGAGGCCTCATTTCGCTTTTTTGCCTGTTGAATGCGCTGACCAGCGACTGCACCTCCTTTCAGACCGCCTGTCAATCAGAGATCCGTCCACGCGGCACACCCTTGCTGAAATCCACCCCCCGCCTAGGGGCATCGCAGAGAACCCTGTGCGGGTGCCGGACAAGCGGGAGATTTCAGAACAGGAGGATACTTGCCAGGACGGTGATGAAGAAGCACCCGCCGATGAAGATCAGGTGCAGCATTCCGATCGTTCCAACCGGTTGTCGTGAATGAGAGTGGCCCGGATGCAGCGGATGACGTCTTCAATGACCCCCCCCCGGGGGGAATTCTGAAGTGTCCGATGTGACGGGGGCAAATCCCGCCGTCTTAGGAATCGTACATGATTTGGATGTCTTTGTCAATGACGCCGCCCCTTGCAAATATCTCATGCCTGCGTTACCTTGATATGAGTCAGGGGGCGACAGCCCCGGTCAAGCCCGCGCCGTGACGGGCATTACCTGTTCATTGAAAGCCTTCTCCGTCCCCAGGGATGGAGGAGGTTTTGTGCTTCAGGGGCGGCCGGCAGCTATGACCATTCGCGAAGCGACGACAGCGGAAGACATCGAAATTGTGCGCCTCCTCTTTGGCGAATATGCCGGCTCCCTGAATCTGGATCTCTCTTTTCAGGGCTTCGCCGATGAGCTGGTTCACCTCCCGGGCCAGTATGCGGGACCCGCGGGAGCTCTCCTGGTCGCCTGGGAGAACCTTCAGGCACTCGGGTGCGTCGCGATCCGGCCGTTCGAACCCCCTCAAATCGGCGAGCTCAAGAGGCTGTATGTGCGCCCGGTCCACAGGGCCCGGGGTATCGGGGCTCTGCTCTGCAGGACGGCAATCGACCGGGCACGTGCAGCCGGCTACCGGTCCCTGCGCCTTGACACGCTGCCGGACATGGATGATGCCCGCCGTCTCTACAGGTCTCTTGGTTTTGTGGAGATCCCCGGATACCGGTACAACCCTCTGCCAGGGGCAATATTCATGGAGCTCCATATTCAGGAAGAAAGGTGTGAAGACCGATGATTCTCCGCGCGTTCCTCATCTGGCTTCTTCTGGTCGTGCTGGCAATCGTCAACGGAACGGTCAGGACGTTCTGGCTTGTGCCTCACCTCGGGGATCAGACTGGGCACATCATCAGCTGCGTTTCACTCTCCTGCCTCGTGTTCCTTGCCGCCTGGCTCTTCATCGGCTGGATACACCCCTCGTCGTCCGGAGAGGCAATGGGTCTCGGTGCGTTCTGGCTTGCGATGACCGTGATGTTTGAGTTCGGCGCCGGGCATTTCCTTTTCGGGAACTCATGGGAGAAGCTGCTCGCGGACTACAACGTCCTGCGGGGAAGGCTCTGGTTTGTGGTACTCATCGTAACATTCCTGGCTCCTGTCTGGGCCTCTCGCCTGCGCGGCTTGACTGCATCTGATGCCCGGTGATTGTTGCCCGAAAACCCGCATCGCGGAACCATACCGCAGGAGCCGCTCATCCGCAAGTCCTGAAGGGAGCACAATGACCTGTCATGTCATGAACATTACCCACGAAGAAGATATACGCGAATCAACCGTTCGTTCGGTTGCGGAGCGGATGCTTGTCGCTGCCCGCACGGCGCCGAAGGCTCGGGGCATCGACAACCTGGCCCTTGCCCTGGTGGACAGGGAAGGGATCAGAGAGATTTCAGACAAGATGAAGGAGATGGCGGCCCGGGATCTGGCCATGTCGTCCTTTGTGCGCGATGCCTCCAATATCCTGGCAGCCGATGCGCTTGTGCTGATCGGGACACGGTTGAAGAGCATGGGACTCAGGTCCTGCTCTCTCTGCGGGTTCGTCAATTGCGGTGAAAAGGACGGGCATCCGGAAATCCCCTGCGTGTTCAATGCGGGAGATCTGGGCATTGCCATCGGGTCGGCGACCAGTCTGGCCATGGATCACCGCGTGGACAACAGGGTCATGTACAGCGTGGGCCAGGCGGCCCTGGAGATGAATCTGCTCGGCGAGGATGTCCGTATTGCCTTCGGAATCCCGCTAAGCGTCAGCGGCAAGAATCCTTTCTTTGATAGGAAATAGGGCCGGCGTGGATCCAGCCCCCGCAACGGAACACCTCACGCGATGAGTCATGACAGATCCCCCTCTGACACTTTTGGTCGAGAGCGCTGACTCCGGGGTTGCGCGGCAGCTCATCCGGGAACTCGATGCGGACCTGCTCCAGCGTTATCCGAACCAGTGGATTCACGGGCTGCATCCGGATGATGTTCTCGATCCCGGTCTGATCTTTGTCGTGGCCCGTGCCGGAACCCGTGCAGTCGGGTGCGGCGCACTCCGCAAGCTCGGCCCCGGCATGGCGGAAGTGAAGCGGATGTTCATCGCCCCCGGCTTTCGGGGGAGGGGGTATTCCCGCATGATCCTCACATTTCTAGAATCGAAAGCACGGAGCTCCGGATACCTGACGCTGAGGCTGGAAACCGGGAAGAAACAACCTGAAGCAATCGGACTCTATGTATCGGCAGGATACCGGGAGATCCCCTCCTACGGAGAATATGTCGGCAATCCCTTCAGCGTCTGCTTTGAGAAAGTGCTGCAGGAAGGTACGCCGGCATCGCACGACGGCCATCCGGCCTGAACTTCTGGTGCGCCCACGATACAAATTCCTCTGATGTTCTTCAAGATGCCGCGGGCCGTGACGCACTCTTCCTGCAGTTCACTCTTCGATGCTCCCGCCATCCGGCCCTCAGGAGCGGCGCAGCTTCGCGGGAAACTTGAGCAGAATGGCGTATGCCGATGACAGGCATGGCGATATGCCTGATGAGTGCGCCGAAAGATTTTCTTCTCCCGGGAGCCGTCCGGAGCCTTCCCCTCTTGCACAAGTCTAAACTCCTGTTATATTGGGAACGCTCTCCACCCGGCTTTACAATTCTACGTTGACAGCACTATCATCTGGTCCAGGTGCCCGCGCTCACAAAGCGGCCAATCCTTGACGTGCGCCTCTGCATCTCCCGTCCGCAGTCGTGTCGAGAGAGACCGAAATCAGGAGGAGTCCATGAGAGACCCTTACGGTTATTCTACATGGTCATCGGTGCACGTCGACCACGAGAAGAAGGATCAGGTGGTCAACCGGGTCGTACGGGACCTGAATCTCGAATTGAGCCGAATCAACACGTCGGCCCATGGTGTCATCCTGTATGAAGTTGACGGCCATCCTGAGGACGGCTGCCGCCTGTTCCTCTCTCCTCAGCTCTATTCCTCATTGAAACCCTTCAGAGTCAAGTGGGGCTTCAGGAACAGCGCCCCCCCGCTGGGATTGAACCCTGTCCCCCTTGTCGAGACCAGAGAGCTCTCTGCCGTTGCCGAATACTGAGACTCTGTCGACTGACCGGCTGCTTCTCATTGCTGCAACTCTTGACCACCTGTGTGCCGAGATTGAGGCGCCCGCGAAGCTGGCTTCGATGCTGGGTATCGATGTGCCTGCCGGCTGGCCCCCCGGCGAATACGATCGTGCCGCACAGGAGTTCTTCCGCGATCGCATGGAAGAGCTCGGCCCGGCCGGCGCAGGCTGGTACAGCTGGTATGTGCTTCTCCGCAAGGAAGTATCTCCGACAGCCATGCTCATCGGTGCCGCAGGATATGCCGGACCGCCGGACAGCGCGGGGGAGATTGAGATCGGCTACTCGGTCCTTCCTGCCTGGCGCGGACAGGGGTTTGCCACGGAGGCGGTCCGTGCTCTGGTTGAACGGGCATTCCGTGACACCAATGTCCTGAGAATAGTAGCCCGGACGACCGCCCGGAACCCTGCGTCGTGCAATGTTCTCCTTCGTGCGGGCTTTCACCCCGCTGCATCCCCCGGTGAAGCCGGCACTCTCCGGTTTGAAACACTCCGGCCCTGATACTCCCTCCGTCCTTCCCCGCAACTTCACTTCTTCCGGCCCGTACATTCTAGTGTGGTGCGGCGTCGCCTCTCACTGGATGCCTCAACCAGATGTTTCTCCACAGGGCACCGAACGATGCTCCTTCACGCGCTCCTCATGCTCCCGCTCTTGGCTCCTGGCGACACGATTCCCCCGGTCCCACTCAATGTCCGGGCTGTGCGCCTGACAGGTCCGGTGATCGTCGACGGTTTCCTGAACGATCCTGCCTGGAGGGAAATCCCGGCGTTCTCGCAATTCACCCAGCGTGATCCGATCGAACGGGCCATGCCTAGCATGCGCACCGAGGTTCGTGTGGCATACGACGATGCCGCCCTGTATGTAGCGGCAAGGATGTTCGATCCTTCCCCGGACTCCATCACCGTGCGCCTCGGACGCCGCGACCTTTTGCAGAACACCGACGTCTTCGGCATCTTCCTCGACCCGTACCATGACCGGCGATCGGGTTTCTACTTCGGCCTCGACCCGGCGGGAACGCTGCTCGACGGCATTCTCTATAATGACGACTGGTCCGATGACTCCTGGGACGGCGTCTGGGAAGGAAAGGTGGAGCGGGACTCCGAGGGATGGTCGGCGGAAATGCGCATTCCCTTCTCCCAGCTCCGGTTCCAGGAGAACGACGTGTATCTCTGGGGAATCAACCTGCGGCGCGACATCGCCAGACGCAGCGAAAGCGACCTGGTGGTGTTCACGCCCAAGAACGGGAGCGGATTCGTTTCACGCTTCGTCGACCTCGTGGGACTCCGGGATATCGCCCCTCCAGGTCGATTCGAGCTCCTTCCATATGTCACCATGCGAGCCTCCTATCTCCAGCACGCTGCGGGTGACCCCTTCAAAAATGGCTCGGAGTACCGGCCGCGCGCCGGCGCCGACATGAAGATCGGCCTTGGGAGCAATCTGACGCTCTCTGCCACCGTGAATCCGGACTTCGGACAGGTGGAAGTCGATCCCGCGGTCGTCAACCTGAGCGACGTGGAGACCTATTTCAGTGAGAAGAGGCCGTTCTTCATCGAAGGGGCCTCCATATTCAATTTTGGCAGGGGGGGAGTGGTCAACTACTGGGGATTCAGCTGGAGCTCTCCGGAGTTCTTCTATACCCGGAGAATCGGCCGTGCCCCGCAGGGGTCCGTACCCGATGCGGATTTCTCCAGCGTCCCTTCCGGAACGGATATCCTCGGAGCGGCAAAACTCACGGGGAAACTCGGCGACAACTGGAATGTGGGTACAGTCCAGGCACTGACGGGACGGGAGTTTGCAGATCTCCAGACTTCGGGAACCAGATCGAGCGCCGAAGTCGAGCCCTTGACCTACTACGGGGTTCTCCGCGCCCAGCGGGAATTCAATGAAGGCAGGCAGGGTCTGGGAATCCTCTCCACCACAACATCGCGCCTCTTCAGGGACAATCGCCTGAGAGACGAACTCAACAGCGGATCGGAGGTTGCCGGTCTCGACGGGTGGTCATTCCTCGATGGCGACAAGTCGTGGGTGATCAGCGGTTGGGGAGCCGCTTCGCTCGTCAAAGGAGACCAGGCGCGGCTCACCGCTCTTCAAAGCAATGCCCAGCACTATCTCCAGAGACCCGATGCCGTCAGCTACAGGATCGACAGCTCCGCGACTTCGATGTCAGGCTATGCCGCGCGTCTCACGCTGGCCAAACAGCGCGGGGATTTCTTCCTCAACGCCGCCTTCGGGATCATCAACCCGCTCTTCGACAACAACGATCTGGGGTTCCTGGGCCGGTCCGACATGATCAACTTCCATCTGGTGGGAGGATATCAATGGGTCAACCCCACCGACTGGTACCGGCGTCTGGAATTTGGCGGGGCGATCTTCCGGACGCTGGATTTCGACCGCAATATCGTCTGGGAGGGTGTCTATGGCTACGGTACGCTCCAGCTGCTGAACAACTATACATTCAGGCTGGACGGCGCATACAACCCGCAAACGGTGAACAGCCGGAGAACACGGGGAGGACCTCTGACCCTCAATATGCCCGGATATCAGATCGATTGGGGTATCCAGTCCGATACACGGAAGGACGTCGTGTTGGACATGGGATCGTACTTCTACAGGGACAGGGAGACAAGCTGGAACCTGTACGCCTCGGTTGAGCTGCATCCCTCCTCGAATGTCACCATTAGCTTTGGTCCGGCGTTCGAACGCTCGGTCGATTTTGCGCAGTGGGTCGACGCATACGACGACCCGTCAGCAACGTCGACCTATGGGAAACGGTACGTCTTCGCCCTGCTCAACCAGACAACCCTTTCGGCGAACCTCCGGCTGAACTGGACGTTCACACCTCAACTGAGCCTGCAACTGTTCATCCAGCCGTTGATCTCCGCCGGCAACTATCGTGATTTTCGCGGGTTGAACAGGCCGGGGTCGTTTGACTTCACCACTTATGGAACTCAGGGCTCATCCGTCGCCTTCGCAACCGGAACCTACACGGTCGACGCCGACGGGACCGGCCCCGCCTTGCCGTTCTCGTTCAACAACCCGGACTTCAATTTCAGATCTCTCCGCGGTAATGCGGTCCTCCGCTGGGAATATCTCCCCGGCTCGACCCTCTTTATCGTCTGGACACAGACCCGGTCGGCATCCGAAGTCATGGGCGATTTTCAGTTCAATCACTCAGTGAACCAGCTTGTGAGTATCAGACCCGACAACATCTTCATGGTCAAGCTGAGCTACTGGTGGAACAAGTGAACGGTGCAATGCTGCCAAGGCCGTGAGGGGAGGGGGGGGGAGATCTGACCGGGTCCTCCCCCTCTGTTTCAAACATACCTGCAACCGCTGACTCCTCCTCGATTCCCTGACTGTCCGGCAGTTCTGACCCGAGCGATCTGGGGTGCAGGCCTTCGTGCAGACCAGATCCGCGATCCTTGTTCGCTGAGCTCCCCGGCTGACGACACCATCAACCCGTCGTCCGGCTTCTCTCTCACCGATGCTGCTCTACTCTCCCACGATCTGGAATACGACCTCTCTCCGGCGCGGCCGGTTGTCAAAGTCCACGAGAATGATCTGCTGCCAGGTGCCCAGCTGGAGCTCTCCCCTGGCAATAGGGACTGCAAGCGACGGGCCCAACAGTGCCGCCCTCACATGGGAAAAACCGTTCCCGTCTCCCCAGCGTGCATCGTGCTCGTAATGGATAGTCTGTGGAACCATGCGCTCGATTGCCGCCGTGAGATCTCGGACCGCCCCCGGTTCGTATTCAATCGTGGTTATTCCCGCCGTCGATCCGGGAACAAAGGCACAGAAGAGTCCCCGTTGAATGCCGGTTGATCCCACAAACTCGGTCGCCCGGGGTGTAATGTCCTGACAGTCGGCAAGCCCCTTTGTGTGAATCGTGATGGTGGTCGATTCCGTAATCATGGTGGCTCCGCTTGATATTGGCTTCGGCGAGAAGTAAGTTCTTGGTCGTACGCGTTCTACACGACAATCACTCCGGAGGTTGCATGAACGTCTTCCTGACGGGTGGTACGGGATTCATCGGCTCGCATGTCGCCATGGAGCTGGTACGGCACGGCCACACAGTCACCATTCTCGCGAGGAACCCCGGCAAGGTGCCCGGACTCATGAAGATCGATCGCATCTCGCTAGCCGAGGGGGATATCACCGATTTGCCCCTTCTCGAACGGTTGATCGGAGGGAAGGATGCCTGTATCCTCGTAGCGTTGAACTACACCAGAGACACGGGATGGGAGGTGCTCAAGGATGATACGCTCCCGACGGTGTTCATGTCCGATATCGCCGCCGGAGCGAACGTGAAACACTTCATTTACACGTCATCCACGGCGGCCAACGATAGTCTCTACATGGCGAAGGAGAGCGAGAAGGACACGACCATCAAGAGCGTTACGGCGCAGACGAAGCAGCATCCCGCGACATTCTACGGAGCCACAAAGGCGGCCAGTGAAAACTATCTGATGGCCCGGTCCTATCGTTCCCCCATGCGTGTGAACATCATTCGCCCGGGCTACGTCTTCGGAAACCCCGTCGTGGAAGGAGCATCCACCGAGGGGGATACACGGTTTCAAACGATCGTCCGTAACGCGCTTTCAGGCAGTCCCATCGCCGTCGTCAAAAACGATGGCACACAGTTCATCTGGGCCGGACACCTGGCCAAACTGTACACCAGCGTGCTGCAGAGCACGGTCAATAGAAAGACCTACTTCGGACTCTCAAAAAAGTTCGTCTCGTGGGAAGCCGTTGCGCAGGAAGCAGTCAGAAAGTGCGCCTCAAGAAGTTCGATTGAGGTGGAGGATAGAGGGTGGAGCGATGATCCGCTCTACTGGGATGTCTCCGGGATGAAGAACGATTTTGGCCTTGAGTTTGACCCGTGGGAGAAAATCGGAGAACATCTGGATTATTATGCGCACCTCAAAGAGAAACATCCTTGAGATCGGGAGCCGCAATGGTTCCCCTCGCCGCGGCGGTCCGGGGCCTCCCCCAGCTGCGTTCGAGCCATGAACCGCCCGGGATTCGACAATGGTCTGAACGGAGAGTCCGGGGCAGCGTGTCACACCCGGCGTTCCGGCCCCGGGTGTTGTTCCCCTCGGTCTCATAACCGAGTCGCAATGCTTCCCGTAGTCCCTGGGGCGTCTACTTGAGCGCGCTCCGGAGCCTGTTCTTAAGATGATGTATCTCGCGGAGGATTTTCCGGAACTCTTCGGGGTAATCCTTCGGCACCAGGGCGTCTCTCTTCTTCTTCAGCGCGCGGATCTGTAGTTTGACCTCCGCCTTATTGATCCCTTTTGGCGGGGCATGATGCTTGTGAGCCTCAATGCCAAGGGCAATGCAGAGGGCAGGGAGGAGCTTTTCCTTGTGCATGGTGCTGAATCCGTGCACCGCGTCATGCTGGACATCCTGCGCGATCTCGCGCAGCTTCGTCACGTTCATCTTGCTCAACTGGTCATAGGTGTACGCCATGAGCAATCTCCCTGATATGGATTGACAGCGCCGGAGGAAGTTAGTGTACGGCCCCCCGCCGCTCCGGGGCCGGTGAAAGACAAGGTATGGGAAGAACCGAACACTGTCAACCATGAGGCGCGTGCACCAGGCCGCCTCCGGCTGCTTTACCTTAAACCCCGAGAGCATAGGGATTGTCTAACACCATTGACCGCAGCCATTCCTCCCCTGACCACTAATGACAGGAAATTCTCATGGTCGGTGAAACCACGCACTCACATTTCGCATCCCTTCGACCATGGTCACTTCTCCTTACTGCCTTTGTCCTCTGCTTTTCGGTAGCAGGCTCCCAGACGACCTTTCCCGCTGATTCAACAGTTTCCGATTCCGCGTCGGCACATGGATTCTGGTCGCGCTACAATCTCTCGAGAATGGGCGCGGCCGGCATCGTGGGTGGTTCGCTCCTCTATTCCGCCGGCGTCTGGTGGGTGAACGACTTTCATTCCTTTCACCTCGATCCTTCGAAATGGTGGGAGACCGACATGGGGGTCGACAAAGAGGGACACGTGTACACCTGCTACTATATGTTCCGCGCAATCAACGAACTCCTCCTCTGGGGCGGGCATGATTCCAGCTCCGCGTTCTGGTGGAGCCTTGCTGCCTCCGGCCTCTATGGTCCGCTGATCGAGGTGGGGGACGGGTTCAGCCAGTACGGCTTCGATTTCAATGACGTTGCCGCCGATCTCGCGGGCGTCGGCTTTGCCGCCCTGCAGGTAAAGGTCCCGTACATGCAGAACTTCGAGCTGAAATGGAGCCTGTATTACCCGCTGAACCGCCATTCGTTCAAGATCAACGACCTGTATGATTACCATATCTACTGGATCTCGGCCCGGGTTCACAATCTGCTTCCCTCGGGGGCAAGACCATACTGGCCGGAATGGCTCCAGATGGCTTTCGGGGTCGGGACCTGGAACCATGAGCGGCGCACCTATGTGCTTTCGCTGGACTACAACCTCGAGAAGATTCTCCCGGATGGACAGGATCTCAACGTGGTCACGAAGCTGCTGAACATGTTCCACCTGCCCGCGCCCGGCGTCAAATTCAGGAAGGGCGCAGCGCCGGAATGGCAGTTGCTTCTTCTGCATTGACCTCGGGCTGCCGCCGCACAGCACTTCCCGGCCCGCAGCAAGGAGAGTGAAAGGAAGTGACTGTTCGGAGGCTATCGCCGGAAGGCGGCGCCGGCACACGCCACAACGGATACAGGAGGAGAATCGGGTTGAAGACGAGACAGGATATCAAGAGGGAATACAAGGAACGGAAGAAACAGGCCGGTGTCTTTCAGGTGAAGAACACCGCGAACGGCAAGGTGTTCCTCGGAAGCAGCCTCAACCTGGAGGGACCCTTGAATTCCCACAGGTTCACGCTCTCCAACGGCAGCAACCGGAATGAGGCACTCCAGAAAGACTGGAATGAATTCGGAAAGGAGAACTTCGTCTTCGAGATTCTGGAAACGGTAAAGCCCAGCGACGATCCGAACTTCAACCTGGAGGACGAACTGACGCTCCTCGAGATGATCTGGCTTGAAAAACTCCAGCCATTCGGCGAGCGCGGCTACAATACCGACTCGCACATCCGCAAGGCATGACCCGGATGGCGGCATCCGCCCTTCCTCCGCACTCCTCACACGAAGGAAATCCCCGGCTCCTCACCGCACATACACGAGCCTCTGA
>Ga0182021_10006659_pt1 | contig 13715 bp, 18 predicted proteins | sample 612E3MmetaG_FD_120493 | JGI IMG/M metagenome (GOLD analysis project Ga0182021, IMG submission 120493) | Permafrost microbial communities from Stordalen Mire, Sweden - 612E3M metaG (Illumina Assembly) | ecosystem: Environmental > Terrestrial > Soil > Wetlands > Permafrost | place: Sweden...
ATGCGTTCAGTACCTGGCGCAGCACCGTCTGCCAGTAAGGCGCCTGTAAAAACGACTATTCCTTTTTCGCCTGGATCTTTGAAGAGCTTGAGTTTCTGCTGAGCTTTGGTGATGGCGTCCAGCACGTTTTTGCGTGTGACGTTTGATTTGATGTTGCTGGCGGTTCCGTATTCGTTGCGCAGAAGGTTTAAGGCATCGCTGATTTGTTTGCCTGGCGGAACGTAGACGGTGATGAGTTCGGTGTGGCTGCCTTCTTTGCTGGCTAGGGCATTAAGTGTTTTTCTTAGCCTGAATAGTTCAAGAGACGATTTTTTCTCTGCGCTCAAACAACTTCACTAATTACCAGTCAGTTGGATAACTAACGTTAAAAGGAATCAAATAAAAGTTCCGACCCAAAAAGCGGGAGATTTAGGCTTTGGGCTTAGCTGGAGGTGTCTGCGCTGGCTCAGGCATTGGGGCGCCGATGGCTTCTCTAAGATAGGCCTTGAACGGACCCAGTTTCCCACCATAATTGCCAGACGAAATCTTTACGACACCAGGTACGCCGATAGCCGCGGTTACACCCTCTTTCATGCCTTTTTTTACAGCGTCTAGTGACAAACCGTTCATTACAATTTCATAGACACATGTCACACCTTCTGGAACAACGCTGTCTGGCACGAGTGTGCGCAGTGTTGGGCAGTACGGATGGTTAGTTGATGCCTTCAGCTTGTATTTGAGCGAGCCCGCTTTGCTTCCTGCACGGCAAACTCCGCCTGGAAACTGCATAATCACGTCAGGTGCATTTGCACGGATTGCATCTGCCGCCGCTTCAGCCGTCTTCAATCCTGAAAGCTGATCTTTTGCAAAAATCATAAAGTTGCCGCCTGCAACCGCTTCCATCGCGCCGAAACCGTTTTCAACTATGAATTCGCCTTCCATCACTGGGATTTTCCAGCATTTTCTTCCGCCAACCATGGCTTTCTTTTGGAAGCCGTCGCCGAAGTAGCGCAGGCTGTTGCCTACATCTAATGTTCGTTTGCCAACTAGTCCGTTGAAGGCTGAAGTTGTGGGGCAAGTAAGGGTGCATTGGCCGATGCGTTGCATGAGTTGGTGTTTGAGTTCGAAGCGGTCTCGATTATAAATTTGAATAAGTATTCCAGGTCGTTTGTCAGGAGTCTGGTCGGCTGGAACAGGCCTTTCGATTGCCGCTTCCGCAGTCGCCTCGATCACGCTTGTTGCAAAACCTGTAGTTAAACTTGCGGCGATTTGCGCCCATTTTTCGTTTTGAGCAGTAATTAAAACTCTTCCGACCCAAAGCGGGAACATTTCTGCAAAGGTGTCTTGAACCTTCACGACGTTTCCGCTGGGCGATTTTACAAGAAACATTTTTTCTTTCTCGTCGTAGCTTTGGATTTCAAGCTTGTTAGTGTCTGGTGACATGAAAGGGACCTTGCAGTTCAGTTGGGAATTGTATAATTTAAGAGTTTTCATGAACGATAAGAATTTATTATTTTAAAGAAGCATGTCCTGAAAAACGGTTGGCTGAAGTATCTTTACGATTGTGGTGAATCTGCCTTGACGGCATTATAAATTATGTTGGCGATTATTTGGGTGCCCTCGCTGTCAGGGTGAACACCGTCTGAAAAATACTCTGGATGGTTAATTAGGGGAGTGTAGACGTCTATGAGGGGGAGTTTCAGTGTGTTTGCCACTTGGATTATTCGAGGAATTACTCCTTGAGCAAAGTCTGTGCTGTTCAAGTTAAGCGTGTTGTTAAAAATCGGGGGTGGCTCAACTATGAAAACCTGAGGGCTGCTGCTGAATTTTTCGATTCTGCTAATGATTCTTTCGTAGTCAACCACGAAACTGTTGATTTGCAGGTAATTGTCTGTTCGGGCATCGTTGGTTCCAAGCATCATAATAACTGTTGTAGGCGAAAAATAGGCTGCATCTCTGAATTCGGGCTGAAAAAAATAAGCTTTTTCACTGTTAAAAGTTACCGTTGCCCCGCTGACTCCAAAGTTACCCACCGCCGAAGTGTTGCCAAGCAACGCCTGCAAATCGGATGGATAACCGGTAATTTCAGTGATGCTGTCGCCCAAACAAGCAACACGATTTAATTTACCGCCAGCGTTGGTGCCTGAAGAACTTTGTGAAAGAACAGCAACTAAACTTACTGTTATCACTATAACGGCTAGGGCAACTGCCAAGACTATCTTTCTTTTTGGGTTCATAGTGGATTCTTCGGTGCAAGCGGTTTATTGATTAATGATAGAGGAATGAATGTTGTTGCGCGGAAGCTCTTTTTCTTTGCGGTTATCAACCAAAATTCGACACCACAAAATTAAACTTTGAAATCGATTGAACGGGTTGGTTCAGGGCTTAGCCAATAAATTTTTAGTCGTTTAATTTGTTTGCTTACGTTTTCTTTATCAAAACTGGAAAAAATTTTTTGTAAGTTTTTTAAGCTAGTCCAACATTAAAACAAACTTGAGGAAGATAGCAGGTGGAACGAGCCAAAGTCACAAAAGAAGAGTTGCTTGAAAAAGACACACGTTTTCTAGCCGTTTATGTGGAAGCCAAAAACTCATGCATGGTAATGCTTAGCGAAAAAGAAGACAAGCTCGGAACCTTAGCAATCGCAGTTCCCAAACCCAAAGACATGGTCGGCGTCGCCACTTCATCCGTGCTTCTGGGAGACAGGAATGTTATTTCGGCGAGAATGTTTGCTGAGTATGTGGCTTCAAAAAAGGGCAAAATAGCTCTCGTTTCAGTTTATCTAGACAAACTTGACGAAATGCAGGCGCAAGGATTCTTCATGCACCTCATCGAAAAACTGATTCAAGCTGAAAGCCAAAAGGAGCCAGTCGCAACCTAAACTTGGCTCTGATTACATGCACAACGCTGGAAAATCAAATGATCAGCAAACTTTCGTCTAACGATTTTCCGGCCATCCTAACGGTAGTGAACGACGCCGCAGCAGCTTATAAAGGCAAGATTCCCGACGACAGGTGGAAAGAACCATACATACCGCCGCAGGAGCTTAAAGAAGAAATCCAGGACGGAGTACAGTTTTACGGCTTGAAACAGGGCAATGTTCTGGTTGCCGTGATGGGAATTCAACGCGTCAACGATGTTACTTTAGTCAGGCATGCCTATGTGTTGACAAGTTATCAACGGAAGGGGTTTGGAGAAAAACTTCTCAAGCATCTGCTCACTTTAGCTGAAACTTCCAGGGTTTACGTTGGAACATGGACGGCGGCAACATGTGCAATAAAATTTTATCAAAAAAACGGATTCAAATTGGTCTCAACCGAGGAAAAGAATAAACTCTTAAAGAAGTACTGGAGAATTCCAGAACGGCAAATTGAAACATCGGTAGTGCTTGAATTAAAAGGGCAACTCAAATGAAAGAAACACTTCTCTTAAAAGTTGATTCCGAAAACCCCGACGCCGCAAAAATCGAAGCCGCCGCGCAAATTATCCGAAAAGGCGGGCTGGCTGCTTTTCCGACTGAGACAGTTTACGGTTTAGGTGCAGACGCGCTCAATCCAGAGGCTGTTTTGGCGCTTTTCGCAGCTAAAAAAAGGCCCTTAGATAACCCGCCGATAATCCACGTGGCAACCGCAAATGAAGTCTACAATCTCGCGGAAGTGGTTCCTGAGAAAGCTTTGTTGCTTATGAAAAATTTTTGGCCTGGACCGTTAACTCTTGTTTTTAAACGCTCAAGTAACGTGCCCGACTTGACAGTTGCGGGCTTAGATACCGTTGCTGTTCGCATGCCAAAACACAAGATCGCCTTGGCATTGATTAAACAAAGCCGTCTTCCCATCGCTGCTCCAAGCGCAAACCTTGCAGGCAAACCCAGCCCAACGACCGCTAAACACGTCTATGAAGACCTTAACGGAAGAATCGACGTCATCCTCGACGGAGGAGCCACAAACATCGGTGTCGAATCCACAGTTGTAGACTTAACTGTTGATCCACCGATGGTTCTGCGTCCCGGAGGCACATCTTTTGAAGCGTTAAAGAGGGTCCTCGGGGAAGTGCGTCTTCACCCTTTTGTTCAGGCTGAAGTGGAATTGCCGCTGGAAAAAATAAGTTCGCCGGGAATGAAACATAGGCATTATGCGCCTAAGGCTGAGGTTATTCTTGTTGAAGGAGGAGTTGCAGCCGTCACGGTCAAAATTAAGGAGCTCACAAAATCCTACAAGGTTAAAGGGGCGAAAGTGGGCATTTTAGCTACTGATGAAACGCAAGGTGCCTACAGCGCAGATGTGGTTAAGTCCATGGGCAGCCGCTATACTTTGGATGTTGTGGCCCGAAACCTGTTTCGTTTGCTAAGGGAAGTTGACGCAGAAAACGTTAACGTAATATTGGCTGAAGGCGTGTCTTCGGAAGGAATCGGTTTAGCCGTTATGAATAGACTGCGGAAAGCGTCAGGCTACCACATTGTAAAAGCCGAGCAGCATTGAATTATTTTCGACAAGCGAAGAAGTCGGGTGGGTAACGGCTTTGAGAGATAAGAGGCGGAGAGACAAAAGCTAAATACTGTGAGCGTCAACATTTTAAATGAAGTTTTAAACTCTAAATGAGAAGTGGTTTTTTGTCTGAACAAAAAAAGGTAACAAAGCAGGAGCTGGACGAAAACAATGGGAAAAACGGCAAACCCGCCTACATACTCTACCAAGGAAAAGTCTACGATGTGTCGCAAAGCAGTTTCTGGATTGATGGAGACCACTTAGGCATGCATCAAGCAGGCAAAGACTTAACTGGCGAACTGGAGATGGCTCCGCATAAGGAAGAGAATTTGCAGCGGGTTAAGCTGGTTGGCGACTTAGTCTAAACTATTTGTTAAAAGATAAATTGAAGAACCGAGTCAACCCTGCGCAATTCGTCAAGCATATTTTTGATGTCTTTACTTGTTAATGCCTCGCGTTTTTTATGCAGTTCACATAAGGTCTCGTAAGAGCCACCGAAAGCGGATTTTACGTCCAAATCGTTATTCATGCCTTTCTCGAAAGTAGAAACGATAGCTCCTTTGATTTCTTTTGTCTCTTTATCGGAGTTGGCTGATTTTTGCTCCTGCAGATCTTTAATCATACCTCGGAGGGAAACCAGTTTCTGGAGGGTTTTAGTTAATTTTTCGAAGGTAAAATTCAATTTTTTTCTGTAAAGTCCATAGGTGAGAAAGAACCTTAACTCTTCACCGCTAAAACCCCGCTTCAAAATGTCGCTTGTGTAATACAGGTTTCCGGTGCTCTTTGACATTTTTTTGCCATTCAATAAAAGGTGGCCGCCGTGAAGCCAGTAACGCGAGAACTGCTGGCCCGAAACGGCTTCTGCAACTGTAAGCGTATAATCATGGTGCCTCACCAAATTGTCGATTCCTCCGCAAGCGACATCAATTGAGAAGCCAAGATGCTTAGTCACTATAGCGGCGTCCTGAATATTCCATGCCGGTCTGCCACTGCCAATCGGCGCCTCATAACAAACCGCGTATTGTTTGCAGCCATCCCAAATGATAAAATCGCCCCTATTCCAAGGTGTGCCGGGATAGGTGTCTTTGTGGAAGCGGCGTTTCTTTTTCGGCCACTTACTCATGTCCAAATGCGCCAATTTTCCGAAACCAACGAATTTTAGGGGGTCAAAATAAACGTTTTTGGCGTCTTCATGCTCGTACCAGTACGCGACGCCTTTGTCTAGAAGCTGAGCAGATAATTTTGCGGCTTGATCCACCGCTGAAGAAGCCCGCACGGCGTAGTCGGGCGTTTTTATTTTCAGAAGCCTAAAGTCCTCGAAGAAGACGGCTTCGTTTTTTCTTGTCAATTCTTCAACGGTGAGTTTTTCTTTTTTTGCCTCTTCTATCGCCTTGTCTTCCACATCTGTCAGGGTGATTAACCGCGTAACCCTGTAACCCAAATACTCCAAGTAGCGTTGGAGGACATCTTCGAAGAGGAAAGTGCGGTAGTTCCCGATGTGCGCTCGCTGATAAGTTGAGGGACCGCAAGTGTACATTTTAACCTGCATGTTTTGGGCTGGTTTGAACGGCTCGATTTTTCGCGTGAGAGTATTGTATATGTTTAGCAATCGGCGCCGCTTCTCCATTAGGCTGTGACTTGCTGTTCTTTTTCCAGTTCCCTGAGCGTGTCTTTTGCTTCTTTCACGTGCCACTCAGCTTGAGTTTGAGAGTTAAATATGTGCCTGACAACGCCTTTCTTGTCAATAATATAAGTGACTCGTCCTGGAAGTATGCCCATAGACGAAGGAACACCATATAGTTTACGCACTTTGTTATCCATGTCGCTTAACAGTATGAAGGGCAAACCGTGATGAGTAGCAAAAGACTTATGCGACTCTACACTTTGCCCGCTAACTCCGAGAACTTCAGCACCCAACTTTGTGAATTCCTCATAGCTATCTCTGAAACTGCAGGCTTCTTTTTTGCAACCGGGCGTTTCATCCTTCGGATAAAAATATAAGACAACATTTTTTTTGCCCAAGAATTCTGAAAGAGTCACGTTATCGCCCATCTGTGACGGAAGCGTGAAATCTGGCGCTTTATCGCCAACTTTAACAGACAAAAAAATCACCATTTAACTAGTCATCGGGCATGTATTATTCTTTTTCGCATTTCTTAAACCAACTATTAAGTGTTATAAGAAACGGCAATGTACTGTTAATTATGGAAAAAACATTATCCGTCGCAGGTCATAAATGTGGCGCCTTCTACTTCACAGCGCCCGGCGTGCCCATTGTTTTTCTTCACGGATTATCATATACCCTGGATATTTGGCAGCGCATCGGCGTGACAGAGATGTTAATGGAAAAACAGGTGCCCTTTTTAACTTTAGATATGCCCTACGGTTTAAGAAGCAAATGCCAACCTAAAACCAGAAACCCCGAAGCCAACGTAGAGATAGTCGCCGAGGCTGTCAAAAGCGTGTTCGGCTCAGCCGCGCCTGTTCTCGTCGGCGCCAGCATAGGCGGACACGTAGCGTTAAGGTATGCCGCTAGGTTTCCCATAAAAGGTTTGCTTTTGATTTCGCCCGGCAGAGCATTTGAAGAAGATCTGCTGCAGTCTTATAAGAAATTTAATTTTCCAATCAGGATAATCTGGGGTTCACAAGACAACATCATTTCAGGAGAAGAAATGAGAACTCTATCGGAAAAACTGCCTAAAGCTAAACTTTTAGTCTATAACGATGCGTCACATTCAGCCTATAATGATCAACCTGAACAGTTCAAAAAAGACCTGCTGGAACTTTACGCACACGCTGAACAAAAATGACTAAAGTAAAGGTTTCGCGGTAACAACATAATGGTAGCGTCCAACATCCTTAACACTGCTAATTTGGAAGCCTGCCTTCTCGATTAAGTCTGAAGCATAAGTTTCGCTGAATCTAATTTTAACTGGCGGCCCAAAAGGCATTTCTTGTTTTTTCCAATCCAAATCAACCAGCATCCCCGTCGGTTTTATCATATGTTTAGCGTTTTGCAGCACTTGAGCTGGTTCAGCGAAGTCGTGAAGCACCATGCTGAAGAAAACAAAATCTGCGCATTTGATACAAAAAACTGTTTCCTCCGCTGCTGCCACCCTTGTAACAATATTTTTTAAGCCTAGAGCTTTGGCTTTGGAATTTAGTTTTTCAATTGCTGAAGCATCTGAGTCCACGGCGTAGATTTTTCCTTTTTCGCCTACTTTTTTGGCTGCTAAAATGCTGAAGAAGCCGTCGCCGCAACCCACGTCAATGAACGTCATCCCTGAATGTAAGTTTTGCAAGATATCGTCTGGCGTATACCATGAGCGTCTAGTCGCTTCCTCAAGGGAAAAACCGCCGTGGCAAGCCATAATTGAAGCCTTTTACTGCTGAAGAATTTCTCTTATTTGTTTTTCATGCGTCTGTCGAGTGGTCAAGGGGTAGATTTCTCGCTCGCACTCAAAAAACATGGGGTCTTGACCCGTGACTCTGGAAAGCTTCTCGTCTGAATCAACGTTCACTATCAACATGCTGCCCTGCTGCCCGATAAGATGATAATATACTTCAAGAGTCTTTTCCTTCTCCAACTTTTCGAAGTACTTGAATTGCAGCGGAAGCAGTTTAGCCCATTTCTCGATGGGAACCTCACGTTTTACCTTTTGAATGATTAAAAACTTCATGTTTATCCTTAAAGAACAGTGTATGTTTTGAGTATAAAATCTTTCTTTAAAAGTTTGTTCTTTGATTTCGAACTGGGAATATTTCGAGTTGGGAAATAAACCTTTTTAGTTTAGGTGAATGGTTGATGGACTGCGCTTGAGAAGGTAAAGCAGATGGATGGTCATGTATCCAAAGAGAAAACAAATGACAAGTCTGCACTGCCTTCAATTAAATGCTCCTGTGGAGCGGAAATCTTGTTAGTCCACAATGTTAAACTTTTGAGCGAAGCGATTGAAGCCCATGTTGAAGAGCACAAGCAAAAAGTGAAGGAACCAAAACGGCTGAAGCAACGGCAGAGCTAATACGAGACGATTTGATAGTGAAAGCATTCAACAAAGCAAGTGAATAACAGGATTTTCGCTTCTTGATAAAGTTGAAAGCATTTCAAATGTTGATAAAAAAACGGTTTCTTAAAAAATAAGAAAAAGATTAGGAATTTGCGTTGAGGCCCTTATTCTTTCTTTTCGCCGCCGCGCATCTTCCACATGTCCTGCATATGCATAGGCATCTTAGACATTGCATCTTTCGCTAGATCCATCAGCTGCTCGTTTACTTCAACCTCTATTGTTACCTTAAGTTTGCCGCTTTTTTGTGCCATTTCAGTCATTGAACCACCTCCTGAACCCGCTTAATTGTTTGGGAAATAAGTTACCGAGAAGATGAATCGTCTGCATACCCGTTACATCTAAATCGATCACGATACGATAATGGAATTTGCCTAAACGTTTGGTTTTTGTTTTGTAATTTCCGATTGCACCCGCGTCTTTGAACTTGTGCAACTGCTGATTCATAAGAACCGTGATGGCTGTTGGCGCAAGAGGTTCAAAAACAAAAACAACTCTTAAAAGAACGCGAAAAGCACTTTCGATAAGCGATTCTTCCGCAGTCATTTTTCATCTCTCGAAAACATCAAAACTCACTATTTGCTCCTATTGTAAGAAGCAAGACCTTAATTATAAACTATCAGGCACGATTTTTTTAAGGTTGTGTGACTGTCATAACCCAATAACAAGGCGACTATTTTGGAGCTTGAAGAGTTAAACTCGCAAATATACAGCTGCAAAAAATGCAGACTTTGGCAGGGAGCAAAACATGCTGTGCTGGGCGAAGGACCATTGAACGCTAAGGTGATGTTGATTGGGCAGAACCCGGGGGCAGAAGAAGATGAAACGGGCAGGCCGTTTGTGGGGCGAGCAGGAAAATTCCTGACTAAAGTGTTGGCTGAGAACGGCATAAGACGGGAAGATGTCTTCATAACCAACATCGTTAAGCACACTTCCCCACAGAACAGAAAACCCTACTCTGACGAGGTACAAACCTGCCTGCCGTACCTGAACATGCAAATCGCGATGATTAAGCCGAAAATAATCGTGCTTTTAGGGGCATCCGCAAAGGACACCCCACGGGTTGAAGGCATCCGGTACGTGGAGGTTATTCATCCCTCGGCCGCCATGCGCTTCAATAATATGAGGGAGAGGTTCAGCAGGCAAATTGCTGATTTAATCAAGCTGATTGCGCAAAACGGCGCCTGAGCGAAACACTGGCTGATTTGTTAAGGTTCTCTACGTGGAAGGCTGAAGTTAAGTTGAAGCATCTGAGCCTTTGTGGCTGCGGCTATACAGTCACAGAGTTTTAAAGGCAAGTCTTCACCAAAGTAGAGCGGTGTTTTTATTGGAAAAAAGCATGATGAAATATCAAGTTTTAATCAAAACGATTTCTGGGAAAGGCGGCGAGTTCTGGGAAGCTTTTAGAAAGATGCCTACCGAGCCGATGAAAGGAGTAATGATTGAGTCTTCATGGAGCCTGTACGGATACTGGGACTTCGTTGTTTTCTTCAAAGCCGACAGCAATGAAAACAGCTTTCACTTCATCGGCGAAGTTTTAAGAGCCATGCCTGGCATCGCCGACACCAACACGTCACCGATGACCGTTCTCAAAGAACACAAAAAACAATAAGCTCCAAGCTGTCACTTCTTCCCTCTTTTCTTCCTTTAATCACGAAAAATGCTGAGAGCGCTCCATTTGGTTTGTCGAAATGCAAGCCTGCCTGGCGTTCTGAGTTTGGTGTTCGGCAGAATTCATTAGTTTGGAGCGGGCTTACTCGATCTGGAGACAAATGATGCTACACAGAGAGTTACGATTAATACGACAATTAAGAGGTATTCGAGGGTATTAATTGTAGGGGGATCGGCACCGAGAAAAAGGAGCCGGTTCGATCTACGAAAATGATCAAAAAGAAGAGGACCGAGCTGACGATTGCCAGACTTGAAGCTAATCTAACTCTCTTGAAGAGGAGGCCGATTGACGTCAGGTCCAGTGCGAGACCGACAAAAATGGTCGCAATCACGATGTAGCCTAAGGTTTAAGTCGGATTGGGGGCGGGTCTCAAAGCCGATTGGAGTCAAGAGGATGATTACCACGGCGTTCACGATCATCACTACGGCAAGAATAATGGCGTTTCTGGAAAGTTTCGTCCCTGCTCCATTAGAAATGTCCAAGGTCATGATTTAACCTTCAATGAGCTTCAATTTAGAAAAATTTTTCGGCCGCGATTTTTCAGGTTTACCTATAGTTCTTCTTAAAATGGCCCTTATATAAAATTTGCTTAATCGTTGAGACAGGTTCCACCGGCATTGGGCGCTTGCCAGTTTTAGTATTTAGAGATTTGGGGCAATTAAAATGCAACTACCATGATTTATGATTCGAGACGATAGCTCTTAATCGATATAAGTCTTAACAAATTTAGATTTAAATACTGGAATTTCCTGACGTTCGGTAAACAGCAGAGATGAATGAAGGGTGCCTGCTTTAGAACTAAATGATGTGTCTTCTGGTTACAATGGGCAAGTCGTATTGCATGATATTAGCTTCAAGCTGCAAGAGCCCTCAATTTACGTTGTTTTGGGACCAAACGGCGTGGGCAAGACAACTTTGTTCAGAACAATCGCCGGCATCCTGGAGCCATTTAGCGGCAATATTTTTCTTGATGGCCAAAACATAACTAACTCACATGAAGCTAGGAAGAGACTAAGTTTCTTCTCGCAGAATGCAATGCCTGAAGAAATGACAGTATATCAGGCACTCAAGTTTTATTCAGGCATGGAAGGCGGAGACCCAGACAAGGCAATTGAATTGCTGGATCTTGGCCAACTAAAAGACAAAAGGTTTTCGGATCTTTCTCAGGGACAAAAGAAGAGGGCGTCGATCGCAAAAGTGTTTCTGTGCGAAAGAGACCTATACCTGCTCGATGAACCAACAGCGAACTTGGACCCAGTGGTTTCAAAAGAAATCCGAGACATAATCCTAAAATTAAGCAAGGACAAAATGATTCTGTACTCTTCCCATAACCTCTATGAAGCCACCGACATTGGCACCTATCTAATTCTAATAAAAAATGGCTCAGTTGAAACGTTTGACAGAATCTCAAACATCAAACCAAAAAATTACCGAGTAGGCATCAAAACCTCAACCGACATAACGAAGATCGTCGATGCCAAACGTGAGGGCGACTACTATGTCTTAAGCGTATCCAGTCCTGAAGAAGCTGGACTTGCTCTCAAAAAAATCGTTGAAAGAAACGTCTTGGTTACGGAAATGCGTCAGCTAGATAATCCTTTGCAGGAACTGTTTGATACATCCGGCGCTGAAAAAGCTCAGGGGAGCTCGAAGAATGCAAAGTAACGTTTTGGTTTTTGCTAAGCGCAGTCTCAGCCTAAGTAAAATACAGGCGGGAGTGGGAGTGGGTCTTGGATCCCTTGGGATTTTTGTGATATTTACCCTATCTCTTCTTGCAGGAAGTTCAAATGCGGCGGTCTTTCTCATTTCCGTCTCGTTTATGACTTTTGGGCTTCTAATGTTTACTATGCCAGTCACGTTGCTCTATGTATATGACAAGAACAATGGAGTCTTGGAGTATTTGCTCTCGCTTGGATGGAACCAAAGTGACGTCTTCAAGCAATATTTGAAAGCCGCTCTCTTCCTTGCACTGATCCTCTTCACAGGCGAAGGTGCTACAATTTTGATTGCAGGCGCTATTTCGGGGTCAATGGGCGTCTTTCTCTTGGATTTGTTGATGCTGTTTCTTACGGCTTTTTTGGGTTTCTCTGTGGTTTCTTTAGTTACTATGGCTATGATGGCTTTTAGCTCGTTACAGAAGCAACGAGTAGGTGCTAATGCTCCTCTTGGTATGGTGTTAGGCGTACCTTTCATTTTTCCAACTTTTTATCTTTCTTTTATTGGATTTATCCCAGAGCTTATCGTTGTCCTGTCACTTTGCATTTTGGCAGGCGGTCTGTCAGCTGCGTTACTGCTTCTGTCAAGCAGGCTTATCAGAAGAGAAAAAATGCTTCCATAGATGTAAGATGAGGCGGCAAAAAGAAAACAATCAGAGGCGGACCGCCTGATTCCTTGCTGCGGCTGGTTAATGTGTTTAAAAGTTCAAAGAATAATTAGTGTTTAGGGCAGTTTATTATGAAAAAATCTTTGGGTGCTCAAACTATGGTCCCGACGACGCCGGTTTGGGTTGTGGGAACTTTTAATAAAGATGGAAAACCAAACGTTATGACTGCTGCTTGGGGCGGAGTGTGTTGTTCTAAACCGCCGTGTATCTATGTGTCTCTGAGAAAAGCCACTAACACTTACGGCAATATTGTGGAGCGCAAAGCGTTTACGGTGAGTATTCCATCAGAAAACTATGTGAAGGAGGCTGATTATTTTGGAATCGCTTCGGGGAAAAATGTTGATAAATTTGCGGCAACGGGGCTTACGGCTGTGAAAAGTGAGGTTGTTGATGCGCCTTATGTTGAGGAATTTCCCTTAAATTTGGAGTGTAAGGTTATTCAGATTGTTGAAATTGGGCTGCACACTGAGTTCATCGGTGAAGTCATGGATGTCAAAGCTGATGCTTCTGTGCTTGATGAAAGGGGGCTTCCAGACATTGAAAAAGTGAAGCCGATTATCTGGAGTATCGCTGGAATGTCGTATCATAAGGTTGGGGGGCCTGTTGGGCAAGCGTTCTCGATTGGAAAAGAAAAATGAAACGTCCAAAACAACTTTCCCCTTATTTTAGACCTGCCAGATTTGCAGCATCAACAGCAAAAAACCTTAATCCAACAAAAACAAAAAGTCAACTCGGAAAAACCAGCGGTTCTTCCAAACGACCAACAGAAAAGTCGCACAATACGCCTGGACGAAAGTCGCATTTTAATTTTTTTTCTTGAAACTCTTATATATTTCACTTGATAATTCTCTGTTGAGTGTCATGGCTGAAGTTTGTTCAACATGCGGGCTTCCTAAGGATTTATGCGTTTGTGGGGAAATCGAAAAAGAGCAGCAGAGAATACGCGTGAGACTTGAAACACGGAAATTTGGGCGACCAACCACAGTTATTGACGGCATGGAAGATAAAAACATAAACTTAGCAAGTGTAGCGCAGAAGCTAAAAACGTATTGTGCATGCGGCGGAACCAGCAAAAATGGTCAAATCATGTTGCAGGGAGACCACCGAGACAGAATACGCGACTTCTTAATCAA
>Ga0182021_10006660_pt1 | contig 13714 bp, 13 predicted proteins | sample 612E3MmetaG_FD_120493 | JGI IMG/M metagenome (GOLD analysis project Ga0182021, IMG submission 120493) | Permafrost microbial communities from Stordalen Mire, Sweden - 612E3M metaG (Illumina Assembly) | ecosystem: Environmental > Terrestrial > Soil > Wetlands > Permafrost | place: Sweden...
TCAACGCTGCACTTGCTTCACGTGCTGAAAATAACGACACAATCGATCTGGCAGTTCTGGGCGGTTTGAAAAATGAGCAGGATTTAAAGAACTATCAGGTTGTACTTTTTCAACCGTTTGACCCGGTGCATAAGCGCACCGAGGCAACTGTCAAAGCGGCGGATGGAAAGGAATTCAAAGTAACAAAAGGGGCGCCACAGGTTATTTTGGAATTATCTGCAAATAAAGAAAAGGTGGAACCCGAAGTCGATAAGGCTGTTAATGAATTTGCAGCGCGTGGCTTTCGTTCGTTAGGTGTAGCGCGGGCTGAGGGCAACGGACAATGGCAGTTTATTGGCGTGTTGCCCTTGTTTGATCCGCCACGTGATGATGCTAAAGCAACCATTGCTACTGCACTTGCGATGGGTGTAAAGGTTAAGATGGTAACGGGCGATGCACTTGCCATAGCTAAGGAGACTGCCAAGAAATTAGGAATGGGTGAGAATATTCTTGATGCAAGCAGCTTAGGTGACGTTAAAAAAGATGAGACAGCAGAGATGTCTAAGTCCATTGAAAAAGCTGACGGTTTTGCACAGGTGTTTCCCGAACACAAATTTCACATTGTAGATGTAATGCAAAAACTCGGACACATAGTCGGTATGACTGGTGATGGTGTGAATGATGCACCTGCGTTAAAGAAAGCAGACTGCGGAATTGCAGTTTCGAGTGCGACGGATGCGGCGCGCGCTGCGGCATCCATTGTATTAACGATACCCGGCCTATCGGTAATTATTGATGCAATAAAAGAGAGCCGACGCATCTTTCAACGAATGAACAGTTACGCTATATACCGAATTGCAGAGACTCTTCGGGTTCTTTTGTTCATGACGTTATCGATTCTGGTATTTAACTTCTATCCGGTGACTGCAGTAATGATAGTGATGCTGGCTTTGCTCAACGACGGTGCCATCTTGTCTATCGCATATGACAATGTTCATTACAAGGATAAGCCTGAAGAATGGAACATGCGCATGGTGCTGGGAATCTCCACAGTGCTGGGTGTAATAGGTGTCATAGCTGCGTTTGGATTGTTTTATCTTGGCGAGCAAGTCTTTCATCTCGACCGGGCGCACATCCAGACTTTGATGTATTTAAAGCTGTCCATAGCAGGACATCTGACGATTTTCCTCACACGTACACGCGGACCGTTCTGGTCTATTAGACCGGCGAGGGTTTTATGGGTGGCTGTGCTCGGTACACAAATTGTGGCGACGCTGATAGCAGTTTATGGAATGTTAATGACACCACTTGGGTGGGGTTGGGCCGGGTTCGTATGGGGCTATGCTCTGCTGTGGTTTCTTGTGAATGACAGAGTGAAACTGTTAGCGTATCGGATTTTTGATCCGGTAAAAACCAGGGAACCATCTGATTTGAATCATCAGATTTCCAAACGAGCTTATGAACTCTACGAACTGAGAGGCCGTAAAGATGGTCATGCAGTTCAGGACTGGAAGCAGGCGGAAAAGGATATTCGGAAAGGTGATCCAAATAAATAAATAGATATGAATAATGAGCCTGAGAAAATGAAAAGATTTTAATGAAAATTAATAATAAAAAATGAAACGCTCTACAGAAATAACAACGCTGTTTTTGGATATTGGCGGTGTTTTACTTAGCAATGGATGGGGACACGAGTCGCGAATATCAGCTGCTAAAGCTTTTAATATAAATTATAATGATATGCAAATCCGGCATCATCTTACTATGGTAACTTATGAAGAAGGAAAGCTCACACTACGTGAATACCTCAAACGGGTGGTGTTCTACGAGAAGCGTACTTTCACTGTTGACCAATTTCGGAAATTCATGTTTGCTCAGTCGACTCCCTTTATGGAGATGATAGAGTTTATACAACAATTGAAAGAAAAGTACCAGCTAAAAATTGCCGTAATTAACAACGAAGGACGGGAATTGAATGAATATAGAATAAAGAAATTTAAGTTGAACCGGTTCGTGGACTTTTTTATATCTTCTTGCTTTGTCCATTTTCGAAAACCCGATGCCGATATATATCGGGTAGCACTGGATATTGCACAGGTACCGGCTGAACATGCAGTTTATATTGAAGACATACAGATGTTCATCGATGTTGCCGGAGATTCAGGAATTAGAGGTATCCAACATAAAAATTATTTATCGACATCCGAAAAATTGGCTTCTATGGGGCTGAAGATTGGATAAAAAATCAATTTATGAATACAAACCAGACTAACATATTGATAATAAACGGCGGGTCGTCTACTATAAAGTTCGCGCTTTATCAGAATGACGAACCTCCTATTTGTTTACTTCATGGAAAAATAGATAGAATAGGTTTGAAAGATTCAAAATTAACTTTCAGTGACGAGAAAGGAAATCAGAAAGATACGCTTAAAGTAGAAGCTTCCGACCATATGTCAGCGGTGAATTTCCTGATTGACTGGCTCGAAGAGCAGAATGGATTTTCTTCTGTCGTTGCTGTGGGACACCGTGTGGTTCATGGTATGAATCATACCGGACCCGAACTTATTACACAGGAATTATTGAATGAGCTTCATCGCATTACTCCTTACGATCCGGATCATCTGCCTACGGAGATTGAATTAATAGAAGTTTTTCGTAAGCGTTATCCAAAAATATCTCAGGTAGCATGTTTTGACACAGCGTTTCATTGTACAATGCCACGCGTTTCTAAATTACTTCCGATTCCCCGTCGCTTTGACGAAATGGGAATCCGACGTTATGGTTTCCACGGTTTGTCTTATGCCTATTTGATGGAGGAACTTGCTCGTGTTGCAGGTACGAATGCAGCCAAGGGCAGAGTGATACTGGCCCATCTTGGTAATGGGTCGAGTTTGGCTGCCGTCCGAGAAGGTATTAGCGTTGACACCAGTATGGGCTTCACACCTGCCGGCGGACTGATGATGGGCACCCGGCCCGGTGATTTAGATCCGGGTGTAGCATGGTATATGATGAGATTAGAAAATCTAACACCCAAACAGTTTAATAATCTAATCAATCGCGATTCCGGTCTTATCGGTATCTCTGAAACAAGTTCTGACATGCGCGATTTGCTTGAGAAGGAAACCGGGGATGTTCGGGCGTCAGAAGCTGTGGCATTATTTTGCTATCAGGCGAAGAAGTGGATAGGAGCTTTTGCAGCTGCGCTTGACGGATTGGAAACGCTGGTCTTTGCCGGTGGTATTGGTGAAAATTGCCCGGTAGTTCGCTCTCGCATTTGTGAAGGATTAGGATTTCTTGGAATCGAACTTAAAGAAAAACTAAATGTAGTAAATGCGCCGGTTATTTCATCAGATGCCGGGCAAGTTGCTGTTCGTGTCATTCACACAAACGAGGAATTGATGATAGCGAAAACGGTCATCAAAATTATAAATCTTAATTAAAAAACGAAAGGAATATTATTATGTTAATCAAAGCCAAAACATTAAAGGGTTACAAATTGAGCAGCCTCGACGGGGAAATAGGGAAGGTCAAAGAGTTCTACTTCGATGATCAGCATTGGGTGGTTCGCTATTTGGTCGCCGACACTGGAAACTGGCTGACAGAAAGGAGTGTGTTAATTTCCCCTTATTCAATGGTCGCTGTGAATAAAGAAGAGCAACTCATAGATATCGATTTAACAAAAAAGCAGATTGAGGACAGTCCGTCTTTGAACAGTGACAAGCCTGTCTCCCGACAGTTCGAGGAAACTTATTATGGTTATTATGGATGGCCGATATATTGGGGTGGTCCATATATATGGGGAGCTTCTCCATATATAGTGCGTGACCGTAAAAGATGGGAAGAATTCACACAAGATAAGAAAACATGGGATCCACATTTGCGTAGTACTCATGATGTTAGTGGTCATACCATCCATGCTAAAGATGGCGAGATTGGACACGTCGATGATTTTATTATAGATGACGAGACATGGACGATTCGTTATCTAATCATAGATACAAAGAATTGGCTGCCCGGAAAAAAGGTACTTGTTTCTCCGGTATGGATTGAGCGCGTTAGCTGGAGTGAGTCGGCAGTCTTCGTCAATCTTCCTCTTGAGAAAATCAGACAGTCACCGGAATACACGGAGGAATCTCTGATTACACGGGAATATGAGACAATACTATATGGACATTATAATCAAAAGGGATACTGGGTCCACGAACCGGTTGCCAAAAAGCATTCCGACTGAAGGAATTACGGGAAAGAGATTTTTCGCATGTAAGAATTTTGCCCGGCATACAGGTTATTTCATACGATATCTGACAGTCCGATTATGGAGTCACTGATAATGCTGAGGAAAGGATGATATCTAAAGCGGTCAGCCAAATTTTAAATCTTAAGAATGAAATAAAAAAAAATTATGAAAATAAAAAAAGCGTCTAAAAAGAAAATAGTAAAAAAAGTAACAAAAGGATTTGAAGAGAGCATTGTTACTAACACTAAAAAAATAGATATCAAGGATAAGCCATTATCGCAAGAACTTCTGCGAAAGATGAACGCATATTGGCGTGCTGCTAACTATCTTTCGGTCGGGCAGATTTATCTATATGATAATCCGTTGCTGAAGCAGCCGTTGAAAATGTCGCACGTGAAACCATTGGTGGTCGGACACTGGGGAACGACACCGGGACAGAACTTCATCTATGTACATTTAAACCGGGTAATAAAGAAGTACGATCTTGATATGTTCTATATCGCGGGACCTGGTCACGGCGGCCCGGCGATTGTGGGCAACGTTTACCTTGAAGGCACTTGGAGTGAAGTTTATCCGAACGTGACTCAGGACGAAGCCGGACTGAAAAAGCTATTCGAGCAATTCTCGTTTCCAGGCGGGATTTCCAGCCATGTTGCTCCGACAACACCGGGTTCTATTCACGAAGGCGGTGAGCTTGGCTACTCTCTCAGTCATGCCTTTGGTGCCGCATTCGACAATCCCGATCTGATCGTCGCCTGCATCATCGGCGACGGTGAAGCGGAAACGGCCTCTTTGGCGACCTCCTGGCAGTCCAACAAGTTTCTCGACCCGATTACGGATGGCGCCGTACTGCCAATCCTGCATCTCAATGGCTACAAGATCAGCAACCCGACGGTTCTGGCGCGCATCGAGCATGAGGAATTGGAACAATTTCTAAAAGGATGCGGCTGGACCCCCTACTTTGTGGAGGGCGATGAGCCGGAAAAAATGCATCAACTGATGGCCGCCACTACGGACAAGGCCATCGAGGACATCCGGCAAATCCAACAGAATGCGCGGAATAAGAATAATACTACCCGGCAATGCTGGCCTATGATTGTCCTCAAGTCACCCAAGGGCTGGACTGGACCGAAAGTAGTTGATGGTCTGCAAATTGAAGGTACTTTCCGTGCTCACCAGGTGCCGCTCCTGGTAGATTCCGAACACCCAAAACATCTCAAACTACTTGAAAACTGGATGAAAAGTTACAAAGCTGAGGAACTGTTCGATAAAAAAGGAAAACTCATGCCGGAATTGGCTGAACTTGCTCCCAAGGGTAACCGTAGGATGGGCGCCAATCCGCATACGAACGGGGGAATCCTGCTACACGACTTGCGTATGCCGGACTTCCATATCCATGCGGTAAAAGTGTCTTCGCCCGGCGCTATTGCTGCCCAGGATACACAAGTATTAGGTGAGTTCCTGCGTGACGTGGCAAAGCTGAATCAGGATCAGCGTAATTTCCGCGTCTTCGGTCCTGATGAAACAATCTCGAATCTACTGGGCGCGATCTTTGAAGAAACCAATCGTCAGTGGGACGCCCGAACAGTAAAGAATGATGAATTCCTCGCACCCGCCGGACGCGTGCTGGACTCTATGCTCAGCGAGAACCAGTGCGAGGGTTGGCTGGAGGGCTATCTGCTGACTGGTCGGCACGGATTGTTCAATAGCTATGAAGCATTCATTCGCATCATCGACTCAATGTTCAGCCAGCATGCCAAGTGGCTGAAGGTCACATTGGAACTGCCCTGGCGCCGGAAGATTGCGTCTCTGAATTATTTGCTTGCCTCTCATGTCTGGCAGCAGGATCACAACGGCTTCACACATCAGGATCCCGGTTTCCTCGACCATGTTATCAACAAGAAGGCAGATATCGTGCGTGTTTATTTACCGCCCGATGCAAACTGTCTGCTGTCGGTCTTTGATCATTGTCTTAGAAGCCGGCATTACGTTAATGTAGTGGTTGCAGGAAAACACGCACTACCACAATGGTTGTCTATGGACGAAGCCGTCGTACATTGCACGGAAGGAATTGGCATCTGGCAATGGGCAAGCAATGACCAGGGCACAGAACCGGATGTAGTAATGGCTTGTTGCGGTGATACGCCCACGCTGGAGATTCTGGCAGCCGTTTCTATTCTGCGCCGGCATTTGCCTGATTTGAAAATCCGTGTGGTCAATGTTGTCGATTTAATGAAGTTGCAGTCTGCGAGCGAGCATCCGCACGGACTTAGCGAAAAGGATTACGACTCGCTTTTCACCAAAGACAAACATATTATTTTTGGCTTCCACGGATATCCAACGCTGGTCCATCGATTGACTTATCGTCGCACCAATCACAATATGCATGTCCGGGGCTATAAGGAAGAAGGTACAATTACGACAGCCTTTGACATGAGAGTGCAGAATGACCTGGACCGCTTCCATCTGGTGCAAGACGTGATTGATCGCCTGCCGCATTTGGGCTCTAAAGGGGCGTATCTGAAGCAGACGATGCAGGACAAGCTTATCGAACATAAACAATACATTGATAAACATGGTGAAGACTTGCCTGAGATTCGTAACTGGAAATGGAACCCGGACAAAACGCCGATAAAGAAAAAGTCAAGAGAGGGGGAGAAATGATGTTTATCGGTATAGCTGCAGATCATGGTGGTTTTGAAATGAAAGTGCAACTGACTTCGGCTCTTAAGTCCGCCGGTTATGAAGTGACGGACTTTGGCGCCCATAAGTTGGTTACAGAAGATGACTACCCGGATTTTGTAGTTCCCCTGGCAAGGGCGGTAGCGGCAGGCGATATCACCAAAGGCGTGGCTATCTGTGGCAGCGGTGTAGGGGCTTGTATTGTTGCGAACAAGGTGCCCGGTGTTCGGGCGGCGTTAATCACTGAACTTTTCTCAGCTCATCAGGGAGTAGAGGACGATGATATGAACGTTATGTGTCTGGGAGGAAGAGTTACCGGATATGATTTATCCTGGGATCTGGTCAGGATGTTCCTTAATGCTAATTTTAAGGGGTCAGAACGGTTTAAACGCCGTCTTGCGAAAATAACAGAATTAGAAAGAAAGAAGATAAAATTATGAAAAAAAAACTATAGCAAAAAAATTAAAAGACTATAGAACTAATATGAAAGAGACAAAATAATGAAAGATAATCCAATAATTAAATTGCAAACACTTGGCCAATCAATTTGGCTCGACTATATACGACGTGATCTTATCGTCAGTGGTGAACTCAGACGCCTGATTAAGGAAGACGGACTGCGAGGGATGACCTCGAATCCGTCAATCTTTGAAAAGGCGATTGCTGACAGCCACGAATACGATAATGATATCCGATCAATGGTGCTTGAGGGAAAAAGCGTCAAAACAATCTATGAAACTCTAAGCCAGCGAGATGTTCAAAGTGCTGCTGATGAGTTCAGACCGTTATATGACAAAACTGAAGGGGCAGATGGATATGTTAGCCTAGAAGTTAATCCTCATCTTGCGCACGATACCAGAGGTACGATGGATGAAGCACGTCGATTATGGACTATGCTTGACCGACCCAATGTTCTTATTAAAGTACCGGCAACGGAGGAAGGGCTTCCAGTTATACGGCAACTTATAAGCGAAGGAATCAACGTCAACGTGACATTGCTATTCGGGATTAACCGATATCGTCAGGTCATAGAAGCATACATTGCGGGCATCGAAGCACGGGTGACCCAGGCAAATCTTGTAAAAAATGTGACTTCGGTGGCAAGCTTTTTTATTAGCAGAATTGATGCACTGGTGGATCCACTGCTGGAAAAATTCTTTAACAAAGGAAGTGAGGATGAGGACTTAGCAAAAATGTTGCATGGGCAGGTTGCTATCGCGAACGCGAAATTAGCATATCAAATATATAAAGAAAGTTTCAATAGTGTTCGGTTTAGAAAATTGGCTGATAAAGGAGCTAAGACTCAGAGACTGCTCTGGGCAAGTACCAGCACAAAAAACCTTGAATACAGCGATGTTAAATATATCGAATCACTTATCGGGCGGGACACGGTTAATACAGTACCGGTTGAAACCCTTAATGATTACCGTGACCATGGTGAACCAAAAAATCGAATCGAAGATGAGGTTGAGAAAACCAGTCTGATGTTAGACAGATTGTCGGAACTGGGTATCAATATCAATAGTGTAACACAACAGCTTGAAGACGAAGGAGTTGAAAAATTCAGCAAATCCTTTGACAAGCTAATGGAAGCTTTGGAAAAAAAGGCGAAAAAATAAAACTTGGAAATGAGTTAATATATATAAAAGAGTAACATTAAGGATCACTTCAGTATGAATTAAAAGATTAAAAATTATTTTTTAAAAAAAAGGAGAAAAAATATGCGTTATTTATTTGTATTTATCTTAGCATTAATTTTCTTGGGTATATTAAATGCATCAGATAATAATTCCTTAAGCGTGATAACCTGGATAGCATTTTAATAAAATTAGAATTTTCTAAATTTAATTATCATAGGAAATAATCATGAATGAAAATGAACACGAACAACATCAGAATGAAAAGCAAAAACATAACAATGGACATTATGAACATCGTCCTTACTGGAAAGGTGCTCACCGTGACTGGCGCGTATGGGTAGGTGTAATTTTAATGTTAGCTGCCATCTTATATTACATAATGAGTGATAACTTTATATTCGCACCTCATAAACAATTGAAACAACCATTAGAAAATAACAGAACGCCTTAGTCTTTTAAAACTAAAGCATCATCAACGATGAATACAAAAGAGTTTATAAACACTACAAGAATGCTGGCATTCAATGATAAGGGTCTGTTTTCGATTAACAATATTAAAACAAAAACCATTTATAGAAGATAAAACTATGAAGATACAAATTAATACTGACCATAACATCAAAGGTCATGAAGCACTGACTGTTAAGGTCCGAGAGCAAGTTGAAGGTGCATTAAGCCGAATTAGCGAGCACATAACACGCGTGGAAGTCCACCTGAGCGACGAGAACGGCAATAAGAAAAGCCATAACGATAAGCGTTGCATGATAGAAGCTCGCCTTGAAGGCCATCAACCCCTCGCAGTTACTAATCAGTCAGAGACTCTGGAGGATGCTGTCGAAGGTGCTTCAGATAAGCTGAATAAACTGATTGATAGCACACTCGGACGTTTGCGAGATCATAAAAATCATAATACTAACCCGGATGAGCCTGGGTCAAAACATACGGAGCAATTATGAACGACATCACAGTAAATCCGCAAGGAAAAATTGGCGGAGCAGAGAATCTCGAATCAGTCATCCTCATTGCCAGAAAACTTGTCGCAGGTGACAAAGGTTTGCTGGCAATGGATGAAAGTAATCCAACCTGCAATAAAAGATTTGCCGTATTGGGGATTCCTCAGAACGAGGAGAACCGGCGTGCTTATCGCGAGTTGATTGTGACTACTACCGGTCTCAGTGAGTACATAAGTGGTGTTATCTTTTACGACGAAACGATTCTCCAGCATACGAAAGACGGCGTTCCATTTGTTAAAATCATTAGTGACGCAGGAATAATTCCCGGAATCAAAGTTGACACCGGTACAAAGGATATGTCGGGTCATCCAGGAGAGAAAATAACCGAAGGACTGGAAGGATTACGTGACCGCTTAAAGGAATATTACCAGATGGGTGCGCGTTTCGCGAAATGGCGAGCAGTGATTTACATAGGCAAAAAAATTCCCAGCCAAGACTGTATAGAGGCTAACGCACATTCATTAGCTCACTATGCAGCGTTGTGCCAGGAAGCGGGACTGGTTCCCATAGTCGAGCCTGAAGTGGTTATGGATGGTGCTCATACTATAGAGCTTTGCTGGGAAGTAACGGCTGATGTGTTGCGAAAGGTTTTCAACCAGCTTAACAAATTAAGTGTTACGCTTGAAGGCATGATCCTGAAACCAAACATGGTACTTCCGGGACTGACCTGCCCCAAACAAGAATCGGTTGATGAAGTGGCCGACGCAACTGTGAAGTGTCTCTTGCATGTCGTTCCCGTTGTCGTTCCAGGGATTGCTTTCTTGTCGGGTGGTCAACCTTGTGAACTGGCTTCAGCCCGTTTGAATGCAATGAATATTCGATTCAAGTTGAGATTGCCTTGGGCGTTGACGTTTTCATTTGCCAGAGCAATCCAACAACCGGCTTTGGAGATTTGGAAAGGTCAGGAGGTAAATGTGTTAGCTGCACAACAAGCTCTGTTACATCGAGCGAGGTGTAATCAAGCTGCGCGACGTGGCGAATACAATATCGAAATGGAAAGAATATAAACATAACTACAAAGAGAAATACAATGAATAAAATACCTATGTATCCCTTTAAATTCGAACCTATCTATCAGTATCGGCTCTGGGGAGGCAGGCGATTAGCTAACCTCTCAAAAGTTCCGTTGCCGGACGATGGTCATATTGGTGAGGCGTGGTTACTTAGTGACCGCGATGACTATGCGAGTTCTTTGGCTAATGGTCCGCTTAAAGGACTAACAATTGGTCAATTGTTAAAACAGTTTCCTGAGCAGTTACTGGGGAAGCTGGCAGGACATTTCAGCCGATTCCCACTATTACTTAAGTTTCTTGACGCACATGAAATGCTATCTGTACAGGTGCATCCTTCTGACCGACAAACTAACTATCTGCCAGCCGGCGAACATGGTAAGACCGAAGCATGGGTTGTACTTGAAGCGGTAAAAGAAAGCCGCATTTATGCGGGACTGAAACCAGGTACCACGGCAGAAAATCTGAAACAAGCAATCACAAATGATGTTGTTGCAGAACACCTTGTATATTTCAATCCGAAGCCGGGTGACGGTGTTTTCATACCTGCCGGAACTGTTCATACTCTTGGTGGCGATGTTGTGGTGTTTGAGATTCAGCAGAATAGTGACGTGACATTTCGCCTATACGACTGGGACCATGTTGATGTCAGGACAGGCAAACCTCGTGCACTTCAGATCGAGCAGGCTCTTGCTTGTATTGATTTTGCACAAGGAGTAGTTGTTCCGGTTGTTCCGGTGCTGGAAAAAGTAAAACCTTTATTGCGTGAGAGACTCTTTTTTTGTGAACAATTTCAGCTGTGGCGACTCAGCGGAGAATCACCGTTCATAGTCGGTAAAGCTGAAACACCGCGAGTGTTGGTTTGCATCGAAGGTGAGGGGCAGATTGAACATGATGGCATTACATATGTCATCGGAAAAGGAGATGTGTGGCTCTTACCGGCAATAGTAGGAGCGTGTTTTTTTACACCAAACAGTTCAGCAAGCTTGTTGGAAATTGCACTACCGGAATAAATTAAAAAAGGAAATCGAAGTATGATTGATATGGCATTTAAATTTACTTATTATCATACGAATTTAATAAGATAGAATAATGATAAAATTAATTATTTTTGATTTGGACGGTACGCTTGCAGAAAGTAAATCGTCTCTTGATACCGAAATGTCAGCATTGTTGCATGACCTTCTTGGTATTATCAAAGTGGCTGTGATTTCCGGAGGTGATTGGTATCAGTTTGAAAAACAATTGCTTTCCAATCTATCTCATGATGAACGCCTTAAGAATCTTTCTCTCCTTCCTACATGTGGCACAAAGTTCTTCAAATATGAAGGGGATTGGAAAAAGATTTATTCAGAGGATTTCACCGCCGATGAAAAAGAGAGAATCATAAGTTCTTTAAAGAAGGCACTCGGAGTTGTGAGCTTTAAAGTCGAAAAGGTCTGGGGAGAGGTAATTGAAGACAGAGGAAGCCAGATAACATTTTCCGCATTAGGCCAACAGGCTCCTATAGAAGAAAAGAAAAAATGGGACCCTGATTTTACCAAACGGAAAAAGCTCAAAGCAATTCTTGACACTTTTATTCCGGAGTTTTCTGTTCGATTAGGCGGGGCAACATCCGTTGACATCACCAAGCCAGGCATCGACAAAGCATATGGGGTTAAAAAACTCCGGGAAATTCTTGACATAACATTTCATGAGATGATTTTTATCGGTGATGCTTTGTTCCCCGGTGGAAACGACTATCCGGCCGAAGAAGGAGGCGCTGTGTCATCTATCCAAGTCAGAAATCCCGATGAGACGAAACTTGCGATTAAAACCATCATTGCTTGTTTGGGTCTCAATCAGTAAAAATGACCGGATAAAAAATTTACGATAGGTCTTAAAGATTAATATGTTTGAAACAAACAGATAAGTTAACTATGGAGAATAAAAATCACGAACCGAATAAAATATTTTAATTTTCAGATAATTTTAATCGCTTTACATATTTACCTATTGTTAATCCCTGTACTAATATAGAAAATATTACAATAATATATGTAATCGTTACGAATAATCCACTTTGCATAGTTTGGGTTAATGATAAGGCAAGTGCCACAGATATGCCGCCTCTTAATCCTCCCCAGGTCAATACCCATATTGTATTTTTAGGAAAGGTTCTTTTAAATTTCATCATCAATATTGAAATACCTAAAGAAAGATATCTTGATAATAACACCAGTATAATCGAGATTAACCCAATCTCGATATAATTAATATCTTTTTTAATGATTAATATTTCAAACCCGATTAAAATGAATAATATAGCATTCAATATTTCATCTATTAATTCCCAAAACTTGTCAAGGTATTCTCTTGTGGTTTCAGACATAGCATATTTTTTCCCTCTGTTACCGATTATTATTCCCGCAACAACCATAGCAAGGGGACCCGAAATGTGTAAAAAATACGCTAAGGAATAACCACCCATAACTATTGCAAGAGTAATCATTACTTCTACTTTGTAATTGTCAATAGATTTTAATAACAAGTATCCGGCATATCCAAGAATAAAACCAAAAATGACTCCGCCTCCGGCTTCACGCATAAATAAAATAAAAATGTCAAAAATATTAAACTCTTGTAATCCCGATTTTATAATTTCATAAATAGTAATAAAAATTACAACAGCTACTCCATCATTAAATAAAGACTCTCCCGTGATTTTCATTTCCAGTGATTTTGAGATATTAGCGCCTTTAAGAATTCCTAATACGGCTATAGGGTCGGTAGGAGAAATCAACGCTCCGAATAATAAGCAATAAATAAAATTGACATTTAATCCGAATAGTTGTAACAAAAAGAACATAAGAATCCCAATAATAAATGTAGATAACAAAACTCCGAATGTGGAAAATATAATAACCGGTATTTTTTCTTTATCAAGTACTTTAATATCAATATGAATTGCCCCGGCAAATAGCATAAAACTGAGCATTATACGTAGTAATATATCCGGAAAATCCAATTTAGTAATGGCATCAACAGTAGTTTGCAGATAACCTGTGTCAAAAAAACTCAGACCTACAATTCCAAATGAGGTCAATAATGAAATAACCATTATACCTATTGTGGCAGGTAGTTTCAGAAATTTATAATTTAAATATCCAA
>Ga0182021_10006661_pt1 | contig 13714 bp, 15 predicted proteins | sample 612E3MmetaG_FD_120493 | JGI IMG/M metagenome (GOLD analysis project Ga0182021, IMG submission 120493) | Permafrost microbial communities from Stordalen Mire, Sweden - 612E3M metaG (Illumina Assembly) | ecosystem: Environmental > Terrestrial > Soil > Wetlands > Permafrost | place: Sweden...
CCAACGTCAATGCGCCGTTCCCGTTCCCCGACGCGGTACAGGAATTCAGCGTTCAAACCAGCAACTACGACGCCGCGTACGGTCAAAGCGCCGGCGCGGTGGTCAACATCATCACCAAGTCCGGCGGCACCAAGTTCCACGGCGACATGTTTGAGTTCCTGCGCAATGGCTACTTCAACGCCAAGCCGTTCTTCGCTACCTCCCCGGATAACCTCCACCGCAACCAGTTTGGCTTCACCGTCGGCGGGCCGGTCCTCATCCCGCACGTTTCCAAGGGACAGAGCACCCAGTTCTTCTTCGGCTATCAGAAGACCATGATTCACCAGCTTTCCAACGCCTCCCAAACGACGGTTCCAACCCTGGCGGAAGAAGGACGCGCCGGCCAACCCTACGCCGATTTTGGCAATCTGTGCGCCGCCGGCTTCGATTCAAGCGGCATCTGCACCAACGCGTCCCAACGGATCACCAATCCATTCACCAACGTGCCATACGCGTTGAATCGGATCCCTGCCAGCGACTTCGATCCGGCTTCGGTGAACTACGAGAAGGTATTTCCCACGTACACCGGCGTGGAGACTCCCGGCAAAATCGGAGGCCCGGTCAATTATTTGCAGCCCACGGTGAACGACTTCTATGAGTACATCGCCCGCGTGGATCGCCAGTTCGGCTCCAGCGATCACCTCTTTGGCCACTACTTCCAGGACTGGTTCAACCAGCCGGCCGTTTACGATCCCGCTATGCTGGCCAGCTACCGGTCGTACTTCAATACCCGGTACCACAGCGCGCTGCTGGCCGAAACCCACATCTTCACACCGCACCTGATGAATAACCTGGTGCTCAACTTCCAGCGCATCGTCGCCCTCCGTGGCGGAGCTCCGGGAAGCGGTAACATCACCGATTTCGGGGTGACGAAGAACCTCTGGCAGCCGAACACCGGCCCCTACATGGCCGCCAACATCACCGGCTATTTCGGCGCCCAGTCCGCCGCGTTTGCAGGCTGGTATCGCAACAATTACACCCTCAACGACGACCTGCACTGGGTAAGAGGCACCCACAACATCGCATTCGGCGGGCACTATGAGCTGAGCAAATACGACGTGACAAACGTCTTTCAGTCGTACGGCGGCTTCGGCTTCAACTCGGTAACCAACACGATCGGCGGCGTCCAATACCAGTATCCGAACGCGTTTGCGAATTTCCAGTTGGGCTTCTTGAACTCTTTTAGCCAGGGAAACTTCGAACAACTGAACGACCGGAACCACTTCCCCGGCATTTATGCCCAGGACAGTTGGAAGGTGAATCGCCGCCTGCAATTGAACTACGGCGTGCGCTGGGAGGAATTCGCTCCTTGGCACAACAACAGCGGGCAGTTGCAGGAATTCTTCCCCAGTGCCTACTCGGCGAACCAGTCTTCCAGCAAGTTCACCACCCTGCCCGCGGGCATGTTGCTCACCCCCGGCGACACCGGCGTGGCGGAAAACGGCGCCAAGAACCAGTACAAGCAGTTCATGCCTCGTTTAGGCCTCGCCTACGACATAGCCGGCAACGGCAAGACGGTGATCCGCGGCGGCGCGGGCATCTTCTACCAGGACCGCCTTCCCGGCTTTTTCAACCTCAACCAGGCCGGCAATGTGCCCAATACCATTGCTGTCGGGCTCTCCAACCTTGGCATGATGGGCGCTGCCCCCGGCGCCAACCCCGGCGGGCCATTCAGCAACCCGTATTGCCAGGGCGGCTGCGGCAACAAGGGATCGCTCTATGACAATCCGTTCCCCTTCACCCTGCCGTTCCCGTCCAACAAGGTGTTCCCGAACGGGTTCCTGCTGGATGAGTACGATCCGTCCGGCAACTTCCAGGTGCCGGCGACCTATGCCTTCAACGCCACCCTCGAACACCAGCTCACCTCCAGTTGGGCGATGCGGGTTGCGTATGTCGGTTCCAGGTCGCGCCATCAGTTCATCAACCTGGAACTCAACCCTTCGGTAAACACCCAATCCGGGCTGAGCACCAACCAGCGCCGTGTCTATAATACGGCTCCCACCGTGGGACCGTGCACAACCAGCGTGGGCTGCAAGGCGAACTACGGCCAGATCGTCATGGCCTACATGGCCGGCAATTCCAATTTCAACTCGTTGCAGGCCACCATGGAAAAGAGGATGTCCCATGGCCTGTCGCTATTAGCCAACGTCACTTGGTCCAAATCGTACGACGACATGCCGCAGGCAAGCCGGGTTGGCAACACCGAGGACCTGAATGCGGGTTCGTCGTATGTCTATCCTCTGTATCCCGACAACGCGACCAACATACCGGCGGCGGCCCGTGTTTCCGACATCAAGGCGCTGGACCGCGGCTTGTCGGACATCGATCACCCGCTGGCGATCTCGGTTTCCTACATGTGGGACCTGCCCAAAATGCGCGGCGGCAATGCGGCCCTCAGGTTCATTGCCAACGGATGGAGCACTTCCGGACTCATCCAGCACCGGTCGGGAGAGGCTCTGACCGCCTACATGGGCACGGATCAATCTCTGACCGGTCTGAGCCAGGACCGCGCACAGCAGGACTTTTCCAAGCCGGCTTACTCCAGGGACGCCGGCGGCGCGGGCGATTGCCCCGCCAAGACCTGCGTCAACTGGTTTAACAATGCCGCTTTCTCGGTTCCCGCCAATACCGGCCCCGGAACCGGCTTCGGCAATATCGTCAAGGGTTCTCTGCGCGGTCCCGGTCAGTCTGTCTGGCATGCCGCCATGGCTCGCAGCTTCCGCCTGCATGGCGAGAGGGCTACTCTGCAGTTCAGAGCCGAGTACTTTAACGTCCTCAACCACACCCTGCTCAACAACCCGAGCGTCTCAAATCCCGTGGGCAGCAGCACTTCGTTTGGGACTATCACGGGAACGGGCGACCCGCGCATCGCGCAATTCGCACTCAAGTTCGTTTTCTAAGCGAACGCGGGAAGATCGTTGGTGAAGGGGGGGCGGGACCCAGGTCCCGCCCCCCCTTCGTCGTTGTGGCAGCTGGCGCTCGAATCGTTGGCGCGATTCGGTGCCCGCAAGGCCAAAGTCGTGGAACTGCGTTTTTCCGGCGGCCCGAGCGTGGAGGAAAGCGCCGGAGTTCTGAAGATCTCTCCGGAGAGCTTCATGCGCGATTGGAAACTCGCCACCGCGTGGCTCATGCGCGAACTGTCACGGTAGGAAGATGATATCCGGGAAAATTTTCCTTGAATTTTTCTACTACAGAGTAGTAGAATCAACCGAGAGATAGTAGCACCACATGACCCAGCCGAAGCTAAGCAAGCTCGAACTGCAAATTCTGGAGGCCTTGTGGGCCCATGGGAAAGCTTCCATAAGGGAGATTCAGGAGGCCTTTCCGGAGCCCCGCCCCGCCTACACCACAATTCAGACAACCGTGTACCGCCTGGAAGGGAAGAAAGCCGTGCGTCGCGTGCGGAAGATCGGTAACGCCCACATCTTCGAGCCGACCGTGCCTCGGGACGCGACGCGGCACCGGCTCCTCGACGAGATCCTGAGTTTCTTCGGGGGGCGGCCTCAGCCCATGATGGCGCAGCTTGCCGAGGCGGGGAAACTTACCCTCGACGACGTTCGCGACCTGGAGAAGATGATCGGCAACCTTGAACTGCAAGCAAAGGGCAAAAGGGAGCGTAAATCAAAATGATCGGTGAATTGGCAACCCATGTGTGGCAATCCACGTTGTTCGCGTTCGTGGCAGGACTCCTGACTGCTGCGTTTCGCAAAAACCGGGCCAAAGTCCGCTATTGGCTGTGGTTTAGCGCTTCCCTCAAGTTCCTCATCCCCTTCTCGCTGCTGATCTCTCTCGGCAGCCAACTGGGGCAGACACCGGTCGCCCGGAACCACGCGACGCCGGCTGTCTCGTTCGCCATGGCGCGCATCACCCAGCCATTTCCCGGCCCCTTGTCATTTGCGCCCGCCCGGCCGGTTGCCACCAATTGGCCTCCCATCGCATTCCTCGGCGTGTGGGTATCGGGGTTCGTGGCGATCACGCTGATACGACTACGAGCTTGGCTCCGCATCCGGGCCGTATTGCACACCAGCACAGCTTTGGAAATTCCCGCTTTGGAGGCTACGAAGGTCGAGGTCCGTTCTTCCGCGGGTCTGCTGGAACCCGGCGTGTTCGGTTTGTTTCGCCCAATTCTCCTGCTGCCCGAAGGCTTCGTGGAACGCCTCACGCCGTCACAAGTGGAGGCGGTTCTGGCGCACGAGTTGTGCCATGTGCGCCGCCACGACAATCTGTTCGCTTCGATTCACATGCTCGTCGAAGCGATGTTTTGGTTTCATCCATTGGTATGGTGGATCGGAGCCAGACTGGTGGAAGAACGGGAGCGAGCCTGCGACGAAGGAGTGCTGGTACTGGGCAGCGAGCCCCGGATCTACGCGGAAGCGATCCTCAGCGTCTGCAAGCTCTACGTGGAATCGCCGCTGGTGTGCGTGTCTGGAGTAGCGGGGGCCAATCTCAGGCGAAGAATTGAGGCAATCATGACCAACCGCTGCGGGCAGAGGTTGAATCGCGGGAAGAAGTTTCTGCTGGCGAGTGCCGGCGTGGCGGCCCTGGCCGTCCCTGTCTTGATCGGAATCGGCAATGCGCCCGCGATCCGGGCTCAATCGCCAGCCGCCGCCCCGCCGGTGGCCCCAACGGCGCAGGCGGCCCCGGCCGTGCCAGGGAATGCGGGCACACCGCAACCCGCCGCTTCTCCCGCGCGTGATTTGACCGTCGAGAGAATCCAGGAGGTGGTGAAACAGGCCGTAACCACCATCTCCATTTGTAGGGAAGGCGATCCGAGAGCCGCCGCCGCGCTGGCGACCCTGCGCGAACTGCCCGAATCCACGGCTGTGCCGATGGTTGCCGCCTATCTCACTGACGACCGGAACACCATTCGCCGCGCGGCCATCTACATTCTGTCGGCGGGACCGTTTCGTTCGATTGACGCGGCTATAGGCCAGCTCAAGCAATTGTGCAAGCACTCGGAGGACTTCACGCGTGGGATGGCGGCGTTGGCACTGGGCACTCGACGCGTAGCGTCTTCCCAGCCGATTCTGATCGAAATGGCGACGGCCGATGCCAGTCCGTACGCCCGCCGCGCCGCGGCCTACGCACTCGGTCTGCTGGGCGATCCCGCCGCATTGCCCGCGCTCGAGAGGGTTGCCAGAGATCCCGACACCACTGTCGCCGCCAACGCCAGGGCTTCGATCGAAATGCTGCGCTCGACAGCCAGGCCGTAGTGCCAGACGCCCCAAACCCGGGATCGCGGCGCGCCCCAAGTAGCCTCCACGCCTGGCAGCCCCGCTACGTCATAAGATGATAAGGAAGACTCCGTATGATGAACCTACAGCGGCGCCGCCGCGGCTTTTCCCTGATCGAATTGCTAATCGTTATCGCAATCATCCTGATCATCATCACCATTGCGCTGCCCCGCTTGAGCCGCGCGCGCATGTTCTCGCAGGAAACGGCGGCCATCGGCGCCATACGGACCATCCACACGATGCAGGTGCAGTACTACTCGCAGTACGGCCGGTATGCCGCCTCGCTGACGGAAATGGGGCCGCCTACCAGCGGCGCGCCGGGGCCGGCGGCCGCCGACTTGATCGATGGCACCCTGGCTGCCGGCACCAAGAGCGGGCACAAGTTCACCATGACCGGAAATGCCTCCGGGTACGTGATCAATGTGGTTCCGGAGTCGTACGGCAATAGCGGAAGCCGGACGTTCTATTCGGACCAGACCATGACGATCCGCCAGAATTACGGCCAGGAACCGGCCACCATCAACAGTCCGGAAATGAAATAGGCCGTTCGCTTCATGCCGCCCCACAAACTGGCGCCCAAGGACCTGGAGAATCCGGCGTCGTACCCGCTCGCGCTGCCGGCGTGCTACAAAGCCGCCGCCGAATGGATGCCTTCCGATTGCAGCACTCCCGCCATTTTCTGAAGCGCGGTCTTGTGGATCTGCGAAACGCGGCTTTCGTTGACGCCCAGCACGTCGCCGATTTCCTTCATCGTCAGCTCGTTGGTGTAGTAGAGGAAGACCACTTTCTGATAGCGCTCGGGGAGGGTGCCGATGGCATGCGCCAGCGTGTGCTGGAGCTGGCGGCGCTCGCACATACGGTCGGGCTGGTAGTCAGGGGTGGCGGCGAATTCCTGCGTGCGCTCGCGTTCCTGATCCGGGTTTGGGGTGGTCGAAACCAGGCCGACCGTGCGCATTTCCATCTGCATGCGGCGCCAGCGCTCTAATCCGACGCCCATCTGATTCGCCACTTCGATATCGTTAGGGATGCGTCCGAGTTTTACGGCCAGGTCGCGCGTGGTGCTCTCCACCTGCTTCTGGCGGCGGCGCAGATCGCGCGAAGCCCAGTCCAACTGCCGCAGGCTGTCCAGGATGGCGCCCTTGATGCGGTGCTTGGCATAGGCGTGAAATACCACGTTTTTCGTGCCGTCGTATTTGGTCACGGCATCGAACAGGCCCATCACGCCGGCGTGGATAAGATCGTCCAGATCCACGTGAACCGGCAGGTTTTCGTGGACTCGAATGGCAATCGCTTTTACCAGCGAAAGGTGATCCAGCACAATCTGATCGCGACGTTCCTGCGTAAGCTTGGTCCGGTGACGTGGGGACACACTGATGGCGCGCATGTTTTTCGTCCTCTTTCTGGATTTTTTTGGAGCTGCCGGCTTGCCCGACGCAGACTAAGGTTGCAGCTTTAGTGCCACGTACTTCTGGGGGGTAAAGGTCTTATTTTCAGCTAAGTGGCATCGCAAGGAGCGTTCCAGGACGGAACGTCGTTTCAGATCGGAACAGTGGGACGTTTCAGAATGGTGCGGGGGGAAGGCCGATTACCAGCCGGCTTTATAAGCAATACAGGTCTTCACGGTCAGACCTCCGAGCAGGATCCAGACCGCCGCGCGCAGCCTCCCGTCCAGCGTGAAGGCCGCCATCAGCGCCAGCGCGGCGTAGACGCCAAGTGCCCAAAGGAAACGGGAGGTCATGGTCAATTCATTCTGCCATGGCGACTGGGCCCGGGGCTATGGGCGCCAATCGTGCGAGCACCAACGTACCCGCGAGTTCTGCCCAAGTATGGACATTCCCCGAATTCCGTACATCCCTGATACGATCGAGATCGGGGGCCAGAGTTGGGCGCGTCGCTGCGAACGCCATTCGCCGCAAGCGCAGTGCCCGCGAGATGGTGTTTCACGCATGCCCGAGGTCAGCCGCTTCTTCGGTATCATTGTGCAGATGTACTACAGCGATCACGAACCGCCGCACTTCCATGTGCGTTATTCCGGCCAGAAGGCGCTCATCGCCATCGAGACACTTGCCCTGTTGAGAGGACACCTCTCGCCTCGCGCACTCGGCTTGGTGACGGAATGGGCGGCGATGCATCGCGCGGAGTTGATGGAGGATTGGGTTTTGGCAAGGGCCGAGGCGCAGCTCAAACCGATTGCGCCTCTGGAGTAGATCATGTTGAAGGACATCGTTGCCGCCGAAGCGCTCGGCGGTTACCGCTTGCATCTCCGGTTCGAGGACGGCGTTGAGGGCGTGGTCGATCTTGCGCCCCATCTCAGCTTCCGGGGAGTCTTCGAACCGCTGCGCGACACGGCGTATTTCGCCCAGGTCCGCGTCGATGCGGAGTTGGGCACCGTAGTTTGGCCGAACGGAGCGGACCTGGATCCCGACGTTCTCTACGAACGCACTACCGGGACGCCGGTCTTGCGGGAGAACGACATCCATGTGGGACGATAGCGGCGAGTCTCCGCAGGCGCGAGGTTAGCCTGAATCACCGGTTCATAAGGTGATTCACAGGCTGACAGCCAATGTCGCCCGGCAGAGTCTTGGGGCTTCACTCACCCGGTTTGCGCAAAAAGCCCCTAGTAGTACGGCAAGATACGAGGAATTCAGCGAAAACTTCCACGATCTGTAGAAATTTCACACATATTGCGATGGAACCCGACGTGCATATTGCCGACCTGGGCCCCCAGGAGGATTGCATGATCGACAGCGAAACCCTCACCATCACCGACAACCGCACCCAGCGGTCGTACACCATCCCGATCTACCGCGGCACGGTCCGCGCCATGGATCTGCGGCAGATTAAAACCAGCCCCGAAGATTTCGGCCTGATGACCTACGATCCGGCCTTCATGAACACCGCCTCCTGCCAGAGTGCCATCACCTACCTGGACGGGGACAAAGGCATCCTGCGCTATCGCGGCTACCCGATCGAACAACTGGCCGAAGAGTGCACTTTCCTGGAAGTGGCCTACCTGCTGCTGAACGGCGAGCTGCCCACGGCGGAACAACTCGAATACTGGCAGTGCAAAATCATGCGCCACACCATGACCCACGAGAACGTGAAGAAGTTCATGGACGGTTTCCACTACGATGCCCACCCGATGGGCATCCTGATCTCTACCGTCGCCGCGCTCTCCACCTTCTATCCCGAGGCCAAGAATATCGGCGATCCCAAGTCCCGGGACAAGCAGATCGTCCGGCTGATCGGCAAGATGCCGACGCTGGCGGCCTACGCCTACCGCCACCGGCTGGGCCTGCCCTTCATCTCCCCCGACCCGGAACTGGGCTACACCAAGAACTACATGAACATGTTGTGGAAGCGCACCGAGCCCAAGTACGCCGCCAACCCGGTACTGGCGCGCGCCCTCGAGGTGCTCTTCATCCTGCACGCCGATCACGAGCAGAACTGCAGCACCAGCGCCATGCGCGCCGTCGGCAGTTCCCACGCCGACCCCTTCGTCACCACCGCGGCGGCGATCGCCGCGCTCTCCGGCCCGCTCCACGGCGGCGCCAATGAGGAAGTGCTCCGCATGCTGGACCAGATCGGGTCCAACGACAACATTCCGGGCTACATCCAGGAGGTGAAGGACGGCAAGCGCAAGCTGATGGGCTTCGGGCACCGCGTGTACAAGAACTACGACCCGCGCGCGCGCATCATTAAGAAGGTCGCCGAGGAAGTCTTCGAAGTGACGGGCCGCAATCCCAAAATCGACATCGCCCTGGCATTGGAGAAGATCGCCCTCTCCGACGACTATTTCATCAAACGCAAGCTCTACCCCAACGTGGATTTCTACTCGGGCATCATCTACCAGGCCATGGGTTTCACCCCGGACCAGTTCACCGTGCTGTTCGGCATTCCGCGCACCGTCGGCTGGCTGGCGCAGTGGCAGGAAATGTTGCAGGACCCCGACACCAAGATCTCCCGTCCGCGCCAGGTGTACTCGGGCGAGGAAGCACGCGACTTCGTGCCCATCGCCGATCGCGGCGCGCGGCAGTTGGCGCACGCGTAGGGGGAAGGCGTCGATATCAACGCCAGGTACCGACTTCGCGCCAGCCCTTCGCCAGACTTGAAAACATGTTCGACTTGAGCACGCCGTAATCGGCCTGGTAAATCGAATAGAAATCGCTCAGTTCCTCACACTCCTGCGGAGCTAGTTCCGGCCAGTCGAGCGCCTTCAACAGAGCGACGTGCCGCCCGATCTCGGTGGGGTGCCCTTCCACCGCGAAACTCCGGCGGGCGCCCCTTAAGGCGCGTTCGGCTTCCGTCGGATCTCCTGGCATTCCAAACAGACGGCACAGCAATTCTGCGTTGCCTCCGCTCGGCGGCATTGGCTCAGTCTGTTCGATGGGGCGCCGGCTTGGCTCGCGCCGTAATACGAAACTGACAAACACAAGCCGGGCAAACTCCAAGCCCCCTATCCGGCTGCTGCGCCCGAAGTCCGGGTACGAGTTGTATTCATCCACCAACTTTCCTGCATCGTAGAGCGCGTAGTAGAAGACATCGTCGTCAAAGACTCCAGCCGCCAGCGCGGGGCAACCAAGTTTTCGGGAGAGCTTTGGGCACATTTTCCGGTAGCCGAAGTCAGAGAGCAACTGCTCGGGGTAGGCGACCGTCAGCCCTGAGATCGTCGGCGAGATGTAGCCGTGAGAACTTGCTCCAGCCACCGCAGACGCTACCTGCTCTTGGGTGGGGCCGCGGAAGGCGAGACTGTCGTATTTCGTTCCCATCGGACCTCCTAGGCTTAGTGGCAATTGTACAGCAAGCGGGAGGCCGGGAATTTGTGGAAGATGTACAATCGGCATCATGAAGACATCGGCACTCGTCCCGGCGGTCGTCCTGCTCTCTACCGCCCTCTTTGCCGCCGCGCCCGAGGAGTTCTCCACCTCCGCCGGCACGCTCCAGATCATCCCCATCCAGCACGCCAGCCTGCTGCTCAAAGCCGGCGGCAAGGTGCTTTACGTCGACCCCGCGCAAGGCACGTACGACGGCCTGCCGGCAGCCGACTACATCCTCATCACCGATATCCACGGCGACCATATGGCGCCCGCCGTGGTCGACAAACTGAAGAAAGCCTCCACCCAGATCGTGGCGCCGAAGGCGGTGGCCGGGAAATTCCCCGGCGCCCTCGTCATGGCCAATGGCGACACTAAGACCATCGGCCCATTCAAGGTGGAAGCCATCCCCATGTACAATCTGAAGCCCGCGAGTGACGGGCAGACCTACCACGAGAAGGGCCGCGGCAACGGCTACATCGTGACCTACGGCGGCAAGCGTTTCTACTTCGCCGGCGACACCGAGGGCACACCGGAAATGCGCGCCCTGAAGAACATCGACGTGGCCTTCATCCCCATGAACCTGCCGTACACCATGACCCCGCTGGCCGCGGCCGAGGCGGTGCGCGCCTTCCATCCGGCCGTGGTCTATCCTTATCACTATCGCGGCCAGGACACCACCGTCTTCGCCAAAGCGCTGGAAGGCGCCGGCATCGACGTGCGTCTGCGCGATTGGTACGCGAAATAGTGGGCGATTCCGCCAAACTCCCGCCAGTCGCGAGAATCCTGGCGTACACCATACTTCCAGACAGAGCCGCGACCGTCAGGGAGCGTCGACCGACTGCGTGCCAGGAAGACGCTCCCTGAGAAGCTGTGAGGAAATGCAGTTCGCAGGCGAAAGTGCCTGCGCCACCACCCTGCGAGTCGATTGGGTTGCCGAAGGCCGTCACTGCGCCGCGGCGGGTGCGTTGCTGGCGGCTGGGCGAAAAAAGCTTAGCCTGGTGGATTGCGTGAGCTTTCAAACCATGCGGGAACTTGGCGTGCGATCCGCCTTCTGTTTCGACAAACATTTTAGAGAGCAGGGATTCGAAACGATTCCTTAGTCGATATCCGGCTTCTCCGGCGAGTGCTCGTCCAGTTTGGCCTTCACCTGGAGCAGGACGCGCAGGGCGAAGAGATTGAGCGCGGCGGCCAGCAGAAAGCGGTCCTGCGCCACCGACGCGCCCACCACGCCGGTATTCCGCAACTGGCCCTGGTGCTGGTGGTGGTGTTATTTGCATCAGTTCCTGCCTTTCTCCAGCCGGCGTGAGTCATAGCGCCTCTTGGCACCGCTTCTATTGTGTAAAGGTGCAAATGACGACTCGATACCTCTTGAAATGTCTGCTTCTGCTGTCCGCGCTGTTCTGCCGGCAGGCCTTGTTCAGCCAAACGGGATCCCCGGGCACCATTAATGCTTACGCCGGGAACGACGCCTTGTATACGGGCGGCGGCCAGCCAGCCACCGCCGCGCAACTGGTGGGACCGAACAACATCGCCGTCGACCCTCAGGGCAACGTCTACTTTTCCGCCAGCGGACTTTCCATGGTGCTCAAGGTGTCGGCCAACGGCGTCATCTCCGTCGTCGCCGGCAACGGCCTGAGCAGTGGCCAGATTTGCTGGTGATTTGGGGATTTCGCAACAGGAATCGGTTTTCTAAACGCCGCGGCGTTGCCGCTGGATTTTCACAGAACCCGGCGTGTCAATACACCCTCGGCGTTCCACAGTCAGCCGGCGCGATCCTCTCCGTAACGATTGTCAGGCAAACCACCTATGCAAGACAATACGGAGCGAGGTTGCCGCGAAGGCTGGCTACTGCAGTTTCAGCAGTGCCTGATAGGAACTCACCCACAGCCCACCATTGACCGGTGTTACGCAACCGAAAAACCAGTTTGGCTCGGCGGTTGGGCGTGAGAACGACCAGAGTATGCTGCGGGAGTCGAGATCCAGCGCGTGAAGCGTGGCCCCCGGCGCAGACCCGGGCATGGCGCCCGGACTACCTTGGAAATAGAGGACGTTGCCTGCTACCGCCATGGACGGCGACGATTCGCGATATTGCCCGGCAATCTCCCATGCCGTGCTGCCAGAGCTCTTCTCGAAGGCGATGAGGAATCCGGAGGTCATCCCGATCAGGACGGAGCCCGCGTCCACCAATCCGTGTACTTCAACGGGGCGACTCTGCCCTTCTACCGGTCGTCGAACTTCGACGGGCGGCCAGCGGTCGCGTCCCGTGGCCCGCACCACCGCGTAGAGACGTGCCTCGCCGGCTGCAAACACCGTGTCCCCCGTTACGACGGGCTGATCCACGCAAACACCTGAATGAGCGTAGGGAGCCTCGGCCCGATACCGCCAGCGTTCCCTCCCAGTCCGGGCATCCAGGGCGAAGAGGTAGTAGCCAGCCGGTCTCGCCGGATCGCCAGGAGCGGCGTCGGCGCTGGCGGTGAGGTAGATGACATCATCTCGCACAATTGGCTGAGATGCGCACGTGGCGCGGGTAGCGAGCGCCACTTTCCACCGTTCGCGTCCGGTGGCGGCTTCCATCGCGTAGAAATTGCCGTTCTTGCCGAGAATATAGGCAAGATCCTCGTGGACGGCAACCGCCGCGTTCTGGACCGGGTCCGGACCTCGCCAAACCTCTTTTCCCGTGGTGAGCGAGACGGCTACTACCGCTCCTGGATAAGCTGCCGCGAAGGGCGTGATGACAAGTTGGCCTGCGACCGCGGGGGGCGTCGAGACGGATGCAGTACCTGTACTAAACGTCGGACGATACGCCCACTTCACCTTGCCGCTGGGCATGTCGACGGCGAATAGACCGCCACGGCCAGTCTGGTTGCCGGCCAGGATCGTAGTGCCCGCGACGGTCGCCGGGCTCCAATCTCTGAAGCCGGGATTTACCGTGAGTGTTTCTACCGGCTGGTTGCGCACCGGCTGGATCCGTGCGGGATCTGGCTGCGCGAGCCCTGGTACTGCACATAGCACCGCAATCATGATCGTGCTGCCTGCGAAACATCTCTGATTCGATGCCATCATCGCCAGCCCCTTTTTCCGGCTTGCTATCAAACTCGCGGATATTGTCATCTCAATGATCGTACAACCGGACGATTGGCGCGCTGCCTGATTCACCATCGAAGGGCGCCTGCGTTTGCCGATTGCTGGCGAGAACGAATCAGGGCTGTATCGGCAGTGCGCCGGCGCACGGAGGTCCGGGAGCGAGGCAAAGCACTTTCGGGCCGGCGCATTGTCGATACGGCCTGTTGTACTGAACCCGCTATGGGGATTCAATCGTAAACTGGTGGATCAAAAGGAGTTGGGAAGCTAGGTACGGAGTGCTGGAGGCGGCCAAACGGCATCGTCTTTATTCTACTCCCGCGCAAGCGGGTTAGTACAACAGCCCTAACCACCAGCAATCCCGGCGGACGGATGTCGAAACCGGAGCGATATGCGGCATTATCGGTAGGCGGTTCCTCTCGGCGGCCCGCGCCATTCTCCGAGTAGCGCGTATTCCGACCGGAGCTGCGCCTACGCGTGCAGAGTCCAGCCCGCTCCATCTTTGCGGCGTCGCGACCTGACGCCGGCACGCATGGACTCCGA
>Ga0182021_10006662_pt1 | contig 13711 bp, 11 predicted proteins | sample 612E3MmetaG_FD_120493 | JGI IMG/M metagenome (GOLD analysis project Ga0182021, IMG submission 120493) | Permafrost microbial communities from Stordalen Mire, Sweden - 612E3M metaG (Illumina Assembly) | ecosystem: Environmental > Terrestrial > Soil > Wetlands > Permafrost | place: Sweden...
ACGAGGTTGGTACAACTCGGCGACGTTCTTTGCCAGCAGCTCGTCGCGGCTGCAGCCGTAAGCCCTGGCGGCGCTTTCGTTGGTCTCGACGATGCGCCCTTCGGTGTTGGTGAGCAGGATGATGTCGTTGGCGTAGTGGCTGAGGTAGTCGAAGTGGCCCACTAGCGCCCGGCGCTCGACTTCCGCCTCGTATGCCTGCCTGTAAAACCGCAGCCGCTGTTGGCGCCACAACATGCCCAGGGCAAAGGCGGCCGCCGCCAGCAACGCCCCAAACCTCACGGCGAGGACGGTGGCCTGGCGGTGCAGCAGCATTTCGGCTTCGTCCAGGTCCATCTCCGCCATCACGGACCAGGTTGTGTCAGGCACCTTGCGCAGCGCGGCCAGCACCGGAACTCCCCGGTAGCCCATTCCATGTACCGTTCCCACCCGCTCGAGCGCTTCCCGCGCTGCCGGCGACAACGCCGCCCCGGCCGGTGGCCAGGCCTCCAACGTCCCGTCCTTCCGGCGCCGCAACCCGCTGACCAACAGGTCGGTGTCTCCCTCGCGCCGCAGGAGCGTAATCTCACCGCTGCCGGCCGCAACTGGCCAGGACTGGATCAGAGGATAAAGCGACTTCGCAGGGTCGATCTCGAGAACGAGGACCGCGGCTGGGGAGCCCTCCGCGGCCAGCAGTGGAATGAGCAAACCCAGGTCGGCACCCCCCGCGGTTCTGCCCTGCTGGAAATCCGTCAGCACGGCGCCGCGGGCGCGCACAGCCTGCGCCCACAGATCCGCGTAGTGTTCCGGCGCGGCGGCGGTGCCTGCGGCAACTCGGATCCGTCCCTGGCGATCGATCAGAATGGCGTTCGCGTAAGTCTCCGGGTGGCAGCCCCGCATCAGTTGGTCTGCCAAGGCGGTCGCCGCGTCCGTGTCGGCGCTTTCCAGGATCTGGCGCACGCCCGTCCGCGCCTCGGCGTTCGCCGCAATCTTCCGCGCGTCCTCGAGCCGCTCGGCCCGCCAGGCGGCGACCTCGCCGACTTTCGTGTCCGTGATGGCGGAAAGTTGCTTTCCTATTCCTTGCAGGACTGCTTCGCGCTCGTGAAGAAAGTACCAGTAACTCGGCCCCGCAATCCCTATGGCCACTACCAGAAAGACCCCGAGCGGCAGGAAAAAGCTCGGACGCGAGGGATCGGTGCCAGGAGGCGTAAACCTCCCTTGCCGGACCGAACCAGTCCGCCGGTGGCCAGCATCGATCAATGTTCCGAACAGGTTCCGCACAGTCCGATCGCCCGACATGCAAGCGAGAGAGCGAAAAGCATTATAACCCCGTTTGAGATGGGAAGCTCGCGCAATTGCGCGTCAATTGCGCCCCGGATCGCAGTGTCCGTTCCCGGCGCACCCGGGGGCGCGGGCAAGGGGCCGCCTCCCGGCCCCGACCCACTGGCGGGTTGCCATCGAGACGTCCGCTCCCACCATCCCTACAGGCGTGCGGTCGCGGGACCGTGCGGCGGCGAGCTTCCGCCCGCCGTCCGGGCCGGGTTCCGAAGCCCACGGAGAGGAGAGAAACACGGTAGAATTCGGTGAGTACAAGGAAGGACGGACATGAACAGACAGGAGTTCGGAAAGACCCCGGATGGAACCGCCGTCGAGCTCTATACCCTGGCGAATTCCCACGGCATTGAAGCCGCCATCATGACCTACGGCGGGACCATCGTCTCGCTCAACACGCCCGACCGTGCCGGCCGGAGCGGCGATATCGTCCTCGGCTTCGACAGCCTGGAGGAGTACCTGGGCGGCGACAACCCCTACTTCGGAGCGCTGATCGGCCGATACGGGAACCGGATCGCAAAGGGCCGGTTCACGCTGAACGGCGTGGAATACAAACTCGCCCAGAACAACGGCGCGAACCATCTTCACGGCGGGCTGCGTGGGTTCGACAAGGTGGTCTGGCAGGTCAATCACGCCGATGCCCAGTCGCTCGAACTCGGCTATCTGAGCCGGGACGGCGAGGAGGGCTACCCTGGCAACCTCTTCGTCACCGTCAGATTCACCCTGACCGACGACGATGAGCTCGGTATCGACTACAGCGCGACGACGGACCGGGACACGCTGGTCAACCTGACCAGCCACTCCTATTTCAACCTGGCCTGCGAGGGCACCAACCTGAACCATCTCATGGCCATCAATGCGGACCGTTTCACCCCGGTGGACGCGGGGCTTATTCCGACCGGCGAGTTCGCCAGCGTGGCCGGCACCCCGTTCGACTTCCGGCAGCCCACGGCGATTGGAGCGCGGATCGACCAGGACGACGAGCAGTTGCTGGCGGGTGGAGGATACGACCACAATTTCGTACTCAACCGTACCGGGGACGGGCTGTCGCTTGCGGCACGAGTGACGGAGCCATCGACGGGGCGCGTCCTCGAGGTGTTCACCACCGAGCCCGGGGTTCAGTTCTACTCCGGGAATTTCATCGGCGACATTAAGGGCAAGGTCGGCAAGGCTTACGGGAAGCGCTCGGGATTCGCCCTGGAGACACAGCACTATCCCGATTCGCCGAACCAGCCCGGTTTCCCGACAACGGTTCTGAAACCCGGCCAGCGCTATCATACCGCCACCGTCCACAAGTTCTCAGCCCGGTGATTGTGCGCACCGGCCGCGTGGGACGCGCAGCCGGTGCCTCCCGCTCACAAAAGCGGGGGAGGGCCGCTTTCGGTGCAGGTAATCCGGACCAACCGAAGTACTGGGCGTACCACAATAACCACCCCATACAAAATGTTACTATTCCGTGTAATTCAGAACCTTCCTGTGTTCTATACTAGGCCATAAAAGTTAGCGCAAAAGTTAGCGGGCTTAAGAATACTTAAGAATTAAGCCTGCGGCTGGAAGGACTCGCGATGAGACTCGCCGCTCTGTTCTCGCGCCCCGCAGAGGTCGAGCCCGCTACAACCGCCGCGCCGTCGCGCGCGCCGGGACCCTACGCTGAAGCACAGGAAGCGTCGTGGCGGTTCTATACGGATACCGCGGAGGGCCTGTTCAACCTGGGCCAGGAAGAACGGGCGATGCAGTATCTGTCGCGCGCCGCGGAGATCGCCGGCGAACTTGGCCGCAACGATCCGCACTTGGCGGAGAGCTTGAACGCTCTGGCGGTGATGCAATCCAAGGCGGGCAATCAGAGCTCCGCCGAGCGGCTTCTGCGCAAGGCAGCGGCCGTCTACGAGCACTCCTACGGGCCAACCCATCCCGACCTTGGCACCGTGCTCTACAACCTGGCCGGTGTGTGCAAGCTCCAGCAAAAGCACGATGCCGCCGCTCGGGCCTGCGAGCGGGCTCTGGCGATCACCGAGCAGGCCCAGGGGCCGAACCGGCCCGACGTTGCGCTGGTGCTCGACATGCTGGGAGAGATTTACCTGAGCCTGAACCGGCGGCCAGCCGCACTGTTCGCGTTGCGCCGCGCCCTGGCCATCAAAGAGGCCGTGCTGGGACGCGCCGACTGGAACACGGCGGTCACCCTGGGCAAACTGGGCGAATTCTACCTGACCGGCGGCCGGTACAACGAAGCGGAGCCGCTGCTGCGCCGCGCGCTGGGGATCAAAGAGCAGGTCCTCGGCAAGGACTGCCCGGCGCTGGCGAAGGATCTCAAGCGGCTGGCATACGCCTACAGCGCCCAGCACAAGTTCTATGAGGCCGAACCATTGTTCGCCAGCGCGCTCGAGATGATCAAGCGCGCGCTCGGTTCCAAGCATCCCGAGATCGTCCCTGCGCTGCGCGACTTGGCGAAGACCTACCGCGAAGAGGCGCGCTTCAGCGAGACCAAGCGGCTGCTGGAAGTCTCGATCGCCATTCTGGAGAAGGTGCTCGGCCCCAACCACTCGGAAACGGAAGTGGCACTGGAGTTCTACTCCGAGATCTTGCGCGTGATGAACCTGGACGCAGCCGGCCAGACCTAGTCCGATCTCCCCGCGCCCTCCGGCCGCGGCCGGCGCACGGTCAACCGGCGCAGGCGGCCCGCGCGGGGCGGGCCTGACGATTGCGCCTCCGTACGGCACCCGCTCTTCCCGGATAATAGTAGTGGAATGCCCCTGATCCGTTGGCAGAGCGCGGTCGACTTCCTGGTGCTTGCCGCCGCCATCTACCTGCTGCTGCTCTGGGCGAAGCAGGCGCGGGCGGTCCGGATTGCGCTCGCGATTCTCGGTCTGAACGTAGGCGCGCTGCTGGCCCGCGATTACGACCTCGTCATCACAAGCTGGGTGCTGAGCGCCGCCGGCCTGCTGGCCATCGCCGTCCTGCTGGTGGTGTTCCAGCCCGAGTTGCGCCACACGCTGATGCGCCTGGATACTTTGGTTCGGTTCGGCTGGCATAGGCACAGCGCGCTGGGGCCTGCGCGCCGCGCCATGGCCGAAGCGGCCTTCGCCCTGGCCGGGCAGCGCACCGGCGCGCTGATCGTTCTGGTGCGCGGCGCTTCGATCGCGGAGCTAATTCAAGGGGGAACGCGCCTCGGCGCCGAGGTTTCGCGGGACCTGCTGGAGGCGATCTTTCAGAAGGCTTCTCCGTTGCACGACGGCGCGGTGATTGTCGAAGGCAACACGCTGGCGCGCGCCGGCGCCGTGCTCCCGCTGACGCAGCGTTCCGACGTCCCGGAGTTCTATGGCACGCGCCACCGCGCCGCCATGGGCCTGGCCGACCGTTCCGACGCCCTGGTGATCGCGGTCTCCGAAGAGCGCGGCACCGTCACGCTGATGCAGGATGGCCAGTCCCGGGAGATTGCGAGCGCGGCGCGGTTGGCGGAACTGCTGGGACGCCTCGAGACCGAGCCCAGGCTGAACCGGCTGGCGCGCCTGCGCCTGGCCGTCGCCAGCAACATCCGCTTCAAGCTGGCCGCTCTGGCGATCGCCGCGGCCATCTGGGGCATCGCGGTCTATACCGCCGGAACGACGGTCCGCACGGTTACGGTGCCCGTGGTCTTCAGCCACGTTCCGGCAGGCATGCGCATCACCTCTCAATCGTCCTCCGATGTCGATGTGCAACTCAGCGGCAATCCCGTCAGCATGGGCTCGGCGTCGCTCGCCCGCGTGGCCGCAACCCTGGACCTGAGCGGCGCCCAGCCGGGAGTCCGTACGCTGAACTTCAAGGCCAGGGACCTTGCGCTTCCTCCTGGCATCCGCTTCGAAAGAGCCTCGCCGCCGAGCGTCTCCGTGCGCCTGGCGCCCGCCGGGCCCTGAGCTACCCCGGAAGTCCCAGGGACAGGCCGTTTGGCCTGCCAGCCCCGTCAAGTCGTCGGGTTGAACGACCGAAACGGGGGCCGTTCGGTCACTTAAGAAAGCAACCGGACGCGGGGCTTTTCCTCCGTGCGGTAGTCCGCGAGGAATCGCGCCCCAAGCGGAGACATTCAACATCGCTGCGCTGGGGCTGACTCCACAGCAGCGGGCGAGAGGCCACCGGGAGACCCGAAGTTCGCCCTCCTGAAGGCTCCTCGGGGCAGGCTGGGGGGGCCGAGGTGAAGTGGCGGCCTCGGCTGTGATGCCGGTTCGAGCACGGCCCGGCCGCCGCCGGACGCAGTCGTCTTTCGACGTGATAGACTCCAGACGGTATGGCTCCTGAAACTGCGTCCGAGCGCCAGGCCGCGGCGCCGGTGTATCGGTTCGGGGCCTTCGAGCTGAACCCGCAGGTGGGAGAGTTGCGCAAACACGGTTTGCGTCTGAAGCTCCAGGACCAGCCGCTGAGGATCCTGACCTGTCTGGTGGAGCATGCCGGGGAAGTGGTGAGCCGGGAGGAGATTCGGGCGAAGCTCTGGCCGCCGGATATCCACGTCGATTACGAGAATGCGATCAACAGCGCCATGCGGAAGCTGCGCGATGCGCTGGGCGATACGGCCGACAACCCCAGGTTCATCGAAACCCTCGCGCGGCGCGGCTACCGGTTCGTTGCCCCGGTGTCCACGAAGCAGCCTCCGGCCGCCGTCCCGGTGCAGAGTCCGCCGGCTCGCCCGGTGAAAGTGTACCTGCCGCATGGGCGGCTGGTTCTGGCAGCATTGTTCGCGCTGGCCGCGGCCGCTGCCGCCCTTTCCCTGTGGCGGCGGGAGAAGGACGCCCGAGCCGTTGAACTCACACCCGCCGTTCCGCTGACCAGTTCCCGGGGAATCGTCTGTTGTCCTTCGTTCTCGCCGGACGGCAGCCGGGTAGCGTTCTCCTGGAATGGGCCGGCTCAAGACAACTTCGACATCTACGTCAAGCTGATTGGATCGAGCGAGCCTCTCCGGTTCACGCAACACCCCGCGACAGACAAGTTCCCCGCGTGGTCTCCGGACGGCCGCTCGATCGCGTTCCTCCGGGAGATCGACGAGCGGCACGCCGCCGTCATGGTCATGCCGTCGTTGCCAGGACCGGATCGAGCGGTGACGACGACGGAGATCGGGTGGCCGGATCTCGACTATCGGGACCAGGGCCCGGCGCTGGCGTGGTCGGCGGACGGGAGGTATCTTTTCACGTTGGAGACTGCCGATGCCAGCGGTACGTGTGGAATCGTCCGCGTTTCTGTGGAGACCGGCGAAAAGCGGCGCATCACAACACCGCCTCCGGGGATCGCTGGGGACGGATCGCTCTCGGTCTCGCCGGATGGGAGGACGCTCGCTTTCACGCGCACCGTCACGGGGCTGGTCAATGGCGACATCTACACGATCCCATTGCCGGACGGAAAGATCCAACGCATCACCTTCGACGAGCGGCGAATTCTGGGCCACGCCTGGTCCGAAGACGGCCGGGACCTGGTGTTCCCGTCGAATCGCGGCGGCAGGGTGGAGTTGTGGCGCATCGGCGTCTTCGGAGCCAGGAAGGCGGTTCGGCTGACCGGGGCCGGCGAGAGCGACGACTCATTGCGGACGATCCTGCAGTTGTATCCCGCGGTATCGCGGCAGGGACATCGGCTGGTGTATACGCAGCCGAGCGTCGTGGGCCCGGATATCCGGAGCATCGATCTTGCCGGCGGCAACCGGGGCGCGCCGGCCCGGCTGATCTCATCGACTCGCGGCGAGCGCAGCCCGCAGTATTCGCCCGACGGAACCAGGATCGCAATCCACTCCAACCGCTCCGGCCGGGGCGAGATCTGGGTCTACGACGCGGATGGCTCGAATCCGGTGAGACTCACTTCATTCGAAGGCGGGTTTGCCGGCTCGCCGCGATGGTCGCCGGACGGACGGAGCATCGCGTTCGACAGCAGCAGCCTGGGGAACTGGGACGTTTACACGGTCGGTTCCCAGGGCGGCAGCCCGGTCCGCCTGACCACGAGCCCGTCGATGGATGAGGTGCCGAGCTGGTCCGCGGACGGGAATTGGATCTACTTCGCCTCGAATCGCAGCGGGCGGTTCGAAGTCTGGAAGATGCGGGCGAACGGGAGTTCGCAGACGCAGGTCACCTCGGAGGGCGGGTTCATGGCGCTTGAATCGGAGGACGGCCGGGACCTGTACTATACGAAGACCGATGGCGCCAGCGCGTTGTGGAGCATGCCGGTCGAGGGCGGCGCGGAGCGGAAGGTCGTGGACTCCGTCTACGGCCGGAATTTCACGCCGGCCAAGCATCGGATCTGGTTCATGCAGGCGGCCGGCTCCGAGGTCGCGCTGCGGTTTGTCGAGCCCGGTTCGGCCAGGCCGACGACGGTCTCCATGCTCGGCCGGTTCCTGTTTCATGGGCTGACCGTCTCTCCCGATGAACGGCGCGCGCTGTATTCCCAGGCGGATGTAGTCGGAAGCGAGCTCATGCTGGTCGAGAACTTCCGATAGATCGCCGCGGGATCGGCATTGGGCGCGCGGCGAGTGCGCGCGCTCGGTTCACGCCGCCAGTCGCCGGGGCCGGAAGTCCACTTCGCGGATCGGCCCGATCCCGAAGACGAAGGAGGCGGCCCCGGCCAGTGCGACCGCCGCGGCAACCACGAAAGCCGGATAGAAGTGCCCGGAATGCTGGACCACCCAGCCGGTCAGCCAGGGCGCTACCACCCCACCCAGATTGCCCACGCCGTTCTGCACGCTGGTCCACTTCCCCGCGGCGCGAGGTCCGGCCAGCGTCTGCGTTATGGCCCAGAGATTGGAACTGAACACGCCGTAGCAAAAGCAGGTAAGCATGAGCAGGCCGACGGCGACACCCGGGCTGCGCACGAGGGCCACCGGAAGCACCAAAGTGGAGAATGCCAGACCGAGTCCCGCAAACGACTTGCGAACACGCGTGGGCGCACCGCCGCGTGCGATCAAACGATCCGAGAACCATCCCGAGAGTGTGGTCGAAACGCCCACGACCAGGAACGCCAGGGACGCGAAAACCGCCATCTTGTGCTTGGCGAAGTGGCGCTCGGTCTCCAGGTAGGCGGGCAGCCACGTCAACAGAAAGATCCAGAAATAGTTCGAGCAGAACAGGCCCGTTGCGCTGAAGATCGCGGAACGGTGGCAACAGATCTCGAGGAGGCCCGGCCCATCCGCGGCGTCCTTCCGCGTTGCCACCTCCTTTCCGCGCGGCATCCACGCCAGCCAGGGGATCAGCCACAGCATCGTGCCGCTCCCCAGGACGACGAAGAAGGCGCGCCAGCCGAACCGCGCCATCAGGAACCCACCCAGCAGGGTCCCGAACGCCGGACCGATCTTGGTTCCGGCATCGATCAGGGCATTCGCCAGGCCGCGCTGGCCCTCGGAGAAGTTCGTCGAGAGGATACGTGAATAGCAGGGATAGGCGATGGACTCGCCGATTCCCAGGGCCATGCGCAGGGTGAACAGCAAGGCGAAGGTGTGCGCGATGCCGGTGAACGCCGTCGCGGCCGACCAGAGCAGAAAGCCCCCCGCGAGAACCCAGCCGGCGTTGAACCGGTCCACGACCCAGCCGGAGACGTTCGCGATCTGCAGGACCGCATAAGTCCAGAAGAAAGCCGAGAGCAGAAGTCCAAGTTTGTAGCTGGAGATGGACAAATCGCGTTGAATGTCCGTGGCGCCCACCGACAGATTGGCGCGGTCGATGTAGTTCAGGAAACTGAGCACGAACAGGAGTGCCAGCAGCCGCCGCTCGCGGTGGGACGTCATGCGGGTTCATTGTAACGCCCGCGTGTGGGCAGGTCCAGGCATTGGCTGCCCGTCCATCGCGTTGCCGGGCGCGGCGCCCACCCTGGCGCGAGGCACCCACTTTCGCCTCGCGCAGGCCGGAGCGGAGGAAGCGGGGCCGCCGGCAGCCGGTCTATCATGGTGGATAGCGCATGCGCTTGGATCTCCAGCGGCTCCGGATCGGGATTCCTTCCTGGTTACTTCCGACGTTGGGTTACCTGATTTCAGTAATCTGCCTGGCCTGGGTGCTCCAGGGCGTCGATTACCACGAGATGGCGCGCGATATCCGGTCCCTTCGCTGGGGCTGGGTGGCTTTCGGCGTGGCCGCGGATATTGGCGTCTATTTCTACCAGGCCTGGCGCTGGAACCTGCTGCTGGTCCCCGTGGCTCGCCCCAGGTTCTGGCGTTCGGTGCAGGCGATCTACGTGGGTCTGTTCTCGAACGAGGTGCTGCCGCTGCGTCCGGGTGAGCTGATCCGGTCGTATTTGCAGGCCCACTGGAGCGAGATTCCCTTTTCGGTCGCGTTCGCGTCCGCCGTCATCGAGCGGGTTTTCGACGGCATCTGGCTGGTGGCGGCCTTTCTGCTGGTGGTCTCCCACCCGGCTCGCGCCGGTGTCACCCTGCCGCGCGATGTCACGGATCTCGCCAAAGCGCTGGCCGCATTCGTGACCGTTTGCTCGGTCGCGCTGGCGCTGGCGATGTTCTGGAGGAACCGCGCCCGTGCGGCCCTGCCAAGGACGCGCTGGGGAATGAAGCTCCGCGTGCTCATCGAGGATCTGCACATCATGGGCCGCTCGAAGTCCTTTTACTGGGCGGCCATCGCCAGCCTTCCATACCTGCTGATTCAGGTTGTCCCGGTGTACGCCCTGATCCGGAGTTACGACCTCGATCTGGGTTGGATCCCCGCGCTGGTGGTGCTGGTGATCTGGCGCCTGGCGACCGTGCTTCCGCAGGCACCCGGAAACATCGGCCCGTCTCAAGCCGCGCTGGTGCTGGCGCTGGGGCTGTTCGGCGTGGACAAGACGACGGCCACGGGGCTCTCGCTGGTCATGTGGGCGGCCATCACGCTCCCGCTCCTGTTTGCCGGCTTCATCGCGCTGGCACTTACGGACGCCAAGCTCAGCGAGTTGCGCGCACTCGCCAGGGCGAAGGCGGCTATGAGGGTCGGAGCGCATTGGCGGGATCGCAAGAACGCGTAGCGGCCCTGCCGCGGATTTCCGATTTCGAGCTGCGCGCCGGAGCAGGCGGCCTTTCCGCACGGGGCCAGGCCAGGGCTGGCCGCGGGTGGACGGGAGCCAGCGCGGCTCGGAGCCGTGCGTAGCGGCACGCTCGGAAGGCGAGGCGGGGTCGAGCGCATCCTCCGGCCGGACGCGCCGGGGCTCCTCAGACGCGCCGCCGCTCCTCAGACGCGCCCGCGCTCCCCAATGGTAAAGTTACCTTCGTGGAGGAACAGTACCGCGCGCTGCCTTCGGTGGACGAAGTTCTGTCGCGGCTCGATCCCCTGCTGACGCGATTCCCGCATCGTGTGCTCGTCGCCGAGATCCGCCGCGCTCTCGACGATGCGCGGGCCGCGATCCGGGCCGGCGCCCGGCCGCCTGGGGACATCGAAGCCCGCGTGGAGCGCGCGCTCGAACGGCTGGAGACGCCTTCGCTGCGCCGCGTCGTCAATGCCACCGGCGTGATCCTGCACACCAATCTCGGGCGCGCTCCGCTGCCGGAGCTGGCGCCAGCCGGCGGCTATTCGAACCTGGAATACGATCTCGGGGCGGGCAGGCGCGGCCAGCGCGACGCCCACGTCTCCCCGCACCTCGAGCGGCTGCTCGGACAACCCGGCATCGTGGTGAACAATAACGCGGGCGCGGTTTACCTGGCGCTGCGCGAACTGGCCGCCGGATTCGAGGTCGTGGTCTCGCGGGGCGAGTTAATCGAGATCGGCGACGGTTTCCGCATCCCGGAAATCATGGAGCAGTCCGGCGCGGTTCTGCGCGAGGCCGGGACCACGAACCGCACCCGCATCGAGGACTATCGCGCGGCCGTCAACGAGCGCACTCGGCTGCTGCTGCGGGTGCATCCCAGCAATTTCCGTATGCAGGGATTCACCGGGCGCCCCGCACTCGGCGATCTGGTGGCGCTGGGCCGCGAGCGCGGCATCCCGGTTTTCGAGGACCTGGGCAGCGGCTGCCTTGCCGACCTGCGGCCGCATGGTCTCGATGAGCCGGTGGCAGCGGCCAGCCTCGCCGCCGGCGCGGACTTGATCTCCTTCAGTGGCGACAAGCTGCTGGGCGGGCCGCAGGCCGGAATCCTGGCGGGCCGTCCGGACCTGGTCGCGCGGCTGCGGCGAAACCCCATGTACCGCGCGCTGCGGCCGGACAAGTTGGTATTGCAGGCGCTCGAAACTACGCTACGTTACGCGATTCTCGAACGCTGGGACCGGATTCCGGCGCTGCGCATGATCCGCACGCCGGCGGCCGAGATCCGCGAGCGCGCCGAGCGCCTGCTGGCGCGCCTGCCCGAAATCCGCGCCGGAATCGTCCCCGGCGAATCGCTGATCGGAGGCGGCTCGACGCCGGAACAGTCCCTCGATACGTGGCTGATCGCCATCGAGAGCGGCAACGCGGAGGCGCTCGACCAGAGGCTGCGCTCGGGCGAGCCCCCCGTCATCGCGCGGATCGAACGGGACCGTCTGCTCCTGGACCTTCGCACCGTGTTCCCGGAGGAGGAGACGGGATTGGCTTCCGCCCTCAGCCGGGCGCTGGCGTGACTTGGGGCAGGCGGCTGGGCCCAATGCCGCATCGACGCCGGGCGGAGGCCCGCAGTCCGTCCTCTGGCCGGCTCTTCGCGCTGGTCGAGCCGACGCCAACCCCCTTGTCAATGAGGACGCCTTGGCCCGCGGTCGCAGGAGCTGTACGTACTTGTTTGCTGATATCATACGTACATGGCGAAGCTCACCTTGAGCGTAAACGATCGCGTGGTTTCGCGCGCGAAGCAATACGCGAAGCGGCGGGGCGTTTCCGTGTCCGCGATGGTCGAGGCCTATCTCGCGGCGGTCGCTGAGCCGGGTTCTCCCCCGTCCGGCGACGCCCCCATTCTGCGTTCGGTACTGGGAGTTCTGAAGAGCGCAGACGTCCGCGAGTACCGGAAGCATCTGGCGGCGAAATAGCGATGAAAAGGATCCTCTTCGATACCAACGTGATTCTGGACGTTCTGCTGGACCGTCAGCCGTATGTGGCGGCAAGCGCGGCGGCGTGGGCGGCCGTCGAGACGGGCGCCACGGAGGGGATGCTGGCCGCTCACGCGGTGACGACGATCCACTATTTGCTCCGGAAGGAATTGGGCAACGTCAAGGCCAGGGCGATACTCTCGGCGGTCTTGAGCGTTTTTCGAGTGGCCGCCGTCGATCATGCGGTCGTTCAAGAGGCGCTCCAGTTACCTGCTTCCGACTTCGAGGATGCGGTGGCCGCGGCGGCGGCGCGATCGGCGGGTTGTGAGTGCATCGTGACGCGGGACCCCAAGGGGTTTCGCGGTTCTCCCGTGCGTTCCCTCACGCCGGAAGCGGTCGTGCCGCTTCTGGGAGGGGCTGAGTCGGAGAGGTAGTTGGAAACCCAGCTTCCCGGGGAGCCACTGCCAGGCAGCGATACCCATTGCTCCCTACCGCCGCCGAGCGATACCGACTGCTACGGGTGGTCGTTCAGCGGAGGCGACGGCTCGCTTTCGGCGGCCAGCCAATATTGCTAGAATAATGCTGTGGGCAATATCGAGTTTGCCTGGGACCGTCGCAAAGCCCGCTCCAACCTGGTAAAGCACGACGTCTCCTTCGAGGAAGCGGAGACTGTTTTTCTGGACGACAGCGCTCGGTTGATCGATGACCCGGATCACTCGGAAGAAGAACAACGGTTCGTGCTCCTGGGCTATAGTTTTCGGGCGCGCTGCCTGATCGTCAACCATTGCTACCTGGAGTCCAATTCCGTGATCCGGTTGATCTCGGCCAGGCGCGCGACGGCGCAGGAGGAAGAAATGTACTGGAGACTCCGATGAGAACTGAATACGATTTTTCCCAGTCTCGCAAGAACCCGTACGCCAGCCAGCTCAAGCGACAGATCACGATTCGCCTTGACACTATGGCGGTGGATTACTTCAAAAAAATGGCGGCCGAGTTGGGGATGCCATATCAGAACCTCATCAATCTGTTCTTGAGGGACTGCGCCCTCCAGAAACGCCGTCCGGTCGTTCAATGGTCCCAGAAAGCGTCGAAAGGGCGAGCCAGCCGCTGACAAGCCGACCGCGTCGCAGTGCCCTGCGACAGCGCCAATACGCGAACAATCGGCCAGTTCAACCGGAGAGGTAGTCGGAAACCACGCTTCCCGGGGGGCCAGGAGCGGGTCCTGAAGGACCCGCGCGGACCGGGAGGTGCGCCCACCGATTCCGACGCATTCCGATGCCGGGGAGAGTGCGCTCGATGGGGCGGTTCCCCCCTTGACTCCGGCGCGCGATCGGCGTACATAAAGAGCCGGGGGGGGTGCCGTGCTGAAGGACTCGGAAGAAACGCGCGTCTTCGTCCTGGAGTTTGCCGCCGCCTTTGCGATTCTCTCGATCCTGACGCTGGTCCTTTACATGGTGCTCAGCGTCAAGCCCGCATAGCCGAGGTCAGGCTTTCGGTCTGCC
>Ga0182021_10006664_pt1 | contig 13710 bp, 14 predicted proteins | sample 612E3MmetaG_FD_120493 | JGI IMG/M metagenome (GOLD analysis project Ga0182021, IMG submission 120493) | Permafrost microbial communities from Stordalen Mire, Sweden - 612E3M metaG (Illumina Assembly) | ecosystem: Environmental > Terrestrial > Soil > Wetlands > Permafrost | place: Sweden...
CTCGGGAAGATGGCGGTCGAGGGCATCAGCATGAAGACCGACATAGTCCCACCCGAGAAGATGGACAGGATCATACTCGAGTCTGCGAAGGCCCGCCTCTATGGCGAGACAAGGATACTCGCATGCAATGGGAAGCACGACTGGGCTGAGACAGAGCGGGTGCGTGGCCTTCCCGAGAAGCTCGTATGCCCCAACTGCGGCTCGACGGAGATCGCCGTCTACGACCGCTCAATGGAGGAGGTACAGGAGCTACTAGGACAGGAGCGTAGCCGCACCTCGAAGGAGAAGCCGAAGTGGTGGGATAGGGGGAAGGACATCAGTAAGCTCGTCTCCATGTACGGGCGTAGGGCCGCAATCATCGGGTCCGCAAAGCGCGTCGACCTCACAGCCGCGTGGGACATCCTCGCTCAGACCGAAGGCGAGTCCGACGAGTTCTTCAACAAGATCGTGGAAGCCGAGCGCGACGCCTTGAAGAAGCGCTTTGTCTAGCCGAAGATTTTAACGGGGAGATACGTCTATCCTCTCGACATGAAGAAGATCGGGATGCTCACGATCGGGCAGTCGCCCCGCAACGACATCCTCCCCGGCCTTAAGGAGATCCTCGGGAAGAATGTCGAGATAGTAGAGGCCGGCGCACTCGACGGGTTGACGTTGGTGGACGTGAAGAAGATCCCCCTAAGGGTCGAGGATTACATCCTTGTCAGCAGGATGAGGGACGGCACGGAGATCAAGATAACGAAAAAGTATGTCCTCCCGCTCATGCAGCAGAGGCTCGACCAGCTTGAGTCCCAGGGGATCAGGATCACCGTTGTCATGTGCACGGGAAAGTTCCCCAAGTTTAGGTCAAAGGGCCTAGTTGTCACTCCGATGGAGATCCTGAAGGGTGTCCTCGAGGGCTGCCTCAAGGAGGGTAAGCTCGGGGTCGTCTACCCGACGGCTGAGCAGATTTCCATGGGGGAGAAGGAGTGGAGCCGCCCCGGGGTCAATGTCTACAGCGATACAGTGAGCCCCTACGAGCCCAAGGACGTCGACGGGCTCTGTAACCGTCTCGCTGCCCAGAACCTCGACCTAATCCTGCTGAACTGCTTTGGGTTCCCGATCGATATCCGGAAGAAGGTCTCGGCGAAGACGGGGAAACCGGTTGTCCAGGCGAGCACGATGGTCGCCCACGTACTAGCTGAACTGCTCAGCTAGGCTTCTTCTTACCGTATTCCTCGGGCTCCCCATAGTCGGGGAGGTTCTCGCCGGGGAGGGGCTCCTTTTCCTGTTCCTCAGCGAATGACTGAAGTTCACCCTCCGAGTTTAGGTCCTCGGGGATGGTCCTGTCCTTCCGCAGGTTCTTAGCAACGACGTAGACCTCCGCGCTCCCCTTACGGGAGGCCAACGGCTTCACAATAAATACCTGCTCGAACATCGCCCTCATTTCCCTGATGAATGCCTCGTGCTCCTTCCCCTGGAAGACCTTGACGATCATCCAGCCGTCTTCCTTAAGGAGCCGGTCGGTGATGCTAAGTGCCATGCGCGCTAAATGGATCTGGCGCAGGTCGTCGACCTCCCAGACACCCATAACGTTCTGCGCCATATCGCTCATGACGACATCTGCCTTCTCTCCCTGGAATCTAGTTAGGATGCCCTCCTGCACCGCTGGGTCCCTCACGTCGCCGATGATGGTCTCGACGTTCTCCATGTAGAGATCGTCAATTTCCTTCAAGTCGACGCCGAGGACGAGGCCACCCTCGATGGATTCACCCGCGACCTGCAGCCAGCCACCAGGGGCAGCGCCTAGGTCGAGGACCCGCTTCGCCCCATCGAAGAACTTGAACTCGTCGTTGAGCTGCTTGAGCTTGTAGCTCGCCCTGCTCCTATAGCCCTCTACCTTAGCCTTGTTGTAGTAGTGTTCGGTCTTGCGCTCGTGGAGCCATCTGCTGGGCATGTTTTCCGATCCCTTCGCGGGGTTATCCTTTAATAACCTAATGGTGACCTTGACCAATAGATTAAGAAATTGGTACATGCATGAGCATCCCATTAGGCATAACCTATTAAGCATGTTAGTAGCAACTATGCAATTAGGGAGCGGGGGCCTGCCAAGTCAAACGCCTTTATCTTAAGAACCCCCCCAATCCCCAATTATACCAGTGAACTGACTGAGGTTTTACCTGAGTTAATAACGACCGTTTGTAGGAGTAAAAGTCACAGTGTCTTGAAGGTGCTTCATTTTAGGCGCGCGCGCATGATATAAAAGTCACTTTATTCTTAACCTTTAATAACGTTTGCCAAATCTTGGGCGCTGGCGGTGGTCCGGATACCCCTAGAGTCGAGGTGAGTGCGCGCCACCCTGAAGCCTGCTGTTAATAGCCTCCCCATCACGTCGTCCATGTTTAGGCTCGACTTCCCCGCCCGGGAACTGAACTCGTCGAGGTGGAAGTACGTCGGCGGGAGCCCTATCTCGCCGCAGATAGTCTCCAAGAGGTGGATGAGGCGGGGCTCCCAGCCGCCGATCCTTACCGCCCTCCGCAACATCTCCACCGTGAACGATTCGTCGGCAAAGTCTCCGAGCCACATAGGGCCGCCGACGAGCATCTGCCCACCGCAGACGGGGCAATTCCTAGACGCCTTGAGATAAGGCCCCTTCACCGCCTCCCTGTTGAAGCACCGGGGACAGTGGACTATGTAACCCATCTCGGCGAGGGTAACGTCCGCCGGCTTGGCGCTGTGCTCTAGGCCTAGGTAGACGCGGATGTAGTGGTCAGCGTAGTAGCCGAAGACTGGCTTAACCCCCATCTCATGGATCGCAGCTGCCCGAACGGCGGCCCCGATGAGGAGTCGCAACGCGACCTCGTGGGTGTAGACTGTCCTTAGTGGCCTCCCCCCATATTTTCGGAGGCACGCTGTTGGGCTCACCCCGCAAAGGGGGGCCATGTCTGTCGCGGTGAGTGCGATCACCCCCCCGTCCCGCGTAGCGCGTACAGTTGAGTCGAGGAACTCCGAGGGGGAGCCGAAGGGGTCGATATCCACATAGTCGAGCCTGTTCATTGGGCTACTGTGCAGATTGAGCATGAGGTTCGCATCCAAGAAGCGGACGCTAACCTTGTCGGAGACCCCATTTCGTCGGGCGTTATCCTCGGATATCAGGACCCCGCTCGGGTTCAGGTCCCCCATTGTGACCTTACCCGCGCCCGCCTCCAACGCGAGACGTACTCCCCGGACCCCGCAGCCGCACATCGGCTCACAGACATCCACCGGCCTCCCGAGTCGATCCCCTAGGACTGAGACGGCGAGGACCGCGGTGTCCCTATTGAGCCTCATAAGTGGATTGTAGAATACTGCCGCCCTACTTCGGGCGTGGTCTAACGGTTCCCTTTCACCCTGTTTCACGATGGGTACGAGGAGCCTCGCAGCGCCTTCCACGACCTCCTCTACGGGGAACCAGAACTCCATGACGGTTGAAGGGGGTGCCTCGTCTTTTATCCTTTCTTCAACGCGATCTTCGCGTCGAGGCCGAGCTCCTTACTTATCTTCGTGATCTGATCCCATGTATCCTCGGGGAGCTGTATTCCGTCGTGAAGCTTCTGGGCCTTGCTAATCCTCTCCGGGTCGCCGGGTACTAGCACCTGCTGCCCCTTCTCCGGCTTCCGAGACTTAACGATCTTGATGACCTCGCTGGACTTCTCCTTGAATGCCTGCATGCCGACGAAAGCCTCGGGGTTTATAGCTATGCAGAAGACCCCGTTGGGGCTGGGCGGGTTCTGGCTGTCCTCCATGCTTGTCCTGCTGCCCGTGAGGGCTGCGCCAAGGAGCTCGGATGCCATTTGTACGCCGTAGCCCTTATGCTCGCCGAAGCCGACTAGGTAACCACCGTCGTAGAAAGCATTAGGGTCGTCAGTTGGATTGCCATTCTTGTCCCTGATCCAGTGGCTGGGGACCTTTACGTGCTTGGCGCGCGCAACGCTGAGCTTGCCCGCAGCGGCGAGGCTCGTTGCGTAATCCATGAGGAAGTTCTCCCCGGTTGCGGTGGGGGTGCTTATGCTGGCTGGGTTTGTGCCGAAGGTCCTTCCGGTACCGTGGAAGGGGGATACTAGAGGGTTGCCCACGTTCGCGAACATCATACCAACCATATCCTGCTGTGTCGCCCAAGTCGTATAATAGCCGAGGCGGCCAATGTGGTTGATGTTATAGCCGCCTACTGCGGCGACCATGCTTGTCTTCGCCTTCTGCACGGCGACCTCTATCATCTTCTTCGCTGCTATCTGGCCGAATCCCCAGCGCCCGTCGAGGTAGGCGGACGCTGGCGTCTCCTTCACGATGCGTGGGTTCTCCTTCGGGTGGATGTGCCCTAGTTTAATTCTTTCACCGTAGACTGGAAAGTAGTAGACGCCGTGGCTGTCGTGCCCGCAGAGGTTTGCCTCCACGAGCGTCTCCACGACGAACTCCGCCTTCGCCTTCGGAGCCCCGAGGGCGACGAATATTTGGGTCCCGAGCTCCCTGAGCCCCTGGGCCTCGGTTACAATCATAGAGAAGGAAGCGTGGGGAAGTTGTAGAAAAGTGTTGGCTACTTCACCTGCTTGGCGAGGCCATCGATGAATGCCACGATGTCCTCGCGCTCGATGCCGTAGTGGGTGCAGAGGCGCGTGCCTCCGCCGTGTCCTTCGCTTTTCCAGCCGATCTTCTTCGTAGCCTTGTTCCAGTCGGCGTCCTTCCAGCCGATCGGGGTATAGTCGATATATACCATGTTCGTCTGGACCTGGTTCACGACCTTGATCCCCATCTTTTTGAGTCCCTCGGCGAGTAACTTGGCGTTGTCGTGGTCGTCCTTAAGCCTGTCGACCATCTTGGTAATGGCTAGGATGCCGGGGGCCGCGATTATGCCCGCCTGCCTCATGCCTCCGCCGAGCATCTTTCTATACTTCCTAGCCTTCTTGACGACGTCCGCCGGACCGACGACGATGCTGCCCACGGGGGCGCTAAGCCCCTTGCTCAGGCATATCTGGACCGTGTCCGCGTACTTCGTCAGTTCCTTGACGTCGACGCCGAGGGCGACGGCCGCGTTGAAGACCCTCGCCCCGTCCATGTGGACGGCGAGGTCGTGCTTCTTAGCGACGTCCCAATCGGCCTTCATCTGCTTCGGGGTGATCGCGATACCACCCGCTGAGTTATGGGTGTTCTCAATGCAGACGAGGCGTGTCGGCGGGTAGTGGATGTTCTCGGGCCTAATCGCCTTCTCGATGTCCTCGGGCTTCATCCAGCCGAGTTCACCGGGGACAGTGCGCGCCATGAGCTGCCCCATGACGGCTAGGCCACCTACCTCGTTTATGAAGATGTGGCTACTCTTCTCGAGTATGATCTCGTCGCCGCGCTGCGTGTGAGCGAGTACGCTGACCGCGTTCCCCATTGTGCCGCTAGTGACGAAAAGCGCCGCCTCCTTCCCCGTGATCTCGGCGGCTATCCTCTCGAGCTCATTCACAGTCGGGTCATCACCCATGACGTCGTCCCCGACTTTCGCCTTGAACGCCGCTTCCCTCATCTCGGGCGTCGGCCACGTCACCGTGTCACTTCTAAAGTCCAGATTCTTCTCGACCATGAATCGTCAAATACGTAGGGGGGCTGAGCGTGCTTAAGGGATTTGGGGACGATCCTGAATAAGGCTTATCAGCGACCAACCCGAAGCTGCTCTGATAGCCTTGCCGGAGAAGTCGAGGAGAAAGATCAATAAAAAGGTCATTATAGCCGTCGTCTTCGTGACCCTCTTCATGGTCAGCATCGTAGCCGTGCTTTTCCGCTCCTCCCCCGTCACCAACGCACTAGTGGGTTACGTGAACGTCAGCCGCAGCGAGTCCTACTGGTCTAACAAGACTGGTAACGTTACCGAGACTAGATATCTGATCGACTACGGAATATACGCCGTGGAGGACACGCCGAAGGTAACCCTACACGATAGAGCTGAGCCACACCTCACTGAGATACCTGTACAACAGGACACCACGAATATACAAGTGACCTACGACCCTGACACGGGCAACATCACAGTCGTGGCCACGGGTCTGAAAATGAATGACAAGGTAGCCGGGCAGGCCGCCTTCAAGATGGACCCCGTCAACAACGTCTTCTACCCCGGCGAGGCACCGCAGACGATCGTGACCCCGGCAAACATCTACTGGGGGGACAACAGCGTGGTCAACATCACAATAACCCCCTTCAGGGTAAACCGAAATGGCAACGTCACCCAGATCGGCGTCTACTCATGGTTCACAACCGCCGTGGCCGAGGTCACTGACGTCTCCACTTCTCCGCCCGCCGTGTGCGACCCACCAGCCTACCAGGCGATATGGCAGTACAAGTACCCAACCACCTTTAACTACACGGCCCACAGCGCGAAGTACACAATAAAGATCCCAACCGTTCCACAGAGCGGAGACATACTACTGAGGACCTGGGTCGAGGTGAGATACTCAACTGCGCTGAGAATCGTGGCAGATGCTAAGATAAAGGACTCAGACGGCATGTTCTTCAGAGCCGATTCCGCGATAAGCTATCAGTATGAGCACAAGGTTCTGCCCCGACCGATTGGCTAAACGTAGAGTTCCGCGTTTCTGAGGGACAGCTTCAGGTTCTCCTCCGCCTTACTCAACACCGGGACCCCGTGTCCCGCCAGCATCACGTCTACTTTAAGTTTTGTGAGCTTCCTCAGGGACTCGACGAGTTGGTCGAGGCTCCCCGTGTCGCCGTCGAACCTGCCGAAGTAGCCATCTGGGAAAGCGGTGTCCCCCGAGAAGAGTATCCTCTGCTCCCTCGCGTAGAGGCACATGCCCCCCTCCGTGTGGCCAGGGGTCCAGATCACCTCAAGGGGCCACAACTCTGTCTCTATTACGTCCCCCTCCCTGACCTTCACAAGGGAGTCCCCGAGGCTCGAAGCTATGAGGCCGGTGTCATCCTCGTGGACATAGACCTTCGTCTTCGCTTTCTCTAAGATGAGGAAGGCCCCCATAGCGTGGTCGTGGTGAGCGTGTGTGATTATGATCCTCTCCACGTTATGGGGTTCCACTCCGAGCTCCTGGAGCTGGGGCCAGACGGGGTTCTGACGGTTCCCGACGCCTGTATCGATTATGGTCGCCCTCTCCCTGCCGACGACGTATATGTTGCTGCATAGCCCGTCTCCCACGATCATGTTGACGCCTAGTAGGGTCGGGGTGTCGTTCGCAAGGTTGATGATATGAGGCAACTCTATCGGGTAGGTTTGGTAGAGTCGCTGATAAAAGGCTTCTACGGGATCCTGATGAGGTGGAGGCGGAGGACGAGGTAGCCCTCCTCGTAGTCGTAGTCGAGGCCTTCAAGCTCGTGCCCCTCAGGGATCGGGTAGCTCCTGCCGAAGTCCCTGTCCGCCGAGCTGTGTAGGTGGATAGTGTCCCCGTTCGTCTCGACGAGTATCGTCTTCTCCAGCTTCCTCGGCATCTCAGCGGTTATGACGTACTCGACGCGCTCGAAGTGTTCACCACCGAGCAGGTTTCCCTCAACCACGGCGATGTCCTCGCTTTCCTCGTGGATTGGCTTCACGTGTGTGTGTATGTACCAGGGGAGCAGCGAAACCGTGGCAAATGTGAGAAAGAAGATGAAGCTGTATGCGCCGGCTGTAATCGGACTCACTTCCCCCATTATAAACGGGAAGATGACTGTCACACCTTGTGTAGGAATCCCCACGACTATCCCAGCCGCAGCGGCTGATAGCCCCACGATGATCATGAAAAGACCACCAACGAGCAGGACTTTTCTGTTTCTACCCCTAGAGTTGACCCTATCTTCGACACAGTCGATGCACATCTGAGTATCCTCGTCGAAGCAGTCTCTGCAGACGCGGTGACCGCATCGGGGGCACATCGTATCCGCCCCCTCGCTACCGCAAACCCAGCAAATATCGTCTCTTTTCTCTGTCACCAGGCAATCAACCCTACCCAAGAGGCGGCGTACAGCACTGCTGTCACTAGGACTCCTACAACTATCAGGAACTTTATCGCCTTCCTGCTCTCGTTCATCTTGGCAATGGGCTCGTTTAGGAATCCGAGGTGTCTTCTGTCGAGATCGGTCGGCTCGGCTCGTAGGCTGAGGTAGACCATAATCACACCTAGCCAAGCGATTAGGAAACCGACGCCGATCATAGCGATTGAGGAGTTCACTTAAACCTCCTTCTCAGGGATAATCCGGTTATCTTAAACCTTTCTAGCCACTTTTTTTTTAAAAGTTTTTCCCCAGTCGATTGGGCGGGGTTGGGGCGCGTTTAAGTGGTCCAGAGGCTTGCTTTGCCCATGTACTCATTGACCTCCCACTCCCGGATGGAGACGTTGTCAACATCGACGATGTAGATGGCGTGGAGGCGGGCGTTCCTGATCTCCTCGATACTCACAGGTGGGTTACTGTAGTAGAGGTCGCAGAGCCGCTTTATCGAAGCGATCTCTTCCTCTGTACGGAACCTGGGCGGCTTCGTTAGGCTTGGAGGGATCTGGAGAACGTAGTAGGGTGGGGTCGCTAGGACGAACTTGCTGGCATAGCCACTGTACCTCGTGATCTTGCTTGCAGCTCGTGCCCGGAGGTAGACTAGGGGGTCGATGGCGTTCTCTGGGGGTACAAATCCGGTTTCTGCCTCAACCATCAGACTCCCAAGACCCTTCTCCGCGTAGACATCGGTACTTATTCCGTTGACCGCCGTTTCCAGCTGGACGTCGAACCCAGCGTGGACGAGGTGGGCAGCGCAGACAAGCTCCATTACGGAGTGGTTGATCTTGACCCTGTTCTGCTTGTGCATCTTCTCAAGGTCATCGCGGAGGACGTGTATCTTCGGGTGGTAGACGGGGTCGAGCTTCTCTAGAATCTTGCTGACTACGGCGTCTACGTCTCGCATGAACTCCTCGGTAGACCCTTTAGCCCCCATTTACGCACCGAAGCCCTTACTCTCACTCAGTGACGCTAACTATTAAAGTGGTCCGGTGGGCGCCCGAGGGTGATAAATACGGCGACGGGGCACAGATACGCGACCTAAAATGCCGGAGAAGAGCGTTTGGGAGATATTCGCCGGAGAATGCCCCAGCGTAAGCGACGCCTACATGAAGCTCAGCCAAGCCGTGACTACGCACGGTAGCCTAGATGAGAAAACCAGGCTTCTCATCCTCATAGGAATCTACTCCACGACGCGTGACCCGGTCGCGCTGCGCCACTTCGTCGGCCTCGCACTCAAGGCCGGGATACCCAAGAAGCAGATAGAGTCCGCGGCCCTCCTAGCCTTCAATACGGGGGTCACGAATGCCGAGCTCGCCATCCCGATTATCGAGGAGATGGCGAAGAAAGCGTAGACAGATCCACCCTTTTTAACCCAGTTTCTTTGATAAACCCGAAGGACTTTACCCTGTAGAGGTGGCTAACGCAGGCGCAGTCACTGCTGCCGAACCGGGGGATTGGTTCACCCTTCTCAGCGATGTGGGTGGCTATCTCGCACTCCATCCGGACAGCCCAGTCAGTGGCGTAAATGGCCTCGATCTCGATCCCGGGCTCGCGTAGGAGGTAGTCGATATGCCAGTGGGCGACCCGGCCCTCCCCCCTACTTGTCCGTATGTGTCTCCAGAGGCGAGGGATAAGGCTGTTCAGGGCAGAGCCCACGTAGACATACATCCCTCTCGAGAATTTAATTGGGCCGAGGGAGCCGATCTTAATCTCCGAGCTCCTGTCAACCCTGATGCAAAGGCAGTAGCTCCCGCGGGTCACCATGAGGGATGAGCCCCCTCAGCCCTTAAAAATTGGGTCACTTCATGTGGCAGTTGAACCAGTCGACCATGTCGTGTAAGCGGCGCTTCCTGATCGTCGTCCTCGCGAGATTCCTGAATGTGTGACTCCCCTCCGTGTAGAGGATCAGCTTCGTCTCCACCCCGAAGTACCTGAGTGCAGTGTACATCTGGATGCTCTGGTCTATCCAGCACCTGTTGTCGTTTATGCTGTGGATGAACATGGTCGGGGTCTTGACGCTCTTAGCGTAGTTTAGGGGCGACTTCTCCGCATAAGCCTCGGGGTTGCTCCAGGGGTCGCCGCCGATCTGGTCGGGGCCGAAGTGGAACCCGATATCGGTTGTTCCGAAGAAACTGACCCAGTTGCAGATGCTGTTCTGGCTCAGGGCGCACCTGAATCGGTCTGTGTGACCGATGACCCAGTTCGTCATGAACCCACCGTAGCTCAGCCCCGTGACCGCGATGCGGGTCTGGTCGATCCAGACGTAGGCGCCTAAGGCGTGGTCGACCATCTCCATAAAGTCCAGGTAGTCCCGTGTCCCATAGCGGGTCCTGATATCGGCGAAGTCTAGGTCGTAGCCGTCGCTGCCCCTGATGTTGGCGTAGACGACGGCGTAGCCCTGCGCTGCGTATATCTGGTGCTCAAACATTGGGGCATAACCGTATTTGCTCCGCGGCCCGCCATGGATGTCGAAGATGGCGGGGTAACTCTTGCCCTCCTTCCACCCGTAGGGCTTTATGAGCCATCCCTCGATGTTCGCGCCGTCGCTCGCCTCAAACATGAAGTGATCGGCGTCGATCATCGGTGCCTCGGCAAGGGGGGCGTCGCAGAGGTGAGTGAGCCTTGTGTCCCTCTTACCCTTCATGACGTAGATCTCCATCGGCTCAGCGACCCCCGTCCGGGTGTACGCGACGACGCCTCCCCTGACTGAGAACTCCTCAACGCAGAAGTTGCCGGATACGACCTTCGCTATCTCGCCGTCCTCGGGCCTGACACTGTGTATGGCGTAGCCGCCGCCGTCGCTGAGGGGGAAGTAGATTCTGTCGACGTCCCAAATCGGGTTGGGTGGACCCGCGTACTGACTGCGCAGATCGTTGTAGACGACGCGCCCGCTCCCGCGGTCGAGCCTCCCCGTGAGGTCCGTGGGTTCGCCGCCGATGGGCGGAATTACCCAGGTCGTCGTGTGCGTCTGGTACCCACGGCTCAGGTCACTCCCTGAGAAGTAGAGGAGGCCGTCGCCGGGAGACCAGCCGAGGCTCGCCACAGAGTAATTTTCAAGTATCTTCCTACACTCTCCCTTCTCACTATCAAGCACGTAGAGAGTGGTTTCGCGTGGGGCCGACTCTGTCTCAGAGATAGCGTATGCGACCCTTTCTCCCCTGTTCGAGGGGGCGTGACAGGCCACATCCGACTCCCCCTCAGTGAGCTGCTTCACCATCCCCGAGGCGACGTCCACGACGTGCAGGTGTTTCCTCCTGTAGTGGGTCCAGCCGACGCCGTCGTACCAGAAGGGTAAGTGGTCGATCACTCGGGCGTCCTTTGGCTCCTCCCCTACGTAGCTGAGGAAGTAGATGCTGCTACCGTCCCCGCTCCACGCGGGCAGTTCGACGCCGCCGGGCACCCTACAGACAATTCGGGGCTCCCCGCTGAGGGTCGTTACCCATATCTCGGCGCCTTTCTCCCCCTCCTTCAGGCCCCTGTTGGAGATGAATATGAGCTGCGAGCCGTCTGGGCTCCAAACCGGGTTCCTTGCTTTCTCCCAGTACTTCTTGGGCGCCCCGTCGCCAGGGTTGACGAGGTAGAGTGTGGGGACGTAGGCTTCGCCCTCCGCCCTCGTGACTACGTAAGCTAAGCTACTCCCGTCAGGTGATAGCTGCGGGTGGGAAGCCATCACGAACTTGTCTATGTCTTCGATCTCTAGCCTTCTCGGCATGTGAATCACTGATCTAGGAGCCACGGCTTCGGATTTAAGATTGGGCAGGCGAGTCTTCCTGCAAAGTTTTTTCGCCTGATCGACGGTATCTGTACCATGGTTCTCAAGCTGAAGGACGAGTTCCCCCTACTGAAGGGGAAGATTCACTTCGACACGGCTACGACGGGAGCGATGCCCGCCTCTACGATAAAGATACTGGGAGAGTACGCGGAGACAGTTCAGGCGATGTTCCGCGGCGAGTTACCGTGGCAGTCGGGTACCGGTGAGTATGCTGAGCGTCGCCTTAACTCGAAGAAGCTCTTCGCCGAGGTCATAGGTGGCAGGGAGGAGGAGGTTGCCTTCATCCCAAACGCCACCGCCGGGATAAACACCGCTATGAACATGATCCCTATGAAGAGGGGCAACAACGTCGTCTGCACCAACCTTAGTTACCCCATGACGGCGACGATCGTCAACAAGCAGAGGGACCGCGGCGCAAAGCCCAAGTGGATAAAGAATAAGAAGGGCATCGTCACCCTCGAGCAGTTCGGGAAGGTGGTCAACGACAAGACGGCAGCCGTAGTCGTCGACCAGCCGAGCTGGTTCAACGGCTACTTGCATGACCTCAAGGGGCTCGCGGAGATATGCCACGCACACGGGGCGAAGCTCGTCGTCGATGGTACGCAGTGTGTCGGCAGCCTTGCGTGGGAGGCGGACAGGTGGGGCGTCGACTTCGTCGCCACGAGTACCTACAAGTGGCTCATGGGCGGCCACTATGGTCAGTCAGCGGGATTCCTTTTCGTCTCGAAGCCCAACATCGACGCAACACAGCCAGTCTACGTCGGCGAGAAGACGCTCGAGCCCGCCGTAGGCGAGAGAAACACCACAGACGAGTTCACCCTCTACGACTTCAAGCCCCGTAAGGGGCTGGAGCGCATCGAGGTCTTCCCACGGCAGGAGATCAGCTACGTCGCCGTCGAGAACTCTATGAAGGTCTTACTAGCACATGGCAAGAAGGCGGTGGAGAGGCAGGTAAGGGATGTCGACAATACCCTCATCGAGGAGCTGACGAAGAGGCACTTCAGGCTCCAGACGCCGAAGGAGGAGAATAGGCGCATCTACGTCAATGTTAAGGTACCAGACTTCAAGGCAGTGGGGGAGAAGTTGATGGCGAGGAACGTGCATGTCGCGCCGAGGATCGGCGGACTACGCATAAGCCCCCACTTCTACAACACAGAGGAGGAAGCAGTTGCCCTCGTCAAGGCCCTCCGCGAGGTCACGAAGCCCCGGTAAATGCTTTTCTTCCTGACGCGGGTATCTTCTTCGGACTCGGGTGGTTCCATGAAGGTCCTTATTATTGGCAATGGCGCCAGGGAACACGCGCTAGCGAAGAAGCTGCACGCCGACGGGGCGGAGATCGTCTCCGCCATGTCGAAGAGAAACCCCGGCATAGCCGCCCTCTCCGAGAGAGTCGAGATCATGGACATCGACGTGGCTGACAACTACGACCGCTTCAAGGAGGTGGAAATCGCGTTCATCGGCCCTGAGGCCCCACTCGCCGCAGGGATAGCGGACCACCTCAGTGACCTCGGTGTCCCCGTGGTGGGGGCGAAGAAGAACCTAGCACGCCTCGAGTGGAGCAAGAGCTACGCCCGAATACTCCTACAGGAGAATGGAATTCCGGGGAACCCCGAGTTCAGGGTCTGCCGAGACCTCTTCGAAGTGAGGACGTTCCTAATTGACCACCCAAATGTGGCAGTGAAACCTGATGTTCTCACGGGTGGAAAAGGCGTTAAACTGACTGGGGAACACCTGAAGACCCCACGTGAGGTGGAGGAGTATGCCTCCGAGTGCATCAGAAACGACGGCCTGGTCGTCCTCGAGGAGAAGCTAGTAGGTAAGGAGTTCACCCTGCAAGCCTTCGTCGACGGGAAGCACGTCGAGGTTATGCCCCTCGTCAGGGACTTCAAGCGGGCCTACGACGGCGACAGGGGCCCAAACACGGGGAGCATGGGTAGCTTCAGCTGTCCCAACCA
>Ga0182021_10006666_pt1 | contig 13709 bp, 16 predicted proteins | sample 612E3MmetaG_FD_120493 | JGI IMG/M metagenome (GOLD analysis project Ga0182021, IMG submission 120493) | Permafrost microbial communities from Stordalen Mire, Sweden - 612E3M metaG (Illumina Assembly) | ecosystem: Environmental > Terrestrial > Soil > Wetlands > Permafrost | place: Sweden...
GAACTCCTGGGCGCTCCGATCCCACTGACCCTGAAGTAGCCAGAACACCCAACCCCGAAAACGATGAAACCCCTGCTCAACAGGGGTTTCACCCGTCTTCAGACACGTAACTTCGGGCTAGGGAACTGCGCGACGACGGTTTTCCACATTTCGCGACAATTTCGGCCATTGGCTTGCCTGTGAGCGGGTTGCTGGCGACGAACTTGTGCTGAAGCGACCGGCCGGGTGATTTGACGAGTGCGCTTATGAAAACGTACAAAACCAGTCCACCCAACAGGGGAACGATCATGGCGCCGATCATGTAAAGCCTTCCGTTGCACGGTACGTCTTTCCAAGGTACGGCTGCGGAGATGGTGCCCGCAGACGTTCGAAGGATTCTCGCCTGTTTGGCCCGCCGTCATCGGTCGAAAGGTGCTTCTTCAACTTACGCAGGATGTGATTGGCATGGAGTTGCTATAAAAGGCTTGTGGGACGATTCAGTTCACTAGATCCTCGCCAAAGGCAACGGTTCGGCACTAACCTCGATCTTTCACGCCTCGGGTGTTGAGCGTCGTTGCGGCTGCAGGTCGCCGGCTCAAGTGGAGTCTGTCATTTGGGTGTGACGGTGGCCCGAGTGTCGTCTCGGGTAGGCGCCGGTCCAAGGTGGTCGGGGGTCGCGCGGTGGTCGTTGGGACGGGTGAGGTGTTGCCCCTACAGGCCGTGCGGCGCGCCTGCCGTCGTGAGACACGAAGAAGTAGCCGGGCACAGCAGAGTCGTTGGCCCTGGGTCGCGTGATTCTCGTCCCGGAAGTTCGCCCATCAGAAACGACCCCGTCCAAAAGGCGTCTCCTGATGGCTACGGCGCCGGGACAAGTTGCTGGACCTCGACGGTCACATCCGTGAGCGTCGAGCCATCTGAAGCGCTCACGAGAAGAAACTGCGGAGTCTGACAGCCGTTAGTCTCCATCCAGCCAGCGTTGGCGATGACCTGCGACCCGGCGGTGCCGGTAATGCCTGGCTCACCTCTGGCTTCTTCCGACTCGACCCAGCGGGCTGCGACCTGAGCGGTCCCATTGACCGCACGCCAGCGCACGAGGAAGCGCTGGTCACCACAGCCATTCATGGTGCTTGGGAAGGTGCTGTAGTTAGGACCGGAAAGAGCCGTCCAGGTTGACCCGGAAAAGGCTCGCGGCAACGTGCCCCAGGTTCCGTGAATGCTCCATCCAGCCTACGTCGCCGGAAAGGGCGGAGAAGGGGCAACGCCGATCACACCTGCCTGGCCCAGCGGGATCGTCGGCCAAGCAGCACTCGTGGTCGCCGTCCCTTGGGTTGTTGCGGTCACCGTTGGGGTCGCGGCCTTCTTTGGCGTCGTGGTCGCAGTCACGGTCACAGTCACCTTTGGTGACGCGGTGGTGAATGTGCAACCGGCCACCAGACCGATGGCGATGACCATCGGGACGATGACCCTCACAGTGCCAATGACACGACTCGCAAGGGATCGGGGCAACACCATGTCGGTTACTTGAATCTCAATCATTACGCGCTCCTAGCTTCTGGCTCGTCCCCCCATAAGAGCGAGACCACCCTGACCGTATCGGGAGCGGTAGAAGGATGTGGTGCGAGCATGAGTTCGAGTTTCCGATGTCGCCACCGGGACCAAACACAGCAGGAGCACACTGTGGCCATGAACGACCTGAGCGCACTTCCTCAATGGAAGCAAGCAATGAGCCAACTACGAGCGCTGCACGACCATCACGGTGCGGAGGCGCAGCAGGGCAGCCAAGTACAGCGAGCGATATCAAGGATGCCGTGCCGCGATGGTCGTCGAAGTGGTCGCCAGCAGTCAGCGCCGGTATGAGACCCGTGTCCTGCCGATGGTCGAAGCCTTCGCCCGGACGCCATCAGCAACATCCACCTTGGCTGTTGCCACGAACCTTAGACACACGCACGTTGGGTTGTGCATCCAAGCGCACATGAACCTCAAGACCATCCAGACACGACATAGGACACTCCTCTATCCGGGGTGACCGGGGACCGGTAGGCTCAACTGCTCCAAGCCGTGGAGGAGAGGGACGTGGCAGCCCTCAACGACCTGGCCCAGCCCAGGGAGACGGCTACTAAGAAACCTATGTGATCCCGCTCGTGTGGGATATCTGTGGGATGCGGCTGACCAGCGCGCCCAATAACAGCGGCCCCCGACTTGCATATCTGCAGGCCAGGGGCCGTTTCGCTCGTGGGCGATACTGGGATCGAACCAGTGACCTCTTCCGTGTCAGGGATAGGTTCCGCGCTCGACACCTCCCCGCTGAGCACGAAAACTGTCCGTAGGCATCCCCTGATTTCCCCCCATATTCGTGACCGTTGTCACGCAATTAGTCAATCACCCCGCCACCCGAACACCAACAGACGTCCATGGACATTCCACCGGTATCCCATTCGCCATCGCGCGTTCGCGGGGAGCACGGGAGTCCTCACGGTATAGCGACCCTGAAAGGCGGATCACCCCCCTGGCCTTGACCCGATCCTGGACGCGACCCCCGCGACCCAATGCCGCGAACGTTACCGACCACACGCGGTAGAAGCGCGAGAATTGACCGATCAGCGAGCATGACGGGCTCCCCTAATGCGCAGTATTGCCGATTGGGGGCGATTCATGCGGGACGCGGTCGGACATCAATGGCACGATAACCCCATGAAAGCCACCACGCTGCTCGACCGGGCGATCTACTCCTATGCGGATGTGGATCGCCTGAATGGGCTCTCCCCCGGCACCGGGAAGCGCTGGCTCGAGGGACACGTGCGGGCTGGCGTCTTTTACGAGCCGGTCCTGCGTCCCGAGCCCACTGGAGCAAACGCGGTCACCTGGGGCGAGATGGTTGAGGCTCGACTCCTCGCCGAGTTCCGTGGTCGGGTGTCGCTGCAGCGGCTGCGACCAGCAGTGGTGCGACTGCGAGAGAAGTTCGGGAATCATCCGCTGGCTCACGCGAGTCCGTTTCTCAGCGTCGAAGGCCGCGAACTGGTGCGCCAGGTCCAGAACGAGGTCTCGCTCGACCCACAACTCCAGTTGGTCGTCGTACGTAATGACCAACTGATGCTCGACCTTCGCACCCAGCGATTCCGGGATGCGGTCAGCTATGAAGATGGGGTGGTTGTGAACTTACACCCAACTGGACGAACCCCAGAAGTGCTCATGGACCCACGAAGGTCCTTCGGTCAGCCGAGTGTCCGAGGTGTCCGAACCGATGTCTTAGCGGAGGACTACCGTGCTGGCGAGAGCATTGAGTCTCTGGCGGATCTCTACGACCTCGAACTCATGCAGGTCGATCAAGCCATCCGCTACGAATTGATCAATTCCGCAGCCCAGGCGAGTTGATCTCTTGCTTCGTCGCAGTCACGTTCGGTATTTCGCGGACGAGAACGCGATGGGACTAGCGAAGTTGCTGATCCGGGATCACGGTCGGGATGACGTTGTCTATCCGGGACATCTGCTACTCCCTGAGGTGCCTCGAGGGACTCAAGATCTCGATTGGATGCCAATCGTGGCACGGATGGGGTGGATCGCATTGACGCGCGATCGCCGGATCCGCAGTCGACCGGCGGAACTTGTTGTGTATCGCGAGCACGGTCTCCGCTCGGTGTGGATCGGTGGAAAACACGATCACTCCCCTGCCGACTTGGCAGCCATGTTCAGCCGGCATGAGCCCCGGCTAATTCGGCAGGCGACGAAGCTCGGCGCAGGTCCATGGGCGCTGACCATGACACCTTCCGGGTTGAAAGAACTGAGAATTCGCGATCTATGAGGACTGCAGTACTGACCTGTGCCGCGTCCGTGGCCACGTTGAGCTACGCGGACCGGCACATGTGATGCACCGGCTCCAGCAACAATGAGAAACCGCAGCCGGGGTTCTGCGCCAGAGTCCAATGAAGACTGAACTACGGCGTCTCAGCCGGGCTGAGTGACCCTCCCTCCGGTCTTCCGAGCGGCTGTCTGGCCCGAGGTAGGTCCTCCGAGCGATCTCCATCAGTACCCCCCCAGGGCCCTCCGGTACACCGACGAGGCGGGGGGAGGCGAAAAAGCCGGAGTGCCGGTATCCTCAAAACGATGGAGAGTGGCTGGGAACACACCCGCGTTCTCGTAGGTGGCCAGCCAGCCGCATCTGCCGGCTTCACATAGAATGTCGTGCTTCATCCGCACGTCGTCGGCGGTCATCCGCATTTTCTTGGGCGGTACTCAGCCCCAATTGCCTGACGTTGCGGCAGCGGCTGTTTCCACTCAGATGACGGATGAGTGGACTGAAGTTGCCCCGTCTTGACGGATGGTTATGCCGGCCAAGATCGACAGAGGCCACGGGCCGGCGGGAGCGTTGACCACTGCTGAGCGGCAGGAGTTCACCCGCGTCCTACTCAATCCACGGCACCGGCACCGTCCGGAGATCTAGCGGGGTGAACGTTCCCCTCGACAGCCAGGTGGGTGCTCCATCCGGCGATCCGCGGTAAAGCCCCCGCGCAGCGCGACAGACACGCTCGTATTGCACTGGCCATCCGACGTGCGAGCCAATATCGTCCAGCAGAACGCGATCCCGGCCCAGGACCCGTGCCAGAGTCGCGACCGCCGGCAATGCATTCGACTTATCGGAGTTGCAGCGCTCGCATGCGGCCACGAGATTAGCCAGACCATCAATGCCGACCCGCGACCAGGGCAGGACGTGGTCGACTGGGCTGCTCGACCGCAGGGGGGCGGCGCAGTAAAAGCACCGTGCCCCGAACGAATCCAGGAGCGCCAAGCGAACCGGTTGAAGCGATATTCGTTCTCTGCCAAAGAGGTGCCCAGCAACGTCCTGACCCTGCTCAACGAGGCCAGCGTTGAGCTTCACGACGTCCTGAACCCACAAGAGCTCCAACGTTGGTTTGAGAAGCCCAGACAACCGAGCCAGTCCGGCAGCCACCCCGGGATATAGCGTGATCACTCCCCCGTTTTCGTTGATCGTGCGCCAGGAAACGTGATCGTGCAGCCAGTTGTCGTCATAAAGGAAAGTCGGGCCCGCAGCCGCCCCCGTCACCCGCTGGAGGCGATGAAGCGGTTGCTGCGCCAGCGTCAGCGCGATGTCATCCACCGCAACGCGGTATTCAACGGGTAGTCGGTCGCGCGCAACGCCGGGGCTGGCGATATGGCGGGCTGCAGCGTCATCTCGCAGTCGCTGAACCGCGCGGAGAATGCGGGCGTTGGGCTGGCTCGATTGGCGTAGCTGGCCGAAGCCCTGCAGGGGCGCGACCTGACGCCAGTAGATCTCCAAGACTCGCTCGGCCACCCGGGTGATCGGGATGGCAAGCTCGTCATCAGGTTTGGCTGGCAGATACTCGACGCACTCGTCTACAAGTGCCATCAACGTCGCCAACTTGTATGTAGCTGTGCGCAGCCCGGTTTCCAGAACGGCAACAACCCGTTGACCCAGCGCCAGCGCATCGATCGTGGGATCGATCATCCGGCTTGAACCGCTGCTCGCATGTTGCCGAGGGTAACGCCACCACCCACCTCAACCTCCGCGGCGGTGATCACGTGAGCGACAAAGCCTCCAAACCGCTCACGTCGACCGTGCCGTGGACAAGGGATCAAGTAATGACGGCCCTGGCCGGGCGGTGCAGGCACGGGGATGGTCACCTAGCGGTCCTGCAGGACTGCAGGCTGTGACCTGGCCTCAATGTCGAGCCCAAGATGATTCCAGGGGATGACGGCGGCCGTGTTGTCGAAGGCCCAACGTGACCCGGTCTTTCAGGCTCAGGTTCATGCCGCGGCCTTGAGTGCTGTCAGCTAAGCATGCCCGCGGGCTCTTCTCTAAGCATTCGCCAGCCAGGTTGTGGTGATTGCGTGCCAGCTCAGTGTCTACCAGATGCACTCTCGCGGTTTCCTCAGCCAGGGGGGTCCAGTGTCGTTGGGGTACAGAAGTCAGCGAGCAAGGAGCCGCTCAGCGTCGGGAACTGCTGAGTGCACCACGTTTCGACATCGGCTGCAGAAGAGAACCCGGGGACGGCAGCAATGGTTACCCACAGGGCCTGTCCCTTATAGAGTTGACGGGTGCCGTAGTCGGTGCTGAGAAGTAGTCCGACGTAGGTGCCATAGACGGGGTTACTGCGCGCCTTCAGAAACTCGTTGAGGATGTCCACTGCGGTAAAGGTGTGTCCACCTTGCGCCGTAACTTGATTCGGATCGACGATTCCTGGGGTTTTCGACGCCAGTTGCGCAACCCATTGACCCGTCAACGAGATCGAGTTCACGTCGCCAGCACGGTTAGCCTGAAGTGCGGCTATAGCAACGGCCTGAGGGTCCGGTGGCGGAGTGATAGGTGCGTGTTTCGTGGGCGTGGTCGGGGTCACCGGCGCGCTCGCACGGGTCGGCGGGGGGCTTGTCAGCGCCGCGGTTGATCCGGCCGCCTTGGATATGGGCGAGGGAGAGATAAAGTGGCGGAACCCGACCGCGGCGCCGGCCACAATCAGGACCGTCATCACGAGAGAAGCGAAGAGAAGCAACCGTCGTGAGCGGTCGTCGACTGGGGCATCTCCCGAAGCGCGTGGTGGCACGGACAAGCCACCCCCGATGAGCGACTGGGTCTCCAGGCTTGACTGATGGTGCGACACCCAACCCTCGTTCGGGGGGGGTGCCCACGCGGGCTGCGGCTGCTCCCACGTTTGCTGCCCTGTGCCGGCAGGAGCGCCCCGGGCTGGTGGGCGTTCGAATGACCCGGCACCGCTGGCTGCCGTGCTTGACACATTGGCCGTGTCGGCCGTGTCTGTATGGTCAGTCGACTGGTTCGCTGCGAGCTGGTTCGGGGAGCCACAGGAGGCGCAGAAGCGCTGTGTGGACCTCAGGGCATACCCGCACTGACTGCATGCAGCGACTTGCTCCGCCGGGACTGGGCTCGGGTCCGCGTCTGGAAACGTAGCTGGCGGGGCCGCAGCGCCGCACGTCTCGCAGAAAGGTGCCCACTCCTCGTGGATGGTTCCACAGACAGGGCAACTGATCACGGGATTGCTTACCCGGCCACTCGTGTGGCCTTCTCTGGCAAAGCTTGCCGTGCGGGACTCATGATCCTTCGCCGCTGCGCGCGGCGTCGCTGACACGGAGTCTGATCCAGCCAGGATCGGATCGGTCGGCTCAGATGCCGAGGCGATGTCATCTCCGTGTTCGTCGGGCGCGGCTCGGGCGGGCCCCGGTTCCGGGTCGGGGAACGAAGCGGAGGTTGTTGTCACGGGGCCAGTTGTGTCTTCGGGAGCGGGAACGCCGATGTCAAGCACGGCCGGTGCAGGGCCGAGGGGTGTTCCGCAGCCGGCGCAGAAGCGGGTGTGGGGTTCATGCGGGGTGCCGCAGCCGGCGCAATACTTCATGGTTTGGTCCTTGGGCTCGAGTGCCGGTCAGTTGAGGGTGACCGAGGCGGTGGAAGGGTCGCCGCCGTCCCAGTTCAAAGTCCCGGAGATCGTAATCGTTGCGTCTTGGCTGACCGGGGTGACAGTTCCGGCATAATCGGTGCTCAAGGCAGTGATGTGTGCCGTCCCCTCAGATGTTGTAGTCAGCGAGAGCGTGCCATCTGAGGCTACGTCGACGCTGACGGTGGGGTAGCTCGTAATGGTCCACTGCACGCTGGTTGGCGTGTCGAAGGTGGCGCTGTTGTCGTAGGAGAACGGGCAGCCGGTGGGTGACGGGTACGTGGAGCTGGCGCAGGTGTCGAGCATCGCGCGGACGGCCTGGTCGGCTGCCTGCTGGACACTTGGGTCCAGCACGTCGCTCAAGGTCGCGGTTTGGGCACCCTCCCCAGTGGATGTGACCTGGGTGTCGGAGGCCTGATAGAGGCCAACCTTTGGCTGTGCCACGGTGTACACGCCGGGGAAGACAGGGTGGGCGTCGGCGGAGACGGCGACGGCGACTCCGTTGACGGTTAGAGACGAGGATGCTGCGGCATTGTCAGTGCTGATGGTGAGCTGGGTGAAGGGGGAGTCGAGGCGCCAGGTGTCAAAGATGCCACCAGCTGACCCTTCGCGGTTCAGCGTGAAGGTAGCTTGGGTTGGGGTTCCGTCGAGGGTCTCGTTCACAATGACAGTGGCCTGGTCGCCGGTGACAGTCGTGGACCCGATACTGACGTTGGAGGGCCCCTTGCTCATGGCGGCCGAGGTCAGAAGCGACTTGTCGAGGTTCTTGCTGGTTGAGGCGTCCAGGAACTGGAGGGCCGCGGGAACATCGCGGGAAGCCACCGCTGTGAAGTACTGCCCGACGACCACGTTGGGGCCATAGACGTTGTCTTGCACGACTTGGTAGCCGACAGTTGCGGCAAGAGCAAGGACAACCAGTGATGCGCCTCCTAAGGCCAAGAACCGGTCCCGCCCGGGGCTCACGTCCAGTTGGCGCGCCTGGGGGCGTGCGCCGCCACGCACGCGATCGGCCGCGGCAGCGAGCCGGTTTGGCATCTTCGCGTCGCGGACCATGACTGCGTCGGCTAGCAACATCTCCCAGTCAGGGTTAGTGTCGCGGCCACCAAGCCAGCTGATTGGCCTGGGAAGTGAGGCAGCGACCAATCGTGCGATCTGAGCACCGCCGAGGGCGGCGATCACCCCCCACAGCAGGGCTGCGACCAGGATGCTTGGCATGCCAAGCCCCACGGTTGTGCTGCCCGCAGCGTCGCCGCTTTGACCAAGCGCTGCAACGTTGCCGCTGATACTGGCAGAAACCTGAACCAGGAAAGCAGGAAGAACCCAGAAAGCGGCAAACAAGGCCGAAGTTCGCCATACGTGTGGGCCGTACGGATCCTCGGGTGCGCGTTGCACGACGGCACGCACACCGAGCGCCAGCGCCATGATTAGCATCGGCACAAGGATCAGGTACGCGGTCGTGGGGACTCCGCCGGTGAGGAACCCTATGCCTTTGTTGAGGTTTCCGACCCAAGGCGCTGAGCTGAGCAGGCTAGTTCCTGCGCTTCCGCTACCGGAGTAGCCGAGGGTGCCTCCGAGAGCGAATCCGACACAGGCGACGATTAGGTTCGGCAGGAGCAGCGCCACGGCCACGATGGCTCCCACAACATCCTTGGCGCCGGGGCCTGGGGTACCAGCGACGCTCACGGACGCGGCCGAGCTCGGCTCTGACATGAAAAGCGCATGGATCCCGATCCAGCCGAGGACACAAACGAGGCCAAGGGCGGTGACCGCGGCGGCGCCGAGGATCATATTTTTGGCAGTGCGCAGGTCAGCCAGCCAGGGGTTGACCCGCGTAGGTGCGAGATGACTCAACGTGACGCCCCGGGCTCGAGCCAGTGCGGTTGCGCGTCCCACAAACGTGCAGGCAGTAGTCAAAGCGAATGCGGCTAACAGGAGCCACCACGGGTTGGCGCCGAGGCTGGCGGTCGTGGAGGTGTCGAAAGTGTTCGAATCCGTCAGCCCGAAACCCGGCATGCCGGATAACAGGAGTGCCACCAGGGCGGCCGCGCCCGCGAAGACAGCCCCGGTAAGCACGGACGCCACAGCGGCGGCGCTGATGTTCTGCGAGCCAAGTCTGCGCTCAGTGCGCCGGGCGAACCAGAAGCAGCCGAACCCGACCAACGCGGTCACGATCAAGGGGGTGAATGTGGCAGCCACAACGAAAGTGCCGCTGCCCGTGACGCCCTGCCCGGCTGCAACGGCGACATGCAGTTCGGCTGGCACGTGCATCCCCAGCCCGACGATGATGACCGCGGCCCGCAGCCAGTCGGCGGGCGCGCCGTGATGGCCTTCGGACGCGAAGATTCCGGCGGCCAGCGCCACACAGACCAAAAGCACCCCCAATATGGCCGTCAGCGCCAACAGCCCGTCCTTGGCAGCGGCGGTGGTTTGAGCCTTAGGCAGTTTGGCGACCTTGATGGTGACCTGCTGTAGCCACGCGCCGCTCGCCTCGGGCGCGATGTGTTCAGGTGTCCCAGTCTGGGCGCTGGAGGGCTTGGACGTCCCACGCGAAATAGGGTCGCCCGAGAGGGGGGCGTTGGCCGTGACCGGCGGCACAGCCTTGCCGCCGGCGGCACCTATAGGGCCACCTCCCGCGGAGACGGGTGCGATTGCCGCCTTTTGGATTTGGGGTTCGGGTGTAGCCGGAAGCCCGGTGCCGCACTGCGGGCAGAAGCGCGCTTCAGCCCCCAATCGTGCACCGCATTCAGTACAAAACGACATGGCCCCTTCTCCCCCATCAGCCCATGATCTGCCACGGCTTGCGTCGGGTTAGCCCGATCGTCGCCCCGTTGCAATACACGCTGACACCGGCTCCAATACATCGCAAGTTGAACCGGGCCGAAGAGCCATATTCTTTGTCCGATCGCACTACTACGAAAACCCACACGATTCGGTCACATATTCGCAAGAGATGCGGTTAAGCGCCCTGCTTGCAGCTCACCAAGTCGGCATCATCGCTCATCTCGCTCATCTCGCTCATCTCGCTCCTGTCGCTCCTCTCTCTCCTATGGAACGAACGACCACCACCCGTGCGCCAGCGCCACAACAGTGACCTGTTCGTCAAGGGCAAGCCACGCACCCATCGAAGCCACAACAAGCATCAAGGAACCGTACCCACCTCGCCGCAGATCACCTGAAGTTCCCCGCTTCGACGGACATTGGGTTTTCACGCCGCGAGCGGTAGCTCGTTACCGCCCGTATTCGAAGGGCGATCAGGGATGACTTTTGTCCTGTCGGTTGATGAACAGTGAAGGCGCGACAAGGTGACTTGTTCGGTTTAAAGTCAGAAGGCAATAGCCGTGCCATCCTCTCGTTACTGCTTCCGTATGCGTGGCGAATCGCCTCGGCCCCTGCAACACAGCTGCTCTCCGCTCACCCAGAGGTGGTGTGCTTTGAAGGTTGGATCCCTCGGTACTCTCACCTTGGTGATCGTGCTCGGCTCTGCCTGCTCTGCGCCCGCAAGCCCCCTGCCGTCCCCTATCCAGCGTTCACCAAGTTCGTTGTCGTCGTCAGCAGCTGTACCGCCTGCGCCTGCGCCGCCCACCCCTACGCCGCCTGCGTCGCGCGCTCAGAGTGAGTCAAGAGCGCCGAACGGGGTTCCCAAATCCGTTCCAGCCTCGCCCAGCGCTACCTCGTTGATGCTCGCACGCATGAGCTTGGCCGAACGCGTCGGTCAGTTGTTCATGGTTGGCTCTCCGGCGACTGGCGAGGCAGGACAGACCCTTCCCCTGCTACACCAGTACCATGTTGGCTCCGTCATCCTGACGGGGCACAGTTCCCTTGGTGTCGAGGCGACCGCTCACACCACTGCGGTTCTGCAGTCGGAGGCGCACTCAACGTCGTCGGTCGGGTTGCCGCTTCTTATCGCTACTGACCAAGAAGGCGGCATGGTCCAGGTACTGGGTGGGCCCGGATTCTCTAGCCTCCCGACGGCTCTCCAGCAGGGCGCGACACCTGTCGACTCCCTTCGCGCACAAGCTCAAGCCTGGGGGTTCGAACTTCACGCCGCCGGTGTCAACGTCGACCTCGCCCCAGTGATGGACGTAGTCCCGGACTCCGCCGCGATGTCCAATGCGCCGATTGGCGCCTTCAGCCGCCAGTTCGGACAAGACCCCTCGAGCGTCGCCGAACATGGGCTCGCGTTTATACGCGGTATGGAGTCTGCGGGCGTCAGCCCCACCATCAAACACTTCCCGGGGCTCGGCCGTGTCAGCGGCAATCCAGACGACAGCTCCGCAGTCACTGATGATGTGACTTCGCGTCACGACCCCTATCTGGGGCCTTTTACAGCGGCTATCAAGGCAGGCGCACCGATGGTCATGGTGTCAACGGCTACGTACCATCTGCTCGATGCGAACTATCCAGCCGCATTCTCTCGAACGATCGTTACCGGCATTCTGCGCGGCGACCTGGGCTTCGCGGGTGTCGTCATCAGTGACGACCTTGGCCGGGCGGCCCAGGTGCAGAGATGGTCGCCCGGCGATCGTGCCGTGGACTTTATCTCCGCGGGCGGCGATCTGGCCCTCACCGTCGACCCCAAGGTGATTCCGGAGATGACGGCGGCCGTGTTGTCCAAGGCCCAACGTGACCCGGTCTTTCAGGCTCAGGTTGATGCCGCGGCCTTGAGGGTGCTGTCAGCTAAACATGCCCGCGGGCTCTTCTCGTAGGGCAGTCGCCAGCCAGGTTGTGGGCATTGTGCTGCCAGCTCAGGGCCCCACCTATCAGATGCACTTTCTTGGTTCCCCTAGCCAAGGGGGTAGTTGAGTCCTTGGGGTACAGGAGTCATCGAGTACGGCTCCAGTCCGCGTCGGGAATTGCTGAGCGCACCACGTTCTGACACCTGGTCAGCGGTACGGCCAGGCGGGAACCTTCAATACCAGGACCTCCGCGCGTCTCGACAGAGAAAGTGAACAGCCCATTCCCCGCTGACAACGAGCCAAGGGAGATAGCCGAAGACTCACTGACCACCTTCTCGACCATGACCGACGTGTCCTCGTCCTTGAGGGACTCGAACTTCTCAGTGAGAGCGACCTCGCAGCTTCCCTCATGGGTGGGATCTCCCGCGTCGTGGTTGACCTCACACCAACGGGGATCAACACCGTGCTCCGCTCCCCCGTTGAGCACGAAGACCATCCCTGAACGTCCCCTGATGCCCCCCATTCGTGGCCGTTGTCACGTAAGTAGTCGTTCACCCGCCACCCGAACACCAGCTGACGTCCATGGACATTCCACCGGTGTCCCATTCACCATCGCGTGCCTCAGCCCGTGAGTAGCAGATGCCCGGACAAGTTCGGAGAACCCCTTTGGCGAGTCCTCCGCCGCTCGTCGGCTATGGCTCAGCGCGTGATCGTGGGGCGTGCTCATGTGCATGAATAGGGACCGGCCATGCATCGCATCAGCCTCGGATCTCGGCATCGCGAAGACCGAAACCGCCCCCTCTGACTGCTTCCCCGACCCTCAACAAGGAAGAAGTCACCGACCGACCCCTGTTGAGCACAAAACCGGTCCAACGTGCGCCTTCGATTACGGACTATTTCCCGAATCAGGAAACGGTCCCCGAGCCGCGTTTGCGCTGCTCAGAGCCCCTTTGTAGTGGGCGATACTGGGATCGAACCAGTGACCTCTTCCGTGTCAGGGATAGAAACCGTGCTCGGCACTCCCCGCTAAGCACGAAAACCATCCCTGAACGTCCCCTCGTGTCCCCCCCAAATTCGTGGCCGTTGTCACGCAATTAGTCAATCAGCGCCGTCCCCGTGGACGAGGGCCGGGATCTGCCATTGGTGATCGGAACATTATCTACGATCCGCTATAGTGTTGATCATGACCAAAGTCAGATCTGGAACTGCGAGCAGAGCGCTGCACGAGGCCCGCACGCGTGCCGGACTAAGCCAGACGGAGCTCGCGCGGTCAGCAGGTGTGACACAGAGTGTGATCAGCGCCTACGAGTCGGGCGCGCGGCAGCCCTCCCTGCCAGTCCTGGAAAAACTGGTGGCCGCCACCGGGTTGGAGCTCGAACTTCGAGTTCGTAGGACCCCATCTACTCTGGACCGACTTACAGGCCCTTTGGGACGAGAGGTGCGGACTCACCGGGCCGAGATCAAGCATCTCTGTGCAAAAGCGGGAGCGAAGAACGTGCGCGTCTTTGGCAGCGTCGCACGCGGTCAAGAGACCGCGCTCAGCGACATCGACCTGCTCGTAGACATCAGCAACGACACCGGCCTGTTCGCCCTTGTCGCCTTGCGCGGCGAACTCGAACGACTTCTAGGTGCCGGC
>Ga0182021_10006668_pt1 | contig 13708 bp, 14 predicted proteins | sample 612E3MmetaG_FD_120493 | JGI IMG/M metagenome (GOLD analysis project Ga0182021, IMG submission 120493) | Permafrost microbial communities from Stordalen Mire, Sweden - 612E3M metaG (Illumina Assembly) | ecosystem: Environmental > Terrestrial > Soil > Wetlands > Permafrost | place: Sweden...
TATGTTATTTATAAAAGCATAATATTATCTATATATTAATAAATAATCATCAATAAGAAATATTTTTTTTTCATTCATGATTAAAATTTAATTTTATTATTAAAGATAAACATAAATAATTAAGTTCCATAATAACTATAAATGAACAATAATCCTTATTATTCTTTTTCAGGAAGAATGTGGGCTTTTATAAAAATTAAGTTATGTTTGCCCTTAATATTTTGTGTGAATGTATAACCTTGATCAAATCCGAAAGCCTGTTGAAAACGAAATTAAGGAATTTGAAAGACAATTTCGAAATAATTTAAGCAGTAATGTTCCTTTACTTAATATTATAACCAATTACATTCTACGAAGAAAAGGAAAACAGATAAGACCATTATTTGTGTTTTTATCAGCTAAATTACTTGGGGAAATAAATAAATCTACGTATGTTGCTGCATCATTAATTGAATTACTTCATACTGCAAGCCTTGTACATGATGATGTCGTTGATGAATCATATGAACGTCGTAATCATTTCTCTATCAATGCAATATGGAAAACAAAAATTGCTGTATTGGTAGGTGATTATTTTCTATCACAAGGTTTGCTGCTTTCAGTGGCAAATAAGGAATTTGAATTATTGCAGACAGTTTCTGAAGCAGTTCGTGATCTAAGTGAAGGTGAATTGTTGCAAATTCAATCATCCAGTAATACTATCATTGAAATTGACAATTACATCGAAATCATTAAGAAAAAAACTGCATCGCTATTTGCATCATGTACAATGTGCGGTGCTCAGTCTGTAACTGATAATTCAAATAATCATCAAAAGATGAAAGAATTTGGAATGAATGTAGGAATCGCCTTTCAAATAAAAGATGATATTTTCGATTTTCAAAAAAAAGGCTTAATTGGAAAACCTATTGGTAACGATATTAAAGAAAAGAAATTTACATTGCCATTAATTCTTGCACTGAAAAATGCTCAATTATCAGATAAAAAGAAGATTATTAAGCTTTTCAGTAATAATGATAATTCATTAAATAAGATTAACAATATTATCAAATTTGTAATCCTTAACAATGGGTTGGCTGAAACAGAAGATTATTTAAAAAAGTACAAAATGAAAGCATTAGAAATATTAAAATACTTTCCGGATAATGAAGCAAAAGAATCTTTGATTTCGTTGGTTAATTTTGTAATCTCAAGAAATACTTAATTATTGCTTGAATAATATTCTTTTATCTTTTTTGCATTTTTCTGCCCTGCAATAGCAGCCAATTGTCCTTCTGTTGCTTTAAAAATTTTTTCAACCGAATTAAATTTTTTAAATAGTTCAAGTTTTGTCTTGATCCCAATGCCTTTAATCTGATCTAAAACAGATTTAGAAATTCTTTTGGATCTTTTTAATCTATGAAAATTAATTCCAAATCGATGAGTTTCATTTCGAATTTTCTGAATCATTTTTAGAGAGGAAGAATTCTTATTAATATACAAAGGAACAGGATCATTTGGATAGAATATTTCTTCAAGTCTTTTTGCAATACCAATTATATTTATCTTGTCAAAAATTTGAAGCTCTTTCAAACTATCAACTGCAGCGCTTAATTGCCCCTTGCCACCATCTACAATAATTAAATCAGGAAGATTCTCATTATCATCTAAGATACTTTTGTATCTACGATAAACTATTTCACGCATTGACTCATAATCATCAGGACCAATCACAGACTTAATATTAAAATGACGATAATCCTTTTTAGAAGGAATGCCATTTTTATATACAACACAGGCCGCTACAGGATTTGATCCTTGCAAATTCGAATTATCAAAACATTCAATATGAAATGGAATTTTAGATAAACGCATATCAACTTTTAAATTTTTTAACATTTTATTAACATTATTGCTAGATTTCTCAGATTTTAAAAATGATATTTTTAACCTTTCATTTAAAAATATTTTTGAATTTCTTTCAGATAATTCTAAAAGTTTAAGTTTATCACCTTGCTTAGGTATTTGATATTTAACATTTGGTAACTTGACATCCGGAATAAATGGCACAATAATTAGATTAGAATCACTTAACATCTTTTGCCTTATATCAAGAATAGCAAGTGATAATATTTCATCCAACCTTTCATCTAATCTTCTTTTCAAAAAAAGTGAATGAACTTGTACGATTGCTCCATTGATAACTTTTAGGAAATTCACGGAAATTTGCTCATCCTGTTCTATTAAACTATAAACATCTACATTACTAATTGTGGAATTAACCACAGTAGATTTACTTCTATAGTTACTGATAATATCTATTTTATTCTTGATAATTTGAGCATTCTCATAGTCCATTTTATTAGCATAAGTTTTCATTAAAACATTCAAATAATCAATTATATCAGTTATACTACCCTTTAAAATTTTTTTAATATTTTTTATGTTTGAATTATACTGATAAATGGACTGATTTCCAATACAAGGAGCAAGACAATTCCCCAAATGAAATTCCATACAAGGTTTATATTTTTTCTGTTCTATTTTTTCCTGAGATAACTCATAGTTACAATTTCGAATTGTATATAACTTTTTAATAAAGTTAAGTATTGTTTTTACCATTACAACTGAAGTATATGGTCCAAAGTATTCTGAACCATCTTTATTATTACTACGGGTGTAATAAATTCTTGGAAATCTCTCATTCTTAATACAAATCCATGGAAATGTTTTATCATCTTTTAATAAGATATTATACCTTGGTTGATATTCTTTTATTAGATTATTCTCAAGTAACAATGCATCTGATTCTGAATCAACAATTAAATATTTAATATCAATTATTTTGCTTACAAGTACTCGTACTTTTTTATTTGCAGAAGGATCATTTAAAAAATATGATGAAACCCTTTTTTTTAAATTCTTTGCTTTACCAACATATAAAATAATTCCATTTTTATCAATAAATTGATATACTCCTGGAACCGAAGGTAAGTTTGAAATAATATTATTTAATTTGATATTCAAATCTAATTGATTTGTTATGATTTATAATTTTAGTATTTTTTAATTATCACACTATTCCAAATACTTAAAAGAATAAATATGTTAGTTTTGTAGAATTCTATTAGAAAGACCTTAAATAAAGAATATAGAAATTCACTTAAAGTAATGTTCCACGTGGAACATTATCTTCCCATATGAATTAAGAGTACATTAATATCAGAAGGTGAAACTCCAGAAATCCTAGTCGCTTGACCTAAGTTTCTTGGTTTTATTGAATTTAATTTTAATTTACCTTCAGTTGAAATTGAATGAATTTTTTTATATTCAAAATTTTCTGGTATTATTATGTCTTCCAATTTTTTTATTTTTTGTGCAATTTGATGTTCCCTTAAAATATACCCAAAATATTTAATATAAATATTAATTGAATCTAAAATTTCAGAATCCAACTTAATATTTAGATTATCCTCCAAATTTAAATATTTGGCTAATTCCTTTAAATTAATTTGAGGTCTTGAAACTAAGTCATAAATTTTTATTGATTGTGAAAGTATTTTAGTTCCATTTTTTTCCAGATAATCATTAATTTCATTTGGCTTAATACTAGTATCACGTAGATATTTTATTAAGCTTTCCTTTTTACTTTTCTTATCTAAATATATATTAAGTCTTTCACTACTTGCTAATCCAACTTTAAATGATTTTTGAGTTAATCGTTCATCAGCATTATCTTGTCTTAATAAGATTCTGTATTCGGCCCTAGAAGTAAACATTCTATATGGTTCATCTACACCCTTTGTAATTAAATCGTCAATTAATACACCGATATATCCTTCATCTCTATTTAGTACAAATTCAGTATTACTTTTTATTTTTAAATGTGCATTTATTCCTGCAACTAAACCTTGAGCGGCTGCTTCTTCATATCCAGTGGTTCCATTAATTTGACCTGCAAAAAATAAGTTACTAATAATTTTTGTTTCTAATGTGTTTTTTAATTGGGTTGGATTGTAATAGTCATATTCAATAGCATATCCTGGTCTAAATAATTTTGCTTCCTCTAAACCTTTAATTTTGTTAATGGCTTTATACTGAATATCAATCGGTAATGAAGATGAAAATCCATTCAAATAATATTCAATTGTATTTTCACCTTCAGGTTCTAAAAACAATTGATGATTTTTCTTTGTATGAAAAGTAACTATTTTATCTTCTATACTTGGACAATATCGAGGACCTATTCCCTTTATTTTTCCAATATATAAAGGAGAATCCTTAAACCCTTTTTCTAAAATTCTATGTACTTCTTCATTAGTATAAGTAATATAACAACTCATTTTATTTATTAACTTGTTTTTATGCAAATAACTAAAATTTCCAAATTCCTCACTTTTTTGTTCTTCAAGACCACTAAAGTCTATTGTTCGTCCATCAATTCTTGCTGGAGTTCCAGTTTTCATTCTTCCAGTATTAAAACCAAATTCTTTTAATTGATCAGAAACACCTTTGCTAGATGGTTCAGAAATTCTGCCTCCTTCAACACCAGATCTTCCAATATGTATAAACCCATTTTGAAAAGTACCGGATGAAATTATTACAGCTTTTGAAAAAAACTTTATATTAAAATTTGTTTTTATACCTATTACCAAATTTTTTTCAATTAATAGTTCATTGACTGTATCTTGCCAAAATGAAATATTTATATTATTTTCTAATATTTTTCTCCATTCAATTGAATATCTTATTCTATCACACTGAGCTCTTGGACTCCACATTGCAGGACCTTTTGATCTATTTAACATTCTAAATTGTATCATTGTTTTATCAGTCACTATACCCGAATATCCTCCTAAAGCATCAATTTCTCTAATTATTTGGCCTTTTGCAATACCTCCCATTGCCGGATTGCAAGACATTTGAGCAATTTTTGTCATATCCATTGTAATAATTAATACTTTTGATCCCATATTTGCAGCAGCTGATGCTGCTTCACACCCTGCATGACCTGCGCCTATAACAATTATATCATATTTTACATTCATTATTCCATCAAAATTATAATTACTCTATTAATATTTATAAAACAACTTTAAGTACAAATTTTCTAATTTTTTCATTAATAATTTTTCATTTTTTTTCTTATCCCGATAATTAAATAAATGTAAAATTCCATGAATTATTATTCTATAAATTTCGATGTCAATATTATTATTAAATTTACTAGCATTATATTTAATAGAATTTAAGCTAATAAAAATATCTCCAATAATCTCTTTTGAATTTGAATAATTAAATGTGATAATATCTGTAGGGTAATTATGCTTAAAGTATTTCTTATTTATTAAAATAATTTCTCTATCTCCAACAATTATTAAATTTATAAATTTGATTTTCCTTCTCTCAAAAAAGGCGATTAATAATAATCGCCTTTTTATCTCTTTTATATTTAAATGAAAATTAAATCTGTCTGAATAAAAAATATTAAGTTTCAACTATTTTAAATTAAAATACAAAAATACCAGGCTTCCATTTTTTTGAAAATCAATTTTATCAGATAACTTTTCCATTAAAAAAATACCTCTGCCACTAACATTTTCTATATTTTCAGGAGAAGTAGGATCAGGAATGTTCTTATAATCAAATCCCTTTCCTGCATCCTCAATTGTAATTATTAAGATTTTGTCTTTAATAATTGATGAAATTTTTACATTTTCATTTTCGTTTAATTTATTTCCATGTACTATTGCGTTGTTTGCAGCTTCCAAAGTAGCAATTAATACATTTCCATATAATTCCGAATTTAATTTACATTCAGCAGATATTTCATCGACAAATTTTTCCACTGAACGCAAATTTTCAATTTTTGAAGGAACAAGTATTTGCTTTTCCATTTATGTAACTTTTTTGACAAGTATAGCTTTATACTATAGATTTTATTTTATTGTTTCCAAAATTATTATTTTTATAAATATTTCGAACTAATATTTCAAAATTATACAAATTTAATTTTTATTTCGTAACCAATCTAAAGGGTTTAATTTATTAAGTTCATGCCAAATTTCAAAATGAATAGTTGAAATATTTGAAGAATTTTCACAAAATGAACTACCTATCACTTGATTTGTCTTAATTTTATCACCTATAGTTATATTTACTATTTGTAAATTTTGATACACTGTTAAATAATCACCATGTCTAATAATTACTGCAAAATTTGCTCCCTTTATCGCAAAAACCTTTGATACAGTTCCATTAAAAATACTGACAACATTTGAATTACAATTTGTAGAAATATCTATTCCATTGTTTTTAATTAAAATTCCTTTAAAAACAGGATGCGGATGTTCTCCAAAAAAAGATATTACAATTCCTTCTTCAATAGGCCAAGGCAATTTTCCCTTATTTTCATAAAAATTTTTTGTTAAAATAATATCCCCACTTCGGTTATTTTTTGATTTTTTTGCAATTTCCTCTTCTTTTATAATTTTTTCAATTTCTTTTTCAATTATCTTAGTAATTGCTTGTAATTCTTTTAATTCATTTTTTAGTTGACTTTCTTTAATTATATAATTGTCAACTAATTTTTTTTGAACTGATTTATCTTCTTTCAATTTTTTTGCTTCATACTCTTTTTCATTGACTAAATATTCTCTTTTATTTTTTTCGTATTTTAGTTCAGTAATTCTATAACTAAGGTTATACATTCTTTCTTTTAAAAATTTAAATAAATATTTTCTAAACTCAGAATATTCTTTTATATATAATAATCTTCTATAAGCTTGATTGAAACTATTAGATGAAAAAAAGAAAATTAAATAATTGTAATTTTTAAGTCTAAAGTAACTATTATAAATTATTTTTGAATATTCTTTCTTAAGATTAATTACTTCATTTTCCCTTTGAATTATTTCATTTGTTAATAAATTTATTTTTAATTTAATTTCTTCAATATCACTACTCAAATTTTGAATTATTTCATCTCTTATATCAATTTTTCTTATCAATAAATTTACTTTATTCATTGATATTTCCTTATTTAATCTAGTTTTCTCAATTAAATTTTCAACTTTTTCTATTTCTTTTAACTTATCTTTTCTTTTTATTTCTAAGTCAATTTTTTTTTGAGTAGTTGCTAAATTGTTATAAAACAACAATAAAACTAAAATTAATGAAAATCGTAACCAAAAATATAAATATTCAATTTTCATAACTTATTAAATATTCTCTTAGGAAATAATAATTGAAAAATTTTACTTCTTATTGATTTCCAAATCAATTTTAATATCGTGTTTATCTTCTAAAAAAATAGATAAATTAGATTTTTTTAAAAACCTTTTATTCAATTTTATTGATAAAATTTTCTCGTAATCTTTCGAATATAGAAATACTGTATTATTACCAGGATTCCCTTTTAAAATATTTTTTTCAAGATTATAACATAATTTATTCTCTTTAAATTCTGCTTCAGTTGATTCTAATAAACTAATAATGAAATAATTTAAACATATTTTTGAATTCAGTTCTTTAAAATATTTTAATATAATCTTTTTGAAATCATTATTAATTATATAATTAATTAGTAATGAATCGTTAAATAAAGTAAAATCGCCTATCTTAATACCTGTAATACTATATAATTTCAATTTTAAAATGTTTAATGAATCATATTTTGCATTAAATTTAAAATAATTTTTTTCCTTATTAAAAATATTTAAATTTCCATAATAATTTCTTTCATATTTATTTATTTCTTTTAATTGTTTGCATCCAAAAAATTGAGTAGAAAGAAATAGTACAATAATTGAACTTAAAATTATTCGCATTTGAAATTACTTAACTTAAATTTTAATTTATCATTATCTTCTTTAAATTCCAAGGCTTTTCTCCAATATTTAATGGCTTTATCCTTTTTATTATTACAATACAAAATATCACCATAGTGTTCAATTATGTCACCATTATTTCTTCCACATTTTAAATACGCTGATTTAATAAATTTTAAAGCTAACTTATAGGACTTACATTTATAAAGAATCCAAGCATAGGTATCCAGAAAAGTACAATTTTCCGGTTCACTTTTAAGAGTTATTAATGATAAATGCTTTGCCTTTTCAAGACTATCGGAATTTTCTGATAAGTAATAAGCATAATTATTCATCATTATTAAATTATTCATATTTCTTATACCTAAATCAAAATAAAAATAAGCTGAATCTCTTTTTCCAAGCTTATAATAAGTTTCGGCCAAATACAAAATACATTGATTATTAATGAAATTATTATTAGACATATTGTTATATCCTCTCTTTAAATAATCCAAGGCTTTTATTTTATTATTCATTTGATAATTTGCAATCCCTGCAATTAAATTTATGAATTGATTTTCAGGATAGATTTTAATAATACTATCGGCATAATAACAGATTTTACTATATTCCTGTAAAATATCATAATAATAAAAAATTCTTTGCCAATAAATTTGATTATTATCCTTAGTCCTTACAATCGAAAAACAAGTCTTTATAGCGTCTTTGTAATTTTTAATTTTTTCATAATAATCACAATAAATCTCCAACAAAAAATAATTAGTTGAATCAATACTATAATAATATTTAATAATTCCAGGAAGATATCTATAAATCATAAATTGGTCATAACTATTTATGATACAATCCTTTAAAGATTGAAGTTTTATTGTTCTTTCAATTTTCGTATCAAGAAAAACTTTATTATAAGTAATCCTGGCATTGTCAGTATCATTTGTATTTAAATAAAATCTTGCCAACGATGTTAAAGCTTTAATATTAAAAGAATCATTATTTAAAATAAAAAAGTAATATTTTAACGCTTCTTTTCTTTTATTTTCAATTGCATAAGTTTCCGCAAGGATTCCATAATAATTATAATTATCCGGAAAATATTTTATTAATTTTAAAATTTCATTTTCTGCAATTTTATATTTCTTAATATTTAAATAATACTTATATTTTTCAATTGAAACAACTTCTGAAACTCCATTTTGATATTCAATTTTATTTAAAATATTTAATGCTTCACCATTTTTTTTTGATTTAAATAGAACCAAAGAATAATTATACCAATCGTCATTCTTGATAGAACCATACTCTACTAATTTTTTATAGGTACATTCTGCTTCGTAGTACAGTTCATTTTTAATCTGTAATTGAGCCAGAAATCTTAAATACCAATAATTTATCGTATCAATTTCTACCGCTTTTATTGCATATTTTAAAGCATTTAATTTATCGTCTGCCTTTTCATAAATTTTTGCTATTTCAAAAAAGCATGCTCCACAAGTAGTATCGATCTTAGCACACTTTTTTAAAATATAAATTGCTTGCCGAAAATCCCCAAACTCCTTATTTTTAAGTGCTTCAACAAATGCGTAGGTTAAATCATTTTTATCTGTTTTAAACAAATTTTGACTTAAACCAAAATTTGTTAGCAATATTGAAATGAATAAAAAAATCCCTTTTTTCATAAATTAGATTCCTGTATGTCCAAACCCTCCTGTTCCTCTGAAAGTATTATTTATTTCCTCGACAAGTTTCCATTCAATTTTTTCATATTTTGAAACAATCATCTGGCATATACGTTCCCCATCATTAATCACAAAATTTTGATTTGAAATATTTATCAAAATTACCTTTATTTCTCCTCTATAATCAGAATCAATTGTTCCTGGGCTATTTAGAATGGAAATTCCATAATTAATCGCCAGTCCGCTTCTTGGCCTTATTTGTGCTTCGAAACCCTGAGGTAATTCGATAAATAATCCGGTTGGAATTAAAGCTCTATCTAATGGTTTTAATTCTATAGGTAAATCGATATTTGCCCTTAAGTCCAATCCAGCACTACTTTCTGTTTGATAATTTGGTAAACTATGTTTTGATTTATTAATTACTTTAATCTCCATTTTTTTATAATTTTATTTCAATTGGTTTAAAATAGAATCTTTTATTTTCTCAAATTTAAATTTAAATTCTTTTTCTAATAATTTTTTGGGGAATGCAACCGGTGTTTCTATAATTTATTTGTAATCCTTTCCAATCATTAGCCATAATATCCTTTTCAGTATTTTTACAAGTATCTAGAAACTAAATTTATTTTTTAATATACTAGCAACTTCAAAATTCTTAGAAATTCTTGTTGAGACAAAATTAAAAATTCTATTTGGTCGTTGATCCATTAAAAAACATAAAGCATTTATTAAATCATCTGAATCGATAAAGCAAAATGAATTAACCTTCTTTTGGAAATAAATCCTAATTTCTAACTTAAACATTGATATCATTTTTTTTATATAACCTCTATTTTTACTTAATATAACCCTAATCTTATTATTGAATAATTTAAATTTTACTTTTCGTTAAAAATAATATTTTCACATTTTATAAATAGTTCTGCTAAAAAGCCGACATTGAAATTTTAGCCTTCTTCAGTATGAACAAATTTATTTTAATAAATTCCTATATAAGAAGTATTGATTAAATATTTATCTTTTTTTATAGATTTCTTTATTGTTTGAACAATAGTCTTGGTTGTCATTATTCTACTATTTACCAATTTAATCCCATTTTTTTATTCCAAGGTTTTATTATTGGTTCACCTGAAAAATTTATTATGATGTCATAATTTTCAATTTTTTTTTTAAAAGTCTTTCATTTTTAAAATCAAACAAGTCAATCAATATTATTAGAATTTTTTCTATGCTAAATATTTTTTTGCTATATTTCCAAGAAACCTTGTATGACCGAAATTGCAATTCTCATTTAAATTTTTTATTTACTTTTAAAAAAAACTGGTAAATACTTTTTATGAAAGAAAAAATTCTCACTTACTTAACAGATATTCAGAATTTTAATCCTTCAAACTTTGAACAAATAGAACTGTTTCGAATCAAATATATTAGTAAAAAAGGACTAGTTCCATTACTCTTTGAAGAATTTAAGAAAATAAATAATGAAGAAAAGCGGGAAACAGGTAAACTACTAAACGATTTAAAAAAAATTATTGAAGATAAAATTATATCATTTCAGGTAAATAATGAATATTTAAATTTAGATAGTACTGAAATTGATAACTCCCTACCAGGTAATTCATATTCTTTAGGTAGCAGACATCCAATTTCATTGATAAAAAATGAACTTTGTGAAATTTTTATTAAGTTGGGTTTTACAATTATTGAAGGTCCGGAAATTGAAGATGACTGGCATGTTTTTTCAGCATTAAATTTTCCACTTGAACATCCTGCCAGAGACATGCAGGACACTTTTTTTATAGAAAAAATGCCAGATATACTTTTAAGAACCCACACTTCCTCTGTTCAAATACGGGCAATGGAAAAAAGTAAGCCCCCTTTAAGAATTATAATGCCAGGAAGAGTTTTCAGAAATGAAGTAATTTCAGCAAGAGCCCATTGTATTTTTCATCAAATAGAAGGTTTATACATTGATAAAAATGTATCTTTTGCTGATTTAAAACAAACTCTTCTATACTTTGCCAAGGAGATGTTTGGGGAAGAAATTAAAATAAGACTTCGTCCTTCCTTCTTTCCATTTACAGAACCTTCAGCTGAACTAGATATATCATGTAAAATATGTAAAGGTACAGGTTGCAATGTTTGTAAATATACCGGATGGCTTGAGGTACTTGGTTGTGGAATGGTCCATCCAAACGTATTACAAAATTGTAATATCAACCCAGATGAATTTACAGGTTTTGCATTTGGTATGGGAATTGAAAGAACAGCTATGTTAAAGTATCAGGTAAAAGATCTCAGATTGTATTTTGAAAATGATATTCGTTTTTTGAATCAATTTTACTAATTTATAATAATTTAATTTCATAATTAACATTAATAACCTCTTTATAAAAAGCCAAAACTCCACAATATTTCTCCTGTGATAATTTGATAGCTTTTTCAATTTTTTCATATTCAAGGTCATCTCCTTTAAATTCATAGATTACGGTCATTTCTGTATACTTTTTTGGATGTTCTTCACGAACTTCACCTATAACTTTTACATTAAAATAATCAAATTTCATTTTCATTTTTACTAAAAGAGAAACAACATCCATTCCGGTGCACCCAGCTAGTGCCACCAACATAAGTGGTTTTGGTCGAGTTCCTTTGTTTTCCCCACCAGAATTACTATCAGTATCCAAAATTATTTTATGGCCTAATACATCAGCAGTAAATGACATTTTTTTATTCCACAATACATTAACTTCGTTTATCATTTTAAAAAAGTTTTTTTTGTTGATCTTTATTTTTCTTAATGTCCAGAGCTATGAATGCTCTTTCAGTAACTTCTCTGCCTCTAGGTGTTCGTTTTATATAACCTTCCTTTATTAAAAAAGGTTCATAAACCTCTTCAATGGTTCCGGAATCTTCACCAACCGAAGCAGAAATATTATTTATTCCCACAGGACCACTATTAAATTTTTCAATAATTGTTTTCAAAATTTTTGTATCTATTTCATTTAATCCATTTTTATCTATATTTAAAGCATTCAAAGCATATTTTGTAATATTAATTTCTATATTTCCATCACCTTTTACCTGTGCAAAATCTCTAATTCTCCTTAATAAAGCATTTGCAATTCTTGGAGTTCCACGGCTTCGGGTTGCAATTTCATCAGAAGAAATATCATCAATTTCAATATCTAAAATTGCAGCGGATCTTTGAATAATTTGTTTCAATATGCTTTTATCGTAATAATCCAAATGGGCAGATATCCCGAATCTCGACCTTAATGGACTTGTAAGTAATCCTGCTCTTGTTGTTGCTCCCACCAAGGTAAATGGATTTAAAACCAATTGAATTGACCTGGCACTTGCCCCTTTATCGATTACTATATCTATTTTATAATCCTCCATTGCAGAATAAAGGTATTCTTCCACAATTGGAGACAACCTGTGAATCTCATCAATAAATAAAACATCTGATTTTTCCAAACTTGTCAATATTCCGGCCAAATCGCCAGGTTTGTCTAATACTGGTCCAGAGGTGATTTTTATATTTACTTTTAACTCATGCGCAATAATATTTGCTAAAGTCGTTTTTCCCAGGCCAGGAGGTCCATGAAGCAAAACATGATCCAAAGTATCTCCTCTTTGAATAGATGCTTTTACAAATACCTTGATATTTTCTATTATTTTTTCCTGTCCTTTAAATTCTTTAAATTCATTAGGTCTTACTTTATATTCATAATCGAAATCATTTTTATATTTTTCATTTCTTATATCAAAATCATCATTCATTCAAATGAATTTTTAATTTTTTGATAATTCAAGCATTTTTAAAATTGGTATTTCTGCTTTTTTTCTTATTTCCTCATCAATAATTATTTCAAATTTATCATTTTCTAAACTATCATAAATTTTCTTCAGGGAAATTAATTTCATAAATTTACAATCGTTGCAGCCACAAGTAGAATCGATAGGTGGAGCTGGTATAAATGTTTTTTCAGGTTTAACTTTTTTCATTTGATGAATGATACCTGTTTCTGTGGCCACAATATACTTTAAACTATTATCACTTTGAACAAATTTTAATAATTCTGACGTAGAACCTATTTTATCTGCCACCAATAAAATTGGTTTTTTACATTCAGGGTGAGCCAGTAGTTTTGAATCTTCATTTTCGCTTTTAATTTTCAATATTCTTTCTAATGAAAATTCTTCATGGACATGGCA
>Ga0182021_10006669_pt1 | contig 13706 bp, 14 predicted proteins | sample 612E3MmetaG_FD_120493 | JGI IMG/M metagenome (GOLD analysis project Ga0182021, IMG submission 120493) | Permafrost microbial communities from Stordalen Mire, Sweden - 612E3M metaG (Illumina Assembly) | ecosystem: Environmental > Terrestrial > Soil > Wetlands > Permafrost | place: Sweden...
CGGTGCCGCCCCGGCGACCCGGTCCGGCGTGCCGCGATTGTTGGCCATTTCGCGCTCGGTGAGCGCATTCGTATCGTGGGCGGCCGCCTCTTTCACGGAGACCGGCGCCTGGCTGCCACCGCTGCCGTGGAAAGTGCCGTTCGCAGAAAGGCGGACCGCCTTGCCAAGGTCGGCGGCCGGCTTGCCAAAACCGCTTTCTGCAACCGGCTTCGAAAAAGCGGCGGTGAACTCCTTCTTGAGATTCTGCAGTTCGATGCGGTCCTGCGGTCGTTTCGGCCCCGCGATGCTCGGGACGACGATGCCGAGGTCGAGGCCGATGACTTGGGAATAATCGATCTCGCCGTATTCCGGCACGCCCCACAAGCCCTGCGCCCGGTAATAGTCCTCGTAGAGGCGCACGTGTTCTTCCGGACGGCCAGTCGCGCGAAGGAAATTGGCGCACTCTGCGTCGATCGGGAAGAAGCCCATCGTCGCCCCATACTCCGGGGCCATGTTGCCAATCGTGGCGCGGTCCACGACAGGCAGCGAGGCCGCGCCCGGGCCGAAGAACTCGACAAACTTGCCCACGACCTTCGCCTTGCGCAGGATCTGCGTGATGGTCAGCACCAGGTCGGTGGCCGTGACGCCTTCGCGCAACGCGCCGGTCAGTCGCACGCCGACGACATCCGGCGTGAGAAAGTAGACGGGTTGGCCAAGCATGCCGGCCTCGGCCTCGATGCCGCCCACTCCCCAGCCCACGATGCCCAGGCCATTGATCATCGTTGTGTGCGAGTCGGTGCCCACCAGCGTATCCGGATAAACGACGGGTGGGCGCGAGTCGCCGCCGGAGTTGGCGGACAGCACACCCTTGGCGAGGTACTCCAGGTTCACCTGATGGACGATGCCAATGCCGGGCGGCACCACCTTGAAGGTTTCAAACGCCTGCATGCCCCACTTGAGGAACTGGTAGCGTTCGCGGTTGCGGGAGAACTCGAGTTCCAGGTTTTTCCGCAAAGCGTCCGCGCTGCCGGCGAAGTCCACCTGCACCGAATGGTCGACCACGAGGTCGACCGGCACGAGCGGCTCGATGATCTTCGGATCCCGGCCGAGGCGTTGGACGGCCGAGCGCATCGCGGCCAGGTCGACCAGCAGCGGCACGCCGGTGAAGTCCTGCAGCACGATGCGGGCAACCACGAAGGGAATCTCCTCGGTGCGCGGCGCGTCGGGCTGCCACGAGGCCAGGGCTCGCACGGCCGCCTCGGTCACGCGCTGGCCGTCGCAATTGCGCAGCAGCGACTCCAACACGAGCCGGAGCGAGATCGGCAGGCGCCGGAGCCGCGGAAAGCCGGCCGCCTCGAGCGCGGGCAGCGAGTAAAACGATTTCGCACCGCCAACAGTCGGGAACTGCCGGAGCGTATTGAACGGATTGGGAAGGGACATGCTGATCGCGGAAATCGGATACGGAAAGGCGGATGGTAGGAAGCCCGCTCGCGGGCGATTCGCGCGCAAGCGCGCCTCCTACCCGGAACGGCGGCTCATTTCTTCAATGCCGCCTGCACCGCCGCGAAATCCGGCAGGTCCTTCGGCGTCGGCGTCTGCTCGGCATATTTGATGTGCCCGTCGCGCCCCACGACGAATGCCGCCCGCGCCGCGGTGTCGCCCACCCCGGCCAGGTTTGGGAAGACGACGTCGTAGGCTTTCGTAACGGTCTTGTTGAGATCGGAGAGCAGCGTCACCTTGATGCTGTTCTGCTTCGCCCAGGCTTCCTGCGCGAACGGGCTGTCCACGCTGATGGCGTAGACTTCGGCGTCCAGGCCCGCGTACTGGCCGAGCCCGGCGGTGATGTCGCACATCTCCTGCGTGCAGACTCCGGTAAACGCGAGCGGGAAGAACAGAAGCACGGTCTGCTTCTTGCCGAGATTGTCGCTCAGCTTGACGTCCTTGAGTCCGTCGGCGGTCTTGGTTTTGAGGGTGAAATCGGGCGCTTTGGATCCAACAGAGAGAGGCATGGCAGTCGCGGTTTTGAGTTGAAGGCGCCGGCAGCGCGAGCCGCCGGGGTGGATTGGGGAGGTTACGGCACCCGCCGGCCCCGAGACAAATCGTTTTTCCCGTTATAAGCCACGGTTTTGGAAAGGCCATCGCCGTCATTAGGTAGTCACTTTCCCCTTGTCCGCATCCCCGGCGCCCGCGATAACCTGCCCGTCCATCATGAACCTCCTCGAAGACCTTCAATGGCGCGAATTGGCCGCGAACTGCACCGACCTCGACGGCCTCGGTCTCCGCATGGCGAGCCAGCCGATCACCCTCTATTGCGGTTTCGACCCCACCCGCGACAGCCTCCATGTCGGCAACCTCATCGGCCAGCTGATGCTGCGCCGCTTCCAGCTCGCCGGCCACCGCCCCATCCTGCTCGCCGGCGGCGCCACCGGAATGATCGGCGATCCGGGCGGCCGGTCGACCGAGCGCAACCTGCTCGACCGCGCGGAACTGGCGCACAACGTCGCGTGCATCAAGCGGCAGCTCGCGAAGTTCATCGACTTCGATTCGCAGCAGAATCCGGCGCGGCTGGTGGACAACGCCGACTGGACGGCCTCGGTTCCGTACCTCGATTTTCTTCGCGATATTGGCAAGCACTTTTCGATCAATGTCATGCTGGCGAAGGACAGCGTGCGCTCCCGCCTGGAAAGCGACAGCGGCATCAGCTACACGGAATTCAGCTACATGCTGCTGCAGGCGAATGATTTTCTGCATCTCCGCGAGACGCACGATTGCGAGCTGCAGGTCGGCGGAACCGACCAGTATGGCAACATCACCGCCGGCGTTGACCTCATCCGGAAGAAGCTCGGCGTGACCGCCTGGGGCCTCGTGTTTCCGCTCATCACCGACGCCGCCGGGCAGAAATTTGGCAAGAGCACGGGCGGCGGCTCGGTCTGGCTCGACCCGGCGAAAACACCTCCGTACCGCTTCTACCAGTTTTTCATCAACGCCGAGGACAGCATGGTGGTCGAGTACCTGAAGAAATTCACCCTCCTCCCCCGCGAGCAGATCGACACCCTGGCGGCTGAGCACGCGCAGAACCCCGGCGCGCGCCCGGCGCAGAAGGCGCTGGCCCGCGAAGTGACTGCGCTCGTCCATGGTCCGTCCGCCTGTGATGACGCCATCCGCGCCAGCGAGATCATGTTTGGCGGCGGGCTTGAGGGCGTCACCGAGGCAGTTTTCCAGGAGGTCGTCGGCGAGGTGCCCACGAAAGATCTTGAGAAGGCGAAGCTCGCCGGCGCCGGGGCTTCCGTCATCGACCTGCTGGTCCACGCCGGCCTGTGCCCCTCCAAGGGCCAGGCGCGCAAGGATATCGAGTCCGGCGGAATCTACCTCAACAACGTCCGGGTGACCGAGGTCGCCCGCGGCGCAACGACTGCCGATCTGCTGTTCGGACAATTCCTGCTGCTGCGCAAAGGCAAGCGGACGTACGCCGTCCTCAAGATTGTCAGCTGAGGCGGCACGCGTCAGACGACAATGAGACCCACGCCCTGGCTTGCGCGCAGGCGTGCCCGCAAGTCACCGGTGTAGGAGCCTCCTTGCCCGTTCGACAGGCTCACGACCCCGAGCTTTTCGAGGGGCAGGCGACCCCTGCCTCTGAAACGCGAGCACCTGTCGGCCGTGGCTTCATGCGAAGGCAGAAGCCCGCCCCTACAATTTGCGCCGGTTCGCCTTCGCAGGCTCCCAGAGCTCGATCCGGGTGCCGTCACAGTCCATGATCCAGCCGAACTTCCCGAACGGAGTATCCTCGGTCTTCGGGTCCACCCAGACGCCCTCCCGCTTCAACTCGGCTAAAACCCGCTTCAAGTTGGCGACCTGGAAATTGACCATGAAGGGTTTCTTGCTCGGCTTGAAGTAGTCCGTACCGGCGTCGAAGGCGCTCCAGATGGTGTATCCCTTCTTCTTTGGATTCTTCGCGTCCCTCCATTGGAACTGCCAGCCGCCCCAGGTGGGATCAAGCGGAAGCCCCAGGTGCTTTTTGTACCAAGCCTGCAGTTTCCTCGGGTTCTTTGCCTTGAAGAAGATCCCGCCAATCCCCGTGACACGTTTCATGCAAATACTCTAGCACGGAATTGCGTGCAGCGCCTGGCGCGGCCCTTTCAGGCCTCAATCTTGTCGCGAAGATCTTCACCACGACGTCACGAAGGGCACAAAATTCAGGGTTGGCCGGAGCAACCGCAAATCGGCCACGAAGTACAAAGAACTCAAAGGGAATCCCCCTGAGTGATCCAGGCGCTCTTTTGCGACGATGCCGCGTTTCGATTCATCCCGAGGCCAACCCATCCGGGCCAATCCGCGACATCCGCGGGAATTGGATTCATTTGCCAAAGAAGATCTGTCGCGACCAGGCGGAACCCCAGTCGTCTCCCACAGAAGCCGCCTTGGCGAGTCCGAAAATCTGCTCGCCTTGCGCGGCACCGGGTGCGAAAAGAAAACCTCCGCTTCGTCGAATCCCGATGGCTGCAGGCGCACCCTGCGCGCCGCCGTCCGGCGCAGCAGGTCTCTAGACGTTTCATGAAAAAAGCCGTCACCGCGATCGTACTGTTGATCGTCCTCGTTCATTCCGGGTGCACCTCAACGGTCACCCGTGAAGCGCTGATGCGCAAAGCCACGCGCAACAGTCTCACGCCACAACCCGATATCACCTATTACTGTGGGTCCGAGGGCGGGTTCGATATTTTCTACCTCCAGCCAGTGGGCGCGACGACGTTTCGACGGGCCCAGCGGTTGCGGGTGCCCGAGAGCGAGAACGCTGTCAGCGACCGTTTTGGCTACACGACGGAGCAAAGTCGGTGGAGAGTCCTGGTTGGAGCCGATCGTAGGGCGCCAGAACTTGGGCCGAAGCCGCCGCCGCCAACGCCCAGTGCCGTCACGCCGTCCGCCAACGCCGGGGCCACGCCGGCCCCGAACGCGTTAGATCGTTGAATCTCTGGAATAGACCTCACGGGCCGCGATCTTCGCCTTCCATGCCAACCACTCAATCCACCATCGATTTGATCCTGCGCCAGCTCGCCGCGTCGGGTGACATTTCCGCCAAGAAGATGTTTGGAGAGTATGGCCTCTTTCTCCAAGGCAGGATGATCGCCATCGTCGGCGACGACAAGTTGTTCATCAAGCCCACGGAGAAAGGGCGCGCACTGTGTTCCTCGATCAAGGAGGTATCCCCCTATCCCGGAGCCAAGCCTTGTCTTCTAGTCCCCCAAGCCAAGTGGAGCGATCGCAAGTGGCTGGTCCAACTGGCGGTGGCCACGGCAGACGAAGTTCCCCTCCCACGAAAAAAGAAAAAGTAAGGTGTCGCTCGGCCGGAATGCCCACCCAATCGCCCACAAACAACGCGCCATTCCGGCCAGCCTGACCACTCATCGCCGTTCCTGCGCGCCCGCCAGGCGCGGACCATCCACCCCGGGGACTCCGTCTCGGCCTCTCTCGCCAGGAAACCACAACCAACCAAAGTTGCATCATGATTCCACAACCCATCAAAGCACTGACCGGAAGCGATGCCCTGATTTTGACGAAAGCCGCTCCGTCCCAGAAATACAGCATCCCGAACCCGCACGCGCAGGAATTCCGCCTGACGCTGACGATCCACTGGGAGGAGTACCGCGCGGCTGGACAGCCAGTCGGGACGCTCTGGCTAGCGTATAATCTCGCGAAGAACACGCCGGCCTTGCCGGGAATCGGCATCGAAGTTCCGGTCGTGACGCCAGGGGGCAGCACCCAGACTTTCGAACTGGTGACGACCGGCGAGGTCGGGCTGCGCTACCAAGGCGAGGCCAACGCCCACATTTGGTTGAGCTACTTCGTCGAGTTCGCCGGCTGATCGCCAAGGACGGGCGCAGCCGCTCCCGGCCCTACCTCAGCTGCTCGCCGTTCTCGGGCACTCCCGGTTCGTCGAGAAGCTGGATCGCGCTCGCCGGACCGAAGTCGGCCGGAGCGTCCCAGGACCGCAACGCCCAGACGATCTTCTTGTCGGGCGTGATTTCCAGAATCTGGACCGAGCCGGGCCAGAGCTTTGAGTCTTTGATGCCGTTGGCACACCAATTGGCCAGAACGGTGTTGCCATTCGCAAGACGGTTGGCCTCCTGAACCACAAATAGCCTGATGCCGGCCGCGGCGGCATCCTGCTTGTTGAACTCCCACACCGTTTCCCCTTTCGGCGTCAGTTCCTTCGCAAATCCATAGTTGCTGCTGACGAGCGTGTTTCCGTTGGTCAGTCTCACGGCGGCCCAGGGAGAAAGCACGGCGACAGACCAGATCTCTTTGCCGTTTGCATCGTACTCGGCCACCTTGTTCCAGTCCATGTGCGCGACGAGAATGGTGCCGGCCTTCGTCATTCGCACCCGCCGGACCTGCCCATGGGGGTTGGTGGGATTGCCGGTCGGCAGGACGAGTTCCTTCTCGGTCTTGCCCGAGGCGATGTTCACGACCATCAGCTTCGGTGGATTGCCGTTTTCTACGAGCATCACCCGGTCGAGGCCCACCGGTTGCGCGATATGGATCTCGGTGCCGGGAGGTGCGTCGAAATTCCAGAGGAGCCGCTTGTCCGGAGTCACGATGCCCGCACCGGTCTTCCGCGAGAAAAGGATGTTGCCGTTCGAGAGCATCGTGGCGTCGCCCCACTCCTGAAGCGTGCCGTCCGGCAGCTTGATCGGAATTGAATAGCTCCAGACCACGCGGCCGTCGCGCACCAGGAACATCGTTTGGTCAGGCTTTCGATAGTCCCATTCGCCCGCATAGAGAAACGGATGCTGCGCAAGACCCTTCCCCGGCAGCTCCGCAGGAGAATAGCTGGGCGGCGCAGCGGGAGCGGGTTCCGCGGCACCAGCGCCAATGACGGGAACGGCGGAAGCAGCGGCGCTCAGGAAAACGAGCCAACGGGAAAGGCGGCGCGAGGAGGAAGCGAGCATTGGAGAATCAGAGGATGGAGTGAATGGTTTGGGAAGGAAATTGTTTCCGCCAAAAGCGAAGCAACTCAAAACCGGCGAATGCGCCCCGCCTTCGCCGGGAAGCCCGCGGTTCAGGAATGGGGAACCAACTCCACCAAGGCCGCGTGATGTTCGCGAAACGCCTGTGTCGCCGGACCGAGCTGCTCCAGGCCGCCATTCTCATCGACGCCGTTGGAGGTCCAGCCCATGACTCCCTGCCAACCGTTCTGGAAAGCGTTTTCGTAGTCCTCGGCGGTGGTGTGACCGGCGGTGCCCCGAGCCGGCATCTCGCCCACCAGGCTGGGCTTGTCGGTCGGCAGCTGGTAAGCCGCGGGTGACATCTCGAGCGCCTTTCCCCAAATTGGTCCGTTCCAGTCGTAGTAATGCGGGGAGTAGAAATCCAGCTTGGCCCCGGGGGCATCGATCTGCGCACGCAGCGCGCGATCACTCACCTTGTTTCCCTGGCAGCCCGGTCCGGTATCGCTGTGATACTTGAGCATCGCGAGGCCGACCGTGACCAGGACGGAGCTATGTTCGTGAACGGCCCGGGCCGCCCGGGCAAAGTAACTCTGCAACCGCTCCCACGGCACCCGGCCGTTGTCGGCGTTTTCGTAGACCCAATCGGGTTCGTTCATCAGGTCGATCGACCACAGCCAGGGCGACTTCCCAAAGCGATCGAGAAAGGGAATGAGGTAGGTATCGACGTACGAATCGATGTTTCGGTCGCTGGCGATCCAGTCCCGCCACCGCTGGGAGTTCGCGTGGCTGTTCTTGAAATGATCGAATGACATCAGCGTCGCCATCACGTAAACCCGGTGTTTCGCCGCGATCTCGAATAGCCGATCAAGGTCCCGCCAGTGCGCCGGGGTCGCCCCGGAAACCTGGCCGCCCCGGTCGATGAGGATCCCGACCTCCCCGTTGCAGGTCATCCAGATGCGGGTGGCGTTGATCCCATGATTGTGCAGCGCCTGGAAATGGGCTTCCCACCAGGATTCGTTGAAATTCCCGCCGAAATCGTTCCAGCTCTTCCACGGTGTGTTGGCGCCGTTGATCCAAACGCGCCGGTCGCCCGCCATGAACTGGCCGTTCGCAATCGCGACCCGATCGCCCTCCGCGGCACGGACGGCCGTCGCCAGTCCCAGGAGCAGGATCAGCGACGGCAGGAACCGTCCCGCCCGGCCGCATGCCGACCGAAAAAATGCGATTGGCTTCACTCGCGGACCATCCCATGGCGAACGAGCGCCTTGGTGGCAAGCAGGGTCTCATCGTGGTGCCACAAACCGAGCCGGCCGCCGATGCATGCCCTTCCTCCATGCGACACCCGGATCTTGAGGGAACCCTTCAGGCGCCACGGACTTGAGGTACGGTCTCGTCTTCCAGCCAGGGATGTTCATGCTATTTTGTGCCAGGCGCCCGATGCAGAAGAAATCTTCCACCCCAGATCCCGTTCCAGGAGCCTCCACGGCGGCTTCTGAACCCGCGCTGCCCGCGCCCGGCGAAGCCCAGTCGGGTCAGTTGGGGGCGCGCTTTCCCCTGAGGATCCTCGCGGCGGATGACGTGCGAACCAACCGCGAGCTGCTGCGCCAGTTGATGGGCTATTTCGGCTTCGAGGCGGAGATTGTCGGAGACGGCGCCGGTGTGCTGGCGGCCCTCAGCCGCCGTTCGTTCGATCTCATCCTATTGGACATACAAATGCCGGTGATGGACGGTCTCGAAGCCGCCCGCGAAATTGTCCGCCTGCACCCGGATCGTGACCGGCGCCCCAAGCTGGTGGCGCTCACCGCGAATTCCCTGGCGGAAGACCGGGAGGCGTGCCTGGCGGCGGGTATGGATGACTGTCTGACCAAACCGATTACCCCCAGGGCATTTCAGACGTGCCTCGTCCGGCTCTTCGAGAAGATCCCCTCGGCGCAGAGGCCAGGCTCCACCGCGCCCCAACCGGCAGACCCCGTCGAGCTCCCCTTGGTCGATTTTCGGTACCTCGCTGCGGCCATCCCCGGCCTTTCCGGGGCGCAACTGGCGGCGGTCCAGGGCCGGATGCACCGGGCCGTGACGAGGGACTTCGAGGCGATCTGGCCTCGGATCGTCGAAGCCGGTTCCCGCCAGGACCATGATCAACTTGCCGCGGCCCTCCATGCGCTCAAGGGCTGCTTCTCAACCGTGGGGTGGAGTCGCCTCGCCAGCCGGTGCGCGGAGGCTTTTCTCTCGGCGCGCGCGCAGCAGTTCAGCGAGTGGGCGACCTTCCCCGACGAATTGCAGCGGCTCTACTCGGCCTCCACGGTAGAAATGACCCGGTATCTTGCCGCGATCGCGCCCCCGGCGTCCGCTGCGCCGGTGCCGCCAGCCGGCGGTTCGCCACTGCAGCCCGGGCGTTGAGCGCAGCAGCACGCAGGTAACGGTTGGGGTTGCGTCTCCAAACCGGCATTGCGAGGACCGAAGCAATCCAGCTGGGTCGCTACGGCACGCCTTGCGACGACCGACGGGGTGACGCCATTCCCTGCCTCCGCTTGTGCGCGGAGCGAACGGGGCGTTTCGCCCGCGAAGGATGGCGCAGCGACTTTTTGACGGCGACGAGCAGGGCCCGGATCACCACCTCCAACGGCACGCTTGGCGGCGTTGGCTGATTCGCCAACCCGGATCCTCGTAAATGCGGTTCCGACAAGCCGGCCTGGCGGGCCGCCTGTTGCGGAAGAAACGGAACATGGACGAACCCGCCCCTCACCGTGCCTCCGCCCTTCGCGAGTTCGTGCATCAAGCCGTAGAAAACATGATTGCACACAAAGGTGCCTGCGGTTGACGAGACGGAGGCGGGAATGCCGTGCCGCTGGAGGGCCCGCACAATCGCCTTCACGGGCAGCGTCGACCAGTAGGCCGCGGGTCCACCGGGAATAATCGCGGCATCCACGGGCTTCCACCCGACATTATCTGGGAGCAGCGAATCGTCGACATTGATGGCGACACGTTCGGGAGTGATCTCCGCGCGGCCTCCCGCCTGGCCGACGCAGATCACCAGCGCCGGCCGGAGCCTCCGGAGCAGGCGCCGCAGTTTCTGCAGCGACTCCCGGTACGCCGTGGGCAATCGGCGCGAGACGATCCGGTGTCCGTGAATCGTCAGCCCGTGAAGCCGCCGCACCGCCAGCCAGGAAGAGTTCAGCCGTTCGCCGCCAAAGGGCTCAAATCCGGTGAGCAGGACGGTCTTCATTTCTTCAGAATCGGTACGCACAGAAATACATCAGGAGCTGGTTGGCGAGAAAGACCACCATCGACATCGGCGCCTTCGTCAGCCACCGCCCCGAGCCCAGCGCGAACAGCGCGCCATGCCGCGCTCGCGCGGCGCCCACCGCCATCGGTGCGATCAGCGGCCGCACCATTCCAGCGTGGCCCCCAATCTTCGCCCCCCAATGCGATCAAGTCTCGGCGCAACGTCGTGCACACCAGCAACAGCCCCTACCAAAAAATGAGTGTTCGTCGCCTCAGCAAACCCGCTCAGACTGTGGTACAGTGTCTGCGTTGCCCTTACACAGCAAACCCCGGTCGCCATGGCGGTTCAATCCCCGCCGGCAGGTGGTTTTGGCCACGCGTAACCCTGCTGAATACGCCCGCGTCTTGAATACCTGGATTCATACCCCCCGAGGATGAAGATCACTGAAATACTCGTCGCCGAACACCGGATCTTTTTGGGAGTGTTTGACCAAATCGAACGCGCCCTGGCGGGCGTCGCCACGCTGGCCGAAGCCCGGATGCTCGCGCGCCTCGTGGAGGGAATGCTGGAAAGTCACGCCGGGACGGAAACAGAACTGGCGTATCTGGCTCTCGATCACGTGCTGCAGGACAAAGGTCAGCTGGACCGCCTGCATGAGGAGCATCACGAAATCGACGCCAGCCTTCGCCTGGTGCATCTGGCCGGTGATGTCCCCCGGGCGCGGCTGCTGCTCCGCACCGCGATAGCGACGTCCCGCAAGCATTTTGCCTTCGAAGAACAATCCGTATTCCCGCTGATTGAGTCATCGCTCCTGCCGGAAACGCTGGCTGGGCTTGCCTCAACCTGGAGTCGGTACTTCGAGGAGCAACCGGCCGCCGGTTGAACCCGGCTCTTCAGGGATTGGCTGGCCGTCCCGCCGTCTTCCGTATCCGGCGAGGCTGATTACAACGTCAATGCCTGCACCGCGATGCCCGCCGCCGCCAGTTCCGCGCGGAGGCGTCGCACAAATTCGACCGCGTGCGGGCCATCGCCATGTACACAAACGGTGTCCGCAACGACCGGCACCTCCCGTCCGTCGGTGGCGCGCACCAAACTTTCGCGTACCATCCGCAGCACCTGGGCGACGGCCACGGCTTCATCGGGAATCAGCGCATCCGGCCGCGAACGCACGGTGAGCGAACCGTCCGATTGATAGGTCCGGTCGGCAAACACTTCACTGGCCACCCGCAGTCCGGCCGCGCGTCCGGCCGCAAGCAGCTGGCTGCCGGCCAGTCCCACCAGGATCAGCCGCGGATCCGCCCGGCGAACCGCCGTCGCCACGCCCCTGGCCAGCGCGGCGTCCCGCGCGGCGAGGTTGTACAGCGCGCCATGCGGTTTCACATGCGTCAGGCTCGCGTCGCAGGACCTTGCGATCAGCTCAAGCGAGCGGATCTGCGCCAGCACCAGATCCTCCACCATCGCTGGCGTCGCCGGCAGCTCGCGGCGCCCAAAATTCTCGCGGTCCGCGAACCCCGGGTGGGCGCCGATCGCCACGCCGTGCTTCCGCGCCAGCTCGACCGCGGCGCGCATGGTGCTCGCGTCGCCCGCATGTCCGCCGCAGGCGATGTTCGCCGAAGTAATCAGCGCCATCAGGCTGGCGTCCTGCCCGGCAGCCTCGCCCAGATCACAATTCAAATCGACGCGTCGCATGGATTCCGATCCGTCAGGCCACATGCAGCGCGATCCCCTGTTTCACGGTGGCGAACAGCCGCCCGGCGGCGAGCAGGAGTTCCTGCGCTTCGGCGACCGACACTTCCTGGAAACCAATCGTGTCGTCCGGGCGCAGCTGCGCGAGCAGCGGCAGGTCGCTGGTCGCGACCACCGCGATCTTGGGATATCCCCCGATCGTCTGCCCGTCGGCCAGGAGCACAATGGGCTGGCCGTCGGGCGGCACCTGCACCGTGCCCGCGACAACCCCCTCGGAAACCATCTCCCGCGGCGCATCCAGATTCAACGCCATGCCGGTCAACCGCAACCCCATGCGGTCGGAACGGACCGTCACCGTAAACCTCTCGCTCAAGAATCGCTCCCACTGATTTTCACCGAACCAATCCCACTGCGGCCCCCGGATCATCCGGACCGTTGGCGCCGGAGAATAACGCGGGCGGGCGGCCGCACCCACTTCCCAATGAACCGAATTCCACGGTTGCGAGCCGGTCAGCGCAAGTGCGAGCCGCCTGGCCCACAGCGACGCTGGTCCGACCTTTAGAACATCCCCCGTCCGCAGCGCCCGGCCTTCAAACCCGCCAAATCCCGCCGCCAGATAGGTGCCGCGTCCGCCGAGCACCCGGGGCACCGCGAATCCACCGGCGACGCCGAGGTAAGCCCTGCAACCACTGCGAGCCGCGCCAAAGACGAGCTCCGCGCCCGCCTTGAGCCACACCGGGCGCCACATTGGCAGGCTCCGGCCCGCGATCGTCACCTCGAATTCCCCACTACAGATCGCCACGAGAGCCTCTTCCGCAAACTGCAGGGTCGGTCCGGTCAGCGTAATCTCGAGACCGGCCGCGCCCTCGGGATTGCCCACGAGCAGATTCGCCAGCCGCAGCGCCCCGGCATCCGCCGCGCCGCCGGGCGTCACGCCGTAACGCTGCGACCCCGGCCGGCCGAGATCTTGCACGGTCGTGAGCAGCCCGGGCTTGATCACGTGAATCCGGCTCATGGGAAGCGAACCGTCCCGAATTCGTCCGGGAAGACCGGTTGGAACCGCACGCGATCGCCGACCTGGAGGAGCGCCGGCCTCTGGGCATGAGGATTGAACAACCGCCAAGGGGTCCAGCCGATCAGGTTCCACCCGCCGGGCGTCTCAAAGGAATAGATACCCGTCTGCGCGCCGCCGATGGCCACCGATCCCGCCGCCACGCGGATGCGCGGAGTCTTCCGGCGCGGGGTCTGCAGGCTCGCCGGCATCCCGGCCAGATACGGGAAACCCGGAGTGAAGCCCACGGCGCTCACCCGGTACTCCGCGCCACTGTGCAACGCCACGACTTCCTCGCTGCTCAGGCCGTGCTCCGCGCCGACCGCGGCGAGGTCCGGGCCGAATTCACCCCCGTAACAGACCGGTACGACCAGTTCGCGCCCGGGGTCGGACGCTTGCGGGCCTGACTCGGCGGCACGGCCCTCGATCCACTCGCAGACCCGCTCGTAGGGGGATGGCCCGCCTTTCTTCAGCAGGCGAACCGGATCGTAAAGCACGGTGACGCTGGTGTTGGCGGCGACGCATTCGACCAGGCCGGCAAGTGGCTTCGCCTCGAGCGCCGCCGCGAGGCGTTGCGCGGCGGCGACGGTCGCGGCGTCCAGCGTCTCCCCCAGCCTCACCACCACGGCCGAGTCCCCGAGCGGGCCGAGTTTCATGGCGCGGCCGCCGTCGGTAACGGAGGCGTGGTTTTGGGCAGTTCATCGCGCCCCCGCAGGAGCAGCTGAACCAGGTAGAGGACCACCACGAGGTTCACGACCAGAATCGTCACCCGTGTCCAGGTAATGCGTTCCCACAAATGGTAGAGCTCGAGCGGCAAATAGATCCC
>Ga0182021_10006670_pt1 | contig 13706 bp, 8 predicted proteins | sample 612E3MmetaG_FD_120493 | JGI IMG/M metagenome (GOLD analysis project Ga0182021, IMG submission 120493) | Permafrost microbial communities from Stordalen Mire, Sweden - 612E3M metaG (Illumina Assembly) | ecosystem: Environmental > Terrestrial > Soil > Wetlands > Permafrost | place: Sweden...
CGCCGTTTATTGTGATCCCCGATGGACATTCTGGTCACCGGCGCGGCCGGATTCATCGGTTCTCACCTGGCCGAACGGCTGGTTGCGCGCGGAGATCGGGTCACCGGTTTCGACAACTTCGACGAATTCTATCCGCGCGCAGTCAAGGAACGGAATCTGGCGGGGCTGCGCCGAAACCCGGGCTTCCGTCTGGTCGAGGGTGACCTGACCGACCCGAACGACATCGATGTCGCCCTGGACGCCGTGGGCAAGCTGGACGCGGTGGTGCACCTCGCCGCCCTGGCCGGGGTGCGGCCATCGATCAAGACTCCGCAGCGCTTCTGGGCGGTGAACGTGACCGGCACACTGCACCTTCTCTCCGCCTGTCGCGATCGCGGCATCAAGCGGTTCGTCTTCGGCTCGTCGTCCTCGGTCTACGGCAAAGACAGTCAGGTCCCCTTCTGCGAGGCGGATCCCTGCAGCCGGCCGCTCTCGCCCTACGCGGCCACCAAGCGGGCGGCCGAGTTGCTCGCCTACACCGAGCACCACCTGCACGGCTTGTCGGTCACTTGCTTGCGCTTCTTCACCGTGTACGGCCCGCGCCAGCGACCCGACTTGGCGATCCACACATTCACCCGGCTGATTGCCGACGGCCAGCCGATTCAACTCTTCGGCGACGGAACCACTTCGCGGGACTATACTTGGATTGACGACATCCTCGACGGCGTACTGGCCGCCATCGCGCAGCAGGCGCGGAACACCGCTCCCGCATATCGCATCTACAATCTGGGCGGCGCGCGTCCCACCAGTCTGAAGAATCTGGTCGACCGCATCGCCGCCGCCCTGGGCAAGCCGGCCCGCATCGACTGGCTGCCCGAACAGCCGGGCGACATGCCGCACACATTGGCCGACCTGGATCTATCCCAGCGCGATCTGGGCTACGCGCCCAAGGTCAGCATCGAGCAAGGCGTTCCCCGCTTCGTGGCCTGGTGGCGCGCTGAAAATGGGAGGTAGCTAGCCTCCCCTTCCAATTCCGTAGTACGTGAACCCGGCGGCACGCAGGTCTGACGGTTCCCAGACGTTGCGCCCATCGACGACCAGCGGCGTGCGCATGAGGCCGTACAGGCGCTCGAAGTTGGGCCGGCGATAGTCGCGCCATTCTGTGACCAAGGCCAGGGCATCGGCGCCCTCGGCGCATTGGTAGTTGGAGGCCTGGAATTCCACCCGCTCACCCAGGATCTTGCGTGCCGCCGGAATAGCGACGGGATCGGTGGCTGCCACGCGCGCACCGGCGGCCAGCAAGTCCTCGATGAGGACCAGAGCTGGCGCCTCGCGCACGTCGTCGGTGCCGGGCTTGAAGGCAAGCCCCCACACGGCGATCTTGCGACCCTGAAGGCCGCCGCCAAAGTGCTCCAGCAGGCGTTCGGCCAGAAGGTGTTTCTGCCGCTCGTTGACCGCTTCGACCGCTGCCAGGATTTGTAGATGCGTGCCCGCTTCCTTTGCGGTGCTGATCACCGCGCGCAGATCCTTGGGAAAGCAGCTTCCGCCGAATCCCGCCCCCGCGTACAGGAACTTGGTGCCGATGCGTGCGTCGGAACCCAGTCCCTTGCGCACGAGTTCGATGTCGGCGCCCACCGCGTCGCACAGACCGGCCAACTCGTTCATGAACGAGATGCGCGTCGCCAGCATGGCGTTGGCGGCGTACTTGGTCAGCTCGGCCGAGCGGCGGTCCATCACCAGGATGCGGTCACTCGATCGGGTGAACGGCGTGTACAAGGCCTGCAGGGTGTGGAGCGCGCGCGGGTCGCTGGTCCCGACGATCACGCGATCGGGCTTCATGAAGTCGTTGACCGCATCGCCCTCCTTGAGAAACTCGGGGTTGGCTGCAACTGCGAATTTGTGGCGCGCATGCTGGCGTACGATCGCCTCGACCTTGTCGCCGGTGCCGACCGGCACGGTGGACTTGGTCACCAGCACGGCCCAGCCGGAAAGGGCGCGCGCGGCGGTTTCTGCGCCCTGGAAGATGTAGCGGAGATCGGCCGAGCCGTCGGGCGCGGGCGGAGTGCCCACCGCCAGAACCACGACCACGGCGCCAGCCACAGCGGCAGATATGTCGGTGGTAAAGGCGAGTCGGCCTTCTTGCAGGTTGTGGGCGATCAACTTGTCCAGGCCGGGTTCGTAGATAGGCACCTGGCCCTGCTTGAGCACGGCGATCTTTTCCCCGTCTATGTCGCAGCAGGTGACGTCGTTGCCCATGTCCGCGAAACCCGCACCCGCGACCAGTCCGACGTAGCCGGTCCCGATGACACAGATTTTCATAGTGGAGCAGCCTAGCACAGTGGACTCTTGCAGCCGCAGGGCTGCAATGTGGAATAATGGCCTGCATGCAGGTGATGATTCTTGCGGCTGGCCGTTCGACCCGCCTCGGCTCTTTGGGCCTGGCTCTTCCCAAGCCCCTGCTTCCGGTGTGTGGCTATCCCGCGGTGACCTTTGTCCTGGCGTTGTGTCGGCAAGCCGGCCTGCACGACATCGTGATCAACCTGCACCACCACGGCGACAAACTGGGCAAGACCCTGGGCGACGGCTCGCAGTTTGGCGTCAGCCTGCGCTACTCAGTCGAAGAAGAATTGCTCGGCACCGGCGGGGGAGTGGGCAAGGCCCGCGCGCTCTTTTCATCCGAACCGGTGCTCATCATCAACGGCAAGGTTGCGGCCGATGTCGATCTGCGCGCGGTCATTGCGGCCCACGCCCAGGCGCCTCGGGGAACGGTGGCCACCATGGTGCTGCGTACGGATCCTCATCCCGAACTGTGGGCGCCCATTGGCGTGGATACGGACGGCAAGGTGATGAGCATCCGAGGGCAAAGCGTGGCCCACGGCGCGCCCCTCGCCCCGCGTATGTTCACCGGCATTCAGGTGGTCGAATCGACGTTGCTCGACCGCCTGCCTGCCGGCGTGTCCGACCTTATCGGAGACGCGTACATTCCGGCGCTGCGAGCCGGAGATCGCATCGGATTCATGACCATGACCGGCTACTTCGCCGAGCATTCCACGCCGGGAAGCTATCTCGCCGGGAACCTGGCCTTGCTTGCCAACCCCGACCTGCTGTCACATCCACCCGGGCCTCTTGTGGGCGTAGATTCCGCCGCGCAGATCGATGCCTCGGCTCGGATCGTGCCGCCGGTTCGCCTCGCGGCCGGGGCGGCGGTCGAGGCGGGTGCCGTGGTGGGGCCGTGGGCCGTGGTGTGCGGCGGCGGCCGCGTGTCGGCCGGCGCGCAAGTGGTTCGCAGTGTGGTGTGGTCAGGCGCAACCGCCCGAGGAAACACAGTGGGAACCATCGTGGCCCCCGAGGGCCCGTTTCTCGCCGAAACGACTCCGCCGCCGCAGATGGTGTGATCGCCGGCCTCCGGTCTCGCCTATCTTCCTCCCACCGCGGGCGTTGAGGCCTGCTCGCGCAGGCAGACGCGGACAGCCTCCACCAGGCTGCGTTTGTGGCGCGATTTGGGCAAGAAGACATTGGCGCCTGCGGACAGCGCGCGCTGGCGGGTCGACTGCGAAGTGCGCGACGAGAGGACGACGATGGGTAGGCCGCGCAGGGTCGGTTCGTTTCGAATCCGCGCGATCAGCTGGAACCCGTCCACGCGCGGCATTTCCAGCCCAGTCACCACCGCGTCGAATCGCCGCTCGCCCAGCATCTCCCACGCATCCCAGCCGTCCTCTGCGGCGACGGTCTGGTAGCCGCCGACGGAGAGCAAGCGCGAAGCACTCTCGCGCGCCATGCGCGAATCGTCGACGATGAGCACGCGGGGTTGTCCTCGCCGAGGCCCGGGTGGCGCAACTCGGGGCGGCCCAAAGGCCGCGTCGGCAAGCGTGCCCAGGTCGAGCACAAGTTGCGCCTTGCCAGCTCCCGACGCGGTCACTCCGGCGTAGAGCGGAATCAGCCCGAGCAGCGGGCCTGCCGGTCGGATCACCACGGTGCGCGGACCGATGACCTTGTCGCAGGTGAAGACGAAGTCGCGGCCGCCGTAGCGCACATGCAAGGCCGCCGCGCGCCGGCCCGGGGGTAGCTCGACGCCCAGCAAGGCATGCAGGCGCAGAAGAGGCAGCGAGGGTACGGTCCCGGCCGGCTGGTCGGTCAGCATGGGCGTCACGAGGGAATTGCCAGCCAGCATGTCAGGCCCCACCGGCAGTGCTTCGACGACGTAGGCAGCCGGCACGACGTAGACTTGGCCGCCCAACTTGAAGAGCATGGCCTGCGCGATCGCGGCCGTGAGCGGCACCGAGAGGCGAAACCGCGTGAAGACGCCCGCCTGGTACTCTAGCTTCACCTCGCCGCCCATGTGCGCGATGGTGCGCTCGACGATATTGAGGCCCATGCCTCGGCCGGCCAGCGGGTCCGAATGGGGTCGGGTGGAGAACCCCGGCTCGAACACCGCCGCGAGCAAGCCCTTTTCGTCCAGCGCCGCGGCCGCCGCTTGGCGTCCGGTGCGCCGCAACGCCTTTTGGACCGCCTCCCGATCGAGGCCTCCCCCGTCGTCCTCGAAGGTGAGGAAGACGCAGTCGGCCTCTTGCGTGGTCTTGATCTCGATGCGACCGCGCGCAGGCTTGCCGCGCTGGGCGCGCACCTCGGCCGATTCGATCCCATGAGCCAGGGCATTGCGCAGAAGGTGAAGCAAGGGGTCGGCGAGTTGGTCGACCAGGCTCTTGTCCAGTTCGACCTCGCCGCCCGTGACCACCATTTCCACCGGGCGATGGCAGGTGCGCTCCAGCTCGCGCATGGCCGAGCCGAGCCGGCTGTACAGCCATTCCATGGGCACGAGGCGCGCGCGCCGGATCTGCTCTTCAAGTTGCTCCGAGGTTTGGCGCATGGAACCCGCGTCGGCCCCCAGCGCGCGGGCCGTGCGGTCCAGATAGGACGCGAAGTTGGCGAGCGCGACCTCCGCCTCGCCCAAACGGTCAAGAAGCCGCGTCCGCCCTTCCTGCTGTGGCAATACTACAGTGCTTGCGGTCAAGTCCGCTCCCAGTTCGCCCAAAGTGGTCCGCATGCTTTCGCGGACGACGCGCAGATCACGCATCACGCTCTCGAGCTCATTCACGCGCCGCTCGAGGCGCGTACGCAAGATGACGAGATCGCCCACGCCATCGAGGAGCACATCCAGCCGCTCGGCCTCGACCCGGAGCATGCCTTCGCCGCTCGCGCGCCGATCGGCGACGGCGCGCCGGTCAGTCGGTCGGCGGCGCTCCGCCGTTCCCTGCAGGACGGTGACGGCTTCCAGCGGATCGGCGCCGCGCGCGGGCGGGGCTGTCAGACGGGCGCTGGTAAGCAGCGCGCGCAGAGAGGAGATGCCCTCATCGATTCGTTCCAGGATTCCAAAGGTGGGCGCGAGCTTCCCGATCCGCATCTCGGAACACAGCTCTTCCAGTTCATGAGCGGCCCGTGCAATGGCGTCGTGGGCCACCGAGCCCGCCGCACCCTTGAGCGTGTGTAGATGGCGAAACAAGGCGTCCACCAGTTGTGGATCCACCTCCAAGGTGGAATCAGCAGCGCGCGCCAGCGCCCGCTGCGCCTCCGCGATCTGGCGCAAGCGCTTGTCGGCCTCGTCGAGAAACAAGCCGCGAAGCAGTTCAGCGTCGTCCGGGCTCCACTCGCCAAGCGGGCCGCGCTCGCCGCTGTCCGAGCCGTCTTTGCCGGGCGATGACATGGCACCAGCTAGCGCTCGTTCTCTGTCGTGCCGTCGGCCAGCACAGCCAGCACGCGCCGTAGCGCATCGCCGAGCGGCGTGGTTGCGTCGTCCAGCAGGGGCGCAAGCGGTTGTAGAAGGCCGGTGATCGCGGCGCTCCGTTCGCGCAGGGCTCGCGCCAGATCGGCCTCGCCGTGGCCGGCGAAGCGCAGCCGCGTCAGCGCCTGGGTCAGCTCCTTCACGGCGGCGGCCAGAGCCACGGTGTCGCGTCCCGCCTGGGCGGCAGAGGCGGCCAGCGTCTCGGCCACCTTGCGAAGCTCCTCAATGGTGTGGTTGGCTTCGCTGGTCGAGTTCACGATGGTCTGGATGAAGGCTCCGATGTCCTTGGTGGCCGCCGTCGAGCGCTCGGCCAGCTTGCGCACGTCCTCGGCCACCAGGCCGAAAGCCTTGCCCTGCACGCCCGCGCGCGAGGCCTCGATGGCCGCGTTGAGCGCTAGGATATTGGTCTCCGACGTGACGTCGTCGAACAACTCCACGATCTGGCCGATCTCGTCGGAACGTGCCTCCAGCGCCTTCAGCTTGCGCGCAATCTCAGCGATGGCCGCCTGCTGGTGAGACACGCCGTCGCTTATCACCTGGGTGGAACGCCTGAGCCCCTCCGCGACCGACAGGGTATGGGTGGCGCTGCCTGCGATCCGGCTGGCATGCCGGTCCAGCGCTTCCAGCATTTCGTTCAGCGCGCGGGCCAGGGGTGTCAGGGTGGGGGTGTTTTCCTCAGCGCGCACTGTCAGATCGCCACCCTTGGCGGCGTTCATCACGTGCAGGAGGTTCTCCATTCCGCTACTGCTTTTGGTCATGGACTTGTCACCGTGCTGATGGCGTGGCGAACGTGATCGATGGCCTGCTGGGCGCTTATCAGCAAGGCGGGGCCGTCGGCGTCGAGCACCGTGGCGGCCACAAAAATCGGCCGCGGGGGCGGTGGCCGGCTGTGCTGCTCGTCGACCCGGCCCAGGCGCACCTCACGTTCCACGGCCAGGGCGGCGGCAATCGCCGGCGTGTTGGCATCGGGGGCGGTCTCGATCAAGATGAGTCTCTCGGCGTTCATGGGATCGGGTATGCCGTCGCCATTCGCCTCGCCGGCCTGGGGAAAGTACACACCCAGGTCCAGCACGGGCAGGATCTGGCCTCGCACCGGGGCAATCCCGCGCATCACGGGCGGGGCCAGCGGCACCGGCGTCAGCCCCGGCATGGGCAGCATCTCGCGCACCACGCTGGCGGGCAGGGCGCAGCGCAGGCCGCGCAGGTGGAAGAAGACCACATCCAGGTTGGAAGACGCCGCCACAATCACCCAACCATCGGCGCCACGCGTCTGCGGATGAACTTGCAGCGCAGGAGCCGGAACAACACTTGGGTTACATCGTACGAGCCCATCTTTGATAGCTGGATGATGTCGCGCACGGTGTTCTTTCCGTTGACGATTTCGAGCAGGACGGCTTCTTCGCGCAGCAACCGGTGGTCGTCGAACGAAGCGATCTTGTCCTCGTTGCGCACGAAAACCATGTCGAAGTTGTCAATCTCTTGTCCGATCACGCGCCACTCGTCGACCCGCCGTAGGCCCTGCATGATGAGCCCGTCGATGGGCAGGCCCAGGGTCGCTTCGCGTGCAGCCGGCGAGGGCTCGGCCGCGGGGTGGAAGGAGAAGAGTCCGTCGCCCCAGCGCAGGCCCTCGAAAACCAAGGCGGTCGTCTGCTGTGCCATGGCCCTTCGCAGTCCCGCTTCGGTGATGAGGCCGCGGCGGCACAGATCGGCGCCCAGCAGCCCGCCACCCGGGGTGGCACGCCGTTCCTCGAGAACCTCGTCCAGCTTGGCACGCTCGATCTGTCCACCGCGCACCAGGAAATGTCCGAGCAGGAACTCATCGGCCACGCCCTGGGCGCCGGCGAAATCGATGCGGCCTTTGTTCACGCAGATCTCGATGCTGGCTTTCTTGCCTGTGAGGCGCAGCGCGCCGGAATGCTGCCGGTCTTGCAGCAAGAGCAGCACGTCGGCAATCGACACGATCGCCAGATCGCCCACCAATGCGGCGCCGTCGGGACCGATGGGCAAGCCGGCCGGCTTGTCCTCTTGTGCCTTTGGCAGCAGCCCGACCACATCCAGGTTGTCGGGCGACTCGCCGGAGGCCGGCGTCGGTTCGCGCCTGTGTTTCTCCAGGGCGTGGTGCACCACTGCGAGGAGCGCGTCTGGCGAGAAAGGCTTGGGCAATACGTCGACCACGCTGGCCAGGCTGGAAAAACAGACGCCCGCCTCCTCGCCCTTGGCGCTCATCACGACCACGGGCACGGTGGCCAGGGCCACGTTTCCAGAAATGGCCCGGCACACATCGTCCCCATTCAAATCGGGCAGAAGGTAGTCGAGGAGCAGGAGGTCCGGCGGCCGCTCGGTGGCTGCCAGGATGCCAAGCTCGCCGGACTCCGCGGTCGACACGCGGAAGCCCGCCTTGGCCAGCGTCATCTCGACCAGCTTCAGGATCGTGGGACTGTCGTCAACGACAAGGATGCTCTCGTCTTGCATCAGTATCTGGTTCCATTCCCGAACCGAACACATCAAGTTACCACGCCAGACGTGCAGAACGAAGGCCCCGTCGCGGGAGAGGTAGGCGTAGGTAGTCGTTGGTATGCAAACGACCTGGCCCCGCTACACTCAGGTATGCGAGCAATGATGCCGATGTTGTGTAGGACGTTCTATGGATGCGGCCACATGGCTCAAGCAACTCGGTGACCAGTCTGGCCAGACTGACAAGCGCGCGCGCCTGGCGGAACTGGTCGCCTACATCAGTTCGGTCCGCACCCTGGATGACCTCTTGTTCGAGGCCACCGATCGCAGCAGCGCATTCTTGAACGCGGAACGCACAACGCTGTTCATGTCTGATGCCCAGGGCCAGCTGCGGTCCATGGCTTGGATAGAAGACTCTGTGCGCGAGCTGCGCCTGCCGCGCGATCCGACCAACGTGATCGGCTTCGCGTTCGCCTCCAAGGCTCCGCTCAGCTTCAAGAACCTGAACGATGCGAACGAGCTGGCGCGCCTGCATCCGCGCCTGCGGCCCGACGATCGGCTGGAACGATGGCTGGGGATCGCGATCCGGGGCGCCATCGTGGCGCCACTGCTGGTCGGCGATCTGCCTTTTGGCGCCTTATTGGTGGTCAATCGCCAGGATGAATCCGGGCTCTTCGTGCCGCGCGATCTGGTCTACGCTGGCGATCTGTGCCGGGCTATGGCTGCAGTCTTGTCCGGGCTACTGGGGCCGCGCGAGGCGTCCGCGCCGCAGCCCGCTGCAACCACACCCGTGCCGCGCGCAGCGGTTCCGGGTGAGCGCTCGACTCCCCCGGCGCCGGCCGCGGGCCAGTCCAAGAAAGGGCCCCCCACCCCCGTCGCGAAGGCGGCCATCGTCCCGCAGGAGCGTATAGAAAAGAAGCCGGCAGGCAAGTGGGACAGCCTTGTCGAGGGCGGCATTCTGCCGCTCGAAACCCTGACCAAGGCGCTCTCCTCGGCGGAGCAAGCCGAGCAAGATCCGGCCCGCTATCTGATCGAGAAGGTGGGGGTGAATCGCGCGGAGGTCGAGAAGGCGCTCTCGACCTACTACAACGCGCCCTTCTACCGTTTCACCTCCAGCCAACTCATCCCGGAAGACCTGCGCGGCCGCCTGCGCATCGAATATCTAAAGAAGATGGGTGCGGTGCCGATCGAGCGGCGCGGCCCGAGGCTCATCGTGGTCATCGACGACCCGACGGATTTCTCCCGCTGCGATGCCCTGCGTGCCATCGAGACGGATCGCGAGGTGGTCTTTTACGTCGGCCTCAAGGACGAGATCGCCGCCTGCATCGAGTACTCGTACGGCTTGCGGCCGGATGTCAATGTCCTGCTCAAGGAACTGTCCGACGACGAGAGCGCTGGGGCCATAGACGAGCCTGGCGACGATGAAAAGGAAGGTGAGGAGTCGGACAGCGCCATCATCAAGCTGGCCAACCAAGTCATCATCGACGCCTTCCAGCGGGGGGCGTCCGATATACACATCGAGCCCTATGGCAAGGAGGACAACACCCGCATCCGCTTCCGCATCGACGGCGATTGCGTGAAGTATCAGGAGATTCCGCCCATCTTTCGCAATCCCTTGGTGGCGCGCTTCAAGATCATGGCCAAGCTGGACATATCCGAACGGCGCAAGCCCCAGGACGGAAAGATCAAGTTCCGCATGCGCGATCGCACCATCGAGCTGCGCGTCGCCACCTTGCCCACCGTCAACGGGAATGAAGACGTGGTCATGCGCATCTTGGCCGCTTCCAAGCCCCTCCCTCTCGACGAGATGGGCATGAGCCAGCGCAACCTCGACGAGATGAGGAAGCTTTTGGCCAAGCCCTACGGCTTGGTCCTGTGCGTGGGGCCTACCGGGTCCGGCAAGACCACGACGTTGCACTCGGCGCTCGGTTCGATCAACACCACCGACATGAAGATCTGGACGGCCGAGGACCCGGTGGAAATCACCCAAGCAGGTCTGCGCCAGGTACAGGTGCAGTCCAAGATCGGCCTCGATTTCGCTTCGGCCATGCGCGCCTTTCTGCGTGCCGACCCGGACGTCATCATGGTGGGCGAAATGCGTGACACGGAAACCGCCAGCACCGGCGTCGAGGCGTCGCTCACGGGCCACCTGGTGCTCTCCACCCTGCACACCAACAGCGCGCCGGAAACCATCACCCGCCTCATCGACATGGGCCTGGACCCGTTCAGCTTTGCGGACGCGTTGCTGGGCGTGCTGGCGCAGCGGCTGACCCGCGGGCTGTGCAAGAAGTGCCGCGAGCAGTACGACGCGACCGACAACGAGGTGGATGAGATCATCCAGGCCTTCGGTGAAGAAGAGTCCGCCCGTCGGGGCTTTGCGCGTGGCCGGATCAAGATGTGGCGGGGCGTGGGATGCGAGGCCTGCAGCAAGACTGGCTACAAGGGGCGTCTTGCGGTGCACGAACTCTTGGTGAACGACGACGCGATCAAGGTGGCAATCGCCAAACGCGCGCCGGTCGAAGAGGTGCGTCGGCTGGCCGTGGCCGGGGGCATGACCACGCTGCTCCAGGACGGCATAGAGAAGGCTCTGGCCGGCAAGACTGACGTGAAGCAGGTCATGGCCGTCTGCTTGCGGTAAGCTGCAATCCGAAGTTTCCCGCATACGCTCCTAGGAATTTCCGGCTAGTTCCAATAACATCCGGACCGAGCACGCTGCTGTCCATGGACGGTTTTCCGCGACGCTTCGGCGGGTACGTACTGGTCAAGCCCCTGGCCCGAGGGGGCATGGGAGCTCTCTATCTGGCGGTCCACGGGCAGCGGGGTCTGGAGAAGCTGTGCGTGGTCAAGACGGCCTTGCCGCACCTGGCGGGCAAGAGCTACGTGCAGCGATTCAAAGACGAGGCCAAGGTGGTTGTGCGCCTCAGCCACGGAAACCTGGTGGGCGTGTTCGATGCCGGCCAGGTCTCGGGCGAAATCTACCTCGCCATGGAGTTTGTCGAGGGCAAGGACCTACGCGCGGTGTGGAATCGCTGCGCCCAGAAAGGCATCGCATTCCCGCTGCCGGTGGCCGCCCACATCGTCAAGGAGCTGATGCGGGGCCTCGCCTATGCGCACGGGTTCGAAGGGCTCCGCCTGGTCCACCGCGACGTATCGCCGCCCAACGTGCTGCTTTCCTATTCGGGAGAGGTCAAGCTGACCGACTTCGGCCTGGCCACGTCCACCCTGAAACTGGAGAAGACGGCGCCCGGCGTGATCTTCGGCAAGGTCAGCTACATGGCGCCGGAACAAGCGCGCGCGGAGACGCTCGACGGTCGTAGCGACATCTATTCCGCAGGCGTCATCCTGTGGGAGCTTCTAACCGGCCGGCAGCTTTTCGCCGCCGGTGCGCGTCCCCCGGGTGCAGCAGGGCAGGAGCAGGAGGATCTGCTGGAACGCGTGCGGCATCCGGAGATCATGCCCCCCTCGAAGCGCGCCATTCGGGTTCCGCCCGAACTGGATGAGATCACCATGAAGGCGCTGGCGGTGCGGCCCGAGGACCGCTACCAGACCGGCGAGGAGTTGCGTTCGGATCTGGCGGCTTTCCTGGCCAAGACAGCCCCCGCCATGGACGGGCATCAGGTAGCGCACTTCATGCGCGAGTTGTTCGGGGACATCATCCAGCGGGAGCGCGAGGAACGGCAGGGTCTGCTGGCCAGCGCGGCGGCGTTGTTGGACGCGACGGGCGAGAGTCAACAGTCCCCGGCGCACTCGGCCGACGCGGAGGCCAAGGCCGACCGAGCCGACACCGCCCCGCTCGGCCGGCGGGGCAAGCCCGAGGTGCCACAAGAAAGCGGTCGCGCGTCCGAAGAGGGGTCGCGCATGGTGGGCGCCCTGCTGGCCGGGCGCTATCAGATCAAGCGCCTGCGCGGCGAGGGGGGCATGGGGCGGGTGTACGAGGCCGAACACATCGAGATCGGCAAGCGTGTGGCGGTCAAGGTCCTGCACCCGGCCTACTCGCGCACGCCCGATCTGGTCGAGCGCTTCCGCCGCGAGGCGCGCGCGGCCTCGCGCATCGAGCACCCGAACGTGGTCAACGTGACCGACTTCGGCACCACCGCCGAAGGCTCGCTGTTCTTCGTGATGGAGTACATCGAGGGGATCGAGCTGGGCTTGCTCATCCATCGGGAGGGGCCGCTGGCGGTCAACCACGCCCTGCGTATCACCGAGCAGATGTGTGCGGCCTTGCAGGCTGCCCACGATGCGGGCGTCATCCACCGCGATCTCAAGCCGGAGAATATCTTGCTGGTCGGCCCAGCGAACGCGCGCACCCCCAATGGGCACGGGGCGCAGCCGGGTGAGGAAGCCGTGGATGCGACGCTCGATCTGGTCAAGGTGCTCGATTTCGGCATCGCGAAGAGCGACGAGATCGACGACAGCCCGCGCATCGGTAAGCGCCTGACCCGTCCGGGTGTGGCCATGGGCACGCCTGAATACATGGCGCCCGAGCAGGCCGCGGGCCATCCCGCCGATCCGCGCTCGGACATATATGCGGTGGGTTCGATCCTGTACGAGATGTTGACCGGCATTCCCCCCTATGACGGCGAGAACGTCATGGAGATCCTGCACAAGAAGGCCAACGAGCCGCCGCGTCCCATTCTCGAGATGAGACCAGATGTGCCCGCGCAGGTGGTAGCCCTGGTGGACCGGGCCATGGCGCGTGATCCGGCCGCTCGGCCGCAGAGCATGGCCGTGTTGGCGCGCCAGATTCGCGAGGTCGAGATCGCTTTGTCGGTGACGCCGGCGCCTGTGCTGCTGGCCTTGCCGCCTGCCCCTGAGCCGCGCGCTGACGAATCTTCAGCCAACCGGGATTTCCTCACCATCCCGGGTCGCCTGTGGGCTATGGGCAGGTCCTGGCGCTGGCTTCTCCTGGCCATGGCCGTCCTGGGAGCGCTGGCGGTTGCGGTGGCTACGCGAGGACACGAGCACGCGCCGGTGCGACCCAGGCCGGGTGGAGTGGTCCCGAGCACGGCGGCCGCACCGGTGCCGTCCCTGATTCTGCCTGACGCCGCGGCGGTCCCGGACACTCAGATCCTGTCGGACGCCGAGGAGTCCGATGCAGAAGAAAACCAGGTGAGCGCTGAGCCGGCCCCGGCAGAGGAAACCACCAGGCGCGAAGCAAGTGCACGTCCCAGGCCGCCGCGCATCCCGTCCAACGGGGCCTTGTCCCAGGCGGAGAGCAGCAAGATCCTGCAGGAAGGGCGCGACTTTTTGCGGGCCCAGCGTTTTGAAGAGGCCGGCGCGGCCTTCGAGCGGTTGGCCCACGCGGGTCGGAGCCGCGGGCCCGCGCTGGTGGGCCTGGCCAAGATCGCGTTCCAGAAGAAGGAGTACCAGGAGGCGGTCGATCGGGCGCGTGAAGGCGCACGGGCCGGTGGTGGGGCCGAAGCGCGCGTGGTGTTGGGCGACGCCTACTTCCGCCTGGAAAAGTTTGCAGAGGCGCGCAAGGCGTACGAGGAAG
>Ga0182021_10006671_pt1 | contig 13703 bp, 7 predicted proteins | sample 612E3MmetaG_FD_120493 | JGI IMG/M metagenome (GOLD analysis project Ga0182021, IMG submission 120493) | Permafrost microbial communities from Stordalen Mire, Sweden - 612E3M metaG (Illumina Assembly) | ecosystem: Environmental > Terrestrial > Soil > Wetlands > Permafrost | place: Sweden...
ATCGTGACGAGATCTTCGAGGCAGACCAGCTGCCCCTGCGCTACGCGGCCTACTCGCCGTGTTTCAGGCGCGAGGCCGGCGCCGCCGGAAAGGACACCCGCGGAATCCTGCGCGTCCACCAGTTCGACAAGGTCGAGATGGTCTTCTTCGAGAAGCCGGAGGCATCGACCGAAGCCCTTGAATGGCTGACCGGTCGAGCGGAGGTCATCCTCCAGCGCCTCGGTCTGGCCTATCGAGTTCTGCTGATGGCGACAAAGGACATGGGCTTCGTTCAGGCCAAGAAGTACGACCTCGAAGTCTGGGCGCCAGGTGTCGAGCGCTGGCTCGAGGTCAGCTCGTGCTCGAACTTCCGCGATTATCAGGCTCGCCGGATGGCCATCCGGTACCGTCCTGAACCGGGGGCCAAGCCGGAGCTGGTGCACACGCTCAACGGCTCGGGGCTGGCGCTCGCTCGCACGGTCGCCGCAATCCTCGAGACATACCAGCAGCCGGACGGCAGCATGACCGTCCCGGAGGCGCTTTCGCCGTACATGCGCACCGATCGGATCGTCCGGCAGGGAGCCCGGTAATACGGGTCGCTGCCGGAACATGAAGCTGGCGGCGGTTTCTGCTGTGATGGCGCCGCTCACGCCCGATGAAGCACACCGGCCGATTCGGGACAAGCACGGAGGATCCATGGAAGCTCACGGCCGCCGAAGCCCTCGACGGAGCGCGCGCCTCAGCGGGCTGGCGCTGCTGGCCGCATGCGCAGCCATCGCCGCTGCCGGTTGCGGCGGCAGTGGCCCCACTCCAGAGACGATCTACCGCACCTACCCGCCATCGACGGCCGGCCCGACGGCCACCGGTTCAGGTGTCGCGTCGACGCCCACGTCTGCGCTCACGGCCGGTGCCACGGCGACGGCTTCGGCCACGCCCACGCCCACGCCCACGCCTACTACCACGCCTGTCGCGGCGGCGCCATCGGTTTCGAGCACGACCGACACCAGTTCCGCGCCCGACAATCGCTGGCAGGTCACGTTCCGCAAGCCCGTGATCTCCGGGGTCGGCCCGGCTGCGTTGACCGCGATGAACGACTCGATCGCGACCAGGGTGAGCGCCTACATCTCCTCGTTCAACGGCACGCCGCTGCCCGTGGTGGCCGCCGGCGACGGTCCGAGCACGCTCAAAGGAGACTTCTCGGTCGCCCTTGCCTCGCCGTCGCTGCTCAGCCTGCGCTTCACGATCGAGACGTACGTAACAGGCGCGGCTCGTCCCGCGACGGAGGCAGCCAGCATCAACTTCGACGTGGCGTCCGGCGCCGTCATCCAGTTCGGCGATCTGTTCACGGGTACCGCGGCCGCACTGCCGGTGCTCAAGACGCAGGCCCAGGCAAAGCTGGTTGCTTTGCTCGGCGCCGACCTCGTCTGGCCGGCGTCGGTGACGATGGCCGACTTCGGGCAGGGCTGGGTCTTCACTTCCGGAGGTCTGGAGCTGACGTGGTCGCAGGGAGCGATCGCGAGCATGGCCGCCGGAACGCCGAAGATCTCGATTGCGTGGCCGGCTCTGTCGAGCGTAATCGCACCGGCAGGCCCCGCCGGCGGGTTCGTGCAGTAGGTTTGTCGGCTGCCGGGCGCCGGTCCGGGCGTTCGGACGGCGGCGTGAATAGCAGGCGACCGCCGGAGGCGACTCGTTGCGGCGCGGCCGGATATCATCGACGTATCGGGCGCCAGCGGCGCAGCGTCACCCAATGCTCCCATCCACAAAGGCTGGAGAGCGTGCGTAAATCGAGTTCGTGTACTGTCGGGCGGGACCACCGCCATGAGGAAGGCACGACCCAGGAGGTTCGACGGATGGATCAGCGGTGGGAGTGCCTTGACGGTAACGAAGCGGCCGCACGCGTCGCGTACGCGGTGAGCGAAGTCATCTCTATCTTCCCGATCACGCCCGCCTCGCCGATGGCGGAGCACGCCGACGACTGGGCGGCTGCTGAGAAGCCGAACCTCTGGGGCAAGGTTCCGGACGTGGTCGAGATGCAGTCCGAGGGCGGCGCGGCGGGCGCGATGCACGGCGCCTTACAGAAGGGCGCCCTGGCGACGACCTTCACCGCGTCCCAGGGACTCCTCCTGATGATCCCGAACATGTTCAAGATCGCCGGCGAGCTCACGCCGGCAGTCATCCACGTGGCGGCCAGGACGCTCGCCACGCATGCGCTCTCGATCTTCGGCGACCACAGCGACGTAATGCATGCCCGGGCGACGGGTTGGGCCATGCTGGCGGCCGGCTCCGTCCAGGAAGCGCATGACTTCGCCCTCGTGTCTCACGCCGCCACGCTGCGTGCTCGGGTGCCGTTCCTCCACTTCTTCGATGGGTTCCGCACCTCTCACGAGGTGAACAAGATCGTCCTTCTCGAAGACGACGACCTGCGGGCCCTCATACGCGACGAGGATGTCCTCGCGTTCCGCAGCCGCGGCCTCACGCCCGACGCGCCCGTCGTGCGCGGTACCGCGCAGAACCCCGACGCCTTCTTTCAGGCTCGCGAGGCCGCGAATCCGTACTACCTGGCCCTGCCCGGCATCGTCAAGGAAGTCATGGACGAACTGGCCGAGCGCACCGGCCGGCGCTACGGGCTCGTCGACTACCACGGTGCCCCCGACGCGGAGCGCGTGGTCGTGGTCATGGGCTCGGCAATCGGCGCGGTGGAAGAGACCGTCGACGCACTCGTCGCGAACGGCGAGAAGGTCGGAGTGCTCAAGGTGCGGCTGTTCCAGCCGTTCCCGACCGACGAGTTCCTCGCCGCGCTGCCCTCGACGGTGCGCTCAATGGCCGTGCTCGACCGAACCAAGGAGCCCGGCGCGGTCGGCGAGCCGCTGTACCTCGAAGTGGTCGCGGCCATCGCCGAGCGAATGGACAGCGACACGCCGCCGTTCGCCAGGGTGCCGCGAATCATCGGCGGGCGCTACGGCCTCTCGTCGAAGGAAGTCACGCCGTCGATGATCAAGCCGATCTTCGATGAGCTCTCGGCCGAGAAGCCCAAGAAGCACTTCACGGTCGGCATCAACGACGACGTCACCCACCTGAGCCTGCCGATCGACAAGGAATTCCGCCACGCCCGTCCGGCCGGCGAGGTCCAGGCGATGTTCTTCGGGCTCGGCTCGGACGGCACCGTCGGCGCCAACAAGTCGTCGGTGAAGATCATCGGCGAGGGCACAGACCTGTTCGCCCAGGGCTACTTCGTCTACGACTCCAAGAAGTCCGGGTCGGTCACGGTCTCCCACCTGCGCTTCGGTCCCAAGCCCATCCGCTCGGCCTACCTCGTCGAGGGCGCGGACTTCATCGCCTGCCACCAGTTCGGCCTGCTCGAGCGGACCAAGATCGTCGAGTTCGCCAAGCACGGCGCCACGTTCTTGCTCAACTCCGCGTACGGCCCGGATGAAGTCTGGGACCAGCTGCCCAAGACCGTCCAGCAGCAGCTCATCGACAAGGCGATCGACCTGTGGGTCATCGATGCCTTCGCCGTCGCCGAGGAAGTCGGCATGGGCAACCGCATCAACACGGTCATGCAGCCCTGCTTCTTCCATCTCGCCGGCGTGCTGCCCGCGGCCGAGGCAATCGCGCGCATCAAGAAGTTCACGGAGAAGACGTACGCCAAGCGCGGCCAGGCGGTCGTCGACCGCAACTTCGCCGCCATCGACCTGTCTATCGGGCGACTGGGACACGTCACGCTCGGCAAGGCCACGAGTAACCGCTCGCCCATGTTCGCGGTGCCGGACGATGCGCCGGACTTCATCAAGAACGTGACCGCGGTGCTAATGGCCGGCGACGGCGACCTGCTGCCTGTCAGCGCATTCCCGGTTGACGGGACATTCCCCACCGGAACCACGAAATACGAGAAGCGCGCAATCGCGCAGACCATCCCCGTATGGGATCCCTCGATCTGCATCGACTGCGGCAAGTGCGCAATGGTCTGCCCGCACGCCACCATCCGCATGAAGGTCTTCCCGAACGCGGCCGCCGCAAGCGCCCCGGCAGGCTTTCTGACCAAGCAGTTCAAGTCGAGGGACCTGCCCGACCACCTGCTCACTATTCAGGTCTCTCCCGACGATTGCACAGGCTGCGGCGTGTGCGTCGACGTGTGCCCGGCCAAGAGCAAAACCGTTTCGAGCCACAAGGCCATCAACATGGAGCCGGTTGAGGACCACGCCGACGTCGAGCGCCGGAGCTGGGACTTCTTCCTGTCGATCCCGCAATTGGACCGCAGCCTGCTGTCGCACGACACGGTCAAGGGATCCCAGGTTCTGGAGCCGCTCTTCGAGTTCTCCGGCGCCTGCTCCGGCTGCGGCGAGACGCCTTATCTCCGGCTCGTCAGCCAGCTTTTCGGCGACCGGATGATCGTCGCCAACGCCACGGGCTGCACCTCGATCTACGGCGCGAACTTGCCCACGACACCGTGGACGGTCAACGCCGCGGGCCGGGGGCCGGCCTGGAACAACTCGCTGTTCGAGGACAACGCCGAGTTCGGTCTTGGGATGCGACTGGGGCTCGACGCACAGTCCGACCACGCCCGAGCGCTGCTGACCCGGCTCGCTCCGGCGATCGGGGAGGAGATCGTCCTCGGGCTGCTCGAAAGCACGCAGGACACCGAACCGGAGATCGAGCTCCAACGCGGTCGCGTGGCCCAGTTGCGCGAAAAGCTCGCGCATATCGACGGCGCGCATCACGCCGAAGCCCAGCACCTGCTGGCGCTGGCCGGGGATCTCGTTCGCAAGGGAATCTGGATCGTCGGCGGTGACGGCTGGGCCTACGACATCGGCTTCGGCGGCCTGGACCAGGTCCTGAGCTCGGGCCGAAACGTCAACATCCTCGTCCTCGACACGGAGGTCTACTCGAACACCGGCGGCCAGGCTTCGAAGTCCACGCCGCGCGGCGCGGTAGCGAAGTTTGCGGCTGCTGGCAAGGCCACCGGCAAGAAGGACCTGGGGGCCATCGCCCGATCCTACGGCAACGTCTACGTCGCCCAGATCGCGATGGGTGCCAACGACGCTCACACAACAAAGGCGCTGCTCGAAGCGGATGCGTGGCCGGGACCGTCCCTCGTCATCGCCTACGCCACCTGCATCGCCCACGGAATCGACATGTCCACGTCGATGTCCCACCAGAAGGACGCAGTGAAGAGCGGTTACTGGCCGCTCTACCGCTACCAGCCCAGCGAGCTCGAAGGCGGTCAGCCCTTCAAGCTCGACTCCAGCAAGCCATCGATCCCGGTCAAGGACTTCGTTGCGACCGAAACCCGCTTCGCCATCCTCCAGCGCACGAACCCCGAGCGAGCGGCCGAGCTTGCGACTCTCGCCCAGGCCGACGCGAACGAACGTTGGAGCTACTACGAGCAGCTGGCGGGCATCCACCAGAGCATCCCGCACATCGAGGCGCCGGGGCTTGATGCCACCGCCGCAGAAATCGCCGCCGTCCGGCGTGGCAATGTGGAGGACCAGGCGTGACCGTCGATCTGCGCACCAGTTATCTCGGTCTCGAACTGCGCTCGCCCATAGTCGCCTCTGCCTCCCCGTTGACCGGCGAGCCGGACACCGCTCGTCTTCTCGACGAAGCCGGTGTCGGCGCCATAGTTCTGCCGTCGCTGTTCGAGGAAGAGATCCTCAACGACGAGATCCAGCTCAACCGTTCGCTCGAGGCCGGCTCAGGCCAGTTCGCGGAAGCGCTCGAGTACTTCCCCACTGTGGACTGGCTCCCCGGCGTCGGAGACCGCTACCTTGCCGGCGTCGCCCAGATCAAGGCGCAGTCGACGGTGCCGGTCATCGCCAGCCTCAACGCCGCGACGACCGGTGGCTGGGTCCGCTACGCCAAACTCATGCAGGACGCGGGCGCCGACGCGGTGGAGCTCAACCTCTATCGCGTTGCCGCCGACCCGGGCAAGACCGCCACCGACATGGATGCGGCCGACCTCGATCTCATCGCTGCGGTTCGCGCGGCGATCACCATCCCGCTCGCCGTGAAGCTAAGCCCCTACTACTCGGCGCTCGCCAACTTCGCCGGCCAGGCGATCGGACGCGGCGCCGACGGCCTGGTCCTGTTCAACCGCTTCTACCAGCCGGACATCGACCTCGAGACGCTCGACGTGGTGGCCCGGGTGCAGCTGAGCCAGCCGGGCGACCTGCGGCTCCCTCTGCGCTGGATCGCCATCCTGCGACCCCAACTCGGCGCGAGTGTGTCGCTGGCGGCGAGCTCAGGCGTCCAAACCGGCACCGACGTCGCCAAGGAGATCATCGTCGGAGCCGACGTCGCGATGATGACTTCGGCCCTCCTGCGCCGCGGACCCGGCTACGTCGGCATCGTCGAGGCCGAGCTTCGCGCCTGGATGACCGACCACGAATACGAGTCGGTCGCCCAGCTTCGAGGTAGTGCGAGCCGGGCGAACGCCCAGGACCCGTCAGCCTTCGAGCGGGCCAACTACATGCAGACGCTCCACTCGTGGGCGACTCCGCCGGACCTGATGGCTACTGGTCCCAAGTCTTAGGCGGCCACGGCGAAGGCAAAACAGACGAGCGCCAGCATCCGGCCATTCCGCAGCGAAGACGAGCCCGCACTCCGGCGCGTCATGGAGGCGGCCCTCGAGGTCGACGCCTACCCTGGCTTCAACGCATCGGATCTCGACTATGAGGCGGTCTCGATCGTCGGTGCGCCCGAAGGCGCCGCCGTGTCCGTCGAGCGTGACGTCGTCTGCGGCTACGTCAGTCCGCGCCACGATGACCTGACGGTCCATCCCGAATTCCGGCGACGAGGCCACGGACGCAGGCTGTTCGCAGCCGGTCTGGATTTGGCCGCCCGCGCGAACGAGCTTCGCCTCTATGTGCCCCTCGGCGGCGGCGGGCAGGCGTTCGCACGGGCGATGGGCATGACCTATGACTCGAGCATGTGGCTCATGTACCTGGCGCCCGACGCCGCAGTGCCGGACCCGGCGTGGCCCTCCGGCGTCGTAGTGCGCACCTTCGGGGATTGGCTGCCGGTGCGACGCTACGTGGCACTGCTCAACGCCGCGTTCACCGATCACCCTGGCCTCGCGTCCTGGACGCCGGCCCAGGTCGCGCACGCCCACTTTCGGCCCGACTTCGACCCCTCGACGATCACCCTCGTTTCGCCGGCCGATCGACCCGATGATCCGATCGCGTTCGTGCGGGTGGGAGTCAGACCGCCCGAAGAAGGCGACCCGGCGCCGGTCGGCGAAGTCTGGCTCGTCGGTGTGCTTGCGGAATGGCGAGGCCGTGGCCTGGGGCGCGAGCTCCTGCGCGCGAGCGTCGCACAGTTGCGCGCGCTCGGCGCCGGCCGGATCAAGCTCAGCGTAGAGGCGGAGAACGAGCTGGCCCTGGGCCTGTATCGCCGGACGGGCTTCGTGCCCGCCGTCGAGTGGCCGCACTGGACCCACCCAGTAGCTGCCTCTGGGCGCTGAGCGCCGCGCTAATTCGGCGGCTTCGATCTTCGCTCCGGCAAGCCCTGGTTCGTCACGGCAGGTCGGCCAGCCCAATGGCAAAGCGGGGCAGTGATCGGCGCGATCCTGCTCGTGGCGGCGGCCACAAGACTTGCCCTCGCGCGCTGACCCATCCCGGCCGAAGGGGTCAGCCCAGGGCCATCCGAGCCGGCTGTCCTTGAGCCTCGGCCGACCAGATCACCCGTCTGTCGTCCCCGGCCGGGCTTATGATGGCTCCCGCCTGGGCGCGAGGCGCCGGGTGCGAGGTTCACGACCGCGAACAGGGGCAAGACGGCGCGGACGCGTCGCCTCCATGTCGCGTCGAGGAGGCAACCGACTTCGTGGGCGCTGGCGGACAGCGAGTCGTCCGAAGAGGAGAGGAGCAGGGTCGATGTCTTTCGTGGCGACTGGGGTTCGGACTCACGCGGGCCGGTGGATGGCGCAGCTTCTGAAGCTCGCTCCGGCCGCACTTCTCCTCAGCGGGCTCTTCACGGTCTGGGCTGGACCGCTTGCGCCACAGGTGGCAGCAAGCTCGTCCTCCGGCACCATATATGGATGGGGCAACAGCCCCTACGGTCAGATGACGGCCGACCTCTCGGGCATTGCCGCGATTGCCGCGGGTGGCAACTTCAGCCTCGCTCTCAAGACCGATGGCACGGTCTTTGCTTGGGGTAGCGGCTCGCAGGGTCAGACCGCCGTCCCGGCCGGCCTTTCAGGCGTCACTGCGATCTCGGCCGGCTACCTCCACGGGCTGGCCCTCAAAGCGGACGGTACGGTAGTCGGCTGGGGCGACAACAGCTATGGCGGTCAGGCCACCGTCCCGGCCGGCCTCTCGGGCGTAGTCGCGATCGCCGCCGGTGGCAACCACAGCCTCGCTCTCAAGTCGGACGGCACAGTGGTCGGCTGGGGCGACAACATGTACGGGGAGTCGACCATCCCGGCCGGCCTGTCGGGTGTCACCGCGATCGCCGCGGGCGGCGACTTCAGCGTGGCTCTCAAGTCGGACGGCACGCTGGTCGCGTGGGGCAGCAACAGTTGGGGTCAGCTCAACGTGCCCGCCGGCCTCTCGGGCGTCACCGCAATTTCTGCCTGCTCCGCGCATGGGCTGGCTATCAAGGCGGATGGCACGGTCGTTGGCTGGGGTGACAACTACTACGGTGAGTCGACGATCCCGGCCGGCCTATCTGGCGTCACCGCGGTTGCGGCCGGGTGGTACCACAGCCTCGCCCTCAAGTCCGACGGCACGGTTGTCGCTTGGGGCTTGAACCTGTGGGGCGAGACCTACGTGCCGAGCGGACTCTCCGGCGCTACCGCCATTGCAGCCGGCATGAGCTACAGCCTCGCCGTAGCGCCTGCGGGCCCCGCGACGACGATCGGCATCACTGCACTCAGCTGGCAGCTTACGGCAGGCGACCCGGTCTCCGTTGTCGTCACTCCCAGGGACCAATTCGGCCACGTAGCCGCCGCATACAGAGGCACGATCCACTTCACCAGCAGCGACTCGCAGGCCAGCCTGCCGGCCGACTACACGTTCACAGAAGCCGATGCGGGTGTCCATAGCTTCAGCGTCACACTCGGGACCGTGGGCAGCCAGTCGGTCGGGGCCACCGACACGGCGGCCAGTTCGATCACCGGAGTTCTTCCCGGCTTCACCGTGTCCCCCGGCGCGCTCGATCACCTCGTCCTGAGTCCTGCTGACGCGACCATCGTGGCCGGCAGCGGCCAGAGTTACTCGGCCCAAGGCTTGGACGCCTACGGCAACTCGCTGGGCGACCTGGCCGCTTCGACGACTTTCAGCATCACCGGTTCCGGCACCTGTGAAGGGGCTTTCTGTCGGGCTACGGTCGCGGGTGACTACACCATCACCGCGACAGACGGCAGCGCCGCCGGGACGACCACCCTCCACGTGATAGGTGGCTGGATTTCGCGCCTCGACGTCTCCGGACTGATCTCGCCAACAAAGACCGGCGTCGTCGGCACCATGAAGGTCGTCGCTCAGGATCCGTATGGCAACCCGTCGACGTGGTACCGGGGAACCGTTCACTTCGCGAGCACGGATCCGCGCGCCGTTCTTCCGGCCGACTACAGCTTCACCGTTGGCGATGCCGGAACCCACACCTTCACCGCCACTCTAAACACGGCCGGAACATGGTCGGTGACTGCAACAGACAACGCCGGCTATAGCGGCGTCCAGTCAGGCATCGTTGTTGTTCCCAACACCGTCGACCAGCTGGTCCTCCTTCCGTCCAACGTGACCGTCACTGCGGGTCAGAGCTGGACTTACCAGGCTATCGGCTACGACGCCCTCGGCAATTCGCTGGGCGACGTGACCGCGACGACTACTTTCTCGATCAGTGGTGGGGGCATCTGCAGCGGGGCGACATGCTGGTCGGTTGGCGCGGGTGACTATACGTTGACCGCCACCAAAGACGGCGCCACGGCGACCGGAATCCTCCACATCTCGCCAGGGGTCCCCGCCCAGCTCGTCTTGAGCCCGTTGAACGCGACGATTGCAGCGGGCACAAGCCAGACCTACGCCGCTAGCGCGGTTGATGCGTACGGCAATTCTGTGGGAGATGTCACCGCCGCGTCCACCTTCACGATCGAAGGTGGTGGGACCTGCGGCGGCAGTACGTGCACCCCCGAGACACTGGCTGGCATCCGCCACGTCACCGCCACATACGGTGGTATCACGGCAACCGTCCCTCTCACCACCATCGCAGGTCCAGTCGATCACCTGATCATTGGGAGCTCGATCGGCTCGGCGATGACAGCCGGTGAGTACCAGGTGTTCCAGGCCATTGGCGCGGACGTATACGGGAACTGGAGTGGCGACGTTACCCCCGCCACGACATTCACGATCGATGGCGGCGGCTCCTGTAATGGTCCCTCGTGTGGCTCGACTGTCCCTGGCAGTCACACGGTCACTGCGACCTACGGGACCTCGACAGGATCAATGCCCGTCTACATCACGGCCGGCCCGGCCGCGTACTTCAGACTCTCCGGCCTGCCCAGCCCGTACGCCGCAGGCAGCGCTCGCAGCGTAACCGTTACCGCTTACGACCCGTACGGCAATGTTGCGACCGGATACACCGGCACCGTCCACTTCACCAGCACCGACACCAAGGCGGTCCTGCCGGGCGACCACACGTTCACGTCCGCCAATGCCGGAACCCACACCTTCGTCGTCACCCTCAAGACGGCCGGGACTCGGGTCGTGACCGCCACCGACAAGGTGAGCTCGTCCATCAAGGGCGCTCAGACCGTCACGGTAGCTACTCCTGGAGTGGCGACCTCACTGAAGGTCTCCGGCCTTCCAAGTCCCTATGGCGCCGGTAGCGTTCGCACCCTGACCGTCACCGCCCTCGACGCATTTGGCTACACCGCGACCGGATACCGCGGCACGGCCCACTTCACCAGCACGGACGGCAAGGCGGTGTTGCCGGGCGACTACACCTTCACGTCGGCCAATGCCGGCACTCACAACTTCAGTGTCACCCTCAAGACGGCCGGGACTCGGGCCGTGACCGTCACCGACAAGGCGACGTCGTCCATCAGTGGCGTTCAGGTCGGAATCAATGTCACGCCCGGCTCTGCCAAGACGCTCGCGGTCTCGGGCCTGCCGAGCCCGTACGGGGTGGGCAGCACCCACGCCGTCACCGTCACCGCTCTCGATGCCTACGGCAACGTCGCAACCGGTTACAGAGGCCTCGTCCACTTCACCAGCACCGACACGAAGGCGGCCCTTCCCGCCGACTACACTTTCACGTCGGCCAATGCCGGAACGCATAGCTTCAACGTGATACTCAAAACAGCCGGGACTCGCTCTGTGACCGCCACCGATAGGGCGACGTCGTCCGTCACCGGCGTCCAGAGCGGCATCCTGGTGAGGTAGGTTCAACGGATGGGGGCGGCTTGGACCACGGGGCCGAGTCGCCCAATTCGGGTCCGGTTTCCACTCGCCCAGGTGGCCGGCCGTTCGCGCGGATGCGCGGCAGAACAACCGGGCTTGCCCTTGTACACTTTCGGCGGCACCGCGGAGAGGTGGCAGAGCGGTCTATTGCGGCGGTCTTGAAAACCGCTGGACGAGAGTCCCGTGAGTTCGAATCTCACCCTCTCCGCCAAGATTCTGCGTCGCGTCGGAAGACTTGACTCTTGCAGTGAAGCGTGGTTTCGTCGGTGGTCTTGTCGATGTCGCCAAGGCAAAGAGCGTCGCCGGCGATTGTCGGATATGGGCGGCCCGTTGTCTTCTGGCCGGTGTACTGAGGGACCAATAAGCGGTCGCCACTGGCCCCGACAAGTGCGTTGAGGGTCGATCTTGCCGAAGAGACAGGTCGACGTCACCGTCGTTGAGGAATCGGCCGCACCCTGACGTTGGGAAGGACCGAGACGACCGTGACCAGCTTCGGTACGGCGGCTGACCGCGGCCGGTTGCCATGCAGCGAGACGGATGGGACGCGTGATGGCGGGTACCGCACTGATCGACGATCTTGGACGTTGTCGGTGCGCACGTCGGACGCAATCGCGAAGCATCTACGCGCAACCAGGGGAGGTTGACATGGCGAATGGCGACTACCAGCGGACGTGTAATCGGTGCCACCACACCTGGTCTGTTCCAGCTGCCCTCGCGGAAGAAAGGCCAACCGTGAAGGGTCTCGCGAGTCAGTTCACATCGACGATCGGGGCCACGTTCGACGACCAGCTCGCGCTCCGCACGCACTACCAACAGCTTGGGAATGCTGCGAAGTGCCCGCAGTGCGGCGCCACGTCCTTTACCCAGCAGAAGGTCGCCGACTCGCCCACTTCGCCCGACTCGCCCGCTGCGCCACAGGCGCCTGCCGAGACGGCTCCGAGCGCTCCCGCGGCGTCGCCGATGCCAGGTGGCCAGGTCCAGACTTTCGTTCTCAACCAGAAGCTGATTTCGCTGACCGGTGATCTGTGGATCGAGGACGGAAAGGGAAACCACGCTTTCGAGGTCGATGGCAAGCTTCTCAGCATGCATGGCACGCATGTGCTCAAAGATCTCAACGGCCAGCCGCTCTACGAGATCTCGAAGCCGCTCGCCCCGCATCTTCACAAGACCATCGAGATCAAGAAGGACGGCCAGGTATCGGCTACCGTCCAGGAGGCGATCTTTCACCTGGGGGGCGATAAGTTCAAGATCACCCTCGCCGGCGGCCAGGAGCTAACGGTCCATGGCAACTGGTCGAATCGCGAGTTTCAGGTCAAGGACCAGGCCGGCGGGCAGGTCATAGAAGCGTCTCGCATGTGGTTCAGCATCCGCGACGCCTATGGGATCCAGATCACGCCCGGCTTCGAGGTGCCGCTCGGTCTGGCGATCTGCGTCGCGCTCGAGCGCGTGGAGGCCCAGGAGCAGGGCGATCAATCGCCCGTTCAGAACCTGCTCGGCGGCATCGGCCCGTTCTGAGCGGGGCTTCCCGGGTCGGCCACTACCTCGGCCTGCCGGTCTTTACGGGGTACGACGGCTTGAACGCCCTCCTCGCCTGCTGGAGCGACCCCGGACCGCTTGGCTGCGCCGGACTTCGCTGCGCCAGGTGACCGGTCGCCAGGACGCGGTTTCAGAGCCTGTAGCCGATTACGAATGGCCTCGCTCCTTGTCCGTCACCACGCTTGCCTGAGGAAGGGTGACCGACCTACGATGGGGAGGCAGGTTCGGTGGAGGCCGATCGTGCTGTCGACCCCTGGCGGACACAAGAGCGAGGTGGGCAAACTGGTGATCCTCCCCAAGATCCGGGATCCGCGGTTCATCACCGTGCGTCGCGGCGGGTCCCTCCAGGACGACGATCATCGTCTTCTGGCGATGTGGGCGGCCGGGTGCGCGGAGCACGTGCTGCACCACTTCGAGCAGGCACGGCCGCAGGACGACCGTCCGCGTCGGGCGATCGACCTTGGGCGCGCCTGGGCGCATGGCGAGATCACGTGGTGGGAGGCCCGCACGGCGGGCGGCCATGCAAACGCCGCGGCCAGGGACCTGAGTGGGGCCGCGCGGCACGCCGCGTACGCTGCCGGCCAGGCGGCGGCGGTGGGCCATGTGGCGGCCCACGAGCTCGGTGCTGCGGCCTACGCGATCAAGGCCGAGCGCGCGGCAGCGGCGCAAGACGAGCGCGAGGCGGCCGGCCGCTTGGAGTGCCAGTGGCAGCGCGCCCAACTCCCCCACGAGATCCGAGAACTCGTGCTCGACGACCAGCGGCTGCGCAACGAGTTGTGCTGGTTTGCGTTCGACTGC
>Ga0182021_10006672_pt1 | contig 13701 bp, 9 predicted proteins | sample 612E3MmetaG_FD_120493 | JGI IMG/M metagenome (GOLD analysis project Ga0182021, IMG submission 120493) | Permafrost microbial communities from Stordalen Mire, Sweden - 612E3M metaG (Illumina Assembly) | ecosystem: Environmental > Terrestrial > Soil > Wetlands > Permafrost | place: Sweden...
CGTCGTGGAAGTGGGCCAGCACGCAGCCTTTTTTGCGCATGGCCCGCGACAGCCGGAAGGCCGCCCCGATGTCGGTTTCGCTCTTCATCCGGATGGGCAGAACCGGCAGGCCCTCGGCCTCGGCTTTTTCGTGCAGGGCACTGTCGGGCTGGACGACGAGGTAGACGGGAAAATCCTGGTCGCGCAGCTCGCGTGTCAGGAGAAAGGACTGCCGCTGGCCGCCGCGCCACTCCCGTCCCGTGTCAATCTGGAAAAGGCTCAATGCGCTCTCCTTTTTTCCAAATCTCGCGGAGCTTGGCGTAGCGGACGAAGATCGAATAGCCGTTCAGGACGCAGACGACCATCCCGGCGAAGCCGTCGAGGAAACCGCGCTTCAGGATGTACGATTTGACGAAGCGGGAGGAGGGCAGGACGAGCAGGTGGTACCAGCGGCTCTTCCGACCCTGGGCGTAGAGCTTTTGGGCGCCGAGGTCGGCGAATTTGTTCAGGCGGGCCAAATGGTCGCCGATGCTGCGATACGTGTAATGGTGAAGTGGACCCTTCAGCTTCCGGATCTCCCCCCGGACGGCCAGCGTCTCGTGGACGTATTCGCCTTCCCAGCGGGCCGAGTCGCCGCGGAAAAGGCGGATCTTCGGGTCGGGATACCATCCGCAATGCCGGATCCAGCGGCCCAGGTAGAAGACCAGGCGGGGCATGGAAAAGCCTGCGCACGACGGATCCTCGTTCTTAAGAGCCAGGAGCTCGGTCCGCAGCTCCTCGGAAATCCGCTCATCGGCGTCGAGGGAGAGGATCCAGGGATGGACGGCCAGGCCATCGGCGAAATTTTTCTGGTCGGCATAGTTCGTCCACTTTCGCTCGACGACCCGATCGGTGAATTCCCGGGCCAGTTTGACCGTGCGGTCCGTGCTGAAGCTGTCGACGACGATGAACTCGTCGGCGATCCCGGCCAGGCTTCCGAGGGCGGCCTCGATATTGGCTTCCTCGTTGAAGGTGATGAGGACCGCGGAGATTTTCACAGGTTGAAATTACCATAGCGAAATGATTTAGACAAGCAGGGCTCGGGGGTTATAAAAAGACCAGCGGGTCCCGACGAGTTCATATGGGATACAAACGAACTCCTGTTCCCTCTCGCCCAATCGATCCTTTCGTTTTCAGCGGGAAAGGGAATGCGTAGATTGGTCGCGCCCGGGACTAAAATTTTCGACGATTCGGGAGACGCGGGTCAAAACCCGTGCGACGGGCCTTGCCAGTCCCAGGCGAAGCAAGGACGACTAAGCAGGCATGGATTTTCGCCGAAGGCGAAAAGAGCGCGGGAGGGGCGTCGGAACGGATTTTCCTCGCCGGGGAAAATCCGTGTTTTTGATCCGCGTCTCCCGATCGTCGCCCAAATGATTACGGACCGGGCGCCGACCGCAATCAGCCGCTGATCTTGAAGCCGCGTTTCTCCAGGCCGACGCCCATCGATTTTTCCAGCCTTTCGACGGACAGGACGAAATCGATCTTGGCTTTGAGCTCGGCCGAACGGGCGTTGGCCAGCTTTTCCTGGAAATCGAGGACGAAATAATTCGTGGATAACCCGACCGCAAATTTCTTGAGTTCGGCGTCCAGGCTCTTCTGGGCCAGCTCGCTGGCCAGGCGGTAGGCGTCGGCCCGCTTGGCGTTGGCCTCGATCGTTCGAACCGCATCGCTGACCTCCAGGGCGGCCTGCTGTTCCTGGGCCTTCAGCTGGACCTGGCTCTGGGCCAGATCGGCCCGGGCGTAGCCCAGGTCGGACCGGGTCAGAAAAGCGCTCATGGGGACGGTCAGCGTCACGCCGACGTTCCAGTTGTTGTAGAGCAGTTTGAAGGCGTCGCGAACGGCGTTCGAGGGGCTTCCCGGCACCGTGCCGACGACGACGCCGGCAAAGACGTTATCCCCGGCATAAATCAACCGGTCGCCCGAGATGCCGGGACTCCAATAGGACAGGGTCAGGTCCAGCGCGGGCAGAGTCTGGTTTCGGGCCACGGCCACGCCGAGCTCTTTGTTTTCAATGTTTTTCTGGGCGATCTTCAGATCGGGCCTTTTCTCCAAAGCCGTCTTGAAGGCCTCGTCGATCGAAATGGGCGTCGCCTGGACGATGGGCTGGTCCACGGGTACGACCTTCTTGGCCCGGGTATCCCCTTCGGCCGCCAGATTGATCATGGTCTTGAACACTTCCTCGCTCCGCGTGATCAGCGATTCGGCCTGGATCAGATCGGCCTCGCGCTGGGCCACCGCGGCCTCGGAGTTGAGGATCTCGAGCGGGGCCAGCTGGCCGAACTCGACCTCCTTCTTGTTCTTGGCCACCAGATCGCGGCCAAGCTGGAGCGACTGCTGCTTGACCTTGAAGTTCTCGATGGAAAAGACCAGGTTCCAATAGGCTTCCTGGACGGCGTAGACCGTTTCCAGCATGGTGTTTCGCAGCTGGGTGTTGGTGACTTCCAGGTTGTTTTCCGCCTGGAGGATCCCCCGGCGGGTGACCTTGGACCCGAAGTTCTTGAGCAGCGGCTGGGTGAAATCGAGGCGCAGGGTGCTGCCGTAGCGCGGGTTGAGCAGCTGATACGGCTGGTTGGTGTCGGACTTATAGTTCTGCAGGGAAAGGGTGAAATTTCCTCCCGTCGGGACGGTCTCGACCAGGGACAGGTCGTAATTGTTCATCTTGCTCCAATTCGTGCCGGCGCCCGAAATCCACCAGTAGGACGGGTTCTCCTGGCGGTTATTGGCATACGAAGCCTGGAGCCCGGGCAGGAAAATTTCGCGGGCCTTGCCCAAAGCAAATTCGGCCAGCCGCGGGGCGTACAACTCGACCGCGATGTTGAGGTTGTTCTTGAGGGCCCGGGCGATGCTCTCCTCCAGGGTCAGGTTGACGATCTCCTTCTCCTGAGCGAGCACGGGCTGGATGAGAATCGCGGCCAAGAGGGCCGCTCCGAAAAATTTGCGCATCATGATGAGCCTCCTGGGGCGGGACCCGTGAAAATCGTCCGGCCCGAATCAAATCAGTCTAACAGAACGCTGGAGCCAAAAATACAACACCTGTTTCACCCTTCCTTATACGGAAAACAGCGTGGATGGTTCTATGGAATTCAAACCCGGAGTTCGATCCCATGGACGGCCAGGCCCAGGCGGCGGATATCGCCGTTGTGGAGATCGTCGTCGGGTACGAAGGTCGGCGAATGAAGAGCCAGGCGGTAAAAACCGCCGGGTTCAAACGCGAAATCCGCGGTGTACTCGGAGGACCGCCCTTTCCGCCCCGGAAAGGAAAACGATACGGCCCTCTCGAACGTCCGGCTTTCCGCCCGGTACGACTCAACGTCCAGGCGGAATTCGGCGCTATCGTCAAAGGGCGAAAAAAAATTCAGGCGCACCGATCGGGCCGGGATCCGGACATAGGCGTAAGCCCAGGACTCCCCTTTCGTCCAGCGTCCTCCCCGGCCGTGAAGTCCCGGTTCGTGTTCCCAGAAACCCCGCCCGAATTTATCCACCGCCTGCCCGGGGCCCGGAAGCGCGGCCGTGTCGAAAATGAAAAGGTTCCCTTTGCAGCGCCGGCAGATCGCCTCGCCCATGGCGTCCGCCCGGATTCGGGCCCGTTTCTCCGAGCCCAGGACAGAAGCCACGGCGACATCGTCCATGTTGCCCAGGCCCATTTCCGCCTCGTAATCGAGGCAGCAGAGCACATACTCGCCGCCGCTCAGGATGCCGAAGCTTTCGGTCATGGGGCAGGCCCAGGGGCCGGGATTCTCCTCGATGTAAAAAAAAGTCCCGGCGGGCAGGACGCTTCGCAGAAAAGCCTCGTCGCGCGTCCAGAGTTCGAACGACTTGAAGACCAGGAAGACGTTGGGGAGAAACATGTATCCCCAAAACACCTCGTCCTTGAGGCGGAAGAAATCGGGCGGAAGGGCCGCCCGCGAGGCCGCGATCCGGGTTCCGAGGTGGTCCTTGTAGAGCGCGGCGGCCCGTTTCTCTTCAGCGGCCCAGGCGTCGGGGTAGGATTTGCGCAAGGCCCGGGCGAACTTGTCCAGCCGATCGAGCGTTTTTTCGATCCAGCGCCGCTCGGATTTTTCGTCGGCGAAATTGGGCCACAAGCATAGCGGCCGGTCGCTCCGGATCGTCGGGTCGTGACCGACGACGTAATTCGAAGCGATGTGGATCTCCAGGCGGGTCCCGCTCCCCCGGCGGAATTTTTCCTCGGTCACGGCATCGACGAGGCCGAAAAACCGCTGGAAGGACATGTTCGGATATCCGCGCAGGACGAAGGACTCAGGAGTCGCCGTTTGGACGCTGAGGGCCAGGGTCAGATTGGCATGCCTCAGGAGCTCCCGCCGGACGATCTCGTCCTCCAGCATGGTCAGATTGGTGATCAGTGTCACAAGATGCCCTTCGCGCTCCAAAAGATCGAGATATTCAAGGATCCTCCTGTGGAGCAGGGGTTCGCCCAGGACATTGAGCAGGATCGGCGGCCGCAGGCCCAACGCGTGAAGCTGGTCAAGAAAGCCCCGGACGCGGGCGTCGTCCTGGTGCCGCTTGCCGCGGCGCAGAAGGTCCGAAGGGCAGAAAGCGCAATGCATGTTGCAGTGGCTGGTGAGCTCCATGAACACCGTCCGCGGAACGGCGGGCGGAACGGGCGGGGGATGTGGCATTTCCGGACTCCGCGCCGATTATAGACTAAAAGGCCCGCCGAGAATAAATTCCCCGCCGGCCGGAAGTCCGTTCCCGCCTTGACTTTGCAGCCGGCCTCATCCAATATGGCCCCATGCCGAAAGTCCCCGCCGCGCTGCGCCAGGCGGCTTTCGTTCTGATGGCCTTGCTGGCCGCGCTTTTCCTTCAGATCCGCAGCCAGACGCCCGGCTATTCCTTCCGCGCCCACCGTTGGGCCCCCGACCCCGGACATCTCCTTCTTTCCGCGGCCCTGCTCTATGTTTTGCTGGTCGGGCTCTGGGCTTTGTCCGCGCACTTATTGGGTCGGGCATCCGGCTTGCTCTATAAGCGTTCCCTGGACGAGGATTTCTGGACCTGGTCGCCCCTGTTTTTCCTGGCCCTGACGCCGCTCGTTCTGAGGCATTACCTGACCCGGGACGACCTCGCCGTCCGATTGGGACTTTGGCTTATGGCGGTGCTTGCCGCCGTTCTCTATCTTAAAATCGTCCGCTGGCGCGAAATCGGCCGGACAAGGCCGATGATCGGGGTTCCGCTCGCGCGACGTCTGCTGGATCTGTCTCCGCGCCGCAAGCTGCCGATTCTCTTCTTGGCCTCCGTGCTCGTCTACAACGCGGGCGCCGCGCTCATGATCGCCAACGGCCAGACACCCGGCGGGGACGAACCCCACTACCTCCTGATGACCCAAAGCCTGCTGGCCGACGGAGACCTCGATCTGGCCAATAATTACGAACAGCGGGACTACCACGCCTATCTCCCGGCTCCGATCGTCATTCAGCCGCATACGGTCCCCGGGGCCCGGGCGGGAAGCGCCTATTCGTTCCATTCGCCCGGAGTCTCCTTCTATCTCGTCCCCTTCGCCTTCCTGGGACGGCTCTTCGGCTCCGGGGGAATCGTGTTCTGGGCCCGCTTGGCCATGAGCCTGATCGGGGCGCTTTTCGGACTGCAGATCTATCTCCTGGCCCGCCGGGAATTCGGCCGCGAAACCCTGGCCCTCGGATTATGGGCACTGGTCGCGTTCACGTCTCCGGTTTTCTTCTACTCGATCCATATCTACCCCGAAATCTTCGCCGCCCTTTTCTCCGTCCTCGTCTTCCGCCTGCTCCGCGATCCCGGACGGCTGACGGCGGGCCGCCTCATTCTTTGCGGGACGGTTCTTCCGGCGATGGTCTGGTTCCACGCCTTGAAATATGTTTTCCTCATCGTCCCCCTGGCCCTCTACGCCCTCTGGGTCCTGTGGAAGAAAAAAGCGGGCCCGGGCGCCTGGGCCGCGTTCCTCGGCCCGGCTGCGGCCGTCGGCCTCCTCTACCTCGCTTTTCAATTTCATTATTACGGATCGTTCAACCCGACCGCCGTCTCCTGGCAGGGAGCCATGGACAGCCGCGAGTCGCTGTCCTTCCTGAAGCGCATGCTGACCGGCATTCCCTTCCGCTTCCGTCTCGATACGCTGGCCGGGTATTTTTTCGACCAGCGGGACGGCCTGCTGTTCTACGCTCCGCTCTATTTTTTTTCGTTCCTGGGCCTGCTCGACCTGCTCAAGCGCCGCCGCAAAACGGCGGGACTCGTCCTGGCCCTGGCCCTCCCCTACGTTCTCGTTTCGGCCTTCTTGACCCAGCGGGCGGGATACGCCCCGCAGGCCCGGCCTCTTGTCGGCGTCATCTGGGCGCTGGCCTACTTCTGCGGCGCCTATCTGGCCTCGGGTGAGAGAAAGGGATTCGCTTTCCTGTTCCGGCTGGCCGCCGGCTGGGGCCTGCTGGCCGTCTGGATTCTTCTCCAAAACCCCCTGGCCCTTTACCAGGAAACGACGCAGGGCACGGTGGAGCGGGCCGGCGCCCTGTTCACCCTGCTCAGCAACCTCCATCACTCCATCGCCCGTCTCCTGCCGTCCTTCATCAAGATCGACGAATGGAAGTGGGCGCCCAATTTCATCTGGCCGGCCCTATTGGCCGTATTCATCGGGGTCTATGCCCTGGTCCGGGCGCCCCGCAAACCCTGGCCGTTCGGCGGGCACCTCGCGTTTGCCGCCTTGGCCTTGGGAATCGGTTTCGCCGGATTCGTCGCCGTTCCCCGCCTGGCCCTGGGAACGCCCCGCCCGGCCGAGCTCCCCACGGGCGATACGCTCAGCTTCTATGGGCTGTCGCGGGTGGCCCGCATGCATCTGCCGGCCCGTTTTTCCCTCCTGGAGGATGGGCGCGATTACAACTTCTATTTTTCCTCGCCCCGGCGCATCCGCAGACTGCGCGTCGATTTCGGCTCTCAAAAAGGGGACTACGACCTGCAGCTCGGGTTCTTCGACGAGGCCCCGGACCTTTATGCCACGCGGGGCGGGCTGGATACGCGGGTGTTCGAGAACCCGCCCGCATATCGCCTGGGGAAAGCGTACCTCTACCGGATTTCGATCCACCTGGAGAAGAAATCAGACGTCAGGACCGGGATCGATCCGTATCAGTTCGCCCTCGAGCCGGTTCGTTGAACAGGGCGAATTTCAACAATCCTTTTTTGTGCAGCTTGAATTTGACTAGCGTCTTGAGGATGGACAACCCATAGACGATGCTCCGGCCGATGCCGATCTGGCTGGCCTCTTCGAAATAGCGCGTTTCGATGGGGATTTCCCGGATGCGCAGACCGCGCAGGACGCCCTGGGCGATGATCTCCGAATCGAAGACGAAATCATCGGAATCGGCCATGAAATTGACCGTTTCCAGGTAGCGCCGCGTATAGGCCCGCAGGCCGGAATGGTACTCGGTCAGGTACATGTAGAACGCCGCGTTCTCCACGGCCGTCAGGAAGATGTTGGCCAGGTATTTCCACTTCGGCATGCCTCCCTCCATGGGCAGGCCACCGAGCATTCGCGAGCCGAACATGGCATCGCAGGCACCGTCCAGGAGAGGTTGGATGAGTTGGGGAATGACGGTCGGATCATACTGATGGTCGGGATGGACCATGACCATGATCTCACCGCCGCGCTTCATGGCCTCCGTATAGCAGGTCTTCTGGTTTCCCCCGTAACCCTTGTTCTTCTCGTGGACGAAAACCCGCAGCCCCAGTGAGCGGGCCAGGGCCACCGTGCCGTCGCGGCTTCCGTCGTCGACGAGGATGATCTCATCGACCCAGTCCATGGGGATGTCGTCAAGGGTCCGTTGGAGGGTCCTCTCAGCGTTGTAGGCCGGCATGACGACGATGACTTTGCGGCCACGTTTCGGAGCATCGCTCATGGGAATCACCGAATTCATAATCACTCTTTTATATCATAGTTCGAAATGGAGAAAAAACCATGAGCCTTGAAAATGGATGCCGGGCTTTACCGGTCCTCCGCGAAAGCAAGGATTGACAGGTTCGCCTCCGCCGCGACATACTCCTGTCATGTTCAAACGACTTCCCCCGTGGGCCGCGGCCTTGCTCCTCGTCGAAGCGGCGGGATTGTCTTTTTTCCTGGCCCTCGTCCGCCAATCGCCTGCCTATTCCATTGTTCGTCACGGGCTCAAGCTGGACAAGTCATCCCTGATCCCATTCCTTGGCCTGGGCGCGGCCGTCTTCGGCGGGCTGGTCATCCTCGTCTTGTCTCTGGCCCGGCGCGAAGCCGAGGCCTTCCGGGGCGATTTCCAGGCCCGGCTAAAAAGCGGCGTCCTGTCGACGACGCCCGTCCTGGCGCTGCTCTTCTCCCCCCTCCTGCTCGCCGATTATTGGGACCGCGACGATTTCCGCGAGCGTCTTCTCCTTCTGGGGATCTTCGTCCTGCTGGCCGCGGCCTATCTCAAGCTCAGCGAATGGGCGGACCTCGAGCGGAAGCGCCGCTGGACGCCCTCGGCCGTACTGCAGAAGTTTCTGAAGACGCCCCTGAAACGGCGCCTCATCCTTATGGGCGCCGCGGCTTTCGTCCTCTACACCGGCTGCGCCCTGCTCCTCGTACGCGAAGGCGTGGGCTTTTCGGGCGATGAGCCCAACTACCTGATGACGACCCACAGTCTTGTTTATGACCGGGACATCAACGTATACAACAATTATCTGCATAAGGATTATTTCCACTTCTATTCGGAAAAAGAGAATCCCGGCCTCAAGCTGGACGTCTACGCCCGGCAGGGGCGGCGCGGGCCCGGCCACGACTATCCGATCAACCTGCCCGGGATTTCCGTGCTCATGGTCCCGTTCTACGCCCTGGCCCAACAGTTCGGCGACGGCTGGATCCGCAGCTTCCTCATCCGGGGCAGCCTGATCATCTGGGCCGTGCTGTTGGGACTTCAGCTCTATCTCCTGGCCCGCGACCTTTGGAAGCGCGAAGTCCTGTCCCTGGGGCTCTGGGCACTCTACGGCTTAAGCGCACCCGTGCTTTTCTACGCCGTCCATCTCTACCCCGAGATCCCCATCGCCCTGTTCTCAACATACATCTACCGGATGGCCCGAAAAGGAAGCCCCCTGAACACGAGACGCCTCCTGGGCATGGGCCTGTTGCTGGGTTCGTTTTTCTGGTTCGGCCTCAAGTTCAATATGATCTTCTGGCCCTTGCTGGCGGTCTGCGGCTATTATTTGTGGAAATCCGAGCCGCGCCGGGCCCGGATTCTGTGGCTGGCCGTCCCCGCCTTGGCCGGAATGGGATTGTTCTATGGGGCCGTCTGGGACATGTACGGAACGCTCTCTCCGTTCGCCGTCTATGATGGGACGGTCAGCGCCACGCAGTCCCAAGCCATCCTGCGGGCGTTTCTCGATCTGCCCCACGCGGCCCGCCTCGACTCGTTCTTCGATTATTTTCTGGACCAGCGCGACGGGCTCCTCCCCTATGCGCCTTTTTACGTCTTCGCCTTCCTGGGCCTCATCGGAATGATCAAGCGGGCCCGCCGTGAGCTCATCGGCCTGCTCCTCATCGGAGCGCCCTTCGTCCTCAACTATGCGTTCTTCACCCACCGCCAGGGGTTCTGCCCGCCGGGCCGGGTGCTGGCCCCGCTCTCCTGGATCGGCGCCATAGCGGTGGGCCAGTTTCTGGCCCGGAACGGGCGACGCATCTTCACCTGGCTTTTCGGCCTGGCCGTCGCCGCCGGATTCGGCATATCAGGCGTCCTCTTGACTCACCCCCACTATCTCTACCAGCCGACAACCCACGACAATGCCCAGCGGGCCGCGGACCTGTTCATCCATCTGGGCAACATCAAGCTTTTCCTGCCGCCCTGGCTGCCTTCATTCATCAAGATCGAGGGCGGCAATTCCGGATACATTCCAAACTATCTTTGGATCGGCGGGATCGCCGTCTTCATCGCCGCTTACGTCCTTTTCGGTTCGCAACGGGGCCCTTCCCTGCCCCGGATCTTCCATTTCGCCGCGGCGGCGATCCTGCTGGGGGCGGCGGTATTCCTCTGGGTCCTCCATCCGCGTCCCGCTCTTTTCCCGGACTGGCGGGCAAGCTATGTGAGCGGTGAAGAGCTGGGATTCTATATCCCTCCGGCGGGGTCAGGAATCATCGCCAAGGGAGAGGGCGAGATGTATCTGCATTTCGCCAAGCCGTACCGCTTCATCTTCGCCTCCCGCGATCCCCTCCGGCGGATCAAGCTGAAGGTCGGTTCGGAGAAGGGCGAGCACACCGCCCGCCTGACGTTTTTCGACAAGCCCCTGGACATCATCCCGACCTCCCGGGAATTCCGGCTCCTGCAATTCATGCCCCAGGCGGCCTACCGCTGGCGCGGCCTCTACATGTACGAGATCGGCGTCGATCTGCGCCAATCCTCGGACGAATTCATGCCCGCCGCTCCTTATCTCCTGAAGATCACCCCGGTTCGGGAAAGACGCTCGAAGGGGATGTGAAAAGGCTGCGGACCGTCAGTTGATGAGGATGGCGCGGATCTCTTCGGCGGAGTCCACCAGATGCGTCGGATGGTGGCGCCCTAGAAACTCCCGGCGATGGAAGCCCCAGCTGACGGCGATGATGTCGACGGGGATTTTCTGGCAGGCCTCGATATCCCGGACTTCGTCGCCGACATAGATGACGTTCTCCCTGGTCAAGCCGTGTTTATGGAGCAGGTGCAGGAGGGCCCGGTTCTTGCCCAGAAAATTCGATTCGGAGTGGATGAAATCGAAGACATCCAGCCCGCGTGAGCGAAGGAGTTTGCGGACGTTCTCTTCGGAATTGGAGGTCAGGATCCCCAGTCCGAAACCCTTGGCCTTCAATTCAAGGACCAGGTCGCGGATGCCGGGAAAGAGGGCCACCTCGTGCATCCGGTGATGGAGCTCCTTCTGGGAACGGATCATGAGCCCCGGCACCTTGACCAGGGGAATCTTGTACTTTTTGATGATTTCGGAGTTGGAGAGCCCGCGTAAATCCTCGACGTCCTTGTCGTTCAGGGGTTTGAAATGGAATTCTTCCGCGTGTTCATTGATCATGCGGATGATGGCGGAGAGGGTGTCGGCGATGGTGCCGTCAAAATCGAAGATCAGGGTGCAGGGGTTCGTTCGTCCCGCGGGATGGACAAGAATCTGTTCGCCGGCGGATTCGTTCGACATGCGCACATAACCTCATATTATTGTACCGCTCACTTTCCGGCGAGTCAAACGGACCGCGGCAGGGCGGCGCGATCAGCCGCCGAAAAGGCTGCGCGGATAGGCGTCGAGCTCGAGGGCCGGCGGAATGGGAACGCCGGCCCGAATCCTGGCCAGGGCCAGGGCGCCGACCATGGCCGCGTTGTCCGTGCAGAGCTTCCCCGAAGGAATGGCCCAGCGCAATCCGCCGGAACGGGCGGCTTCCTCGAAACGTTTCCGCAACCGGGCGTTCCGGGCCACGCCCCCGCAGAGGACAAGGGCGCGGGGATCGGTGCGTTCGGCGGCCCTTAGTAGGTTCTCGATCAGGGCCCGGACGACGGCCGACTCGAAGCTGGCCAGGAAATCGGGCAGGCGGGGATGATCCTTGGCGATCCGGTTTTCGCGGATGATCCGCAGGGCGGCCGTCTTGAGTCCGCTGAAGCTGAAGTCGAGGCTGCGGTCGGACATCCGGGGAAGGGCGAATTCAAAGGCCGCGGGATCTCCGGGTTCAGCCAGCCGCTGGATGACGGGCCCGCCGGGATAACCCAATTCGAGAAACTTGGCCACCTTGTCCAGGGCCTCTCCGGCGGCATCATCGCGCGTCCGGCCAAGCCTCTCATAGAGCAGCGGCTCTTTCAACAGGAATAGCGACGTATGTCCGCCCGAAACAATCAGGGCCAGGGCCGGATAAGGCGTCTCGGGATGCTCGAGGAAGGCCGCTTGGATATGGGCCTGGACATGGTCGACCCCGACGAGCGGCTTGCCGCGGACATAGGCCAGCCCCTTGGCGAAGGACACACCGACGAGGAGCGATCCGATCAGGCCGGGCCCCTGGGTGACGGCGAAGACGTCGATGCCGGCCAGAGGCACGCCCGCGGCCGTCAGGCTTTCCCGGACGACCGGATCAATGGACTTCAGATGCTGACGGGAAGCGAGTTCCGGCACGACGCCTCCGAAAGGGGCGTGGATTTCGTCCTGGGACAGGACGATGTTGCTGAGGACGCGGGCCTCTCCGTCCGGGACGGCGGCCGCGGTCTCACCCCTGCCGCCGGCTTTGCCGCCGTCGAGTGTTAAGCTTCCGCTGCCTTCCAATACGGCAGCGGAAGTTTCATCACACGAGGTTTCAATGGCTAGAACGTGCATGGCCTCGCCATTATAGCGCAAATGGCAGGGACTCAGCGGAGAGCGGCGATGGTCCGTTCGAACGGCGGGCGGACCACGCCTTTCTCCGTAATGATCGCTGTGATGTAGCGATGCGGAGTCACATCAAAGGCCGGGTTACGCACCGCGGCCGCCGGGGGGACGATCAAACGCCCGTTGATCTCCCGCACTTCGGCGGCGGGACGCTCCTCGATGGGAATCAGGCCGCCCTGTTCGAGCGAGAAGTCGAAGGTGCTGAGCGGCGCGGCCACATAGAACGGGATCCCGTTTTCTTTGCCCAGAACGGCCACGGAGTACGTGCCGATCTTGTTGGCCGTGTCGCCGTTGCGGGCGATGCGGTCGGCGCCGACGACGGCCAGGGAAATCTCCCCTTTCTGCATCAGCCAACCGGCCATGTTATCGGTGATGACCTTGTAGGGAATGCCGAGCCTCTCCAACTCCCAAGCGGTCAGGCGGGCGCCCTGCAGGAACGGCCGGGTTTCGTCGGCAAATACCCGGATCCGGCGGCCCGCCTCCCAAGCCGATCGGATGACGCCGATGGCGGTGCCATAGCCCGCCGTGGCCAGCCCGCCCGCGTTGCAATGGGTCAGGACGGTGTCGCCGTCCTTGATCAACTCGGCGCCGTGGGCGCCGATCCGTCGGCAGATGTCCTCGTCTTCGTGATCGATGGCCGTGGCTTCGTCGAGAAGCCGCTGCTTGAGCGCGGCCAAGGGCCGTTCTTTTTGTTCCTCGAAGATGGCCTTCATCCGCTCCAGGGCCCAAAAGAGATTGCGGGCCGTGGGCCGCGTCCGGAAGAGCCGCCGCTGGATACGGTCATATTCGGCTTCGAGGTCGTCGCGATCGCTGAGACGCGCGACGCCCAAGGCCACTCCATAAGCGGCGGCGACTCCGATGGCCGGCGCGCCGCGGATGATCATGGTCTCGATGGCCGCGGCGACCTGCTCCTCGTCGGCGCATTCGACATAGGTCTCCTCGAGCGGCAGCCGCCGCTGGTCGATCATCACCACCTTCCCGTCTTTCCATTCGATCGTCGGATGCATGCTCGTCCTCGCTTGAAGTATGGGCTCTATTATACGGGAGTCCCTCGTGGTCTCACAGTTTTCAATATTTTGTTTATTTTAAATGAATCAGCGTGGTTTAGGCTTTCGAGGTGTCCCGCTCGGAAAGAATGGGAGGTCGGAGCGACCCTTTTGACCCGAGCCTCCTATCCCGATTTTCAAATAAAATGGGCAGGCGAGGGGCGTACGGGGGCAAACCCGTGCGATGGGCTTTGCAATCCTCAGCCAAGCAAGGACGACGAAGCGGGCACGGTTCCTCCTCATTACAAGCGATATGCTTCCAATCTATGAGGAGGAGAGCGAAGGAGGC
>Ga0182021_10006673_pt1 | contig 13701 bp, 13 predicted proteins | sample 612E3MmetaG_FD_120493 | JGI IMG/M metagenome (GOLD analysis project Ga0182021, IMG submission 120493) | Permafrost microbial communities from Stordalen Mire, Sweden - 612E3M metaG (Illumina Assembly) | ecosystem: Environmental > Terrestrial > Soil > Wetlands > Permafrost | place: Sweden...
ACCCGGCTTCAGTTCGTGCAGGTTGAGCACCATCGGAGCCTGCCCGCCGCGCAGGACCACATCATAGAGCAGATCATGGATGCGGTCGAGCGCCCATTTACCGCTGTAGATGTTCATCTCTTCGATGGTCTCCCAGCGCATGAATGTGGAAAGCAATCCCGCCAATCCAAGGATGTGGTCGAGATGCCCGTGGGTGATGAGAATATGACTCAGGTTCTTAAATCCGATCCCGGATTGCAGGATCTGCCGCTGCGTGCCTTCACCGCAATCGATCAGGAAGCGGTATTCGTCGTGCTTGAAGACTTGCGCGGAGAGACCGCGTTTGGCGGAAGGGGCGGAGGCGGAAGTGCCCAGGAAGACGATTTCAAACATAAGCAGTATTGTACCTCAATCAAAAAACAGGAATCCTTCCCATGGGAACGTGACACACTGGCCGGTCTCACAACGAATAACCTTGCCCAACTGGATCGGATCGTCCCGACGCCCTCGGGACGGCCTCCAATCATTCTTGGAATCGTGCGATTCCCTTGATTGATAAAAAAACATCACATTCTGGTAATTGCTCATCCTTTCCAGAGTATTTGTAGATGGGGTAAAATCCTTTCAGGAGCTGAGTATGAAAATCGATCCCCCCGCTTTAGAACCAGGCAATCTTAAAAAACGCGAGATTCAAGCCCAATTCTTCGCTTTTCTAATCCGCGGCTACATCAATGCGCTGGGTTATGAAAAAGCGCTGGAGGTGGCTTCCAGCGCGATCAGGGAAGATGCCATGCAAACCGGCAGAAATATGGCCGGGAAATTTAATGGAAATACCTTGTCAGAGTTGCTCAAGGTGGTAACGGAAGTTTGGGCTGAAGGCGATTCCCTGGAATTTGAAATTCAGGAACACACCGCGCAAATACTGAGTTTCAATGTAACGCGTTGCCAATATGCCCGGTTATACGATCGTCTGGGCATGCAGGAGTACGGTTTTTGCCTGTCATGTAATCGGGATGAAGCTTTTTTCCAGGGTTTCAACCCTCGTATGAAATTAATCCGCAATCAAACCATCATGCAAGGCGCACAGACCTGCGACTTTCGAATCATCCTGGATTGGAAGGAACCGCATGGTTAAACCAGGTCCAGAGCCGCTGATCGTTTTCTCCATAACTGTATTCCGAGAATTGTTCCGTTGACCAGCAATGCCAACAGGCTGGCCAAGGCATACACAAGCCAGATATTGCTTCCCTCAATAAACGATCGAATGACCAGAAAGAACGCTACATAGGAAAAAAGACCCAGGCTCACACCCTGGATAAACCGGCGAACCGCGGTCGGGCCGCCTTGTCGATGTGAAAAGGTGACCATCACAAATGTGAATATCGGGAACGGCGAGAGCAGACCGCTCCATTGCGACCCCAGTGTATTGGCCCCGGTCGTGATCAGAACGACGATCAAGGTTGCAAAAATTATCCGGGCGGGCAGGTCCCATGCAGGCGGCGAAATGGGTGCAGCCGATTCAACCTTTTTCCCCAGGCTTAGCGAACCTGCCAGCAGGACCAGCGGAACGATGATGGTGGTAAGCAATGGATCGATCTGTAGGAAGGATATCCCTGTAACCACGACCAGGTACAGGATGATGGAGAATAGCGAGGCCAGGTACCAGGGAAAACGTCTGGCAGTATACACGTAGGTGACATAGAAGGCTGTTACGGGCATTAATCCTTGCATGGCAGAATTGGCCGCAATCGCAGCAAAGTGCCGGCCCTGTTCTACAGCCAGGAAGACCGAGACCGGGCCGGAAGTCAACGGCAGGCCGATTAATAGTCCGCCAATGGCTTCCCCCCACCGCCGTGCAACCAGTGTCACAAATATAACGATCAGCGGGGTCATGATCAGTTTCAAAATTAATATGTTCGTGTCCATCTCAAGAATCCTGTCCAGGAATTTTACCCCACCAGGAAGCGGGCCAGCTTCCCGGCAATCAAATGCAGGTGAAGATGGGGAACGGTCTGCCCGCCATGCGCGCCTGTGTTGATCATCAGCCGGTAGCCATTTTCGGCCACGCCCTCCTTCGCCGCCAGTTCCTTCGCCACCAACACCATATGCCCCACCAGCAGGTCGTCATCAGGGTTCAGCGCATTGACCGAATCTATGTGCCGGTTGGGAATGACAAGGATATGCGTACGGGCAATCGGGTGGATATCGCGCAATGCGGTAACCAGGTCATCGCGATAGATGATGCTGGCGGGGGCTTCACCGGAAAGGATTTTACAAAAGATGCAGGACATGGGCAGGGTTCATCGCGGATGACGGAGAAGATTAATGGATGGATCCGTAAACTGGAGAACAAACACGGACATAATACTTCATTTCGGCGGGTTTATTGGCCCAGGCATAGCTGGCAGCCGCCTGTCCGATTTGGATGACATCATTAATATGAATGGCCGCATCCGTGTCCCAATAACGCGGCAGGACCATCAGCGGATCATTGACCGGGCCTTCCGGGATCCAGGTGCCGCGCATGGGATCGCCCGTGTCTGCCAGCGGAACCCAGTTGAACATTATTGGTCCACGCGGGTTGGTGCTGAACCCCAACCGGTAACCGGATTGGCGCGCCAATGCGACCGCATGCGCGGTAAACCCGCCGCCCGGCCATATGAATGCAATCGGCGTCTTGTTGAAATGCGCCTGGAAAACATCCATCGGACCGTTCAATTCACTCAGTATATACGCGTCGGTGGAATCACGGGTGATCGGGGCGGAAACCACTCCATGCGCCTGGTAATCCACCCAGCCTTCCGCGTTCAATTCCTCCTGCTGTTTCCAGTTGGCTGCCGTGGTTAAATTATCGCTGATCCAGGCATTCACCACCGGCCAGCCGTAATTCTGCCAGTAAGGACGAAATAGAACATTAAAGTAGGAAGCAGCATGCTTATCGTCGGCTACCAGCAGGACGGAACGTTCAGGAATTTTGGAGTTGTGTTCGAGGAAGCCGTCTAATTGCAGCGTGGTAATTGCCTGAAAGCCATTCTGGTAAAGGCTTTTCATCAATTGGCGGAAATTGAACCCAGAAATCTGGTTGGGATTGGTTGGGACCGCATCTGTAATATCGTGAAACATGATCACCATCACCGCCGTCCCGGGAGCGCTATTCCCCGAGGACCATTTATCGGACAGGTACTGGCAGGCTGCCTGGATATAGGTATGCGCTGTGTCCAGCGGGTTTAGCAAGCTGGTCTGGAAAGGACCGGGCAACATTGGGAAAGTGGGGGTCGGTGCGGGTGTTGAAGTTGGGCTGCCTGCCGGCGTCCCGGCTGCGCTCTGCTGGGCGTACGCATCCGGCGTGGTGGAGCGGGTTGGACTCAATTTCGATGAAAATCCCCCCAGTGAACAGGCAGATAACCAAAGAACCACCAGGAGCAAAATGCCAGGGAAACTGCGGCGAGCCATACTCAATCCATCGAAAGAATAAAGAACTTCAATTCTTAGAGAATGTTTTGAAACTGATATTTACCAGGGATAACCAGGAGTTCCGAATTCGAAGAAACCATTGTGTTTCATTCATCAGACCAAAAAACGTTCATCTCTGTTAATCTCTGGTTAAATATTTAACTTAGAAAACAGCCTCTTAAGGGATCGGCCCAAGCGTTGGTGCGCAGACGATATCGTAATATTCCTGTTCGGTGGCTTTGTCCTGCTGGGCATATGCGCCGGCATCCTGCGAGATCTTGACGATATCATCCAGATGCTTGAGTGCATCCGTATCCCAATAACGCGGCAGGACCATCAAAGGGTCATTCATGGGACCTTCGGGTTGCCAGGTCGGTCCGTGTACATCGGTAATTTTGTCTCCCAGCGGAACCCAATTGAACATCAATGGTCCACGCGCATTGGTTGTGAACCCCAGCTGGTAGCCTAGCTGGCGGGCTATTTGGATCGAACGGGCGGAGAATCCTCCTCCCGGCCAGATAATGGCAATGGGCACTTTATTGAAATGCGTTTTGAATGCTTCGATCGAGCCTTGCAATTCACCCATAATGTAGGCGTCTGATACGCCCGGCCACATGGGGGTGTTGTGGACTACGCCGTGCGCCTCGTAATCCACCCAGCCCTGGCTGTTGAGTGTTTCCTGCTCCTTCCAGAGCGCCGCATCGATGGAATCACGCGAGGCGCTGATCCAGGCATTCACCACCGGCCAGTCGTCCCCTTTCCACCAGGGCAGGAAATATTGGGTGAAATATGCCGCATGGTGGCGATCATCCACGATCAGGATAACCGATCGCGGCGGGATCTTGGCATTATGGTAAAGGAAGGCAGACAACTGTGCGGTTGTGATGGCCTTGAAACCACGACTCTCCAACCCGCCCATCAGTTGGGTGAACTCGGCCTGCGAGATTTGGTTGGCGCTGATGGTATCCCCCGGTGCCATGATGGAATGGAACATGACCGGGATAACCACGGTTCCGGGTGCGCTGTTTTTCGAGGACCATTTATCCTGCAGGTACTGGCAGGTGTTGGCAAGATACGTATGCGGTGCATCGACCGGATTCTGCAGCGCGCTCTGGAAAACCCCCGGGAGCGCTGGAGGGGTCCGCAGGGCTGTCGCAGTGGGGCTGGCAGTGGCTGTCGGAGAATTCGTCGGGGCCAGGGTCAGGGTTGCACTGGTCTCGGCCGCCAAGCTGGCCGTCGGAGTGGCGGGCGGTGTGGTTTTACCTGCGCAGCCCGCCAGGCAGACAAGTAAAAAAAACGAGCATAAGGTTTGTCGCATGAATTCCTTATTTCTTTTCTGGGGTGAGTGCATAGATCCGGTAGGTCGCATCTTGATAAACGACCGGGAAGGATTTACAGAAAGCAAATTTATCACTTTGCTCTACCACGGCCTCTGTCACCCCATATTTTGTGACCAGATCCATGAGCGCCTTACACGGAGTGCCACCCTGGGGGGTTCCATAGTACCAACTGGTGTACTGCATGCGCTCGTACCATTCCATCACATCCTTATCCCGGTACGGTATGGAATCAAAATCTACCAGGATTGCCGCCCCTGTCATTAGGCGAAAATTCTCCAGGCGATTCTTTGGAATAAGGTATATCTCGCCCGAGGATTTGTGGGCCGCCACATAATTCATCATCGGGTTGGCCGGATTGGCCAGTTGGCCGGCGCGCTCAACCTGGAAGCGCACCACCCCTACCACCATTAACGCCGAGATGGCAACGAGTGACAGGGTCCGTACCCATTTCTCGGCGCGCGCCGTGGGCTGCCAGGCATCCATCACCCGCGTGACCAGATCCGCCAGCAGCACGCTGACAGACAGCGGCACGAGCAGGATGGAGATGCGCCAGGGGAAGAGCAGCGCCAGGGTGTTGTTGGCGGTGAGCATCTGGATCACGCACAGAAGTATCATGAAAACCGTCAGGATCAAAACGATCGGGAACAGGCTTTTCCGGTTGAGCAGGGCCAGGCCAAACACGATCAACATGCACTGGATGATGACGGTCCAGTTGAACCATTGACTTATCAAGGCATGCTGGGGGATGCGGAAGTACACCAGGACGTGCTGGGCCTCGGCATATAAGATCGGATTGGTCGGACGGAAGACCACCAGGGTGTAGACCAGGATGGGCAGGACCGGGACCAGCACCTTCAGGCCATACCAGACGGCCGCTTTCACCTGGTGGGTCTCACGAAAGATCACCCACAGGTACGCCAGGGTCAGGATGCCGCCGCACAACAGGTAGGTTGGATGTACCGTTACGGCCACCACCAGAGCCAGTATCGCCGCGTTCCGCCGGTTTGCCAGGAACAGGTAAAGGGACAGTACCAGGAAGACTGCAAAAGTGCTGGGCTGGAAAACCTGCCCGAGCAGGCGCTGACCGGCCACACCGCCCTCCACCATAAAAGTGGCACTGGGACCCGCCAGCTTGGAAAGCAGGTAACGTAATGCAGCCGAATGAGCCCCCAGGAATAGAGCCACGAAGAGCAGGCTGCGGGTTTTCGAACTATGCAGATTAAAAAGCAGATCCATCAAACCGTAGACGCTGAAGAGATAGACCCCCATCAGCAACGCATAATAAAAGTAAAACAGCAAGTTGCTGTGCGTCAGCGCATAGGTCAAGCTGATCAAGGCGCTAAAGACCGGGGTCGGATCCGGAGTACCGGCGAGCCAATCCCGGTTGAGGAAACCCAGCCCGGCCCGCGCCAAACCATGCAGAAAATACTGGTTCTGGTTGGAAGTATATAAGGGAGACTGGGCGTAGAGGATGGCGAAAATGACTGCCCAGGCCAGGAAAGCGCCCAGGGCAGTCCACCATGCGCGTCCAATTTTCAGACGATTTTTCATAAATTATTCGGAAATGTCGCAGGCGCAAGGATTGCTGCCCCTGTAATCCTACTCGTTGTTCTCACCCTTTATGAATGCTTCGGTTTTTTCGCGGCAGATGTCATCCCTGAATTGCTTGGGCGGAGTTTTGAAAAAATAGGAAGAAGGTCCGATGATCGGCCCGGAAAGACCGCGGTCGAGCGCCAGCTTGGCACAACGTACGGCATCGATCACCACCCCGGCGGAGTTGGGGCTGTCCCACACTTCCAGTTTGCATTCCAGGTTCAAGGGCACGTCGCCGAAGGTGGTGCCTTCCATCTTGATATAGCAGAACTTGCGGTCGGTCAACCACGGCACATGGTCCGAGGGTCCCACATGGATATCATTCGGATCCATGTGGTAAGGGATCATGCTGGTGACTGCGCCGGTCTTGGAGATCTTCTTGGATTCCAGGCGCTCGCGTTCCAGCATATTCAAGAAATCGGTATTGCCGCCGAAATTGAGCTGGTAAGTGTGGTCGATCCGTACGCCGCGGTCCACAAACAGACTGGCCAGGAGACGATGCAAAATGGTGGCACCGACCTGGGATTTGATATCATCACCCAGGATCGGCAGGCCGGCATCCTTGAAACGTTTGCCCCAATACTCCGAGGAGGAAATAAACACCGGAATGCAATTGACAAAAGCGCAACCGGCCTCCAGGATCTGCTCCACGTACCATTTGGTTGCCATCTCCGAACCGACCGGCAGGTACGAGATCACCACGTCGGTCTTCGTATCTTTGAGTATCTGGACGATGTCGGCAGTCGGGCCAGGCGCCTTGGTGATCACCTGGGAAAGGTACTTACCCAGGCCGTCATGGGTCATTCCGCGCACCACCGGCACGTTCAGGCGGGGTACGTCGCAGAACTTAATGGTGTTATTCGGTTCGGCATAGATGGCTTCGGACAGGTCCTTGCCAACTTTGGTGACATTGATGTCAATCCCCATCGTGAATTCAATGTCCCGGATGTGGTAGCCGCCCAGGTTGACGTGCATGATACCGGGCACATTGGCATCCTCGGCCGCATCCTTGTAATATTCGACCCCCTGGATAAGCGACGAGGCGCAGTTCCCTACACCTATGATCGCCACACGAACTTTCTTTTCACTCATATTTTCTCCTATAAGAATTTTTTTTACCTTGATGAATGGGCAGGTCGGGTGTGAACGGGCGCAAGCACCACCGCGCCCACAGTCTCCATCCTGCCAATGCTTGTTGAATGGAACCTGTAATTTACCGGTTGCAGCAAGTGTACTACATCTGTTGCAGTATAATCGAATCACCTATGGATGCGGAAAAGACTCTTTCCTCGGGAAAACGTGCCTATCGTTCGGAACGTCTGATCGAGATCAGCCGCGCCCTGAGCACTGCGCAGGAGCTGGAACCGTTCCTGGATGCGCTGATCGCAACTGCCGCAGAGCTGACCGGTTGTGAAACAGCCTCGATCCTCGAACTGGATGAGGACGGAGATCAATTGCATTTTCTGGCCGCGCCCAGGTCCCACCAGGACTTGTTGAAACCAGTCAAAGTGCCGATGCAAGCCAGTGTAGCCGGGTGGGTATTCGAACATGCACAGGCAGCGGTTATCCCGGACGTTAACGCAGAACCTCTCCACTTCAAAGGCGCCGACCTGGCCACAAATTTTGTGACCCGTTCCCTGGCGGCGGTTCCTATCACTTTCCAGGGGGAAAAATTGGGCGTTCTGGAAGTGCTCAACCAGACCGGCGCAGGCAATTATACCGAAGAGGACCTTGCAATCCTAGAGGTCCTGGCATCCCAGGCAGCCTGTGCAATCCAGAATTCACACCTTGTTAATAAAGTAAAAAAGTCACAGGACCAGATTACCCAACTCGACCGCATGAAAAGCGATTTCATCGCCATTTCCTCGCATGAATTGCGCACCCCGTTGGGACTCATCCTTGGACACGCCACCTTCTTGCGTGAAGTTATTCAACCGGATTTCCGTGAACAGTTGGATATCATTGTGGTTAATTCCATGCGGCTAAAGGAAATCATCGAGAGCATCTCCAAGATGGATAATGCTCAGAGCGGCATGGCCAGCTTGCACGCCCGCCCGATTTCCATCAAGCAAATCGTCCAGGAAGTCATGGATTCGTTCATGCAGGAGGCCGGGAGTAAACAGCTCGCACTGGTTGCTGATACGGGACGAGGCGATCTGCTTGTGGAAGGGGATGCTTCCAAAATTTCCATCGCCCTCAATAATGTGGTCAAGAATGCAATCGACTTCACCAACCCGGGTGGGCATGTGTCCATCGTGGCAGAGCAGATTCCGGGATACGTAAAAATTTCCGTCATTGATGATGGGATCGGGATTCCTCCAAAAGACCTCCCGCATGTTTTCGAACGCTTCTACCAGGTGGAATCGCACCTGACCCGCAAGCATGGCGGCATGGGTCTGGGCCTGTCAGTCGCTAAAGTCATGACGGAATTGCACGGTGGGCGTATCTGGGCGGAAAGTGTGAAAGGCAAAGGCAGCACATTCACCATCCTTCTTCCGGTCATCCCGCGCCAGGCCAAAACGACCAGCGACTTCCATGTGACCTGACCCATGGAACCCACTTTCGTCATCGCTGGTCGTTTACACCGGGATTATCTGCTGCCCCCGGTGGGCCGTCCACTCGTTGACGTACCGGGTGGCGATTTGCTTTATGCCGCTGCCGGCCTGGGGGTATGGGATGGCAATGTCGGCCTGCTGGCGCGCGTAGGCGAAGATTATCCCCACGAATGGTTGCGTTCCTTTGAGAAATACGGCTGGGATACACGCGGAATCCACATCCTGGCCGGCTCCCTCGATCTGCGCTATTTCCAGGCCCGTCTCGACCCACTTACCTTCCAACGTGCCAACCCGGTCACACATTTCGCCCGCATGAACCTGCCCTTTCCCAAGTCCCTGCTCGGCTACCAACCGCCGGCCGACACTGACGACCGGCAGACCGTTTCCCCCGCCTCGCCGCGTCCGGCAGATATCCCGGCCGACTATCTGAATGCACATGCCGCCCATTTGTGTCCGCTCGATTATTTGACCACCAGCCGCCTGCTGTCCACTTTCAGGCAGGCAAACGTCACCATCCTCACCCTGGACCCCGCTGCGGCTTTTATGACCGCTTCAACCCTTGAAGATTTGCACAGCCTGCTGCAGGGAGTGACTGCCTTCCTGCCATCTGAGGAGGAATTGCGCACCATTTTCTGGGGCCGCACCGACGATCTATGGCAGATGGCTGAAACCCTGGGAAGCTTTGGCTGTGAGTTTATCGTGATAAAACGCGGGGCGCACGGTCAAATGCTCTACGACGCCGTCGCCAAAAAACATTGGGAAATTCCCGCCTATCCGGCCAGGTTGGATGATCCCACCGGAGCAGGCGATTCATTCTGCGGTGGTTTTTTGGCCGGCTATCAGAAAACCTTCGACCCCTTGCGTGCGGTTTTATTCGGAAGCGCCTCTGCTTCCCTGGCAATCGAGGGCAGTGGCGCCTTTCATGCCCTGGATGCCCTGCCCGGCCTGGCGCAGGCCCGCCTGGACGCGCTGGCTGGCCTGGTGCGGGAGGTATAATTTTATTCGAAGGCACAATTTTTTTCTGCCAGTTTGCCCATGAATAATTCCATCCCCCGCCTGCTCGACCTGGCAATCGCCATCCAGCAAATTTCCTCCCCCACCTTCCACGAAACCGAACGGGCAGAGTTCGTGCGCTCCAGGTTCGCAGAAGAAGGCCTGCAGGATCTGGAAATCGATACCACCGGGAATGTCTATGCGCGCCTTGGCAGCACCAAACCTCGCCGCGCCGCCAGTCCAGCTCATAAGCCATTGGTTCTTTCCGCCCATCTCGACACGGTCTTTCCCGCCAGCGTTGACTTGAGTATCCGGCACACCTCGGACCGCATCCTGGCCCCGGGCATCGGGGACAACTCGCTGGGTGTGGCCGGATTGTTTGGCCTGCTCTGGGCCTTGCGCGAGCGCAGCCTGTCCCTGCCCGGCGATCTGTGGCTGGTGGCGAATGTTTGCGAGGAGGGGCTGGGAAATTTACGCGGCATGCGCGCAGTCGTTGACCGGTTCGGGGCCAGCCCCCTGGCATATATCGTTGTCGAAGGCATGGCGTTGGGTCAGATATACCTGCGCGGGCTGGGGGTGAAACGCTATCGTTTGACTGTGCACACGGCCGGCGGACATTCCTGGATCGACTACGGCCAGCCCTCCGCCGTGCACGAATTGACGGCAATTTCCACCCACATCACCGCTCTGGAACTGCCGCGCCAGCCGCGCACCAGCCTGAACGTGGGCATCATCTCCGGCGGTTCGTCGGTCAATACCATTGCCGCCGAAGCCATGCTTGAGCTGGACCTGCGCTCGGAAAGCGCGGACAGCTTGAAAAGCCTGGCCGGGCAGGTGGAGCAAATTGTCCAATCTCTGCAGAGGCCGGGTGTGCGTGTGGAGATGGAGAACATCGGCCAACGGCCCTCCGGCGAACTTCCGGAAAATCACCCCCTGGTAAAACTGGCACAGGCCTGCTTGCGCGCGGTCGGCATCGAACCGCGCCTTAATATTGGTTCCACCGATGCCAACCTGCCGCTCAGCCTCGGTTTCCCTTCCATAACGATTGGTCTGACCGCCGGCGGCAAGGCCCATACAATCCATGAATATATACAGGTTGCTCCACTCGAAAAGGGAGTGGAACAACTGGTAAGGCTGGTCAGCCAGGCCTGGGACTAGAATCAGTCAGTCCAATCAAGCCTGCATGTGCTCAATTATGGCATCACCAAACTGGGAGCATTTGACTTCCTTCGCGCCATCCATCTGGCGGGCTAAATCATATGTTACAGTCCTGGCGTTGATCGCGCCGCTCATGCCACTAACGATCAAATCCGCGGCTTCGTCCCAGCCCAAATAACGAAACATCATTTCACCCGAAAGGATGACTGAGCCCGGGTTGACCTTATCCAGGTCGGCGTACTTGGGCGCAGTGCCATGCGTGGCTTCGAAAATGGCATGACCGCTCTCGTAATTGATATTGGCGCCGGGAGCAATGCCAATCCCGCCTACTTGCGCGGCCAGCGCGTCGGAGAGATAGTCTCCATTCAAATTCAGGGTGGCGATTACATCATAATCGCGCGGACGGATCAACGTGAACTGCAGGCTTACATCCGCGATCGAGTCTTTGATCAGCAGCTTCTTTTTCCACTTGCCGTCTCCGTGTGTATCCCATAATTTCAGGGCTTCTTCCACTTCCCGCTTAATTTCATTCTGCTGGTCGGGAGACATCATATCGAAGCCCGGATCGATGCTCCTGGCATTCTCTTCCCCACTCAAGGTGGGATCCTTTTCCCGGTTGCCCAGTATCCAGGTCTCGCGTTCGGTTACGATGTCGTTCCGGAATTCGCGTTTGGCCAAGGCATAACCCCAGTCCTTGAAAGCGCCTTCGGTGAACTTCATGATATTTCCCTTATGGACGAAATTCACGCTCTTGCGCTTGTTCGCCAGCGACCATCGAATGGCGGCACGGACGAGCCGCTCCGTCCCCTGGATCGAGACCGGCTTGATCCCAATGCCGGCGGTATCGGGAAAGCGAATTTTGGCATATTCCTTGGGGAAGGTCTCCTTGAATAATTGCTTGAACTTGCGATTATCTTCAGTGCCGTTTGCGAATTCGATGCCGGTGTAAATGTCTTCGGTGTTCTCTCGGAAGATGACCATATCCACGTATTCGGGGTGCTTCACCGGCGAGGGGACGCCCTCAAAATAGCGGACCGGACGCTGGCACACGTACAGGTCGAGCGCTTTGCGCAAAGCCACATTGAGGGACCGGATACCACCGCCGATCGGCGTGGTGAGCGGGCCCTTAATTCCCACTAGGAACTCGCTGAAAGCCTGCACGGTCTCATCCGGCAGCCAGGTCTGGAACTGCCGGAAGGCCTTTTCCCCGGCATACACTTCCATCCAATGGATCTTGCGCTTGTTGCCGTAGGCTTTCTGTACAGCCGCATCGAAAACGCGTACCGAGGCGCGCCAGATATCACGCCCGGTGCCGTCGCCTTCCACGAACGGCAGGATCGGCTGGTCTGGCACCTGAAGCCTGCCATCTTTAATGGAAATCTTTTCCCCGCCTGCAGGGACTTTTACCTGGGTATATGTCATGTCTATTCTCCGTTGGAATTATTCAGTTTTGAATTATAACAAACTGTACCAGAGTAAGATTAGGATTTACTTTGAATCATGCTGGAAGCCTTGTTGAAGGGTTGAAGCAATTGTTCAAAAACCATGCAACTCCATCTCCAGGACTCAGGTCGCCTGGCTCAACCCCAAACCTGCGATTGCCTGGACTGTCCATTCTTACAGGTGGTGCAGACCATACAGGCAGAGTCATGGAACAAAATTTTTAATATTTTGTGTCTTTGCGCCTTCGTGGTTAATATTATTGAATGATCTTCAAATAAAAACCGGATCCTGCTAGGGTCCGGTTTTGGGAGAAACAATGCGATGATTATACAGGTCTGACGTTGGTGGCCTGCAGGCCCTTGGGGCCCTGCTCGACCGAGAACTCCACTTTCTGATTCTCCTCCAGGCGTTTATAGCCTTCCATCTCGATGGCTGAAAAATGGACGAATACGTCCTCACCATCCTCGCGGCCGATAAAGCCAAAACCCTTGGTGGCATTGAACCATTTGACGGTACCCACGAAACGTTCTTCTGACATCTTTCTTTCTCCTGCAAAAGTATTTTTGCACTGCCCCTGCCATGCCGGGGCACAGCCAGGCGTGCGAGCAAAAGATTATCATGGATACGAACAGGTGTCAAGTAAAGTTTAATATCTGTAAGCCCAAAGTGGTAATGTCCCCTTCTACCAAAGTTAAAATGTCCCCTGTGAAAGGGACGTAGAAATGGACATGCTAACGATAAGTGCGAAAGAAGTGAACCGACTGGAAGTGATGCAACGGCTGGAGGAAAAGCGGATGAAACAGAAAGCAGCGGCAGAACTGCTCGGGAGCAGGGAGCCAGCGGTTTGGTGTCGCAGCGGCGCGGGAAGCCGAGCAGCCATCAACTGACCGAAGGGACCCGGCGAGAAGTGCTGGATCTGTTGAAGGGGAAGTACAAGGGATTTGGGCCCACGCTGGCATGCGAGAAGCTGGTGGAAGTCGAGGGGCTGAAGATCTCAGACGAGAGTGTGCGGAAGATGATGATGGCCGAAGGGCTGTGGAAAGCGAAGCCAGCCCGCAAGCCGGAAGTGCACCAGATGCGGGAGCGTCGGGCTTGCTGGGGGGAACTGGAGCAAATGGATGGGACGGATCATGACTGGTTCGAAGGGCGTGCGGAGCGCTGCACGCTGTTGGTGATGATCGATGATG
>Ga0182021_10006674_pt1 | contig 13698 bp, 12 predicted proteins | sample 612E3MmetaG_FD_120493 | JGI IMG/M metagenome (GOLD analysis project Ga0182021, IMG submission 120493) | Permafrost microbial communities from Stordalen Mire, Sweden - 612E3M metaG (Illumina Assembly) | ecosystem: Environmental > Terrestrial > Soil > Wetlands > Permafrost | place: Sweden...
AGCGTCCTCCAGTTCATCTCCGACGGCGGGGCCGTCGTCCGGGAAATCCTGCGCGTCGCCAAGCCGGGAGGCCGCGTGATCATCTGCACGACCAACGCCGGCCATGCCGCCCTGGCCCTGCTCCGCCTCATCGAGCGGGACAAGTACCGCCGGTTCCGGCTGTATCCCTACCGCGAGATCGCCGGATTGGTCCGCGCGGCCGGCGGGACGGTGCGCGCCTACCGGTTCCCGTTCTATCCCTTCGGCCGGACCGCGTCCGTGCCCGGCAATGCGACGCCGGGCGTGATCCCCCGCCTCTTCGGCACGACGCTGGTCGTCGATGCGGTCCGGCCGCCCGCGGCGGAAGCGGCCGGACCCGGGACCGGGGGACGTCGATGAAGAAGCTCGCCTCCTGGATCGCCGCCCGCAGGATCGGGCTGGCCCTGGCGGCGATCGTCCTGGGCGGCTTCGCCCTCCGCGTCTGGGGCGTTTCGGCGGTCTACCAGCGGATCGAGGACATTCCCGCGGCGCGGCAGATCTTCGCCATCTACCAGGGCTATTGGAGCCCCGATCCGCTCCTGTTCTATCCCGTCTTCTTCAATTACATCGTCGGCATCCTCCTCAAGCTGGGCTCGGCGCTCCTCGGCCTTCTGGGACGGAACCCGTCGCCCGGCCTGTATGAATTCACGCTCGACCAGGTCCTCCTCGTCGCCCGGCTCGCGTCGGCGGCGATGGGGACCCTGACCATCCCGGTCGTCTTCAAGATCGTGAAGCGCCTTTTCTCGGAGACGACGGCCCTGGCCGCAGCGGCTTTCTTCGCCCTGTCCTTCGTCCCCATCCTCTACAGCCGCCAGATCGTGCTCGACGTCCCGATGACGCTTTTCTACGCGATCGCCCTTTATTTCTGCGTCCGGATCCTCCGGTCCGGACGATGGTCCCATTACGTTCTGGCCGCTTTCTTCGCCGGGATCGCGGTCGCGACCAAGTACGACGCCGTGTTCGTCACGGCCTCGATCGCCATCGCCCATTTCTGGAAGAGCCGGGAGACGCGCAGGAACGTCCTGAGGATCCTCTTCGACCGTAAGCTCGTAGCCGCGGCTGGGGTGAGCGTCCTGAGCTTCTTCGCCGGCCACCCGTATGCCTTCTTGTGGTTCCCGTCCTTCGTCCGCGCGACGAGGAATCTGGCGAACCTCGTCCATGACACCGAATGGTATCTGGTGCTCATCAAGCCCCAGGCCCTCCTCGAGAAGATTTGGGAGAGCAACTACGTCAAGGGCCTCGTGAACATCGCGTCCGCCGAGGGCGTCGTGTTTTTTGCCCTCATCCTCCTCGGCCTCGCCTGGGTCCTTCGCCGCCCGACGCGCGAATCCAAGTTCTTCACCCTGTCCGCTCTCGTCTATTTCCTGGGCGCGCTGGGCTTCATGGGCTTCTCCCGCTACCGCGACCTGAGCACGCTCGCCCTGTTCTATGCGGCGTTCGCCGCGTTCGGCCTGACCTTCCTCGGCGAGATCCTTGGCCGGGGCCGGCGTGGCCGGACGGCGTTCGCGGCCCTCGCCGTCCTCGTCCTCGCCGTCGTCGGCGCGCGCAGCCTGGGGCGCGTCTATTACCTGGCCGAGGACGATACGACCCAGATCGCCGAGCGCTGGATCCGCCAGAACCTCCCCGCCGGCGGAATCTTCGGCCGCGAGCTGTTCACGCCCGAGGTCACAGATCCCGCCTACCCGGCTCTTTTCTTCACCCGGCCGTACCTGATCTACGGCGACTTCCCGGCGTTCTCGAAATTCGATTACATCGAGAGCTCGAGCGTCCAGGGCGGATTCTTCGCCAGGTACGCGAAATATTATCCCGCCCAGCTCGCCGTCTACGCGCGGCTCGACGCCGGGCGGGAGCTCCTGAAGGACTTCTTCTTCCGCGACATCGAGTACAAAAATCCCGAGGTCCGGCTCTACGGCGGGAAATACGAGCGGCGGCCGAAGCAGCGGCTCGCCCTTCCTGCCGCTGCCGCGCCCGACGCCCCCGCCCGCGAATTCGTCATCGCTGACGGCTCGCCCTACGGCAAGGACGTCGGGGCCTTCTGGTTGGCCGGGGACGGGCGGCCGGTGGAGCGGCTGTTCATCAGCCGGACCCGGATCGACCGCGCAGCCGTCTTCGTCCGCGGGGCGGCGGGCGACGGCGAAATCGTCTTCCGGAGCGGCCCGCGGCGGACGACGATCCCGGTCCGCAAGGGCGGGGACGCGTTCGCCGTCATCGAGCCGGCCCGCGCCTTCCCGTTCTATGCCTATTTCTACAAGCTCGGCATGAGCGCCTCGCCCGGGCTCCCCGCGAGCTTCGTCAAGGTCACGGCCGACGACTTCGAGATCGGCCTCGAGCTCGTCCGCTCCGGAGAATACGCCCGGGCCGAGGACTTCTTCCGGCAGGCCGCGGCCGCGGCGCGGCCGGGTGTTCTTGCTTCCGAGATCCCCCTTTATCTCGCCTATTGCGAGAAGATGGCGGGGAGGGCCGGCTCCGCGGGGGAGCCGCGGCCCCGCTTCGCCCCCGACCCGGAGATCGCGGGTCTGTTCCGCTCGTTCTACGCCGCTTTGACCGGCGGCCGCGCCTGGGAGCGGCCCTTCGAACGATACGCCGGCATCAGCGTCCCCCTGTATGAGACGACCCAGACCATCCTTTTGGAGGACGACGCGTTCGGGTTCGAGAACGCGGTCGTCGTCGCGGACAATTCCCTGGGCAACAAATCGGCCCGCAGGCCGTCGCCGGATCCCGCGGCGGGCCCCTGCTCGGGCCTTTCGCCCGAGCTCCGGCTCGTCCCGCAGGGCTATCGCTTCGAGCTCGATTTCTTCAACCCTTCGGGGAGGAGAGGCCGCGTCGGCACGGCCGAAGCCGTGACCCGCACGGACGGCGTCGAAAAGGCGGATGTCTTCCCGATCGACCTCCCCAAGCCCGGCGGCGGGAGGATCTCGACCTGCGTCCTGCACGTCAGGCCAGAATCGTTCCGGGCGACGGTCCGGTTGCGCCTGCACCTCGACCGGGGCGCGGACGCGGCGTTCGATCGTCTCCGCGTCGTACCCGATCTCAAGGCGTTCCTCCTCGACCGCTACGCCATGTTCAAGGGCCTCCCGGGGGCTCCCGATGAGTGATCGGCCCGCGTCCTGCGTCCTTTGCGGCGCGCCGCTCGCCCGGTCGCTGTTCATCATCGGCCCGAACCGCTTTCTCGAATGCCGCTCCTGCGGCCTCGTCCAGATGAACCCTCTCCGCGTGCCCGAGGAGCTCGGCGAAGACTACGAGGGATTCGACCTGGAGAGCTATGCGAAGTTCATGATCGAGTTCCGCCGCCCCCAGTACGAGCGCGACCTGGCCCTCGTCCGCGGTTGCGCCGCGGGCGGCCGGCTGCTCGACATCGGCTGCGGGATGGGCGAGTTCCTCGACGTCGCCGTCGAGGCCGGGTTCCGGGCCTACGGCCTCGAGCCCTCGCGGCGCGCCTCGGACATCGCCCGGAGACGGCATCCTGTCATCCGCGGCGAGCTCGGCCAGGTGAAGTTCAGGGAAGGGGGGTTCTCCGTGGCGACGCTCTGGTCGGTCCTGGAACACGTGCCCGCGCCGGCCGCGGTCCTGGCCGAAGTCCGCGCCCTCCTTGCGCCTGGAGGCTTGGTCGCGCTCCGCGTGCCCGATATCCGCGGACTCCTCCCGGCCATCTCCCTCGCCGGCTGGCGGCTGTCGTTCGGACGGCTGGACCTGCCCCTCCGCATCCTCTACCAGCTCGACTGGCACTATAAGCACCTGTACGGCTTCGACCGGCGGACGATCGTCCGCCTCCTCGAGGACAACGGGTTCGTGGTCGAAGCCGTCCGCTCCGAGCCCAGCTTCGACGTGAAGACGCTGGACCGGAGGATGGACTACCTTCCTCTGCGCGGGCCCGCGCGCCTCGCGGCGAAGGCCGCCCTGGCCGCAGTCCTCATCGCGGCCGGCCTCTCGCGCCGCCAGGACGAGCTCGTCGTCGTCGCCCGGAAAAAAGAGTAGCGCCGCGGCGGCTCTTGCCGAGGATCGCGCTGGGGCTAGCCGCGGATCACCCCTAAGTATTGACAGGGGCTACATCTTCTGGTACATTCTGGCCTCGTTAATGCCAATACGCAGGCGAGAGTTCATCAGGCTTGGGGGAGCGGGGGTTTTTCTCGCAAGCCTCGACCCTCGAAAATTCTTCGCCTCCACTCCCTCCCTCCTGAATCCCCTGTCTCCGTTCTATGAGCAGCTGGCCAGCGACGAGTTCCCATTCCCCTACGACGAAAACGTCTTCGAGTGCGCCGAGCGGATCTACAACATCCGCCGCAATGCCGCCGATTCCAAGTCATGGATCACCAATCTGAACCTCCTCGTCAAGAGCGGGAAGACGATCGACGTCAACATCGTCGTCGCCGACACGCGGGAGGGGTTGGCCAGCCCGCGCGAGATGCTGTCCTTCACCGGGGTCCAGGGCACGCTCGAGGCGATGATGCACGGCTTCGACGCGCCGCGGCAGTATTACCAGGTCCAGTACCGGGAGGGCGGCGGCGCTTGGAAGGCACTCTCGCCCCGGAACTTCAAGCTCCCGAACGCCCGACTCCAGAACGGCGGCCAGATCCAGGCCGTCTTCATTGGCGACGATCACGCGTTCGACGACGCCGACGCCGTCGTCTCGGCCGATCTCAAGGCCACGAAAATCACGGGCGACTTCTTCTGCGATTTCCTCAGGAACCTGAAGTCCAACGGCTCCTGGCAGCCCTCGAACAACCTGGCGAACATGACCAACGCCCTGTCCTTGAGCAAGTCCATCCGCCAGATCCTCGCGGCGGAGGACCCCGACGTGGCCATCAACCTCGGCGACTCGACGGGAATCGGGGCCGAATACCGGTGGCAGAACTGGGGCTTGCCCTTCAATAACCCCACGGCCGCCACCTACGATTACATCGCCCGCACGCTCTGGTACCGGATACGGAAGGCCTTCTCCGGGCTCACGCCGAACATGCCCACCTTGATGGTCCTCGGCAACCACGACGGCGAGGAAGGCTACAATCCGGCCCAGACGTACGCCCAGAGCTGGCGCCAGAAGGTGTTCCAGCAGCCCGACCCCTCCACCTATCCCGAGGGCGGGCACCCCAACGGCAACTATTACGCTTTGACCCTCGGCGCCGACGAGAAGAACCGCGACGGCGTCCAGTTCATCGTCCTCGACGTGATGGGCGCGATGAAAGCCATACCGCAGAAGGTCGAGGATTGGACGCTCGGCCCGGACCAGCGGCAATGGCTCGAAGGCGTCCTCGCGGACGATACGCACGAGTGGAGCTTCGCCTGCCAGCACCATGTGCTCGGGGGGTGGCCGGCCGCGCCCGAGGAGACCGATCCCCGGGCGATCACTTACGGCCGGGGCAACCTGTTCACGGCCAAGGATTATGCCGGCTACGGGGACGTTGCGAAGATCGAGCAGATCCAGCTGACCGAGCTCGCCCGGACGAGCCGCCTGCGGGGCATCATTTACGGGCACGACCACATTTTCAAGACGACACGGATCGGCGACGGCAAGACGCTTTATGACCTGCAGGGCGTCTGCGCCGGATCGCCCAAGGCCCTGGGCGAAGTGTCCTGGTGGCAGGGCGCCTACTGGCAGAAGCACTACGGCAGCTACACCAAAATGCCTCCGGATTTCTACGGGCCGTCGGGCTACACCCGGCTGACCGTCACCAAGGACCAGGCCAAATACGATTTCATCCCCACCTACCGGGCCATCGACACGAACATCCCCGCCGCGGCGCCGTTCAACGCCGTCCTGGCGAGCGCCGTGCTGGCCAATCCCGCCCCGCTCATCGGCGTGGACAAGGTCTCGTTCGTCTTCCAGGCCGGGACGATGACCCCTTCCGTCCCGGGCGAGACGATCCAGGTCCGCAACGCGGGAGGCGGCAGCCTCAAGTTCACGGCCAAGCCCGTCCAGAGCTGGCTCAGCGTTTCGCCCTCGAGCGGGACTTCGGCGGGCGGAGGGGTGGATCTCGAGATCTCTCTCTCCTCGAAAGACCTGGGCGTCGGCGCCTACGACGGGGCGATCAGCATCGAATGCCCCGCCGCCGCCAATTCCCCGTTCCTCGTTCCCGTGCAGCTCGTCATCCAGGACGCGCCTCTTCCGCCCCCGAACGATTTCAAGGCCGTGCGCCTCGGAGGCGTTTACGCGCTGGCCGGCGGCGACGCCATCCGCTTCGCCTGGAAGGAGAGCCGCCTGGCGGCGGCGACCGTGAAGCTGCGCCTATCCCAGGTCGACGACAAGGGCGGCCGGACCACGATCGGCGAGGTCAAACCCGGCGTCGGGGCCTTCATCTACAAGAAGGTACGGCGCGACACCGCTTATCGCTTCGCCATCTGCGCCGTCGATGCCAAGAACCGGGAAGGCTCGCCGGCTTACGTCACGGTCCCAAAAGCCGTATAATACGGCCGATGGCCGGCCGCAAAATCCTCATCGTCGACTATGACGCCCCGAGCCGCGAAGCGCTCGCCGCGCTGTTCCGCCCCCTTGGAATCGAGATCCTCACCGCGTCCGACGGCCTCACGGGCTATGATATCTTCCGGAACGAAAGGCCGGACGTCGTCCTCTTGGAAGCCATCCTCCCCCGGCTCCACGGCTTCGATCTGGCCAAGAAGATCATCGCCGAATCCAACGGCGCCGTGGCCGTCGTGATCGTCACCGGGCTCTACCGCGGCCCCCATTACCGGCACGAGGCGATCACCGCTCTCGGGGCGGCGGAGTATTACGAAAAACCGTATGATGCCGCGAAGCTGGTCCGGACCGTACTGGATCTCCTCGGGGAGAGGGAGGAGCCCCTTGCCGAGCTCCCCCGTCCCGAGGCCGTGATTTCCTACCTGGCCGACCGCCTCAAGAAAGACGACTGAGGCTTGGGGCACCGGCCGCCGGTTGACAGCCTCCGAGGATTGCTGTTAAACTTTTGGGCACTCATGGCCGATAATCTTTGGACCCGGTGCAACAACTGCCAGAGGATCCTCTACAAAGAGGACATCCTCGAGAATCACTCCGTTTGCCCGGCCTGCGGCTTCCATTTCCGCCTCTCGGCGGTCGAACGCCTGACCATGCTGTTCGACGAGGGGCAGTTCGACGTCGTGGACCACGGGCTGCTCCCGCTCGACCCCTTGAAATTCGTCGACAGCCAGAGCTATGCGGCCCGCCTCGAAACCGGCCGGCGCAAGACGTCGCTGCCCGAGGCCGCGGTCAACGCCGTCGGGACGATGGGCGGAATCAGGGTCATGATCTCGGCCCTCGACTTCGCCTTCATGGGCGGGAGCATGGGCTCGGTGGTCGGCGAGAAAATCACCCGGGCGGCGGAGCGCGCCCTGCGGGAGCGCCTCCCCCTGATCATCGTCTCGGTCTCGGGCGGCGCGAGGATGCAGGAAGGCGCCCTGTCGCTCATGCAGATGGCCAAGACGAGCGGGGCCTTGGCCCGCCTGGACGAGGCCGCGATCCCCTACATTTCGGTGCTGGCCGACCCGACGACGGGCGGCGTCACGGCCAGCTTCGCCATGCTGGGCGACCTCAACATCGCCGAGCCCAACGCCCTCATCGGCTTCGCCGGTCCCCGGGTCATCGAGCAGACGATCCGCGAAAAGCTGCCCAAAGGCTTCCAGCGCTCGGAGTTCCTCCTCAAGCAGGGGATGGTGGATGACGTCGTGCCGCGGAAGAATCTGCGGGCCTACCTGATCCGCGTCCTTCGCCTCCTCCTCAACCGTCCGCAATGACCTCCGTCCGGTGCCGGGCCTACCTCCGGGACCTCCAGACCTTCGGCATCAAGCTCGGCCTCGGGACCATGCGAACCGTCCTGGCCTCGTTCGGCGGCCCCCACGGCGCCGTGCCGTGCGTCCATGTCGCCGGAACGAACGGCAAGGGCTCGGTCTGCGCCATGCTGGCCGAGATCCTGGCCGGGCAAGGCCTCAAGGTCGGGCTCTACACATCGCCCCACCTCGTCCGGGTCGAGGAGCGCATCCGCGTCGGCGGGCGGATGATCTCCGAACGGGATTTTTGCCGCCTCGCCGGGACGGTCAAGCGGCGGATCGAGCGACTCCTCGCCGACGGGACGCTCGGGGCCCCGCCCACGTTTTTCGAGGTCCTGACGCTCATCGCCTTCCTCTTCTTCCGCGAGTCGCGGGTCGACATCGCCGTGATCGAGACGGGGATGGGCGGCCGCTTCGACGCGACGAACGTCGTCATCCCGCTCGTGTCGGTCATCACGAGCGTTTCCCGCGACCACCAGGAGCATCTGGGGCGGACGCTGGCCGCGATCGCCTTCGAAAAGGCGGGGATCATCAAGCCGGGCGTCCCCGTCGTCTGCGGCGCGGAATCGCGGATCGCAACCCGGATCGTCCGGGCCCAGGCCGCGGAGCGGGGCGCCCCCGTCACGGACGTCTTCGGCCGGGCGCGCCGGCTCACAGCGGCCGAGGCCCCGGGCTTGCCCGACGGCCGGACGGCGTTCCGGTATGAGGCGGACGGGCGCGTCCTGCGCCTGTCGCCCGGCCTCCTCGGGGCGCACCAGGGCCGGAACGCGGCCGTCGCCGCGTCGGCGGCCCTCGTGCTCGACCGGGTCTGGCGGCCCGTCCCCGCGGCGGCGATCGTCCGGGGCATCGCCCGCGCCCGCTGGGCGGGGCGGCTCGAGGTCCTCGGCCGCCGGCCGCTCGTCCTCGTCGACGGCGCGCACAACGAGGCGGGGGCCGCGGCGCTGCGGGCTTATCTCGACGGACTCCGGCCGCGGCCGCTGGTGCTGGTCTTCACGATGATGAAGGACAAGGCGATCGGGCGCGTGGCCGGCATCCTTTTCCCGGCCGCCGACAAGGTCGTCGTCACCACGATCCCGTTCGCCCGGGACGCGTCGCCCGGCGACATCCTCCGGCGGGCGCGGGCCTGCCGGGAGAAGGTCACGGTCGAGCCGTCCCTGAGAAAAGCCGTCGCCCTGGCGCGCGCGGAAGCGGGCCCGGGCGGCGCGGTGGTGATCACCGGCTCGCTTTTCCTTGTCGGAGAGGCGAAAAGGCTGAGGATTCCTCAGAAGCGGATGCGGTCGTAGATCCGGACCTGGAAGACGAGCTTCACGATCGCGTTGGTCAGGGCGATGACCTCGCCGATCACCCAGCAGGGGAGCAGGATCCGAAACTGGAGCTTCCGCATCTTGTCCCAGGGCCGGTCCTTCCCCTTGATCAGCAGGGCCAGCAGGACGGCGATGTAGCCGAACATCCCCAGGCTGGACGTCGTGATGTGCAGGAGGAAGACCGGGCTGCCCCACGGCGGCAGGTGCGGACCGGCGAGGACGGTCGTCGGCGTCACCTTGAACGAGGCCAGGAAGGCGGTGATGACGTCGAAAACGACGGCCCCGGCGAGGAGGCCCAGGAACGGCTCCTCGCGGCGGTAGAATCGGCCGCCGGCCTTGACGTAGAGATAGAACGTGATCACGGCCAAGATGATGTTGATGAGGACGGCGAGGCTTCCCATGCCGGCCAGCATATGCGTCTCGCGGTCCGCCTGTCAAGGCCGCCTGCATCCTTGAATTTTCGGCCTGAAAGTGCTAATTTAGCACATTCAAACGAGGCTGACCGAAGAGTTCCATGCTTCAGATCGACGCGTCCCTGCTGGTGACTTTTTTCACGGTCTGGATCCTCGTTTTCGTCCTATCCAAGATCTTCTGGAAGCCCATGGCCCGGATCACGGGCGAACGCGAAGCGCTCCTGGCCGCGGACCGCGAAGCTTCGCGCCGGGGGGGCGAAGCCTACGAGAAATCCCTCCAGGACGTCGCCGCGGCCATGAAGGCGGCCAAGGCCGCCGCGGACAAGGTCCGTGAAGACGTCGAGACCCAAGCGCTGCGCGAGAAAGCGCGCCTGCTGGCCGACATCGGTGCCGCGTCGAAGGATCGGCTCGAGGCGGTGCGGGCCCAGGTCCGGGGCGAGATCGCCCGGCTGCGCTCCGAGCTCGCCGTCGAGGCCGAGCGCTTGGCGGGCGACATCGAGAAGAGGCTGCTCGACTGATGTCCCACCGCAAAGCCGCCCGGGCCGTCCTGCTGCTCGTTCCCTTCCTCTTGGCCATGTCCGCCGAAGGCGGGCCGCAGGCATCGGGGTCGGGCGGCATGCTGGGCAAGGTCATCAACTTCGTCATCCTCTTCGGCGGCCTGACCTTCGCCCTCTACAAGCCCGCCCGGAATTTCCTGGTCCAGCGCACCCGCGACATCCAGGCCTCGCTCGATGAGGCGCGGGACGGCCGGCTCCGGGCCGAGGCCAAGCTCGAGGAAGCCCGGGCCAAGCTCGCGGCCCTCGAAGGCGACGTCGCCCGCCTCAGGGCCCAGGCCGAGGCCGAAGGCCGGGCCGAGACGGAGCGGATCCGGGCCCTCGCCGAGAAGGAAGCCCGGCGCATCCAGGCGTTCACCCAGCAGGAAGTCGACCTCCAGCTCAAGGCGGGGATCCAGGAGCTGAAGGAATATACAGCCGGCTTGGCGGCGAGCCTGGCCGAGGACCGGATGAAGCGCCGGCTCACGCCCGACGATCAGTCCGGCCTGATCGACAAATCCATCGCGGACCTGACGGAGCTCCATGAAGAACGACGTCCCGATTAACCGCTACGCCGAAGGCTTGGCCGGCGCGCTCCGGACGGAGGAGGAATACGCGGCCGTCTCCGGCGAGCTCGGAGAATTTGCCGGCCTCCTCGAAACTCACGGCCTGCTCCGGGCGACGATGCTCCGGCCGTTCGTGCCCGCGGCCCGCAGGACCGAGATCCTCGAGGACGTCCTCGCCCGGCAGGGCTACCGGGACAAGACGCGGCGCCTCATCCTCCTCCTCGCCCAGCACGGGCGGCTCGACATCCTGGGCGGCGTCGTCCGGGCGCTCCCAGCGCTCTGGAAGAGCCGGCAGGGGATCGTGACGTTCGCGGTCCGGTCGGTCGTCCCCTTGAAGGAGGGCCAGCGGGCGCGGCTCGAGGCGGCGCTCCGGGCCCTCGAGCGGCGGCCCGTGTCCTGCGCCTACGCCCTCGATCCGTCGATCGTGGGCGGCCTTCTCGTCCGGAAGGGAAACACGGTCTACGACGTCTCCCTCAAGGGTCAGCTCGAGCGGCTGAAGGAAATCATCCGAGAAAGGTAGCACGCCATGCCGATGAAAGCCGACGAAATCAGCAAGATCATCCAGAGCCGGATCGAGGGCTTCGAGACCGGCGTGGATGTGAGGGAAGTCGGGACGGTCATCTCGGTCGGAGACGGCATCGCCCGCATCTATGGTCTCGACCGGGTCATGTTCAACGAGCTGCTCGAGTTCCCGCACGGCCTCTCGGGGATCGCCCTGAACCTCGAGGAGGACAGCGTCGGGGCCGTGCTCCTCGGCGAAAGCCACATGATCAAGGAGTCCGACATCGTCAAGCGCACCCACCGCATCATGGAGGTCCCGGCCGGGTCGGCCCTCGTGGGCCGCGTGGTCGATCCCCTCGGCCAGCCGCTCGACGGCAAGGGCCCGGTCCAGACCGACTGCTTCCAGCCGGTGGAGCGCCAGGCCCCCGGCGTCGTCGACCGGCAGCCGGTCCGCGAGCCCCTCCAGACCGGGATCAAGGCCATCGACGCCATGATCCCGATCGGCCGCGGCCAGCGCGAGTTGATCATCGGCGACCGCCAGACCGGGAAGTCGGCGGTGATCCTGGACACGATCATCAACCAGAAGGGCACGGGCGTCATCTGCATCTATGTGGCCATCGGCCAGAAGAATTCGACGGTCGCCCAGGTCATCAAGACCCTGGAGGACTCCGGGGCCATGGAGTACTCGATCGTGGTCTCGGCCTCGGCCAGCGACCCCTCGAGCCTCCAGTACCTGGCGCCCTACGCCGGCTGCGCGATGGGCGAATATTTCCGCGACAGCGGGCGCCATGCGCTCGTCATCTACGACGACCTGTCCAAGCACGCGGCCGCCTACCGCGAGATCTCGCTCCTCCTCCGCCGGCCGCCCGGGCGCGAGGCCTATCCCGGCGACGTCTTCTACCTCCACTCCCGCCTCCTCGAACGGGCGGCCAAGCTGAACGACGAGCTCGGCGGCGGCTCGCTGACGGCCTTGCCGATCATCGAGACCCAGGCGGGCGACGTTTCGGGCTACATCCCGACGAACGTCATCTCGATCACGGACGGCCAGATCTACCTCGAGCCCGAGCTGTTCAACGCCGGCGTCCGGCCGGCGATCAACGTCGGCATCTCGGTCTCCCGCGTCGGCGGCAACGCCCAGACCAAGGCCATGAAGCAGGTCGCGGGCAAGCTCCGGGGCGATCTCCAGCAGTACCGCGAGCTGCTGACCTTCGCCCAGTTCGGGACCGAGCTCGACAAGATCAGCCAGGCCCAGCTCGACCGGGGCGAGCGCCTGACCGAGATCCTCAAGCAGGGCCAGTACGCCCCGATCCCGTTCGAGAAGCAGATCCTGATCATCTTCGCCGGGAACCGCGGCTACCTGGACGAGATCCCGGTCGCCCGGATCGGGGCCTACGAGAAGGCGCTTTACGCCTACTTCGACAGGGAGAAGCCCGACATCCTGGCCCTTCTCCGCGAGCGCAAGCAGATCGATAGCTCCCTCGAAGAGACCATCAACGCGGCGATGAAGGAGTTCGGCCGCCGGTTCAAGCAGGACGCCGCCTGATGCCGAACCTCATCGATCTTCGCCGCCGGATCAAGAGCGTGAAGAACACGCAGCAGATCACCAAGGCGATGAAGACCGTTTCGACGGCCAAGTTCCGGAAAGCCCAGCGCGGCGTCCTCGAAGGCCGGCCGCTCTGGCACGAGGCGCCCGGCGTCCTCAGCCAGATCTCGGCCTGGGCGGGCGCGGGCGCGCACCCGCTGTTCGCCGTCCGCGCGGAGAAGCGCGTCCGCGTCATCGTCCTCACCTCGGACAAGGGCCTGTGCGGGGCCTTCAACTCGAACCTGATGTCGAAGGCGCTCCAGTTCATCCAGGCGAAGGCGGCCGGGGCCGAGGTCAAGCTCGTCCTGATCGGCAAGAAAGCCTCGAATTTCTTCAAGAAGCAGCCGTTTCCGATCGAAAAAGCCTACGCCGACAAGACCGACCGGCTGGGCGATGCGGATTTCGCCGAGCTCGCCGAGAGCCTGGGCCGGGCCTTCACCTTCCAGGAGACGGACGCGGTCTACATCGTCTACAACGAGTTCAAGTCCGTCCTCGCCCCGCGGATCATGACCGTCCGGCTCCTGCCCGTCGCCCGGGCCGCGGCCGCCCCCGGCTTCGAGCCGCCGCCGCCCGACTGGGAGCCGGCCGCGCCGGCCCTGCTCGCGGCCCTTGTCCCGCGCTATGTCGAGGATCAGCTCCGCCACGTCTACGGCGAGTCGCAGGCGGCCGAGCAGGCGGCCCGGATGATGGCCATGGACAACGCCTCGAAGAACGCCGAGGAGCTGATCGACGACCTCGTCCTCGTCCTGAACAAGATTCGCCAGGCGAGCATCACCAAGGAGCTTCTCGAGATCATCTCGGCCGTCGAGGCGATCAAAGAGTAACGAAAGCCGTTGGAGTGACCCATGATTGAAGATTCCCATCAGGATCCGGCGCCGCGCGTCGGGACGGTCGTCCAGGTCATCGGCCCCGTCGTCGACGTCGCCTTTCGGGGGATGGAGCTGCCCGAGATCTACCATGCCATCCGCATCACGAGCGAGGGTTTCGACACGCCCCTGCCCATGGACATCGTGGTCGAGGTCGAGC
>Ga0182021_10006675_pt1 | contig 13697 bp, 8 predicted proteins | sample 612E3MmetaG_FD_120493 | JGI IMG/M metagenome (GOLD analysis project Ga0182021, IMG submission 120493) | Permafrost microbial communities from Stordalen Mire, Sweden - 612E3M metaG (Illumina Assembly) | ecosystem: Environmental > Terrestrial > Soil > Wetlands > Permafrost | place: Sweden...
ACCGGTTGGACCGGTAACTCCGCTACTTCCTGTTGAACCCGTCATACCGGTTGGACCGGTAACTCCGCTACTTCCTGTTGAACCCGTCATACCGGTTGGACCGACCGCACCGGTTGTGCCAGTTGAACCCGTCGGACCTGTTAATCCTACAACACCTGTTCCACCTGTTGAACCTGAAGGACCGGCAACACCTGTTCCCCCGGTTGGACCTGTTACACCAATCGCGCCTGTTCCCCCTGTTTCTCCAGTTGGTCCATTTATTCCAGTCGCACCGGTAGTCCCTGTTGGACCAACAACGCCGGTTCCACCCGTCGGACCGAAAACGCCCGTTCCACCCGTTCCTCCCGTCGGTCCGTTTGAACCGGTTGCACCAGTAGTTCCTGTTCCGCCGGTAGGACCCAATACTCCCGTTCCGCCGGTTCCTCCTGTTGGACCGTATGACCCTGTTGCACCCGTTGTACCGGTTGACCCCGTCCCCCCTGTCGGACCGGCCCCACCGCCGCCGGCAATTCCAGTTCCTCCTGTAGCTCCTGTTGGACCGAAAACCCCTGTTGTTCCCGTAGTTCCTGTCGGACCTGACTCACCAACTCCACCCGTTGCGCCTGTTGTACCCGTTGGACCGCTCGTTCCTATAAGTCCGGTTCCTCCTGTTGTTCCTGTTGGACCATAGAGACCAGTTCCACCGGTTGATCCGGTGTTGCCGGTCGGACCTGATTGACCAACAGCTCCTGTTGTTCCAGTCGGACCCGATTGTCCAACTGCGCCCGTAGTGCCTGTTGGCCCTGTTTGACCGACCGCACCGGTTGTGCCAGTTGAGCCCGTTGGACCTGCGAATCCTGTCGCACCCGTAGTGCCGGTCGGCCCTGTTTGACCGACCGTACCGGTTGTGCCAGTTGAGCCCGTTGGACCGACCGCACCGGTTGTGCCGGTTGAGCCCGTTGGACCTGCAAATCCTGTCGCGCCCGTAGTGCCGGTCGGACCACTCGCTCCGGAACTCCCCACAGCTCCGGTTGTACCGGTTGAACCGGTCGGACCACCAACACCACCGCTTCCGGTACCACCTGTCGGACCCACATCACCGGTATTACCTTGCGCTCCCGTTGCACCTGTTGTTCCAATTCCTGTTGCTCCCGTCGGGCCAATAACACTTTCCCCTGCTTCACCTTGTGCTCCTGCGGTTCCCGTTGCGCCAACGCCGCCGGCTGAACCTGCTGCTCCGGACGGTCCGGTTGCGCCGAAACTGCCGGATAATGAAAGTCCGTCAAGAGCGGTAATTTTTAACTGTGTTACTCCGTTATTCTGAATAATTTGAAGTCCCGGCGTCAGGCTTTGGATGCTCACCGGAACAGCCGCGACAGGTGTCGCTTCCTGGAAAAGCCGGACAACGCCTTCATCTTCATACCGGCGTGCAATAATTGACGACGAAATAGAACCAAGAGATATTCCTGTCGCATCCGAAGCGACTATGCTGTCCGCTGAGGTGGATGTATCTGTCTGTGCGCCTAAAACATTCTGTTCACCCTGACCCTGGGTTGAATACAAAAGCTTTAACAGCTCCCGCATGACAAGCGTAGATGTTGTATCCTCGGGAATTAAACTCGGTGAAACGGTCAATGATACCAAATCACCCCGTGGCGACATCTCTCCAACAACCTGTTTTTTCTCGGCAAACGCGTTAAACTCAAAATTACCGACCAATTGTCCCTGCCGGATAGAGGCTTCCGTAAACTTTACCGGCAATACGGAATCATCCGGCAACCGGATCCCGGTAATCAAACGGTCAATGATATTCACTGACTCTTTTGCGCCTTTTTTTGTAAAAAACAAATCAACCAAACCCTGAGTGTCCGCCACGTCGCCGTAATCTCCATTCGGATACTGTACTTCGACATCGCCGACATACTGGTCGTTAGCGAGATCAGCGCGAACAATAATTGCGTAGGAGAACGAGTTATCTTTCCGAAGGACGGTCATGAGAAAAGGACCTGCAAATGAGCTTTGCTTCAGCACTCCTTCATCAATTGTTGTAACCGCAGCCCCAACGCCCGCACCCGCTTGCGGCGTAGTCGTTGACTTAAATCCGGCGATAAGTGACGTTAATCCCCGGGAGACGGAGAATACAATACTTCCGATAATCACGATGACAAACGCAATAAAAATTGGAGTAAAACGCCGTTCCGCTGTAAATTGATACACTCGTCTCATACGTAACTCTTAGTAAAATTTTGTATATATCCTGGTATGAATTGGTAAAAACTGGTAAAAATCAGCTTCACCGAGGTGTAAAAATACCCCCCTGTTAAAATGGGAAAATCCCGCTTGTGCGGGATACGGACCCATATAGAATAATGTAGGTAACTCATGATGTATCAGTGCGCACACGTGTATGTTTCGCCGAAAGTCGGGGTTTCGTCGGTTTTTCCGGTTCCGGAATCCTGTGCCGAACATTCACCATGGTTTCCGCAACCTTCACTTGCGTTCTGTGGCTAAGGAAAAACATGCCGACGATAAGTATGCTCAGGATAATAACGGCGACAATCGTAATTCCTGCGGCATTAGTCTCGAGAAGTATCTCTGCAACGGGAACCTCAAGTGCAACAACCCATCCCGTGCTCTCACCGACCTGAGCATATGATTCAAGGAGCCTGGTGCCATTTGACCCGTATTCCTCACGGACGTTCTGACCGCTCGGGGATTCCACATAATTTTGATTTTGTAAGTTGAGAAGTGAGCCTATTTTACTTTTATCAAGATGGATGAGTACGCGGCCCATGCTGTCGACGACGTAAAAATACTCGCCCGTGATGGTCGAAGCTAATTGTTCAAGTTTATTTCCCAGGGTATCAAGGTCGACAAATCCCGCGATGACGCCTTCGACAGTACCTGTTGCCGATAGTATCGGTGCCGCAATGACAATCCCCTTATGTTTGACCGTATCGGCGGTTACGTCAAAAACATCGCTTGTGACCAGTCTTTTTGTCGAAAATGCTTCAATAACATAATTTTGCGTACCATAGACTGTTGAATCCTGCACGCTATACGGATAGACTGCCTGAGCCACACCTTTGTCGTCTACAAGCACTACTCGCCGGAACATCGTGTTCCCCTCAAATAACGCCCGGGATAAAGAGAGAAGATCTTTGTCGTTCTTATCCGACATCGCCGTAACCATGAGTGGATTCATAGCCGCAGAAGACAATGTAGTTTTTGTAGATAAAATTGTCGTCTCGAGGAGTGTTTTGCCGTATGAAACCTTGTTTGTCATCTCACGGCTGGCATAATCCATAATATTCGTCTGCATAATCCTGATAACGCCGACGACCAAAATGAATAATATAAGGAGCGTTCCGAATGCACCGTAAATAAATGCCCGATCCCGTTTATGAGAAAATGTGAGTGTTTGCCAGATCGGCACAAAGAATGACAAAATGCCGGTAATGAGGATAAAAAGTGACCGTCCCCAGGAAATGTTTTGGGCATAATGGACCGACAAGCCGATCAATAGGATGCTTACACCGGTCATACCGACCCAGAACAGATGCCGCTCCCTTAAATATCCGAACCAAATGATAAGTGCGACAGCGAGAACTCCGATAATCCATATGTTGGTAAATAATGAGAGCGGTATCGGTACAGCAGCTGCCAGTGGCGTGAGAGTCGATCGTGAAGGCGCAAGTACCATAACGGACGGCAAAAGAGCAACCAGACTCACGACATAAATGGCAAATCCGGCAATTCCACCGATCCGGACAATCGTTGTAAGAAGGAGCACAAGGGCGAGCATCCCGAATATGACGACTTCTTCCCAACTGCCGGTTTGTATAGCAATCGCCGTATAGCCTACATACGCGACAAGGAGTACCCAATGGAAAACAGTATGCCAAACACTTCGTTTCCTGCCGACTACATCGGTGAGGAGTAGTCCGAATCCGCCGAAAATGAGCATGGCCCGTATGGCCGGCGTCCAGACGGAAAATTGAGTAAGGGAGAATTCCTCATACATCCGAGAGAATAAAAACATGGCCAAGCCCAATATGATCGAACTCATGCCGGTAAACCAGTCAAAAAGACTCGGGACATCAACACTGTTCTGCGGCATCACGGGGAGAAATCCAGAGGGCACCAACCCTTCCTGCGGCGTCTCAACAACACCGGACGGCAAAACGACGGGAGCGATAGGGTTAATGAACTGTACAGGGCCACTGCCCGCAGCCGGAATTTGAGTAGGTTTTCCGGATAAGAGCAAACGGTCCAACTCAGATTGCGGTATGCGGAATCTTCCGGTACCAACCCGGACGCCTTTAATACGTTTTTCCTTGAGGAAGGTATAAATGCTATTTGTTGAATAGCCCAGTATTTGCGCGACTTGTTTGACGGTATACGTGGCAGCCATACAGCAGGTTTTTAGATTATTTCTAAGTTATTACAAGTTTGTACTAACAATTCCGCCTCAACAGTACAAATTTGTATCAACACTATCTACTATGAATAAAGGTCAAAAGGTGTGTCAAGGAGCAAAATGCAAAGAGCGATAATCTTATCATATTCTTATCATTTGTTCGATTTCTCACAGTACTGTGTGCCTGCAAAATGAATCATATAGGTTATTGACTAAGTTGATAAGATTATGATAAGAATAATATATGCTCCCATTGGCATATACAGAATCAGTAGAATTGAAAAATCATCTCAAGGTAATCGACAGTTTGCGTCGGGATATCTTAAGCGCCCCTGTATCTCCTAAAGTAGAACTGAAATTAAGGTGGGAAGCGAAAGCGACACGAATCCACAGTTCTCTTGCTCTGTCTCATAATTTATTCAGCCGCGGCCAGGTGGTCAAAATTTTAGCCACCCAGACCAAACATCTCCCGAGTGATTATTCTGATGTCATATATTACAAACATGCTCTCGATTACATCGAGGAGCATTTCACTGCCAACCCCCGTCCGACCACGATAAATACGGTTATAGCTGTAAGCGCAATTGCACTCAATCAGCAAGCAGACGCGCTTACAAGCTCCATGAGTGACGCATCGGGTCCAATTAGAACACTTCTGGAATATCTCGAAAATCAATCCGATCATCCGGTTATTCAGGCCGGTATCGCCCAGTGCATCCTCTCAACAAGCGCACCGATTCCCGGCGACAGCGGTGTTATCGCACGGCTCATGGGATCACTGTATCTTGCAAAATACGGCTACGATCTGCGGGGTCTTATTACGGTTGAAAAACAATGGATTACGAGACAAACATCATATGAGCTTGCCCTCGCGAGCTTGAGCCGTGAGGGGAATCTTAACCTCTGGCTCCTTTATTTTACACAGACACTTGAGGAGAACTACCGGGAGCGCTTTGAGGATCTCACAAAATCACGCTTCCGTCCTGAACTACCGTCATCTTTTTGGGAACTCAATGACCGGCAAAAAGGTGTACTCGAACACCTCTCTGATCCTGCAAGCTCTATGACCAACAGAAAAGTTCAAAAAATATTCGGCGTCTCACAGATTACTGCATCCCGTGATCTCTCGCGTCTCGCACTTCTTGGGCTCATATTTCCCCACGGAAAAGGCCGATCGATCACGTATACGAGAGCGTAATGCCGGGGAGAACCTTTTATTTTCGACCTTTAATTACACGTGTATATAATTGTATATATTCCTTTGCACTTTTCTCCCAAGAGAAGTCTGCTTTCATCGCCCGTATGATCATATCACCCCAAAATTTCTGATCTTTTTCCCAAATACCGATAACCCGGAGCATACACTCTGTGAGTGCGCGACTTGTGTAATTTTTAAAGAAAAATCCAGTCTGCCCGTCAACGACACTGTCCGCAAGTCCGCCGGTTTGACGGACTAAAGGAATCGTCCCGTATCGCATGGCAATCATTTGGGTAAGTCCACATGGTTCAAATTTGGAAGGTACTAACAATACGTCTGCCCCAGAGTAAATCCGGTGAGCTAATAAGTCGTCAAACCGATCGACAATAATAAGAGAATCACTATATTTTGTCGACAATGCTTTCAACTGTTCAACAGACTCTTTATCACCGGTCCCCAGCAAGACCATCTGGAACAGATTCTTTGGCAACAATTCATGCAATGACTCAATGAGGATGTCAATCCCCTTCTGCCTTGGCTCGAGACGTCCGACAAATCCGAATAAAGGAACGCGGGTCTGGACTAGATGGAGTTCGTGAATTAGATGCGCTTTATTTTGCGGTTTTATATCAAACACTGTCCCCGGTCCATACATCCCCGGAAGTGCACTGTCGTGAGTTGGGTCCCATATCCATTCATCAATGCCATTTAAAATCCCCAAAACATCTGCTTTCCTTTTTTGGAGAACATTTCCCAGAAGACCTGCGTCACGCTTATCAACAATTTCTTTTGCATACGTCGGTGACACCGTAGTGATGACGTCAGCATATTCCAACCCCTCACGCAGGAAACTGATAGTAGATTTCCGTCCGGAAACCCTCCCATGTAACAGCTCACGCGGCGCATTCAGACTTTCTGCGATCGATTCATTCTCGACACCCTGATACAGGAGGTTGTGTATGGTGATTATGGTACTGGCTTGTTTCGATTGAATAGTCGGAGCATGAATTTTCAACTTGTTATTTTCACCGATAAGAAGCGGGACGAGCGCGGTGTGCCAATCATGACAATGGACGATATCAATGGGTTCTTTTTTCAAATGTGCACCCGCCGAATAATAAGTGGAAATCACCTTGGCGTAAAATGCAAATATCTCGGTGATCGATGCCCCCTGATAATCATTTAATCTCGGGTGACGAAATAGCAAGAGCTCAACCCCCGGGACTCCGAGAGGTTTGGTGAACAGAAAAACGAACTCCCGTACCCCGCCGAAGTCTACTGCCAACTCTCCGACCCCCCTAACTCCCGCACTGTCTATCGTTTTATAAAACGGTAGACAAACAGTCACCTTTATCCCCCGTCTCCCCAGTGCCAATGGCAGCGATAAGCTTACGTCAGCGAGTCCGCCGAGTTTAAAAACGCCCGCTACTTCGCTCGTTACGAAAAGTATATGCATGAGATTATCATACACTAGTCGGATACACGGTGAAAGCATGAAAAGTTGACAAAAACCGTCCGTGTAACAGCATGTAACAGGCCGATTTTATGCTCTAAACTAAAAATAGCGCTAAAATTCGGTTACTGCTAAAATTGAAGCTGAAAAATTCAGGAAAATTACGCGGAAATTCGGTTAATGAAGACCGAAATGACTTCTGTAGACCCCGTCATTTTCTATTTTATGTGCAATAACATAGATAACGTCCGACCCCATGCCGCAATAGTCCCTAAGGAAACTTATTTCTTTCTCACAGGGATACGGATACAACCAAACCGACTCCTGAACGTTATAAAATCCAAGACGGCGGAGGGTGGTTCTGAAGATATTCCGCAAACTCGCCTTATGACGTGCAACATCGTAAATAACCAGCCGCCATTTTGCGTCCCAATTCTTAGGAATTGCGACGACGAGTTCTTCAAGAGAATATTTCAATAACCACCGCTTACCCCGGATGGTAAGTGCGTAGGCATTTTCATTGGGTTCAATAAGCTGTTGTTTTTTTAACCGGTCCAGTGCGCGCTTTATATAATAAGGATTGTATTGGGGAAGTGTACTTTTATCGACGGCTTTTCCGGTGGCAATGAGACTCAATATATGACGGATGGGCGCGTATTTGGAGGAAGGTTTTTCCAACGCTATCTTTTCCAGTTGAGAATTTGCAACGGCAACTAACGTCTCATCACCCGGAAGTTTTATGTCAAGTGATAAATCCTGCTGTTTACGTCTTCGACGTGCCATAAAATTTTATCAAATAATCTGAAAAATAGACAATAAGAATCTCTACAACCATATTGTCGAATTTTATAAAGTTTGTCAAGAGATCAATTTACTATGAAAGGAATAACGTCAGTAGTCGCGTATAAAAGTACATAACTTATAATTAGTGAAATCTTTTTGTCCTTGTCCACCCGACTGTATCGGTTATTCATATCAGAGTTAAGGATGAATTCTCTGGGGTCATGGGACGGCTTGCAGATTACAAATATATGCCATAAACGTCAGTTGATATATCAATATATTTTTCACTCAACAGCAATATTTCCCATTACAACTATTTTCAATAATTCGCTCATAAATAATAGCATTATAAACCGACATTACGTTCTATAACTAAATTCCTTTAACGCTATATTTCAAGGGTTTTATGTTAGCGCTTCGAAAGAAAAGTTGCTAAGCAACTGATGGAGTAAACCGGAAAGAATATTACTGTTTATGTACGAGCTTCATGTAAAGCGACAGATAAGAGGCAACCATTGCGTTGACCGAAAAATGCTCTTTTGCATACGCCCGACATGCGCTTCTTTGAATTGTTTTAATTTGGCCTATAGCTTCGACCAACCCGTCGACTCCCGTTTTTGTAATTTTCCAGGTTCCTTTCCCCGGCCTGTCATCATTATCGGGGTCAATGATGAATCCGGTAGCGCTGTCGACGACCGCTTCCGAAACAAATCCCTGATTATATGCAATGACCGGAACCCCTGCCGCCAATGCTTCGACAAGAACTAATCCAAACGGTTCGTCCCATTTCATGGGATATAAAAATGCATGTGCTTTTCCGAATAATTCCGCGAGGTCCGGTCGGGAGAGAAATTGTTTCATGATAACCGACGAGTCATTGATAAACGGTTCAATTTTTTCATGGTAATAGGAATTGGTTCCCATAAGGTTCAGAAATATTTTACCGGCAACAATGAGGTTCGTATTCGCCCGTTTTGCAGCTGTTATGGCGTCGTCAATCCCCCGCTCGGGAGCAACACGGCCCGCAGCCATGAGGTAACGATCGGGTTTATCGGTAAACGGGAAACAATCCACATCAATTCCGTCATAAATGGTGTCGGCAAAGGGGATCGTTAATCTCCCCTTTTGTGCCCGGCTCACAGCCGCAAAGTAAACATTCGGAAGGCTTGCAAGTTTGGAAAGCGCTTCCACCCGGTCGCCGAAAATCGGATCATGAAGGGTAAATAGAATAGGGAAGGTGGCGCCAGCCCGAATAATACTATCCGCGAGCGGCTCAATAGGTTCATGCACATGAAGTATATCGATATGACGGACTTTAGCCTCAACAAGTGTTTTTTCAAACATGCTGGTCTCAACCGCGGCGACACGGCTTCTATAATCAGTAGTCGACAAATTACCCCGATAATGGTCAACAGGATCCATCTCAAAATGGACAAGCGTCGCCGCCGTCTTAGACCCCCGTGTCGCAAAGAGCGTAACGGTATTGCCTGGAGTTTTAACGAGCCCGTCAGCGAGATAGGAAGCGGTATCCCACGAGACGCTCCGCTGATCGTCTTTAGACGGCACGGTGTGCCTGGGTGAAACGAAAATGCCGATATTCATAGTACTATAATAGTATGGCTAGCGTCCTCCCTTATTCAACACTCCCGTATAGACACGCTCATATCCCTCAACCATATGAGTAACGGTAAAATGATCTTCCATGTGCTTCCGGCAGTCAGCCCGGTCAATTTCGCCGATACGCCGTATTGCCTCAACTAGGCCTTCAATGCCGGTTTTTTGTATACGGGAAGCCGGATTAACAGGGCGGCCGTCAGGCTCGATAATAAACCCGGTCACGCCATCCTTAACGATCTCAGAAACCGATCCGCGGTTGAATGCGATAACGGGCGTGCCTGTGGCCATAGCTTCCACAAGGACGACGCCAAACGGCTCTTCCCATTCTATGGGGAAAAGAAGCGCCTTTGCATTGCGGTAAAGCTCTATCCTACTCTTTTTATCAACAACGGGAAGGATGGTAAAGAGATCGCGGGTGACAAGGGGTACAGGGCCTCCACCGGCCGGGGTCCCCTCTGTGGGTCGGCCGGCAGGATTACCCGCGGCAGGACCCGCAGCTTGATCGTCAACATACCGTTTGAGCGTTTTCTCATAATACTCATTAACTTCCCCATCTTTTGGTAAATTGACGCTAACGGTCAGCTTGTCCCCGGTGATGCCGACCGCCGCGATGGCATTATGAAGTCCCTTCTCGGGAACCAACCGGCCCAAAAATAACAGGTGATTATCAGGCGTAGGATTGAACGGATAGTCCGCAAGTTTGATCCCGTGGTACACGGTATCGACAAAATTAAGCTTTAATTCAGATTGTCGAAAACTATTGCTGATGGAGACGTAATTATGATCTTTGAACTGTGAGAACGCGCTAAATTCGTATGTACCTTTTGGCGGCAGCGGATCGTGAAGCGTATAAACCACGGGAATATCGTGCATGAGTTCATCCAGATAATGGGAGAAAAACATGCTCGATTCATGATACACGTGGAGGACGTCAAACATCTCCCGGTGGGCCATGGAAAAAGCCTGGGAAATAAGATCGAGTTCAAAATGGTGTTTCGCGAACTCTTCTTCCAATATTTTCCTTCGGGCCGTATCGACGCCCCGGAATTTATAATAGGTCAAAGGATGTATAACTGTATCAAGGGGGTCGTTCACCAATTTTGCTTTAGTAGTTAAATCTGGCGAAGAAAACACCGTTACCTCGTGTCCCCGGTCAACTAAACCGTCCGCTAGGTCGATAAGAAGCTCCCTCGGCGCAAAAATCTTGTCCGGAAACAATGTTGGTGAAGCGTAAATAGAAGGAAATAATAATCCTATGCGCATATAGTTACTCTATCAGGTTTTCAACGACCGATCAAAACTACTACTACCGTACTTAAGACTTTTGACGAACACTCCATGCTCCCTCTGACGATCTCCGTCGCTTATGCCGGTAAGTAGTTGTTTAAATCCGGTAAAACCGCTTCTAATTGCAAGTGTTAGAGGCTTCGATACACCAAACAATTCAGCTCGCCTGAAATAGGCATCCATCTGACGCATTCTCTCATTGTGGGGCATATGAAGTGTCGGGGCGTTAATTCTTTGATCTGACGGCTTGTCTATTGCATCGTCGATAAGCTGCATACCCATCACGACCTGAAACAGTGCTGCAAATTTCCGCTGCGGACCATCGAGTGGATTGTCAGACATCATCCATTGATACTTCCGCTTCAACGCTTCAAACGACCATCCCGCATGAGGCTTCAGCATAAACTCAAAACCAAGGGACCTGATTTGATCATGAGTAAATAAACCAGCGCCAAGATGCCACACATTAATCGCATTCATAATCTGGCGATACGCTTGAAGCTCCTGTCTGTCCAGAACATTCGTACGAACATATCGCTCTAAAAAAACTATCTCACGTTTATACGAATTCATGACGTGCTTATAATATGACTGTTCATCGTGAGGAAGTTTCCCGATCGTCCGATTAACAGATGTCGTCGTGAAACGCCACGCATCATCTAACGATAATTTATCATCATGATTCGCGGTCGGATATAAGTCCATAAAATTATTAACCGCGACACTCAAATTCGTCATCGCGAAAAAGAATTCTGCCTGATGTGGATGGGATTGTAGTTGACTCCTTGATAAATCCTCCGGAAAAAAGCTACGAAGCGCCGTTCCGACGGCCAATCCTACATAATTCACCTGGCCTTGTTCCGACATGAGTCTGAACGTATCAACGCCCATTGAAGTAGCCGCAGCTATACCGACCCTGGATTGTTGAGACGGAAATTCACCGAAAAGTGTCTCATTCATATGAAATCGGGAAGCTAACCTTACAGACCAAGTATCTGCGCATATACCGCTTCATAGCCATCTGTCATCTTCCCAATGGAAAAGTGGTCAAGGACGTGGGCGCGCGATTTCTCGCACATCGCACCGTATTGGTCCGGCGACAGATCGATGATTTGCTTGACCCTTCGGATTAAACCCTCCACCCCCTCTTCTTCTTTCACGAGATACCCTGTGCCCTCAGCGATCGTCTCGGCAACCCCACCCCGATCGTACGAGACAACGGGCGTGCCGCAAGCCATTGATTCAACGGGCACGAGTCCGAAGGGCTCGGTCCATTTGGTTGGCACGATAGTGACTTTTGCATTTTGGTAAAGAGCGATGATGTGTTCGCGGTTCTCGTGCTGGGCCAGTTGGACGTGGACGCCATCAATGTGCGGGCGGATTTTCTTTTCAAAGTAATCAACTTCCGTCACTTCACCCGCCATGACGAGGTTCATTTTGAGGTGGTGGGCAACTTTGATCGCCTCCTCAGGCCCCTTCTTATCGATGACTCTTCCGGCCCAAAAAAGATAATCGCGGGTGGGGCTATTGCCTGAGGGGGAACCAGTAACATTTTGTGGCTTTTCATTTCCGAGCGAGGGCGCAGACATGGACGGATCAGACGAATTTCGCGAGGGAACTGAAGAGGCATCAAAATGTTCATTGGTTCCCCCAAAACTCAGTGGTCTATACGTATCCGTATCCACCCCATTATAGACCGTTGCAACGTAATGAACGCCATCAACCCGCTGGGCATTACTGATAGAGGTAAAATTGAGTTTATTGCCAAAATGGAACACGAGTTCTTTTTCGTCGGGATTGGTAAATTCAAAGATCCGGTGAAAGGTGTGAATCGACGGAGTTTTACAAACGGCCCCGAACGGCAGCCCCAAAAACTGCGAATGCGAATGGATGATGTCAAACTGATCCCCCATCTCAAAACAATGAGCCACGTGGAGCATCGGGTAAAATGAACCGCCGAGCGTCGACTTCACGTTTTCCTGCAACCCCATTGCCTTAGGGATGATTGCTTCAAGTTTTGCTGACGTTTTGGAGTCCCCGCTTGCAAATAATGTGACCTGATGGCCCCGTTTAACGAGTTCTTCTGTGAGATGGTAGACGACACGCTCCGTGCCTGCATATCCGGGCGGAGGCAGCGGAATCCACGGAAGTACAAGCTGGGCAATGCGAAGAGATCTCACACTATCAGTGTCTGCTATAACGCGAAAGCTGTCAAGACCGTGGGATCGCTAGTGCCACACGGTACGGGCCGGCAGGAGGCGCGAGGCGGCGCTATTAATGCATGTTTCAAATGCTTTTGCATTTGAAAAAATCTCAAGGAATTTAAAATCGTACGCAGGCTTGTCTGTCGCTCGGAATAAATCAAGGAACGGTTTTGCCGAAACGAGCATATCGTAATTTTTCCCCATCCCTTGGAGCATCCGGTACGTGCCCATGTTGCCCAGAGGGGCAAAATTCATGGCGACCGTTGCAGCGAATGATTGGTAATCCTGATCAAACATGCCGTATTTATAGCCGAGCAATAGGAAATCGCGCGCAATCCCCCATTCCGTGTGATTCACACGGACAGCTGCCGCATCGGGAACATCAAACACATGATGAACGATGATCGATTCATCAAACGTCAGCGGGAATCCGGCCCGCCAATAGCGGATTGACAGATCGCTCCCTTCCCCCCGCATGTTAAAGACCTGTTCGTCATATCCGCCGACCGCCATAAATACGTCTTTATACGTCCCGACGAACCGTGAGTAGAGCGCTTCGATATAGGCCGTTTCACCCTTCCTGTTCATGCGGTCTTCGCTCCTCGGACGGTCCTTGTAGCCGTCATTGGAGCCACCGCGCCACATAACAAACCCTCCGACCATGGCGGCTGTAGGATGGGTTTTCAGGCTCTCTACGGCGCTTTGGAGCGTGTTCTTCTCCACTTCCATATCTGAATCACAAAACAGCAGGATGCT